>Ga0247713_1001005_pt1 | contig 15090 bp, 11 predicted proteins | sample 21E_NmetaG_FD_189936 | JGI IMG/M metagenome (GOLD analysis project Ga0247713, IMG submission 189936) | Soil microbial communities from hillslope of Landscape Evolution Observatory, University of Arizona, Oracle, AZ, United States - 2-1-E_N | ecosystem: Engineered > Artificial ecosystem >... | reverse complement strand
GCCGGGGTCGCCGCTGAGCCGGTAGGTGTGGCCGCCGTGGCCGTTCGCGATGCTCATCAGGTGACCCTGTCGTTCGCGGAGTTTGTGAGGTGCAGGCTCCCCGTGGAAGCCGCTTGCTACGCCGGGCCCCCCGAGTCATGGCACGACCTCCCCGTACAAGGCGGTGGACCGGACCGCGTCTTTCTCAACACCGGCACCCGCGACACCATCCCACCCGTCGAGGGGCTGGATCGGGTCGCCCACCTGACGTCGCGCACGATGCTGGACTTGCGGGAGATCCCCGACCACCTGGTCGTGGTCGGCGGCGGCTACGTGGGCTGCGAGTCCGCGCAGATGTTCGCCCGCTTCGGCGCCCGCGTCACCGTCGTGCAACGCGCCGAGCGGCTCCTGCCCTCCACCGACCCGGCCATCTCCGCGGTCATCCAGAGCGCGTTCACCGACGAGGGCATCGACGTGCGCACCGCCACCGCCCGCGACGACGCCGACCACCGTCTACCGCACCGCGTTCAAGGGCCAGGACCGCTCCATCGCCGGGCGTGTCGTCCCCCACGCGGTGTTCTGCGATCCCGAGGTCGCCTCCGTCGGCCTCACCGAGCAACAAGCCCGCGACGCCGGCCACACCGTCGCGGTCGGCCGCCAGGAGTTCACCGGTGTGGCGAAGGCCAAGGCGATCGGGCAGACCGCCGGGTTCATCCAGTTCGTCGTCGACGCCGACACCGACCGGGTGCTGGGCTGCCACATCGTCGGCCCCGACGCCGGCAACCTCGTCCACGAAGCCGTCATCGCCATGGTCGCCGACGCGCCCTACCGCGACATCGGCCGGGCCATCCACATTCACCCCACCCTCGCCGAGGGCGTCAACGCCGCCGCCGGCGGCGTGCACCGCCCCTCCAACGACTGACCGGCCGACCACCCGGCCCCAGGAGACCCGCCATGGCAGCGCTCACCAACGCCGTCGTCGCCGCCGCCGCCGGGCTCGCCGGCACCAAGGCGATGGAACAGGTGGCCAGCCGCCTCATGGCCCTGGAGTCCGAAGCCGACCAGCAACGCGAGCAGGCCGTGGGGCCGGGCCCGCCGTTCGTCCTCGCCGCCCGCAACCTCGCCCACCGCGTCCTCGGCGTCGATCCCGACGAGGACCAGCAGAGCAAGGCCGGCATGGTCCTGCACTACGGCGAAGCTCGCCTGGGCGCCGCTGTACCAGCAGCTGCGCCGCCGCACCGGCATGGGGCCCGTCGCCGCCGGCCTGGCGACCGGCGCGTCGCAGTCACTGCTGCTCGACGAGGTCATCACCCCCGCCATCGGCGCCAGCGCCCCGAACCGCCGACACCCGTCCGGCCGCCTGCCAGACTCCGGTCGTCCCGACCCCCCTCGAAGGCCGCCCCATCGAGTATCTGCGCGTCATCGAGCACAACCTGGCCCCGCTGGTGGTCATCACGGCCGTAGCTGGCCTGGCGGTCCCCGCGGTCGGTGTCTGGCTAGCGGATGGGTCACGCCGCTGCTGGCGCTGCTCATGCTGTGCGTCAGCCTGACCTTCGACCTCGTCGCACTCCATGCTGTGCTGGCCCGCCCGGGACTCCAGCTGCTCGCCACGGGCCTGGTCTACGGGCCGATGAGCCTCGCCGGTTACGCTCTCGGCCGGGTGGCGTTCGGCTCGGGACCGCTGGGACTCGGGGTCACCCTTGTGGGCACGCTGCCCACCGACGTGTCCTCCCCGCTGCTCGTGCTCATCGCCCGCGGCAACGTCGCCTTGGCCACGGTGTTCAACGCCGTGAACACCATCCTGGCTCCCGTGCTCGTGCCGGGGCTGAGCAAGAAGGAGTTCAGCATCGCCGCGTTCCTCGTGTTCTCCTCCGGACTACCCGCCGAGGTAGCACTACCAGCGGTCGTGTACGCCGTCGTGCAGATGATCACCTCACCACTGGCCGCCAACCGGCTCGCCCACCGGTAAACAGGCTGCCCAGTAGGCATGCCACCGGCCCACCGGGTGCCTGGACATGCGCGCGCAAACCTTGGCCCGTAGGTCCGCATGCAACGAGAGGCCGGCAGAGTATCCGCGCTGCTGGCTGCGAGCCGTCGAGCGTCGCTCGGGCGGGTCAGGTCAGTCAGCGCCGTTGGCGCCGGCCAGGGCGGATCGGAGATCCCGATCCTCCCCTTGCGGCGCAGCGGCCGCCGCGCGGGCGCGGGCCTCGAGGATGCGCCCGGCGACCTGGGAGCTCACCGAGGCGGCGCCGGCTGCCCATAGCGCCTGGGCCCAGTCCAGCGGGCCGAGGGGGCGGCAGCCGAAGAAGTGGCTGATCCCGGGGGTCTGCACCACCCCGGCGAGGACCGCCGCGGAGCCCAGACCGGTGGCGAGCACCAGCGGCTCGCGCATGCCCCCGGCGAGCATCGTCTGGCCGAGCTGGGTGCCGACCAGCGCCACCAGCCCGACGGTGCCGGCACGGGTCGGCCCGCCCGTGAGCCGCGCCGCGCTCCACGCCGCGCTGGCCCCCGCGGCCGTGGAGACCCCGCGGATCGTCATGTCGCGGGTGAGGGCTTCGCCGAGCGAGCGCTGCGGGCCCTCGTGCCGCACCCGCTCCGGGGAGCGGTCCCGCGGTGGGCGGATTGCGATCGCGACCGCGGGGGCGAGGTCGGTGAACAGGTTCACCAGCAGGAACTGGCGGGGGCTGAGCGGGCTGCGGCGGCTGAACAGGCTCGCGAAGCCGGTGAAGCCGATCTCGCCGAGGTTGCCGCCCACGAGCACGGCAAGCGCATCCCGGACCGACCCCCATAGCGCACGGCCTTCGGTGACCGCGTCGATGACCGTCTCGATGCGGTTGTCGGTGACCACGATGTCCGCGGCGTCGCGTGCGGCGGGGGTCGCACCCTCACCCAGCGCCACGCCGACGTCGGCGAGGCGGATCGCCGCGGCGTCGTTCGCCCCGTCACCGGTCATCGCCACCGCCCGGCCGTTGGCCTGCAGCGCCTGCACGATGCGGACCTTGTCCGAGGGGGTGACGCGGGCGAACACCGTGACCTCGTCGGCGCACTCGGCGAGCGCGTCGTCATCCATCTCCTCGAGCTCGGGGCCGGTCAGCACCCTCACCGGCGACCCGGAGCCATCCTCCATCTCGAGCTCCTGGGCGATGGCCGCGGCGGTGTTGGGGTGGTCGCCGGTCACCATTACCGGGCGCACCCCGGAGGCGCGCACCCCGGCGACCGCCTCCGCGGCCGTGCGCCGCACCGGGTCGGCGAGGACCACCAGGCCGACGAGCTCGAGGCCGTGCAGGCGCTCGGTGTCCACGTCGGTGCGTCCGGAGGCCTCCCGCTCGGCCACGGCGAGGACGCGCCAGCCACGGGAGGCGAGGTCGTCGACGTGGTCGCTGACCTCGGCCATGGCGACGCGGTCGAACTCGGCGACCTCACCACCGGGGCGCCAGCGCACGCAGCCGTCGAGCACCGCCTCGGGGGCGCCCTTGACCACCAGGAGCCGGGTGCCGCCCGCCTCCCCGACGACGATGTGCACGCCGCGGCTCGCCTCGAACGGCAGCTCGGCCGTGCGCTTCCAGCCGGGCAACGCCTCGGTGACGTCGATGTCGAGGTCCCCGGCGGCGTCGAGCAGAGCACGATCGGTTTGGTCGAGCTCGCCCTCCTCGGCCTGCTCGGGCGTGCCGCTCGCGGCCAGCGCAGCGGCGAGGATGGCGCGCTGGTGGGCACCGAAGCGCTCGATCGGCATGGCCTCGCGACCGTCGGAGACCCCGCGGAAGCGCACGATGCCCTCGGTGAGGGTGCCGGTCTTGTCGAAGCACAGGACCTCGATGCGCCCCAGCGCCTCCACCGTGCGCGGGTTGCGCACCACGGCGTTGCGGACCGCGAGGCGGCGGGCGGCGGCGAGCTGCGCGGCGGAGGCGACGAAGGGCAGGCCCTCGGGCACGCTGGCGATGGCCAGCCCCACCCCGGTGGAGACGACGTCGCGCAGCGGCCATCGCCGCAGCAGCCCGATGCCGGCAACCCCGGCGGCCGCGGCGGCGGCGCCGGGCAGCAGCCGGCGTGTGAGGTGCTCGAGGCGCAGCTCGACCCCGCTGGCTGGCGGCGGACCGGCCGAGGCGATGCTGCGGGCGATCTCGGTGTGTCGGCCGGTGGCCACGACGACAGCGGTGGCCTCCCCGGTGGCGATGGTCGTGTCCTCGTACAGCATGCAGCGCCGGTCGGGCACGGCCGCGTCCGGGCAGGCCTCGGCGTGCTTCGCCACCGGCAGGGACTCGCCGGTGATGCTCGACTCGTCGACCTCGAGACCGGTGGCCTCCAGGATGCGGCAATCGGCGGGCACCACGTCGCCGGTGCGCAGCCGCACGATGTCACCGCGAACGAGCTCGTCCTCGCTGATCTCGACCTCCTCGCCGTCGCGCAGCGCCACGGCCGACTGGGCGGCGTCGGCGAGCAACCCCTCGACCGCAGCGTCGGCGCGCAGGCGCTGGACGCCACCGACGAGCGCGTTGAGCCCGATCAGGCCGACCACCATGCCGGCGTCGACCATCGAGCCGATCGCCGCGGACAGCCCCGCACCCACCCCGAGCACCGGGTTGAGGGGGTTGGCGAGCTCGGCGAGGAACGGCTCAGCCGGGCCGAGCTCGTGGCCGGTCGGCCGCTGGACGCGCTGGCGCTGAAGGGCGGCCTGGTGGGTCAGCCCGGTCTCGGAGGTGTCGAGCGCACGCAGGACCTCCCTGCCTTCCAGCGCGTGCCAGGGGGTCGGGTCGACCACGACGGGGCGGGGACGGTGGGCGAGCTTCACCGCCTCCCAGGTCCCCGACAGCAGCGCCGCCGCCGCCGCGCCGTTCACCATGGCCAGCGCACGCGACCCCGCGGCGGCCTTCGGGCCGGTGAGCGCCACCAGGCCGCCGAGCGCGGAGCCGGCGAGGGCGAACTGGGCGCTGCGGAGGCTCACCTGCGCCGCGATGGTCGTCGCCTCCACGATGATGGCGGTCTCGACCAACTCCCGACCGAACAGGAGGTCGGCGCCCCACGGCGGTCGGCCGTTGGGACGGGTCAGCCCCACGCCCACGCCGGCGGCGGCCAGGCCGCTCTTGCCGCGGCGGGCGATCGCGAGCACGGCGGCCCCCTCGGCCTGCAGCTTCCGGATGGCCCGTCCCATCTGCTTGCCGCGGGGGATGCACAGATCGGCGTCGAAGCGCTTCTCGACCCCGCCCTTGCGACCGGCCACGACGAAGCGGTGGCCGGAGCGGCGGATCGCCTCGACGACGATCTCAGCCCCGGGATCGAGCTCCGCCGCGGCACCGATCATGGCGACCGCCTCCCCGTCGCAGAGCAGGGCGAGCGGCGTGGCGCCGGCCTGCCCCAGCTCGCGCGCCCGCGCCTTGGCCCCGCGGGGCAGCGTGACGCCGCTGCCGCCGTCGGCGACGGCGGCGAAGGGGCGCAGGGACCACGGCCCGTCGCTGCGCTCGGCCTCCGGCTCGGCCGGATCGAGGAGGCGCTCGGCGACCTGCCGGGCCTCCTCGGCGCGCTCGGCGGGGAATGCCGCGACGGAGCCGACCTCGGCGCGGCCGGTCACCAGGACGTCGCTGTCGACCACGATCGTGTTGATGCGGTCCAGGCGTCGCAGCGACGAGCCGTCCAGCGGCACGACGCCGCGGGCTGCCAGGGTGCGGCCGAGCTGGGTGGCGAAGCCCTCCCGGCCCAGCCGCGCGGCCTTGGGCATGCCGGCGAGGAACGCGTCGGCGGCGCGCCGGGGGCTGCGCGTGGCCGCGAACGTCGCCGCGAACCCCGCAAGGGACGCGAGGGAGATCCGCTCGGCCCACTCCTCCACCGGGCCCTTGGGGAACGGGATCGGGCGGGGGCCGAGATCGGGCGGCTCGATGGGACCGTCGCTGTGGGTGGCGTAGAACTCCGGCTCGCGCAGCTCCCACACCCGACGGCGGGCCCGCAGCTCCCCCAGGAGGCTCGCCTGATGGGTGAGATCGAGCAGGATGCCGATGGGCCCCTGTGCCACGCCATTGGCGACTGCGCCGGCGAGGGGGAGGATGGTGGCGGTCGCGCGACGGCCGATGAGGTCCTCCACCCGTTCGCGTAGCCAGGGGTGGTGGTCGACCACCGACACCATGCCGGTGAGCTCCACCGGCACCCGGGCGAGCCGCGCCGCACGCCCCGCCACCGTCCAGCCAAGGCTCGCCACGCCGCCGGCGATCGCGGCGATGCTCCGGTGGATCGGCTCGATGTCGGAGGGGTGCTCGGCGCGCTCCTCGTAGTCCCAGCTGCCGATCTCGTCCCGCTCATCGAGGCGGCGCTTCACGCCGAACGCCGCCTCCACGCCCTCCACAGCGCTGATGAGCGCCTCGAGGGTTCCCGCACCCCCGTCGAAGGCGACCGCCACGCGGCTCGTGACCGCGTTCACCTCCGCCCAATGCACCCCCTCGAGCCGCTCGAGCGCCTGCTGGAAGGCCCGCCGCAGCCGGCGCTCCCCGGGATCGCTGACCCCGCGGAGCTCGATCTGGGCGTGGTCGGCGTCCTCGTCCTGCCACACCCGCCGGTGCAGCCCAAGGGTGTCCTCGACGAGATTCACCCCTTCCTCCACGACATCGCCGACGAACTCGAAGGAGCCCTCGACGAGGTCCCCGAGGTCCTCGACGAAATCGCCGACGTCCTCGCCGACCTCGCGGACGACCCCGCCCACGACCGCACCGACCTCCTCGAACCAGTCGCGCTGACTGGCCTCGGTGGCGTCGGCGGCCGCATCGGCCTCGGCATCGCCGGCACGCGCCAGCCTCTGCACCGGCAGCAGAGCCAGCGGCAGTGTCAACACGTTCAGCGAGGTGCGGGCCAGGGCCGTGATCGGGTTGCGCACAAAGATCCTCGAGAAGCGATGAGAACGCAGGCACCGATACCCGCCCGGCGGAAGCTGTCAACCTTCTTGGGACCGGTAGGCCCAGGCGCACCGCCTGGCCCACGAGCCCGGGCTGAGCGGTCGAGACCGCGACCTCCTGTTCCGCTAGGCCGAGTCGTTGAGGTCGTGACCCGTTCCTCAGGGGGCACTGGAACCCTTGAATATCCCGACCGCGGTGAGGGTGACCGGCTGGCTGACAACCTTCGTAGATCCGCCGGCACTCCGAGGCCTTATCCGCCCAGGACCCGGGAGTCCGGCCGGTACCGGTAGCCGCCAACCAGGCATGTCGAGGCTGCTCTGCCGGCCTCTCGTTGCATGCGGACATACGGCCATGGTCCGCGTTCCTGGATCGGGGAATCTCAAATGCCTGTCATCAGACGCCCTCAGGCTTCCGGTCCGGCGAGCGGCGTGGGTAGCTCGGGGTTTCTCTCCTGGTCCACCTGCTGCCGGCGGTACGCGGGGTGGACTTTCCCGTCAACGCCTGATGGACCGGGGGCGACCGAGATGGGTTGAACGCGGCGCTGTCGGGAGGCATCCTGGCCGCGAGCACTGCAAGGCTGACCCGTTAGGTGAGGCTTCTGCGGGGATGAGGTGACTGCCGCCCAGCAACGTCCAGAGACGCCGACGGGCTACCAGGCTCTGCCGAACGAAGGTTTTGCCTAGCGCAGTCCGGAGCTATCCCTCCTGGTTCCCGCAGTGCTGAATCCCGACGACTGGGCGGCCCGGCACCAGAATGGTCGCCTAGCTCGGCGGCCGGATCCAGTGGCGGCCTCCCAGACGGGAGGCCGTTTGTCGTTGCACCGGGCGAGTCGGAAGGAGGTGAGGGCGCTGGCAGGTGACCCCGCGAGTCAAGCCGCGGACTGCGGTCCGCATCCGTTGCGGCATCCCTCCGCCGCTTCACGCCTTCCGACATCGAGCAGGCGCACGTAGCGGCGGCGATGCCCTCAGTTTCGGGGAGGCATCGTCATGACCTCGACCGTGATCGACTTGCTGGCGCGCTGCCGCGCCGACGCCGCCGTGCAGGCGCTGGCCCACGGTGACGGCGAGCTGGCCGCTGCCGCGTCCACGATCGCCGTGCACGCCCGGCGGCGTCACGCCACCAGGCTGCGGTCACTGGACGATAGCCCGACCGGCGACCTGGTCGGCCGTGTCGCGGTAGCCGCAGCTGCGCGGGGACTGGATCGCTCCGGTCGGCCCCGGCCCGCGCGTCACAGCCGGTGACCGGCTGCTGATCGCCGGCCCGCCCGGCCAGCACGGCCCGCTGCGCGCCTGGACGGGCAGCCCACAGATATGACCAACCGATCCCCGCTACCCGAGGAGCGCCCATGCCGAACGTCGTCGACCTGGTCCGCGGCCAGGACCTCGCCGCCCTGCGCGCCTGGCTGGACGAGACCGGCACGCTGGACATCGCCGAGGAGCTGTCCCGGCTCGAGCCGCCAAAGCGGGCGATCCCGTTCCGCCTGCTGGACAAGGACCGGGCGCTGGCGGTGTTCGAGGCGCTGGACCCCATCCACCAGCAGCAGCTGCTCGACGCGCTGCGCGCCGAGCAGGTCCGCGAGCTGGTCGAGGACATGGACCCCGACGACCGCGCCCGGCTGCTCGACGAGATGCCCGCCAAGGTCGCCAACCGGCTGCAGTCCGGGCTGAGCGCCGAGGAGCGCGAGCGCACCGCCACGCTGCTCGGCTACCCCCCGGAGTCCGCAGGGCGGGTCATGACCCCCGAGTACGTCAACGTGCGGGCGAACATGACCGCCACCGACGCGCTGGCGAAGGTCCGCCGCACCGGCGGCGAGGTCGCCGCCCTGCGGGTCCTGCCCGTCACCGACGAGGCCCGCCGCCTGGTCGGTGTCGTCGACCTGCCCACGGTCGTCACCGCCGACCCGACCACCCGCATCGCCGAGCTCGTCCGGCCCGACCCCGACACCTACTCGGTGCGGGTCGACGACGACCAGGAGGTCGCCGCCCGGCTCATCCAGGAAGCCGACCTCATCGCCCTGCCGGTGGTCGACAGCGAGGACCGCCTCGTCGGCATCATCACCGTCGACGACGCGATGGAGATCATCGAGGCCGAGGACACCGAGGACATCTCCCGCGCCGCCGGCGGCGTCGAGCCGCTCGACCGCCCCTACATGGCCGCCAGCGTGCTGTACCTCGCCCGCAAGCGCGCCGTGTGGCTGCTGGTGCTCATCGTCGCCGCTGCCCTGACCGTCAGCGTCCTCGACGCGTTCGAGGACACCCTCGCGGCCGTGCTCGCCCTGGCGCTGTTCATCCCCCTGCTCATCGACACCGGCGGCAACTCCGGCTCCCAGGCCGCGACCGTCGTCATCCGCGCACAAGCCGTCGGCGAGGTCCGCTTCGCCGACCTGCCCCGCATCGTCTGGCGAGAGACCCGCGTCGGCGTCCTGCTGGGGATCATGCTGGCCGTCGTCGGCTTCCCGATCGTCTCCCTGGTGTTCGACACCCAGCTCGCCACCGTCGTGTCGCTCACCCTAGTTGCAATCTGCACCTGGGCGTCGTTTGCCGGTGGGATGCTTCCGATGCTCGCCAAGCGCGTCGGCATCGACCCCGCCGTCGTGTCAGCCCCCCTCATCACCACGCTGGTTGACGCCACCGGGCTGATCATCTACTTCCTCATCGCCAGCGCCGTCTACGCCGACCAACTCGCCGCGGTCGCCAGCCCAGGCATGTGACAGGACCGCCACCAGACCACCGCCCGTCCGAACCACGATCGCCAATTCGCCGTCTTGGCCCGCTCCAAACGACCAAGCGGGCTGGGCAAGCAGAAGATAACCGGCGTTCCCCGCGCCGCGGCACCGACGCGCTGTACGCGCCGTCCGGCAGGGGGATGCTGTGCCTGGAGTGCGTCGCCCTGGACACCGTGCACAGCCTCGGGGTGGCCGGCGCGGGCGCCCGCCGTGACCACGGCAAGCGGTTGGAGCGCCACCACACCCGGGTGCGCACCGCGCATCCGCGGCTGGGTGGACTGATCGAGGCGTTGCGTGACGACCCGGCGCATGTGTGCGGGGTCGTCATGCCCCTCCTCTGCGTTGCCATCCGAGCATCGCGTCCAAGAGCTCCCGCGGGCACTCCAGCGGCGTGAAATGCCCGCAGCCTTCGAGCGCGTGCACCGCCGGGGAGGGGAGCAGCTCACGAAGCCGGATACCGGCTTTCGCCCACCGCTGGAACGGGTCCTTCATGCCCCACACGATCTGGCAGGGCACGCGCAACCGGCGCAGCGTCGGAACGATCGTCGCGGTGTCGCGGGGGGTCAGCGCGGCGAGGTGGCGCTCGAAGGCGGCGCGTCCGGCACGGTCGGTCCACTTGGTGTCCCACACCACCCGGTCCAGGGCACGGTCGTCGACGCGCTCGGGTTCGGCGACGGCGCGCCTCACCTGCCACCGCATGAAGGCGTTGGGCACCATGCGCAGGCGGGCGGCCGGCCGGTACAGTCCGAGACGTGCGGTCAGCGTGGCAAAGCGGGCGCGCGGAGCGGGCCAGGCGCCGTCGACGATCGAGTTGGTCAGCGTGAGCCGCGACACGGAACCGGGATGCTTCGCGGCCATGATCTGCCCGACCGCTCCCCCGGCGTCGTGGCCCACGACCCACGCGGGCGCGAGGGCCGCCTCGTCGAGCCAGCGCGCCACCGTCGCTGCCGCTCCCGCGAGCGAGAAGTCGCCGGAGGACGGCACGCGGGTCTGGCCGTAGCCGGGCAGGTCCGGCGCTACTACCCGGTAGCCCGCGTCGGCGAGCAAACCCGCCAGGTCCCGCCACAGCTCCGCCCCCGTGGGGATTCCGTGCAGCGCCACGACGACCGGCCCCTTCCCGGCCTGCAAGAACGACAGCCGCGAGTCCCCGACCGTCGCCGCGGTCCGCACCACCGCGCTCGCGACGACGCTCACCTCCCGCCGTCGGGCCGCTGCGCCCCCCCGGTGCGCTGCATGACGGTCCAGCCCCCCACGAGAACGGCGAGCACGCCTCCCAGCAGCATGAAGAACGCCGCGACCGCCCATGCCGGTCCGTCGAAGTCACCCCGGGCGCGCACGGCGCCCACCGCCACGAGCGCCAACCCGAGAGTCGCGCTCTCCACATGCAGGCGCAGCGCACTCCACCGCCGTTCGAACAACGAGACGAGCAGCAAGATGCCGATGAAGGCGAGGAAGGCGCTCACGGTGCGCGCGGTCAGGGGGGTCAGCGACCACGGCCAAGACCCGGTCGCGAGGGGCGGATGCACGAACATCGCCAGCGCCACGGTCAGGAGCGCGGCGCCCAGGGCCCCGCCCGCGAGGCGCATCGGGTCGGGCACCGTGTCGCCCTCGGCCGGGGCGCCGGGATCATGACGGCGGTTTCGCAGCCAGAGCAGCGGCAGCAGCCAGGGGGTGACGAGGTACAGCGCGAGCCACGCCCAAAACGACACGTGGCCGTGGGTGAAGCGATCCCAGTGCAGGAACGTGGCGACGAGCAGGAGCCCGCTCAAAGCAGTGGCGGCGAGGAACACCACCCCGATCGTGTGCCAACACCGCTCGCGCGCAGCACGAGCGAACAGCACCGCACCAGCGAGGTACCCGCCGCCCACCGCCAGGGCCGTCATCGGTGGATCCATCGGCCAGGCCCACAACCGTTCCGTCTCCGCCGGAAAGAGGTAGAGCAGCACGCCCGCCACCGCGAGGATCGGGGCGACTACCGCGGCGACGAGCCGTGTGACCGGGAGGATCCTGTCGTCAACCGGCACGACATCCATCTGGCGCCCTCCTGTTACAGCCCGCGCGCTTCGACGCCGGCGAGTACCGCCTCGCGCGGTTGGAGCGTGACGCCCGCTTGGACGTTCAGGGCCGGCGTCACCGGCGACAACCGGAAGCGCTGCACGATCGCCGAAAGCACGAGGACGGCTTCCTGCAACGCGAAGTGGCGTCCGATGCATGCCCGTGGCCCGCCGCCGAACGGGAACCAGGCGTACCGGTGGCGCTCAGCGGATTGGTCGCCGACCCACCGCCCCGGCAGAAACCGCTCGGGCTCTTCCCACCAGCGCGGGTCCCGCTGCGTGACCCACTGGGAGATCACCACCATGGTCCCCTCGTCGACCCTGTAGCCGCACACGGCGTCGTCCGTCTCTGCCCGCCGGGCGCTGGCCCACGCCGGCGGGTAGAGGCGCAGCGCTTCGTAGAAGACGTGCGCCGCTAGAGGCAGCTGGGGCACGTCGGCAGCCTGTGGTGCCCGACCCGCCAGCACCGCGGCGGCCTCGTCGTGCAGCCGCTCCTGGGCCTCGGGGTGCTGGGCGAGGAGGTGCAGGGCCGCCGTGAGCGCGATCGCGCTCGTCTCCTGACCCGCCAGCAGGAAGGTCACCACCTGGCTGACGAGCTCTTCCTCGGACAACCCCGCACCCGTCTCGGGGTCGCGTGCGGCCAGCAGTCGGTCGAGAAGATCTCCGCCGGGGGGCGACACCGGTCCTTCCCGGCGGCCGTCTCGTCGCGCGGTCCGGCGCCGGACCACCTCTCTGGCGGACCCGAACAACCGCGCCTTGGCGGCGTGGGCACGAACGTTGCCGGGCAGGGGGACCTGGTGCGGCAGCCGGACAAGGCTCGCGATGCGGCGCAGCACGTGACGGTTGAGTACCGGGTAGGTGGCCGCGATGGACTCCAGCGTCTCGTCGGCCTCACCGCCGAGCAGGACGCGGCTGACCACGTAGAGCGTCAAGGCGGTCATGTCGGCGTGGAGGTCGACCGGCTCCCCGGTTCGCGCGTGGGTGTCCCAGCGCTGCAGCAGCGCCTGCACCTCGGCGAGCATCGGCGCGTCGAAGGCCGCCACCTGTCTGGCCGTGAACAGGGGCTGTACCGTCCGACGCCGGGCCTGCCAGCGCGGGCCCTCGTCGGTCAGCAGCCCATCGCCGAACCACAGCCGCAGCTCGGTGTACACCGGGTCCTTCTTCAGGTACGTCCTGGCGGCGCTGGCCAGGACGTGCTGCACGCCGTCCGGGTGGAACACCAGGCAGGAGCTCGTGCCCAGCCGGGGCGGGCCGACGCGCATGGTCACGACGTCGCCGTGCCGGAGGGCGGCCGTGTACGTCCCGAGCTGGTCACGCAGGAGGTCCCTGATCGAACCGGTCAACCGGCCGCCGGGCACCTCCGGGGGCACCCTTCTCTCTGCCTGCACTTCCACCCTCCCGGCGCTCCCGGGCCCGTGCCCGGCCGCCCTCGGGGACGAGACGAAGTATCCGCGTGCTCCTCGTCCCGGCGCAACCGCGCCGCCCTGTACGCATCCGCCGACGCAAGCGGCCGGTGAGGGTGCGCTAGAGTCACGCGTACGGGTCACGCTCGAGCGGTGGAGACGAGGGCGTGGGAGCGAAGAAGAAGCGCGACGATGTGCCCCGCGTGGCGGGATCGTTCCTGCTCGGCTCGGCGAACGCACTGCGGCGTGACCAGCTCGGCACGTACGAGGCGGCGATGAGCGCCCACGGCGACGTCGCCCGCTTCCGCATCGGCCCACCCGGCGTGGGTTTCGAGTTCGACACGGTGTTCACCCCCGAGGGGGCGCGCCAGATCCTCACGGGCCGTCACTACGTCAAGGACGCGCCGGTCTTCACGGAGCTGGCCCGGATGATGGGCGACGGCATCGTCACCGCGGAGGGGGCTCGCTGGCGGCGCGACCGGCGCATCCTCCAACCGTTGTTCACCCGCCGGCGGGTCGCCTCCCACGTCGGGACCCTCGCCCACGCCGCGGAGGACCTCGCCGCAGGCTGGCAGGAGGCCGCACGGGCCGACCGGCCCGTGGAGCTGCACGCCGACTCGATGCGCTACGCGCTGGCCGCCCTCGGCGCCACGGTGTTCGGCGCGGACATGGAGGCGGCGAGACCGACCGTGGAAGCGGCGCTGCCGGTGATGCGCGAGTACATCGCGCGCCGGGCACTGGCGCCCGTGCGGGTTCCGGCCGCCGTGCCCACCCCGGCGAACCTCCGCGCCCAGCGGGCACGCCGCGCGATGTCCGACCTCGTCGGCGACCTGCTCGCACAGCGCCGCGCGACCGAACGCAGGACGGACGACCTGCTCGGCCGGCTGCTCGACGCGCGGGACCCCGAGACCGGCCAGGGCCTCAGCGACGAGGAGCTCCGCGCCCAGGCGGTGACCCTGATGATCGCCGGCCACGAGACCACCGGCGCGGCGCTGGCCTTCGCCCTCCACCTGCTCGCGCGCCATGCCGACGCGCAGGAGCGCATGCGGGCCGAGGTCGCCGAGGTGCTCGCCGACCGCCCGCCTGACGCCGGTGATCTGGAACGGCTCCGGTACACCACACAGGTGGTCGACGAGGCGCTCCGCCTGTACCCGACGGCGCACACCCTGCCGCGGCGCGCCGGCCGGGACACAGAGCTGCTCGGCCGCCCACTTCCCCGGGGACGCATCGTCGCGGTCAGCGTGTGGGGCATCCACCACAACGCGGCCGTGTGGCCCGAGCCGGCGCGCTTCGACCCCGACCGCTTTACCGAGCACGGTGGCGCGCACCGCGAGCGCTACACGCACCTGGCGTTCGGCGGCGGGCCCCGCACGTGCGTCGGCGTGCACCTCGCGCTCGCGGAGCTGGTCGTGGCGGTCGCCACGGTCGTGCGCGCCTACCGCCTGCGCGCCCTCGTGGATGACCCCCCGATCGACCCCGGCGTCACCCTGCACCCCGTCGGCGGCCTCCACTGCCGCCTCGAGCCGACCGCCGCGTCGATCTGACCGGGCGAGACTAGACCACGCCCGTACAGCTCCTCTCCCTGCAGGACGAGCAAGAGCCCGGAGCTCCGCCGAGACGAAGCTCGAGACGTCCGTCCGCATCCAGATCGACCTCCTCAACAGCGAGCTGTACTGGCACGATCCCGTGCCGCTGTGCCCCGAGCACGGCGACCTGCGCATCGACCGCGACGCGCTCGCCGATGCGGTCCGCGCCGGGGCGGAGGCATACGAGGCGGAGGAGTACGAGGCGCAGGCCTGAGCGCGTTGCCCCGATCGAACGCGCGTGCGATACTCGCGCCGTGCCCCGCAGCCTCGCCGACCTGCAACGCGACCCGGCGCGGCCGGCTTCGCCGGCGCCAGCGCTGCCGCTCGACGTGCGGCGCACCCGGCCGACGCACCGCTACCTCAACCTGTCGCCGCTCGGCGACTTCGAGCGAACGGTGGTGGTGAAGACGAACGTCGTCGAGGTGCTCCGCCGCGAGCTCGCCAAGCCGTCGTGGCGCGGCGAGCACG
>Ga0247713_1001004_pt1 | contig 15092 bp, 15 predicted proteins | sample 21E_NmetaG_FD_189936 | JGI IMG/M metagenome (GOLD analysis project Ga0247713, IMG submission 189936) | Soil microbial communities from hillslope of Landscape Evolution Observatory, University of Arizona, Oracle, AZ, United States - 2-1-E_N | ecosystem: Engineered > Artificial ecosystem >... | reverse complement strand
CGGACCGTCGTCGAGGGTGCCGACGGTCCGGACGGCGGGACCTCGCCGCCGCTCGCCGACGGGACCCGTGAGTGGATCGGCAGGTTCACCGAGACGCGTTCCTCCTTGCCGTTGCGGGTGGCGGTGAGCTCGACCGCTTTGGCCGACGGCGGCACGACGGTGCCGACGAAGTGCACCGGGAAGCCGGCTCCAGAACCCATGACCTCGAGTGGGCTGGCGTTCCCGTCTGCGCTGAGGACCACCCGGCCCACGTCGGGGGCGACGATGCCGAAGACCAACGTCGCACCCTTCAGGTCGGCGGCTGCCGCCTGCACGGCGCCGGCGTCGGGCGTCAGGCAGCCGGGCCTCAGCGCCTCGCCGGCCGCCGGCTGCAGCGTGAAGCAGACGGCCGGGTCGGCGGTGCGGGTGGCGAGCATCGTCCACTCCTGGCCGTCGACGGCGAAGGTCCTGATCGGCACGGTGAGGGTGTCCACCACACCGGGCGCCGGCTCGGCGCCGTCGGTCGACGCCGGCGGGGCCGCCGTCTGCAGCGTCTGCGGCTTGTCGCCGGGGACGAGTGCCATGCCGGCCCCGGCCAGGACGACGGCGACTGCGACCGCCAGCCCGCCACGGCTGGCCGCCGTGCGCCGCCGCCATGCCCTCCCCCGCCGCTCGAGGTCGGCGACGGGGGGCGGTTCGGCCAGCGGCGGGTCGATGAGCACGGAGAGCTTGGAGCGCGGATCAGCCATGAGGAACCCCTTCGGGGGAAGTGTCGGGAGCCAGCAGCGGAGCGAGGCGGCGGCGGGCCTCGTGGAGGGTGGCGGCGACGGTGCCCGGGGCGATGCCCATCACCTCTGCCACCTCGGCCTCGGTCAACCCGCCCAGGTAGCGCAGGGCCACCGCGGTGCGCATACGGGGGGCGAGCGCCGTCACCACCTGCCAGACCTCCACCGCGTAGGCCGGGACCTGGATGGACGCCGCCGGCGCCAGACGGGGAAGCAGGCGGCGTTCGAGCGCCGCTCTCCTGGCCCGCCGGCGGAGCACGTTGAGGGCGACGCGGTATGTCCAGCCCCCGGGCGAGTCCATCTCACCGACGCGCTCCCAGCGCTGGAGGGCACGGGCGAATGCCTCGGCGGTGACCTCCTGGGCGACGTCGGGATCGCGCGCCACGACCGACAGGGCGGCCAGCACCCGGGGATGCTCGGCGCGGTACCACCTCTCGAATCCGGCGCTGTCGATGTTCATCTAAGTCCCGAGCGGCCCCGATTCTTTGGTGCCGGGTGCGGCTGGTGGCCGGTTCGCGCCGAACCGGCCACCAGACGAGGAGTGGATCAGGCCAGGTCGAACCGATCGAGGTTCATGACCTTGTCCCAAGCGGCCACGAAGTCACGCACGAACTTCTCCTTGGAGTCGTCGAGGGCGTAGACCTCGGCGATGGCCCGGAGGACCGAGTTCGAACCGAAGACCAGGTCGGCGGCGGTCGCGGTCCACCTCAGGTCGCCGGTGGCCCGGTCGCGACCCTCGTACACGTTCTCGGCCGTGGAGACCTTCCACTCCGTGCCCATGTCGAGCAGGTTCACGAAGAAGTCGTTGGTCAGCGTTCCCGGCCGGTCGGTGAAGACGCCGTGGCCGGCTCCCCCGAAGTTGGCGCTCAGCGCCCGCATGCCGCCGACGAGCACGGTCATCTCGACCGCGCTCAGGTTGAGCATGTAGGCCTTGTCGACCAGCAGGGTCTCCGGCGACAGCTTCTCCCCGGACGGCAGGTAGTTGCGGAACCCGTCGGCGGTGGGCTCCAGGACGGCGAAGGACTCGACGTCGGTCTGCTCCTGCGAGGCGTCGGTGCGCCCCGGTGCGAACGGGACGGTGACGTCGTGCCCGGCGTTCCTCGCCGCCTGCTCGACGGCGGCGCACCCGGCCAGGACGATCACGTCGGCGAGCGAGACCCTCTTCCCGCCGGACTGTGAGCCGTTGAAGTCCTGCTGCACCTGCTCGAGTCGCTGGAGCACCGTGGCCAGGACGGCCGGCTCGTTCACCTCCCAGTCCTTCTGGGGCGCCAGACGGATGCGGGCCCCGTTGGCCCCGCCCCGCTTGTCGGTGCCCCGGAAGCTGGAGGCCGACGCCCACGCGGTGAGGACGAGCTGGGAGGTGGACAGGCCGGTGCCCAGGATGGTGGCCTTGAGGGCGGCGATGTCGTCCTCGCCGATCAGCTCGTGGTCGACCTCGGGGACGGGGTCCTGCCAGAGCTGGGGCGGGGCGACCCACGGGCCGCGCAGGCGCGAGACGGGGCCCATGTCGCGGTGGATCAGCTTGTACCAGGCCCTGGCGTAGGCGTCGGCGAGCTGGTCCGGGTTGTCGAGGAAGCGCTTGGTGATCTCGGCGTAGATCGGGTCCACCCTCAGGGCGAGGTCCGACGTCAGCATCATGGGGGCGTGCCGCTTCGACGGGTCATGGGCGTCGGGCACCGTGCCCTGGGCCTCGGGGTTCTTCGGCTTCCACTGCTTGGCGCCGGCGGGGCTCTCGGTGAGCTCCCACTCGTACCGGTAAAGATTCTCGAGGAAGCCGTTGTCCCACCTGGTCGGCTCGTTGGTCCAGGCGCCCTCGAGCCCGCTGGTCAGCGTGTCGGCGCCCTTGCCGGTGCCGTAGCTGTTCTTCCAACCGAAACCCTGGTCCTCGATGGGAGCGGCCTCGGGCTCGGGGCCGATGTACTCCGGGCTCACCGCGCCGTGGGTCTTGCCGAAGGTGTGGCCGCCGACGATGAGGGCCACCGTTTCCTCGTCGTTCATGGCCATCCGGCCGAAGGTGTCCCGGATGTCCCGGGCGGACGCCAGCGGGTCCGGATGCCCGCTCGGCCCCTCCGGGTTCACGTAGATGAGGCCCATCTGCACGGCGCCGAACGGGGCGGCGAGCTCCCGGTCGCCGCTGTAGCGCTCGTCGCCGAGCCAGGTGTCCTCCGGGCCCCAGTAGATCTCCTCGGGCTCGTAGACGTCCTCGCGGCCGAAGGCGAAGCCGAACGTCTTGAACCCCATCGACTCCATGGCCACGTTCCCGGCCAGGACCATGAGGTCGGCCCACGAGAGCTTCCGGCCGTACTTCTGCTTGATGGGCCAGAGCAACCGGCGGGCCTTGTCGAGGCTGGCGTTGTCCGGCCAGCTGTTGAGGGGGGCCAGGCGCTGATCTCCGCCGCCGGCGCCTCCCCGGCCGTCATAGGTCCGGTACGTGCCGGCGGCGTGCCAGGACAACCGGATGAAGAGGGGCCCGTAGTGGCCGTAGTCGGCCGGCCACCAGTCCTGCGAGGTGGTCATCACCTCCACGAGGTCGCGCTTCAGCGCATCGACATCGAGGGACTCGACCTCCTTGGCATAGTCGAAGTCTTCGCCCATCGGGTTCAACTGGGCCAGGTGCGGTCGGAGGACCGAGATGTCGGGCTGGTTCGGCCACCAGTCCCGGTTCGTCCGGGGCCGGGTGTCCTTGACCGTGGGGGACGGGATCGCCGGGTTCTCGCTCTCGCTGACGCTCTCGGTGGGGCCCTTGTCAGTCACGTCCGTCGTGCTCCTCTCGCTGTTCCTGTGTGATGGCTGGTTGGCTGGCGGGGTCGCCCTACGTCGACACCGTGGCGGCGCACTCGGGGCACCGGCCCCAGTAGACGACCTCCGCCTCGTCGATCTCGTAGCCGGAGTCGTCGGCCGCGGTCAGGCATGGAGTCTCGCCGACGGCACAGTCGACGTCGACCATCCGGCTGCAGCTCCGGCAGACGAGGTGGTGGTGGTTGTCGCCGACCCGGCTCTCGTAGCGTGCCGGCGACCCCGCCGGCTGGATGCGCCGGAGGAGCCCCTTGTCCGTGAGGGCGGCCAGCGCGTCGTACACCGCTTGGCGGGAGATGGCGCCTATCTCGGCCCGCACGACGTTGTAGACGTCGTCGGCCGTACCGTGCGGTCCGTGCGACACCGCTCGCATCACCGCCAGGCGCTGCGCGGTGACGTGCAGGCCATGGCGGCGGAGGAGCACGTCGTTGTCGACGGAGGGCTCTCTCGGCATCGCTTCGAGCGTATCCACCTTCTTGGAGTAAGTCCAGATCTAGGTCGATACCACTCTCACCCGGCGGACTCATCGCCGACCACGCGAGCCAGGCGGTATCCCAGGCGGGCCACCTGTTCCACCCACGCCGACCCCTCGGGCGCGGCGAGCCAAGTCTGGCGCAGCTCCGAATCGGGGCCGGCGATGCGCACCAGGGCGTCCATGGCGAGGCGGGCGTCGGCCAGCGTGCCGGCGTCAGGGTGGTCGTGCAGCCAGCCGACGACGTCTTCGGGCAGGTCGGCGGTGTGGCCGTCGAAGCCGGCGGCGACCACCACGGCGGCAGCGAGGGCGCGCGCTCCGTCCGGCGCCTCCAGCCAGCCCTGGGAGTCCATTGTCGCCGCCAGGGCGGCGCGGGCCGGCGTGAGGTCGTTGACCTCATAGAGCTCGTCGACGAAGTCGGCGGCGTCGTCGTTGTCGAACGGTCCGGTTCCCCACACGCCCACGTCAGCGAGACCCTACCGAGGTGCGGATCCTCACCGCCCCGGGTAGACCAGTTCCGTGGACGAGCGCACAGACGAGAGTCTCATCGACCGGCTCCGCGGGACCGGCGTGGGAGTGGAGGACCCGAACATCGTGGGCGACGTCGGGCCGACCGACATCCCGCCCGGGCGCGACGGGGAGGGCGACGGCCTGCTGGCCGATCCGCCCGACCCGCTGGCGTCGGTGGAGGCCGCCGAGCCTGTCGACTCGGTCGAGCCCCCTGACCTGTTCGACGACGACGCCTAACCCGGCAGCACGGCCCGGCGGACGGCTCTGACCACCGTCCGCTCGTCGACGCGGCGCACGGTGAGGTCGTCGGTCAGGGCGCGCACCACGTAGATCCCGCGACCCTGCTCGGCGTCGAGGTCGGGATCCTCCATGCGGTGGCTCAGCTCCATGCCGGCGCCGTCGTCCTCCACCTCGACGACGAGGGCGTCGCCGTCGGCCCACGCCCGCATGGCCAGGGCCCCCGGCTTCCCACTGGAGTGGCGAACGGCGTTGGAGCACAGCTCGGAGGCCACCAGGAGCAGGTCGGCCCGCTCGCCGGCGTCGAGCGCCAGGTGCTCGAGCCAGTCGCCCAACAGGTGGCGGGCCAAGGGGATGGTGGCCAGGCTCGGCGAGAACCGGTACTCGAACGCGCCGAGAGGCGGGCTGGACTCGGTGCCGGGCGGGATCCGCCGGCGCAGCACCAGGGCCAGCGAGTCGTCGCGGCGCATGGCTCCCGACAGCGACCGCTCTACCAGGGCCCGGGCCAGGTGGGGGGCCGGGTACTGCGCCGTCTCCGCCGCCGCCCGGGTGATGCGCTCGAGCCCCACGAGGATGTCCTTGGTGGCCTCGATGAGGCCGTCGGTGTAGAGGATGAGCGTGTCCCGCCGGCCCAAGGTCAGCTCGACGACCTTGGTGGTCCCCGCGCCCGGGTAGCCGATCGGGACGCCGGGTGCGGCCACCTGGCGGGCGTGGCCGTCGCCGGTGACGACCACCGCCGGCGGATGGCCGCCGCCGGCCAGGCGGACGAACCCGTCGGCCGGCCGGTAGCGGGCGACCATCACCGTCGCCACCAGGTCGGGGTTCTGGGCCGTGGTCAGGATGTCGGCCCGGCTCACCAGATCCTCCATGGGGCACCCGTCGAGGGTCAGCAGGCGCAGGGCGTGGCAGACGCTGACCGCCTCCTTGGTGGCGCCCACCCCTTTGCCCATCACGTCGACGATGGCCAGGTGCAGGTCTCCGTCGGGCAGCACCAGCCAGTCGTAGAGGTCACCACCGGTGGGAGAGCTCGGGTCGGCGGACACATAGTGGACGCCGAGCTCGGCCGCCTCGGCGACGACCGCCGGCGGCTGGACCGCCTCCTGCAGCTGGTGGACGATCTCCCGCTGGACGGCCTGGAGCTCGGCCAGGCGCTCCATGGCCCCGAGGTTGTCGAAGGCGACCCCCAAGTGGTCGGCGAGGGCGGCGGCCGACGCCTCGTCCACCGGTCCGAACACGTCGGCATCGGGGTGGACGAGCAGCAGCACGCCATGCAGGTCGCCGTCGCCTCCGACCACCGGCACGGCCAGGCAGCAGGTGTCGGAGGGCAGCTCCAGGCGCTGCAGGAAGCGGCGGTGGCGGCGGTCGAGGGCCAGGTCACCGGCCCGCAGGACCGGCCGGCCGGCGGCGTCGGGCCGGACGAGGCGGGCCAGCGCCGGCCGGGCGAAGCGGTCGATCTCGCCAGCGGGCACGCCGGCGGCGGACACCATGTCGACCCGGTCCCCGAGGCCCACGAAGGCCACGAAGGCGGCCTGGGTAAGGGCGCGGACCTCTTCGGTGACCCATTCGAGTTTTCCGGCGATCTCGCCCGTGCCGTGGACTGCCCGAGCAGCTCGAGCGAGCACCTCCACGTGGGAGCGCATCGGAGGCCAGGCTAGCGGGTCGGTAGCGTGCTGGACATGGCCCGTTGGCAGGACACCATCGACGTCGACGGTGTCCGGGAGCGCGATTTCGCCGTCGAGGTCGACGGGCGGACGGTGCCCGGCGTGCTCTGGCTCCCTGCCTCGGGGACCGGGCCGCGGCCCCTGGTCCTCCTGGGCCACGGGGCGACGCGCCACAAGCGGACCGACTACCTCGTCGCCCTCGGCCGGCGCCTCGCCTCCGACCGCGGGTTCGCGGTCGCCGCCATCGACGCTCCCATGCACGGTGACCGCCGGCTGCCGGACCACCTCGACGACGTGACCTTGTTCGGGGACTTCCTCACGGAATGGTCACGTGAGGGCACCGTCGACAACACGGTGGCGGACTGGCACGCCGCCATCGAGGCCGTGCGCGACCTGGAGGAGGTGGGTGACGGTCCCATCGGCTACTGGGGACTGTCGATGGGGACGATCTACGGCGTGCCGCTCGTCGCCGCCGAGCCTCGCATCCAGGTGGCGGTGTTCGGGCTCATGGGCCTCCTCGGTCCCACCCGCGACCGTCTGGCCGCCGACGCCCCGTCCATTGCCTGCCCGGTCCTGTTCATCCAGCAGTGGGACGACTCACTCATCCCCCGCGCCGAGGTCTTCGAGCTGTTCGAGGCGCTGGGGTCGCTCGACAAGCGCCTCCACGCCCATCCGGGCGAGCACGCCGCGGTGCCGGTGGAGGAGATCGCCTTCTCGGCCCGGTTCCTCGCCCGACACCTCGCTCCTCACGCCGGCGAGACGTGATCGGCGCCGGCCGGGCAGCGGACCACCACGTGGCCGGGGAAAACCTGCACGGCCAGGCGCCGGCCGCAACGGGGGCAAAAGCGGGGCGGATCCAGGTCGCCGGCGCAACCCCCGGGGCATTCGACGGTCAAACGTCCGCAGCCCGTGCAGTGCCGGTTCACAGGACCTTCGACAGCGCCCCCACCGGCATGCCCAGGTCGGCCAGCAGGTCCAGGTCCTCCTGGGGCGCCCGGCCGAGCGTGGTCAGGTAGTTCCCCACGATCAGGGCGTTGATGCCCGACGTCAGGCCCAAGGCCTGGAGCTGGCGGAGGGTGACCTCCCGGCCGCCGGCGTAGCGCAGGATCACCCCCGGCAGGCCGAGGCGGAACAGGGCGATCCAGCGGATGGCCTCCATCGGCTCCACCAACGGGCGCCGGCCCATGGGGGTGCCGGGACGGGGGTTGAGGAAGTTGACGGGGACCTCGGCGGGGTCGACGTCGCGGAGCTGGCCGATGAGCTCGAGGCGCTGCTCGTCGGTCTCGCCCATCCCGAGGAGCACCCCGCAGCACAGCTCTATGCCCGCGTCGCGCACCAGGCGGCAGGTGTCGACCCGCTCCTCCCACGTGTGGGTGGTGACCACCTCGGCGAAGAACGACCGCGCCGTCTCCAGGTTGTGGTTGTAGCGGTGGAGGCCGGCGCCGGCCAGGCGCTGCGCCTGCTCTGCGGTGAGGATGCCGAGGCTGGCGGCGACGTTGAGCCCGGTGCGTTCGGTGATGAGGGGAATGGCCTCGAGGACGCGTGCGAGTGTGCGCTCGTCGGGCCCACGCAGGGCGACGACGATGCAGAACTCCGACCCGCCGAGCTTGGCCGTCTCCTCGGCCGCGGCCAGGAGGTCGTCGAGCGGGAGCAGCGGCGCCGCCCGTACCGGCGAGGCGAACCGGGCCGACTGGCTGCAGAAGCCGCAGTCCTCCGGGCACCCGCCGGTCTTGGCCGACACAATCCCCTCGACCTCCACCGTGGGCCCGCACCAGGCCAGGCGCACCTCGTGGGCCAGGGCGGCCAGCGCCGGCACCGACGCCGGCGGCAGGGCGGCCAATGCCGCCAGCTCGCTGGCGCTGATCTGCCGGCGGTCCTCCAGCAGGGCGCCGGCGGCGGCGGCGAGAGGGGTGGTCGTCACCCGGCCGACGGTAGCGAGCGAAAGCGCCGGCCCGCCATGTAGCGGCCCGACAAGAAAATTTGATCGTTTGTTGATTTAAGTTCCCCGGTGCCCTCAAGAAGGCGCTGCCGAGGGTCGATGAGACAGCGGATGACCCTGACGTCGCCACACGTCGTGCACCTGCTCGCGCCCTTGGGGGGACCCCTCGCCGGGCGGGGATTGGAGATGGAAGCGTTGCGCAGGGCCTGGGCCGGTGCGGTCGCCGGCCACGGCGGCATGGTGCTGCTGGCCGGAGAGGCCGGCGTGGGCAAGAGCCGGCTGGCCGCCGAGCTGGCCGGCGAGGTCGACGCCGAGGGGGCGTCGGTCCTCATCGGGCGCTGTCCCGCCGGGGGCGCCGAGCCGTACCACCCGCTGGTCGAGGCCTTGGGGCCCCTGCCGCCGGGCCACGTCGGCGGGCGGGAGGGGGTGTTCGGTGAGCTGGCCAAGGCGGTGGCGGCCAGGGCCGAGCGGTCGCCGGTACTGCTGGTGCTCGACGACCTGCACCGGACCGACCGGTCGACAGCGCTCGCCATCCGCCACATCGTCGAGACCGCCGCCCACGCCCGCATCCTCGTGGTCGGGACCTACCGGGACACCGCCGTCGACCGCGCCCACCCCCTGGTGGAGCTCGTCAGCTGCCCTGTGGTCGAGCGCCTCGAGATCGAGGGCCTGTCGGTGGCCGACGTCACCGAGCTGGTCGGCGACGCCGAACTGGGCCGGCGCCTGTGGCGGGGATCGTCCGGCAACCCGGTGACGATGGCGGAGCTGCTCCGGCCAGGGGCGCTCGACGGGCGTCTCCACGGCTTCGACGAGCTGGTGGCCCGGCGGGTGTCGGAGCTCAAGCAGCCGGGGCGCGCTTTCCTGGAGGCCGCCGCCGTCGCCGGCTCTGAGTTCCACCTCGATGTCGTCGCCCGGGCCATCGGCATCCGCCTGGATCGGGCCATGGCGGCGCTGAAGCAGCTTGCCGGCGCCGGCTTCGTGGTCGAGGAGCCCTCCGGGCCCGGAGGCACCCGGCGGTTCGTGCACGACATGGTGCGGGAGTCTGTGGCGCGGGGCCTGGAGCCGGGCCCCCGGGTCGACCTGCACCTGCAGATCGGCCGCGCCCTCGGCGCCCACCCCGACCGGTTCCCGGTGCCGGCGGCCCTTTTGGCGTGGCACTACCGCTGCGCCGCCCCGGTCGGCGGTTCGTCGCCCGCCCTCGGCTATTCGGCCCAGGCCGGCGAGCGGGCCCTGGAGCTGCTGGCCTTCGAGGAGGCGGCCGTCCACTTCGGCCACGCCCTCGCCGCCGCCGCCGGCGCCCGGCCGCAGATGCGTTGCGACCTGCTGCTGGCACTGGGCGAGGCCCAGCGCCTGGCCGGCGAGAAACAGCGGGCCCGCCAGGCGTTCCTCGAGGCGGCCACGCTCGCCGAGGCCTGCCGCGACGGCGCCCGGCTGGCGCGGGCCGCCCTCGCCCTCGGTCACGTGGGCGCGGTGTGGGGCAGGGACGCCGAACTGGAGCGCCTGGCCGGGGAGGCGAGGTCCATGTTGGGCGAGGCGGTCCCGCCGTCGCTGACCGCCGGCCGGTTCACCGACTTCGCATCCGACACTCTCTACGACGTCCTGGACGACGTCGACCCCGAGCCCACCCCCGAGCCGCCGGCGCCGGCGGCCCCCGTCGAGGCGGTCAAGGGCAGGGTGACGGGAGACGCTCTCCACCGCGCCCGGCACGTGGCCCTGGCCGGCCCCGAGCACGCCCTCGAGCGCCTGGCCGCAGCGGAGGAGATCCTGGCCCTGGCGGCCGAGGCGGGCGACGACGAGCTGGCCGTGTGCGGCCACGGCTGGCGCATGGTCGACGCCTTGGAGCTGGGACGGGCCGACCAGTCCGCCGCCGACCAGGCCGCCCACGCCGCCGCCGCCCGCCGCCTGAGCGGGGCCCGGCCGGCGGCGGAGGTGGAGACGTGGTCGGCCATGCGAGCTGCGTTCGAAGGCCGGATCGAGGACGCCCGCCTGGCCGCTGCGACCGCCTTCGCCCTCGCCTACGAGGCCGGCGACCCCGAGGCCGAGGAGACCTACCTCACCCAGCGCTGGTGGCTGGCGTTGGAGTGGGGCACCCTCAACGAGCTGTCGGTCATCGCCGAGGAGTGCAGGGAGAAGGCATCGTCCGCCGCCGGCGGCCGGGCGTGGCGGGCCGCCGCCGCTCTGGCCCTCGCCCGCAGCGGGCGGATGGACCTGGCCGCCGAGGAGCTGCGCCGGGTGACCGACCATGGGCTGGGCGAGCTGATCCGCGACACCGGCCGGCTTCACCCCCTGGCCTGCCTGGCCGAGGTCGCCTGGCTGCTCGGCGACACCCACCGCGCCGCGCTGGTCGGGCCCCTCCTGGAGCCGTTCGCCGACCGCCTCATCGTCGCCGGCCGGGGCCGGGTCTGTACCGGGTCGGTGGCCCGCACCTGTGGCCTCGTCGCCGCCGCCACCCACCGCTGGGAGGACGCCGGCCATCACCTCCTGTCGGCCCAGGCCGTCCACCGCAGCGCCGGCGCCCTGCCACTGCTGGCCCGGACCCGCTTCCAGTGGTCGGTGGTCCTCCTGCAGCGGGGGCGCAAGGGCGACCGGCGCCGGGCTGCCGAGTGGCGGCGCAAGTCCCAGGAGCTGGCCACCCGCTTCGGCATGACCCGCCTGCTCGAGGAGATCGCCGGCTCCGGTACGTAGCATCGGCGGTGCTGTGACGATCGACACCGCCGGGCGCAGGCCCGGCATCGACGTGGTCATCGCCGCCCGCAACGAGGCCGGCACCGTCGCCGGCGTGGTGTCGGCCGCCAGGGCGTGCCGGTTCACCCGTGAGGTGATCGTCGTCGACGACGGCTCCACCGACGGGACCGGCGAACTGGCCATGGCCGCCGGCGCCAAGGTGCTGCGCCGGGAGGCCCCGTCGGGGTCGAAGGCCCACGCCATGGAGGCCGGCGTGGTGGCCAGCGACGCCGACGCCATCCTGTTCTGCGACGCCGACCTGGTCGGCCTGTTGCCCTCGCACCTCGACGACATCTGCGCCCCGTACGTGGAGGGCCGGGCAGCCATGTCGGTGGGCTGGTTCGACTACGGGATGCTGAACCCGCTGGTCCGCCGGCTCCCTCCCACCAGCGGCGAGCGGGTGGTGCCCCGGTGGGTGTGGGACTCCGTCCGCCCGGCCAAGCGGAGGGGCTACTCGATCGAGATCATGATCAACGAGGTCATCGCCGAGGGCCGCCTGCCCACCACCGTGCGCATCATGCCCGGCGTCTACCACCGGACCAAGCGCCACAAGCTCGGCCTCCGGCGGGGGTACCGGGAGACGTGGCGGATGTTCTGGCACCTGATCGGCCTGCCCACCACGGGCGTCGTCCGGTGGCGGACGCAGTGGTTCTACCTGCGGGGGTTGACGGTGGAGGACTAACCCGGCCGTCTCGCCACGACGGTGACGAGGGGCGGGAGCACCACCGGGTCGTCGCCTGGCTCGACCCCGGTGAGGTGGGCGATGTAGTCGGCCACCGGGCCGGGGCCGGCGCCGGCCGGCGCCTCGGCCCAGGCGTCGACGACTTCGAGGCCGGCCTGGCGGGCCAGCGCCGGCAGCAGGGCGCCGACGTCGGGGTGGCGGGCGTCGGGCATGGAGAACGGGGCGCCGTCGATCCGGCCGGCGCTGGTGATCGGCTCCTGGGCCACCACCCAGCCCCGGGGCCGCACCGTCTCACCCATGCGGGCCAGCACCTTGAGCGGGTCGTGCACGTGGAGGAGGAGGAAGCGGCAGAAGGCCAGGTCGACCGCCTCGGGCAGGAGCAGCTCCTCGCCGGTCTGGGTGATGGCCACGACCTGGGCCGAGGCGGCGGCCAGCGCCGCCACCTGGTCGCGGGCGTGGGGGTCGCTGTCGACGGCGTAGATGCGCCCGTCCCGCCCGACGATCTCGGCCAGGGCGACGCTCACGTCACCGCCGCCGGCGCCCACGTCGACGCACCGCCAGCCCTCACGGAGCCCGAGCCGGTCGAGGGCGGTCATGAGCGGCCGCCGGTACACGTCGTTGCGCAGGCCCAGTTCGATCATCGGGTGCGACGTTACGCTCAGCGGAGCCCGGCCCGGGGGCCGGGCCAGACTGGCCGAGTGGAGGCTCTGCGGGATTCGCTCTCGGCGTGGGCCGCCGGCGCCCGGCGGGACCTGCCCTGGCGGCGGACCCGTGACCCCTGGGCCGTCCTCGTCAGCGAGCTGATGCTCCAGCAGACCCAGGTGGCCCGGGTGGTGCCCCGCTACGAGGCCTTCCTGGAGCGGTTCCCCACGCCGGCGGCGACGGCTGCCGCGCCGGTCGCCGACGTGCTGCGGGCGTGGGCGGGGCTCGGCTACAACCGGCGGGCACTCAACCTCCACCGGGCGGCGGCGGCGGTCGTCGAGCGCCACGGCGGGGCCATGCCGGCGACCCTGGCCGAGCTCGTCGCCTTGCCCGGCGTCGGTCCGTACACCGCCCGCGCCGTACTGGCCTTCGCCTTCGAGGCCGACGTGGGCGTGGTCGAGGTCAACAGCGCCCGGGTGCTGGCCCGGGCCGCCGCCGGCCGGTCCCTGCGGGCGGCCGAGGCCCAGTCCCTGGCCGACGCGTTGGTGCCCGCCGGCGCCGGCTGGGCGTGGAACCAGGCCATGCTCGACCTCGGGGCGACGGTCTGTACCAAGTCGGCGCCCCGCTGCGGCGCCTGCCCGCTGGCCGCGTGCTGCGCCTGGGCGGCGGCCGGCGGCCCCGACCCGGCCGTGGGCTCCGCCGGGTGCGGAGGAAGGCAGTCGACCTTCGCCGGCTCCGACCGCCAGGGCCGGGGCCGCCTTGTGGACGCCCTCCGCCTCGGCCCGGTGCCGCTGGCCGGCGTGGCCGTCGCCGCCGGCTGGCCCGACGATCCCCAGCGGGCGGAGCGGGTGGCCGCCGGCCTGGTCGCCGACGGCCTGGCGGTGCTGAGAGGTGGCCGGCTCCATCTCCCCGGCGCGTAGCGTGGCGTGATCGACCTGCCGGGGGACGAGCCCCTACCGACGACGATCGACGGCGCCCGGTTCCGCCAGGTGCTGGGCCGCTTCGCCACCGGCGTGACCGTCGTCACCGGTGTCGCCGGCGGCGAGCCGGTGGGCCTGGCCGTGAACTCCTTCACCTCGGTGTCGCTGGAGCCGGCGCTGGTGGCCTTCTGCGTGGCCAAGGAGTCGCGGACGTGGCCACGCCTGCGGTCGGCGGGAGCGTTCTGCGTCAACATCCTCGCCCAGGACCAGGAGGCACTGTCGCGGGCCTTCGCCGGCCGCCCGCCGGACCGGTTCCTGGGTGTGGGGTGGCGCCCGGGGCGCTCGGGGGCGCCGATCCTGGCCGACGTGCTGGCCTGGATCGAGTGTTCGATCGACGCCGAGCACGACGCCGGCGACCACGTGATCGTGGTCGGCCGGGTGCAAGAGCTCGACGTCGGACAAGAGGGCCGTCCGCTGGTGTTCTACCGGGGCGGCTACGGTCGCTTCGAACCATGAGCTTCGCAACCGTCACCGAGTCAGACGTCATCAAGGGCGTCTACGTCGTCGAGCCGACCGCCTTCGGGGATTCCCGGGGCCGGTTCGTGGAGAGCTACCGCCGGTCGTGGTTCCCCCACGGCCGGGAGATGGTCCAGGGCAACCGTTCGGACAAGATGGCGGGCACCGTCGTCGGCCTCCACTACCACCTGCACCAGGCCGACTACTGGTACTTCACCAAGGGCGACTCCCTGGTCGTGCTCCACGACCTGCGGACGGGCTCGCCCACCGACGGCGCCACCCTCCACCTGGAGATCGGGGAGGCCGACGGCCGGGGCGTGTTCATCCCCCCGGGCGTGGCCCACGGCTTCGCCGCCCTCACCGACCTCACCATCACCTACATGGTCGACCAGTACTACAACCCCGACGACGAGCTGGGCGTGGCGTGGGACGACCCGGCCCTCAAGGCCGACTGGCGCCTCAGCGACCCGATCCTGTCCGACCGGGACAAGAAGAACCCGCTGCGGGCCGACATCCCGCCCGGGCGCCAGCCCTACTGGGGGCTGCGGACCTAGTCTTCAGGCCGAGTGTGGGTTGTTCGCGAGGACATACCGCACCGAAGTACCCACACTCAACTGCGGCCGGCGACGTACGCCGTCACGGCCTCCGCCCCGACCAGGCGGGCGGTCACGTTGCCGGCGCCGTCGGCCAGCAGGACCGTGGGGGCGGAGCGGATGGAGAAGGCGTCGGCCAGGTGCGGCTCGGCGCTGGCGTCGACCTTGACCAGCCGGGCCTCCGGGTCCGACGCCCGCAGCCAGGCTTCCACCGGGCCGCAGGTGGCGCAGTAGGGCGACGTGAACAGCACCCACGTGCGGGCGGCGCCGGCCAGCAGCGTCTCGGGGATGCGGGGGTGGTCGGGCCGGTGGTCCTGGACCCTGGCCCGCCACGACCGGTAGAGGCGCGCCGCCAGGGCCACGGCGAACAGCAGGACGACGACGACGACCAGCCGGGCCATCATCAGGACGCCACGATGCGCCGGCGGGCGGCCAGGAGGTAGATCTCGCAGCCGACGCAGATCCCGGTGACGGCGGACAGGGCGGCGAGGGCGGCCACGATCAGCGCCAACCCCCAGCCGAAGCCGGAGGCGCCGGCGGCGAACGCCAGGGAGCCGGCGCCGAGGAAGAGCACGCCGACGGCGGCGGCGAAGCGGGGCGGGCGGGGGTCCTCCATCTCCTTGGGCGGGCCGAGAC
>Ga0247713_1001003_pt1 | contig 15102 bp, 17 predicted proteins | sample 21E_NmetaG_FD_189936 | JGI IMG/M metagenome (GOLD analysis project Ga0247713, IMG submission 189936) | Soil microbial communities from hillslope of Landscape Evolution Observatory, University of Arizona, Oracle, AZ, United States - 2-1-E_N | ecosystem: Engineered > Artificial ecosystem >... | reverse complement strand
ACCCGCGCGCGGTCGCCGCGGCGGCGCGACGCTGGGGATCTGCCTCGGCCTCCAGCTCGCGCTCGAGTCCACGGCCGAGGACGGCGGCGTCGACGGCCTCGCCCTGCTCCCGGGGCGTGCCGTCCGCCTGCGCGAAGGTCGCGTCCCGCGGATCGGGTGGGCGACCGTCGAGCCCGGCGCCGGCGCGTACTGGTTCGCGCACTCGTACGCCGCCGAGACACCGGCGGCGACGGCCGTGTCCGAGGGGATCGTCGCCGAGGCGCGCGCCGGGAGCTTCGTCGGCGTCCAGTTCCACCCGGAGCGCAGCGGCGCGGCCGGCGCCCGCTACCTCGCGACATGCCTCTCCCGCGCCTGATCCCCTGCCTCGACGTCGCCGGCGGGCGCGTCGTCAAGGGCGTCCGGTTCCGCGGCCTTCGCGACGCGGGCGATCCCGTCGCGCTCGGGGCCGCGTACTCCGACGCGGGGGCGGACGAGCTCGTCTACCTCGACGTCGCGGCGACCGTCGAGGGGCGGCCGGCGCTCCTCGCGCTCGTCGGCGAGGTCGCGGAGCGCGTCTCGATCCCGTTCACCGTCGGCGGCGGCGTCCGCAGCGCCGCGGACGCCGAGGCGTTCCTGCGCGCGGGCGCCGACAAGGTCGCGGTGAACAGCGCGGCGCTGGAGCGGCCGGAGCTGATCGGCGAGCTCGCGCGGCTGCTGGGGTCACAGGCCGTCGTGGTGGCGATCGACGCGGCCGGCGGCGAGGTGCACTCGCACGCGGGGACGCGTCCCACCGGGCGCGGCGCCGTCGCGTGGGCGCAGGAGGCGGCGCAGCGCGGCGCGGGAGAGATCCTGCTCACGTCGATCGACGCCGACGGAACGCGCCGGGGCTACGACCTCGAGCTGACGCGCGCGGTCGCGGACGCGGTGCCGGTGCCGGTGATCGCGTCCGGCGGGGCGGGCGGCGCGCGCCACGTCGCCGCCGCGCTCGAGGTCGCGCAGGCGGCGCTCCTCGCCTCGATCCTCCACGAGCGCCCGTCGCGGCTCGCGTCGCTCCGGCGCGAGCTGCGCGCGCTCGGCGTCCCCCTCCGCGATGCCGCCTGAGCTCCGCGCCGCGATCGTCCAGGACGCGGACGACGGCCGCGTGCTGATGCTCGCCTGGATGGACGGCGAGGCGCTCCGTCGCACCCGCGAGACGGGCGAGGCGTGGTTCTGGAGCCGCTCGCGGCGGCGGCTCTGGCGGAAGGGCGAGACGTCGGGGAACACGCTCGCGGTCGAGGAGCTGCGCGAGGACTGCGACGGGGACGCGATCCTCCTCCGCGTCCGCGCAGCGGGGCCGGCGTGTCACACCGGCTCGACGAGCTGCTTCGCGCCGTGGCTCTGGCAGCGCGTGCTGGAGCGGCGCGCCGCGGATCCCGCCGAGTCGTACGTCGCGAGCCTCCTCGCCGGCGGGCCGGCGGCGGCGGCGCGGAAGGTCGCGGAGGAGGGCGTCGAAGCCGCGCTCGCCGCCGTCGGCGAGAGCGACGAGCGCGTCGTCGAGGAGGTCGCCGACCTCCTGTTCCACGCGTACGTGCTGCTGGCCGCGCGCGGCCTCGACCCCGCGGCGGTCGAGGACGAGCTCAGCCGGCGAGCGCTGCGATCCCCGAGCGCGCCTCCGCCAGCGTCGTGAACGTCGCCGTCGCCCCGGCGGCGCCGGCGATCGCCGGGTAGCGCTCGACGGCGCGGCCGCCGAGGACGATGCGCACGCCCGGGTCCCCGGCGCGCAGCAGCTCCACCGCCTCGAGCAGGCCCGGGATCGCGATGGGCGTCCCGCACGAGAGCGCGACGGCGACGGGCCGTACCTTCGCCACGTACGCGACGAGGTCGCGCGCCGGTGTCCCCGCGCCGAGCGCGTGCACCTCCCACCCGTCCGCCTCGAGGACGTCCTCCAGCATGCGGAGCCCGAGCTCGTGGTGCTCGTCCGGCGGGCACGCGAGCACGACGCGGCCCCGCCGCTCCTGCGCCCGCGCCTCGGCGAGCGCCCGGGCGCGCGCCATCGCCTCCTGCGTCAGGCGCGTCGAGAAGTGCTCGTCCGCGACGGTGATCTCGCCGGAGTGCCACAAGTCCCCGACGTGCGCGGACGCCGGCGCCAGCACCTCGTCGTACAGCGCCGTCAGCTCGATCCGCTCGTCGCGCAGCGGCTCGAGCACGGTCGCGAGCGCCCGCGGCTTGTCGCCGGCGAGCGCGTGCTCGACGTATGCGGCCGCGAGACGCCGCGGGTCAGCGGCCAAGCGCCGCCTCCCCCGCCTCGAGGTACGGGAGCGCCGTCGCCGCCGCCGTCGGCAGGAGCTCCTCGAGCGCGTCCCCGACGGCCTCGAACGCCGCGGCGACGTGCGCGGCCGGGATCCCGAAGCGCGCGAGCAGGTCGCGCGTCCAGACCGCGTAGTCCTCGAACACGCTGCGGTCCTCGATCGCGACGGAGGCGAGCAGGAAGCGGACGTGGAACGCCGCGTCGCGCTCGCACGCGTGCCTGCCGTGCGGCCCGTACGCGCCGGCGAGCTCCGGCATCCGCTCGTACACCAGGTCGGTCGCGCGCCGCGCGACGACGTGCTGGTGGAGCGCGATCTCGGCGGCGTCGCGCGTCACGCCCGCACCTCGTACACCTCGACGCGCGCCTCGCGGAGGTACGGCCGCAGCGCCTCCGGCGTCCGCTCGTGCGTCTCGCGGTGCTCGCTGCTGCGGAGCCACCGGCGAAGGTCGTCCCGCGTCTCCCACCACGTCGCGAGCACCCAGTCGCCGTCGGCGCGCGCGGGCGAGAGCACCTCGAGCCGCTGGAAGCCGCAGAACCCGTCGACGAGGTGCGAGCGCTGGCGGAGGGCGCCGACGAAGAGCTCGCCGAGCTCCGTGTCGGGGAAGCGGACGCGCGAGAGCGCGAGCACCGCCACTACGCCGCGGGCCTCCGCACGCAGTCGCGAACCTCGAGGCGGACGGCGAGGACGTTGACCCGGACGGTGGCGACGCGTCCGCGGCTGGCCGCGTCGGCCGCGGACCCGGCGTCGGCGCGCGACGCCGCGCGCTGCAGGTCGCGGAGCGCCTCGAGCTCGTTCTCCGCCTCCTCGAGCAGCGCGTCGAACGGCGTCTGCTCCTCCTCCGGCGGGCTCAGCTCCGACAGCTCGTCGAGCCGCTCCGCGAGGATCGGGACCGCGCGCTCCGCGTACGTCGCGACGCCCTCGGCGCTGTCCTCGGGCGGCGGCAACGCACGCAGCTCCCGTTCGGCTTCCGCGCAGATCGCGTTGGCCTCGGCGCGGAACTCCTCGAGGCTCATCCGCCCGTCGTCGCCGCCGCACCCGGCGAGGAGCGCGAGCGCGAGGAGCGGCGGCACGCACCTGGACACACGGCGACGGTAGCGGAGCGTCAGCCGAGGGCGGCGACGATCTCGTCGTGCTCCGGGAACCGCCCCTCCCGCTGCTTCGAAAAGACGAGCGTGCCGTCGACGAGGACGTCGAACTGGCTCTTCTCGCCCTCGACGATCTCGGCGTCGGCGGACGTCCTCGAGTTGAGCTCAGCCGCGAGACTCGCGGCTCGGCGGTCGTAGCCCGCTCAGACGGGGCAGTAGTGGATCTCGACGCGCATGCCGCAAGCGTACAGACGCGGTCGGGGAAGCACGTGGCGTGCACGCGCGGCCGCGACGGCGTAGGGTGACGGGGCGACGCGCCCACGTCCGGGCGCCGACGAAGGGAGGACGAATGCACGCCACGACCGTGCGACGGCTGCTCGCCACGCCGCTCGCCGCCGTCGTCGCGCTGGCGATCACCGGTGTCGCCGCCGCGGCCACGATCGTCGTCACGGAGAACTCGTCGAGCTGGCACCCGCTCGACACGCGACCGGGCGGCAGCGTCCGCTTCACCGAGGACCACGGCGCGCCTCCGGGGCTCGGCTCCGGCTCGCTCGAGCTGCGCACCGACGCGTCCACGGCGGCCAAGGCGGACTACTTCACGCTCGCGCACGCGGGGACGCCGCTCGCCGGCGTCACCACGCTGTCGTACTGGACGTACCAGGTGCCGACGCCGCAGCCCCCGATCGCCGCGCCGTCGTTCCAGCTCCAGATCGACGTCAACGGCGACGCCACCGGCGGCTTCACCACGCTCGTCTACGAGCCGTACTGGAACGGCACCGTCGCGCCCGCGACCTGGCAGCAGTGGGACGTCGACGCCGGCCGCTTCTGGTCGTCGCGCACCGTCGCCGACGGCACGTGCGTGCTCGCGGCCGGCGCGGGCGGGCCGCCGTTCTACACGCTGGAGCAGGTCCAGGCCATGTGCCCCGACGCGGTCGTGCTCGGCATCGGCGTGAACGTCGGCAGCTTCAACCCCGGCTGGACCGTCGCCGCGGACGGCGTCACGTTCAACGACACCACCTACGACTTCGAGGTCGCACGCCGACCGCGGTCGAAGCAGGACTGCAAGAACGGCGGCTGGGCGACGTTCAACGACCCGGCCTACCGGAACCAGGGAGACTGCGTCAGCGACATGGCGCGTCCGTAGCGAACGCGCGGAGCGGCCGGCCGGCGCGAGGACGTCGGTCGGCCGCGCGCGCGAACGGCGGCGGCTTCCGGTTCCGCGACGCTAGATCGTCTTGAACTGCTCGAACGGCTGCCGGCAGCTCTCGCAGTAGCGGATCGAGCGGCACGGCGTCGGGCCGAAGATGTTCTCGAGCCGCGTCTGCGTCGAGTTGCAGTAGGGGCAGCGGAACGCGTTCGACCGCAGCTGCACGAGCGTCGGCGCGTCCGCCTGCCGCGGCGACGGCGGCGCGAACCCGGACTCGCGGAGCTTCGCGCGCCCCTGCGCGGTGATGCGGTCCGTCGACCACGAGTCGTCGTGGATCACGCGGACGTCGGGCTCGGCCCCCAGCTCGCGGATCTGCTGCTCCATCGCGAGCCGCATCGTCTCGAGCGCCGGGCAGCCGAGGAAGGTGGGCGTGAAGTCGACGCGCACGCGCTCCCCCTCGACCGCGACGTCGCGCACGACACCGAGGTCGACGAGCGAGATGACCGGGATCTCCGGGTCCGGGATCTCGCCGAGCGCGTCCCAGACCTGCTCCGCCGTCACGCTCACCACGACGTCCCCGCCGGCGCGCTCCGGCGCACCATCGTCATCTCCTCCCACAGCTCCCGCAGCTCGTCGGTGTGCTGCTCGCGCGTCACGGGCTCCGCGTCGGGCAGGTCGAAGCCGAGCCGGTCGCGCACGCGTTCCGCCCACCGCGGCCGCAGCTCCTCGTCCAGGACGCCGGACGCGTACGGCCAGAGCTCCTCGACCGCCTCGCGCAGCTTCGCCCGCCCTTCCTCCGAGGCGAGCAGCCGGTCGACCCACATCTCTGCGTGCATCCGGTGGTACGCCTCCTCGCGGTCGATCTTCGCGGCGAGGCCGGCGACCTCCGCGTCGTCGGACGCCTTCAGCGCCGCGATCCGGATCTCGTCGGCCGTCTCGTAGAGGAAGTGGCGCGCGATCGTCCGCGCCCACTCGAGCCGGCGCAGCTCGACGAGCGGCGCGCAGCGGTACTCCTCCGGGCGCCGGTCGAGCGCCAGCTCGTCGGCGCTCGTCCCGAGCTCGCGCGCGACGAGCTCGTAGAGAGCGCGCGCGTGCCCGATCTCGTTCTGCGCGATCGACGAGAACGCGACGTCCTCCTCGAGGAACGGCGCGATCCCCGTCCACTCCGAGTCGCGCCAGCCGAGGATCAGCTCGTCGTCGGCGATCTCCAGCAGGCGGTCGAGCTCACGCCGTTCCCGCACGTGCGCGCGCCTCCCTCAGCTTCTCCTTCAGCGAGTACCCGTCGACGCGGTGGTAGTTCCGCTCGAGCTCGTCGACGAACTCGTCGATCTCGACGATCGCGTCGCGCGGGACGACCCAGAGCGCGGCCGACTCGCCGCGGCGGCCGTACTGCTCGCGCGCGTAGACGTCGGCGAAGGCCCGGTCCGGCGCGACCACGGAGCCCGCGTGCTGGAACGGCTGCCCCTTCCGCTCCTGGCGGAACACCTCGTAGACCGTGTTCACGCCGCCTCGGCGAGGACCGCCCGGCGCACCCACTCCGTCTCCTCGCGCGTCACGCGCCGGAAGCCGAGCCGCTCCTCCGTCATCGGGCCGTGCCCGGTGACGACGGCCTTCAGCTCGTCCCAGTCGGGCTCCGTGTAGTGCCACGTGCCCGTCTCCTCGTCCTTGCGCAGCGCCGGGTCCGGCACCGTCAGCCCGAGCTCCCAGATCTGGGGGACGTAGCCGTCGAGGAACTGCTGGCGCGCTTCCTCGTTCGCCTGGCTCTTGATCCGCCACTGCACCATCGGGTCGTCCTCGGCCGGGATCGGGTTCCCGTGGAAGTGCATGAGCGGCCCCCACCAGCGGTTGAGCGCCTCCTGCACCAGCTCGCGCTGCGCGTCGGTGCCGTTCATCATCGTCAGGATCACGTCGCGGCCGTGGAGGATGTGGAACGACTCCTCCCAGCAGATCTTCTTCATGATCCGCGCGTACGGCGCGTACGAGCACTTGAGGAGCGCCTTCTGGCTGATGATCGCGGCGGCGTCGACGAGCCACGCGATCACGCCGACGTCGCCCCACGTCCGTGTCGGGTAGTGGAACACGTTGTGGAACTTCGAGCGGCCGGAGACGAGGTCCGCGAGGCACGCCTCGCGCGGCTTGCCGAGGTCCTCGACGACGCGGTAGATCAGCTGCGCGTGCCCGACCTCGTCCTGCACCTTCGCGGTCAGGGCGAGCTTCCGCTGCAGCGTCGGCGCGCGCAGGATCCACTCGCGCTCCGGAAGCACGCCCATCAGCTCCGAGTTGCCGTGCATCTCGATGAACTTGATCAGCTTCCGCCGGTAGTCGTCGGGCATCCAGTCGTACGACTCGACCTGCCCGCCGGCCCGGACGTACTCGAGAAATTCCTGCTCGTTGCGGGGAACGTCCTGCTCGCGCGCGCTCATCGCCACCTCCAACCAAACGATCGTTAGGGAGATCGTACCCGGAGGCGGCCGAGGGCGAAGCCCGGTGGCCGGCGTTTGATTGATCCGTCAATCGAATTTCGTGCGAGATTTGACTGACCATTCAATCGACGAATGCGGAGCAGGTGGGGCGTTTGACGTCGGCACTGATGTGGTAAAAGTGCCAGCCGCATTACCCAGCGAAAAAAGTGAACCGGGGGGTGCCGGTTGCTCGGAAGAGCTGACCGGCGCACACGATCAGGCTTGCGAGCAGGACGGCGCCGCCCCTGAGACGGAGGTCGTTGTGAGACGGTCGCTGTTGCTGTTCGTCCTGCTCTCCGCCGCGGTCGTCGCGGCGGTCGGGGCCGCGAGTCCCGCCGCCTCGACCGAGCGCGCGGTCCACGTGGTCGTCCTCGACGAGGCGCCGCTCGCGGTCTACCGCGGCGGCATCGACGGGCTCGCCGCGACGGATCCCGCGGTCACCGGCGCGTCGCGCCTCGACCCGGACGCCGCGGCGTCGCGCGCCTACCGCGAGTTCCTCGCGTCGCGCCAGGACGCAGTCCTCGCCGCCGCGGGGGCGACGGTCGGGCGCTCGCTCGAGCCGCTCCACCGCTACGACGCGGTGCTGAACGGGTTCGCCGTCCGCCTAAGCCCGGCCGAGGCCGCGCTCGTGGAGGACGTGCCCGGCGTCAGCCGCGTCGTGCAGGAATTCCACCGCGAGCTGCTGACGGACGCGGGGCCCGAGTGGATCGGCGCGCCCGGCGTCTGGTCGGGGTCGGACACCGGCGGCGTGGCCGGGACGAAGGGCGAGGGCGTCGTCGTCGGCGTCATCGACACCGGCATCAACCACGACCACCCGTCGTTCGCGGAGGTCGGCCCGGTCGACGGCTACGTGCACCGGAACCCGCGCGGCCGCTTCTACGGCGCCTGCGACCCGGTGCTCGGCGCGCCGCTCTGCAACGACAAGCTGATCGGCGCCTGGGACTTCACGGGCACGACCCCCGAGGACACGAACGGGCACGGCAGCCACACGGCCGGCACCTCCGTCGGCAACGTCCTCGACGCGCGGCTCGACGCGCCCACGACGAGGATCGAGCGCCGCATCTCCGGCGTCGCGCCGCACGCGAACCTCATCACCTACAAGGCGTGCATCACGACGTGCCCGATCTCGGCGATCCTCGCGTCGATCAACCAGGCGACGCTCGACCGGGTCGACGTCATCAACTACTCGATCGGCGGCGCCTCCAGCGACCCGTGGAGCGACCTCGACGCCGTCGCGTTCCGCAACGCGCGTGCCGCGGGCGTGTTCGTCGCCACCTCGGCCGGCAACAGCGGCCCCGGCGCGGCGACGATGGGCTCCCCCGCCGACGCGCCGTGGGTGACCGCGGTCGGAGCGAGCACGCACAACCGCGACTTCCCGAACTCGCTCGTCGGGATGACCGGCGGCGGCAGCGCGGCGCCCGGCGACATGCGCGGCAAGGGCGTCACCGCCGGCTACGGCCCCGCCCGGATCGTCTACGCCGGCGACTACGGCTCGCCGCTCTGCGGCGAGGGCCCGGCCGCGCCCGACGGCTCGTCCGCGATCAACCCGTTCCCGCCGGGGACGTTCAACGGCGAGATCGTCGTCTGCGACCGCGGCACGTACGGCCGCGTCGCGAAGGGCCAGAACGTGAAGGAAGGCGGCGCCGGCGGCTACGTGCTCGTCAACGACCAGGCGAGCGGCGACTCGCTCACCGGCGACGCGCACGTCCTCCCGGGCGTCCACCTGACGTACAGGCAGGGCCTCGCGCTGAAGGCGTGGCTCGCGTCGGGGACCGGCCACACGGCGCGGATCACCGGCATGAGCGTCGACGAGTCGCCGCAGAACGGCGACGTGATGGCGTCCTTCAGCTCGCGCGGCCCGAACCCGTCGGTGCGTGACCTGATCAAGCCCGACGTGACCGCGCCGGGCGTCGACATCCTGGCGGCGTTCAACACGGTCAACCCGACCGCGCCGCCGGAGTACGGCGTGATCAGCGGGACCTCGATGTCGAGCCCCCACACCGCGGGTGCGGCGGCGCTGCTGCGCGCGCTCCGGCCGCAGTGGACGCCGGACGAGGTGCGGTCGGCGCTCGTGACGACGGCGAAGTACGACGGCGTCCGCAAGGAGGACGCGGCGACCGCGGCCGACCCGTTCGACATGGGCGGCGGCCGCATCGACCTCACGCGCGCGGGCCGCGCGGGGCTCGTGCTCGACGAGACGGTGGCGAACTACGAGGCCGCCGATCCGGCCGCCGGCGGGAGTCCGGCGGCGCTGAACCTGCCGACGCTCGCGCACGGCGCGTGCCCCGGCACGTGCACGTGGACGCGCGTCGTCCGCTCGTCCGCGGCGACGACCGTCACGTGGACGGCCGCGGCGGCCGGCTCCGAGGGTCTCTCCCTCGCGGTCGAGCCGAGCAGCTTCACGCTCGCGCCCGGCGCGACCCAGACGGTCCGCGTGACGGCGACCGCCGCCGACGGCAACGCCTGGCGGTTCGGCCGCGTCACGCTCACGCCGAGCGTCGCGGGCGTCCCGGCGGCGCACCTCACGGTCGCCGTCCGCCGCGGCGCGGCCGGGCCGACGGCGGACCGCCTGACGCTCCACTTCCACGGGAACGCGTCGCTCGACGGCGCCGACCACGCCTCCGGCCATCCGGGCGAGGGGAACTGCACCGGCGACGGCAAGACCGACCTGCTCGCCTGTGCCGGGCCGATGCTGCTCGAGAGCGGCGAGCTGTCGCCGTCCCCGGCCGCGTCCTGGAAGGGCGGCCCGGCGGAGTGGGCGGCCGACGGTGCCAACGACCGGACGATCTACGACCCGTCGTGGATCTGGTGCCTGCGGAAGGACAACCCGGCGAACACCGCCGAGCGGCAGTGCCCCGCGGTCGACCGGGAGCGCGGGCCGACGACGCTGAGCGGGCCGATGACGGTCGAGTGGTGGGCGCAGTGCGGCCTCACGTGCGCGGCCGTCGGCACCAGCTGGGACATCTCGCTGTGGGCGGACGGCGTCCGCGTCGTCCAGGAGCGCGTCTCCGCGGGCGTCGCCGGCACGGGCGTGCCGAAGCTGCTCCGCGCGACGGTGAACGTCCCCGAGGTCACCGCGTCGCACCGGTTCACGCTCCACGTCGAGCCGGTGTTCCTGCTCGACCAGGCCGTCGAGTTCACGATCTACTACGACTCGCGGCAGCCGTGCCCCGGCGCGACCGGCGGGCCGTGCGACTCGCGTGTCCACATGCCGGTGGTCGTCGAGGAGCCGCCGAAGCTCCCCGACCTCACGGTCGCCGACGCCACGGCGTCGAACAACAAGGCGCGGCAGGGGCAGAAGGTGACGCTGCGGGCGACGATCGCGAACGGCGGCGAGGCCGACGCGCCGGCCTCCACCACGCGCTTCGTGCTCGAGGACGGCACCGTGATCGGCTCGGTCGCCACGCCGGCGATCGCTGCCGGCGGGTCGGCGACGGTCGCCGTCGACTGGGACACGAGGGACGTGAGCGGCGAGCGGACGATCCGCATCACCGCGGACGCTGACGGCGCGGTCGCGGAGGCCGACGAGGCGAACAACGTCGGCACGCTGCGGGTCACCGTCCGCGGCAACAAGGTGCAGAACTCGTCGTTCGAGCAGTCGTCGAACGGGTCGTCGCCGGACGGGTGGACGTCCTCCGGCTCCGGCGCGACGTACGACGGCCACTCCGTCACCGCCGGGCCGGCGGCCGCGTGGAGCTCGAGCGCGATCGACGTCGTCCCCGGCGGGAGCTACGACCTCGTCGTCGCCTCCGAGGGCGCGGCGGGGACGGTGGTGCTCCAGCACCTGTCGGGGACGGGCGCGCTGCTCTCGTCGGTGAGCCTCCCGGTGCTCGGGTCGCTCGACCAGACGGTCAGCGTCCCGGCCGACACGTCGCAGGTCCGGATCGTCCTCCAGGGCGGTCTCACGGGGACGACGTTCCACGACGTCGCCCTGTACGGGGACTAGCGTCCGCGCGCGATCGGGAGGGGCCGGGTCCGCCGGCCCCTCCCGCCGCGCCGGTTAGGCTCCCGAGCGTGTCCGGCCGGCGCTCGGAGCTGACGCGCGAGGCGGCGCGCCTGTTCGCGGAGCGCGGCTACCACGGCACTTCGATCGGCGACCTCGCCGAGGCGATGGGCGTGCAGAAGGGGTCGCTCTACGCGCACATCCGCTCGAAGCAGGAGCTGCTGCACGCCACGATGCGGGACGGGGCCGCCGCGTTCCACGCGGCGCTCGACTCGATCGACGTCCGGCTGCCGGCGACGGAGCGCATCCGCCTCGCGCTCCGCGCGCACCTCCGCGTCGTCGCCGAGCAGCTCGACGTCGCGACGGTCTTCGTCCGCGAGTGGCGGTACCTCGAAGGCGACGCGCGCGACGAGATCCTCGCCGAGCGCCGCCGCTACGAGGAGCGGTGGCGGGCGCTCTTCCGCGAGGGGCGCGAGCTCGGGGAGCTGCGGACCGACCTCGACGAGGCCGCGGCGGCGCTGCTCGCGCTGTCCGCCGCGAACTGGGCGTACACGTGGCTCGCGCCCGGCCGCGACACGGACGAGCTCGCAGACCGGTTCCACGCGCTCCTCGTCGACGGGATGCGCGGCTACGCGACGCCCGGGTAGGGGCGGGGCCGTCCGGCCCCGCCGCCCGTCCCGTGACTACGTGCCCGTCAGCGTGTTCGGGCGCCCGCCGCCGCCGTCGCCGCGCGTCGTGCCGCGGTCGCCAGGCGTGTCCGACTCGGCGTCCGCGAGCCGCGTCCGCGAGCCGAGCCACCAGCCGATGATCGCGGCCAGCAGCGTCAGCAGCATCCCGAGCGCGAGCGCCCAGCCGCCCCAGGAGATGGCGTCCGCCGCCTGCTGCGCGGCCTCGGCCGGGGCGCCCTGCTCCGCCTGCTGCGCCTGCTGCGGGCCGACGTCCTCGCGACCGAGCGCGGCGCCGAGCAGCCCCAGCGCGCCCGACGCGCCCAGCCACGCGCCGAGGAGCGTCGTCACGCCCCACGACGTGATCCCGTGGTACGTCGCGGAGCCGGGCGACTGCCACCGGCTGAAGCGGCCGCCGATGAACGTGCCGATCAGCGTCCCGAGGAGCGCCGAGATCACCGTCCAGGTGCCGACGCCCGCCGCGATGCGGCCGGCGTTGTCGTCCGTGTCGTCCGCCGCCTCGATGCCGATCGCGGCCCCGATCGTGACCAGGAGGATCGTGATCCCGATGCCGGCGACGACGGACGCGACGATCGCGCCCCAGTCGAGCCGCCCGAGCATCCCCGCGGGCGCGTAGTAGCCCTGGCCGGCCGTCGTCGCCGCCGGGCGGTCGTATCCAGCTTCGGTCATGTGCGTACCCCCACGCTCGATTGACCGTCGTTGTCTCTCCCGGCGGCACGAGGCTTAATCGCCCGGCGCCCTATGCTGCGCCCGTGGCGGGCAGCGTGCTGATCGTCAACCCGTACGCGACGGGGGTGACGAAGCGGCTGATCGAGGAGGTCGCGGCCGTCCTCGGGGGGCCGCGGGTGGAGCTGACGCGCGGGCGCGGCCACGCCACGGAGATCGCCCGCGAGGTGTGTCCCGAGGCGGACGCGGTCTACGTCTTCTCCGGCGACGGCGGCTTCAACGAGGTCCTGAACGGCGCCGACCGCGATACGCCGCTCGGGTTCATTCCCGGCGGCGGGACGAGCGTCCTGCCGCGCGCGCTCGGGCTGCCGGCGGGCGCGCTCCGCACCGCCGAGCGGCTCGCGCGCGGGCGCACGCGCCGGATCTCCGTCGGCCGCGTCAACGGCCGCCGCTTCGGCTTCAGCGCCGGGCTCGGCCTCGACGCGGAGCTCGTCCGGCGCGTGGAGGCGCACGGGCGCGGGAGCGACGGCAGCCGCCCCGGCGACGCCGCCTTCGCGTGGGAGGCGGTGCGCGCGCTCGTCGACCACGGCGGCCGGTTCGCGCCGACGCTCGAGATCGAGGGTCACGGCCGCGCCGCGTTCGTGCTCGTCGCGAACTGCGACGTCTACTCCTACGTCGGGCCGCTCCCGCTCCGGCTCGCGCCCGAGGCGCGATTCGAGCTCGGGATCGACCTCGTCGCGCCGCGCGAGGTGCGGATGCGCACGGTGCCGCGGCTGCTCGCGGTGGCAATGAGGCGGCGCGGCGCTGCCGGCGCGCGCGGCGTGCTCTACGCGCACGACCTCGACCGGGTCCGCGTCGTCTGCGACGGCCCGATGCCGCTCCAGGCGGACGGCGAGGATCTCGGCGACGTCGAGGAGGCCCTGTTCGAGGCGGAGCGCGACGCGGTGACGGTGCTCGTCTAACGTGGGCGCCGCAGTGGAGGGCGAGCGCGTACCGGGGCGCCGCGGGCTCCCGCGCGCGCGCGGCGGCCGCTCCGCGCTCGCGGTGATCGCCGTCCTCCTCCTGCTGCTCGTCGTCGCGGTCGCGAGCGGCGCCCGCGGCCGCGGCTCCATCGCCGCCGCGCCCCGCGGCGTGCCGCAGGCGTTCTTCGACTACGTCTTCACGCTCGGCGTCGTCCTGTTCGCGGCGATCCTCCTCGCCGCGCTGCTCGTCCGGCGGCCCGGCGCGCCGCCGCCGAACGAGCGCGGGCTCGCGGACTACCTCCTCGTCGTCGCGCTCTCGGCCGCGACGGCGGTCGCCTTCTTCTACGGCATGCGGATCGCGATCGAGGACGGCTTCTTCGACGCGCTCGACCTGCAGGAGCGGGAGCAGTCGGGCGGAGGCGGAATCGACTTCGAGGACCGTCCGGGAGCGCCCGCCGCCGAGTTCCGGGAGGGGCCGGCGCTCGTCCTCGCGGCCGCGCTCGCGGCGGCGCTCGCCGCGGCGGAGCTCCGGCGGCGGCGACGGCGGCGGGCGCTCGCGCTCCGCACGCCGCGCGTCGAGGAGCAGCTCGCGCTCGTCCTCGACGAGACGCTCGAGGACCTGCGCGCCGAGCGCGACGCGCGGCGGGCGGTGATCGCGGCGTACGCGCGGATGGAGCGGGCGCTCGGCGCATCCGGGGTGCGGCGCCGGCCCTCGGAGGCGCCGCTCGAGTACCTCGCGCGCGCGCTGCGCGGCCTCGACGTGCCGGTGGCCGCCGCGCTCGACCTCACGACGCTGTTCGAGCGCGCGAAGTTCAGCCCGCACCCGATCGACGACGAGATGAAGGCGGAGGCGATCGACGCGCTCGCCGCCGTGCGCGACGACCTGCGGGCGGCGGCGTGATGCTCCGCTGGCTCGGTGCGGCCGCCGCGCTCCTGTTCGGCGCGGCAGCCGCGGCCGCGCTGCTCCTCTTCTCGAACGTCGATCGCGCGCTCGTGCTCGACGTCCTGCTCGTGTACGCGGGGGCCGTGCTCCTGCAGGCGCTCGCGCGCGCGGCCGTCGCGGCGACGCGCGGCGGCCCGTCCGTCTTCCCCGCCGCGCCGCGCCGGCGGAGCGCCGTCGCGGACCGCCCGGACCGGCTGCTCCGCCTGGAGGGGCTGCTCGCGCTCGCGACCGCGGCCGCCGGCGACTTCCACCACGGCCTGCGGCCGCCGCTGCGCCACGCCGCCGCCGACGCGCTCGCGGCGAGGCACGGGGTCGACCTCGACGCCGACGACGGTCGCGCGCGGCGGCTCCTCGGCGACGAGGCGTGGGAGCTCCTGCGCGCCGACCGCCCCGAGCCGCCGGACCGCTTCGCGCGCGGCCCGTCCCTCGACCAGATCGAGCGGACGGTCGCCGCGATCGAGAGAATCGCGGCGTGAGCGACGTCGAGCAGGTCGCGCGCACGGCGGAGCGGATCCTCGACGAGGTGGAGCGCGCCGTCGTCGGCAAGCGCGAGCAGCTCGAGCTCGTCCTCGTCGGCCTGCTCGCCGACGGCCACGTCCTGCTCGAGGACTTCCCGGGTCTCGCGAAGACGCTGATCGCGCGGTCGTTCGCGCAGGCGTGCGACATGCGGTTCGCCCGCATCCAGTTCACGCCCGACCTGATGCCGTCCGACGTCACCGGCTCGTCGATCTTCGACCAGCGGCGCGCCGACTTCGAGTTCCGCCCCGGGCCGATCTTCACGAACCTCCTCCTCGGCGACGAGATCAACCGCGCCCCGCCGAAGACGCAGGCGGCGCTGCTCGAGGCGATGCAGGAGCGGCAGGTGACGATCGAGGGGACGACGCACCCGCTCGAGCGGCCGTTCCTCGTGATCGCGACGCAGAACCCGATCGAGTACGAGG
>Ga0247713_1001002_pt1 | contig 15106 bp, 18 predicted proteins | sample 21E_NmetaG_FD_189936 | JGI IMG/M metagenome (GOLD analysis project Ga0247713, IMG submission 189936) | Soil microbial communities from hillslope of Landscape Evolution Observatory, University of Arizona, Oracle, AZ, United States - 2-1-E_N | ecosystem: Engineered > Artificial ecosystem >... | reverse complement strand
GTGCCATCCGGTGTGACCGCCGGCCGGCCAGGTCACGGAGATGCTCGCACGCGGTACCGCGACGGACGAGCTCGTGCTCCGCGTGCAGGGTCGCTTCCCGAACGCGAAAGCCGGTCCGTGGCGCGGCACGTACAGGACGCCGTGGGACGTGACGACGCTGCGGATCACGCTGCCGCCCGGCGGTCACACCGGATGGCACCGGCATCCGGGTCCCGGCTTCATGACGGTCGTCTCCGGCTCCGTCACGGTGTATGCGAACGACTGCAGCAGGTCCACGTACACGCGCGGGCAGTCGTACGTCGAGGTCCCCGGCCTCGTGAACCTCGTGCGGAACGACGGCGCAGAGCCGGCCGTCTTCGTGGGGACGTTCGTGGTGCCCTCGACGGCGCCGCTCCGGCAGGACGTCGCAACGGCACCCTGCACGCCCTGACGCCCTGACGAGGGGGAGACGGGGGCGGTGTCCGCCGCCCCCGTCTCTCGCGCCTGGCGGCGGATCGTCCGGTAAGTTCTCGCGGTGGCGACGACCACGACGACAGGTGCCGAGGCGGTGGAGTGGGACCTCTCCGACCTCTACGAAGGCCCGGACGATCCCTGCCTGGAGTCCGACCTCGACGAGGCCGCGGCGGCGGCGACCGCGTTCCGCGACCGCTACCGCGGCAACCTCGGCTCGCTCACGGCGGCCGAGCTGAACGAGGCGGTCGCGGAGCTCGAGCGCATCCGCAGCAGCTCGACCCGTGTCGAGACCTTCGCCCGCCTGCGCCTCGCCGCCGACAGCTCCGACCAGAGCCGCGGCGCGCTCGTGCAGCGCGTGCGCGAGCGCAACACGCAGATCGAGACCGAGCTCCTCTTCTTCGAGCTCGAGTGGGCCGCGCTCGACGACGAGACCGCCGAGCGCCTGCTCGCCGACGACGCGCTCGCCCACTATGCGAGCGTGCTGCGCTCGGAGCGCCGCTACCGCCCGCATCTCCTCTCCGAGCCCGAGGAGAAGCTCTCGGCGGAGAAGAGCCTCACCGGCGTGAGCGCGTGGGGACGGCTCTTCAACGAGCTCCTCTCCGACCTCGGCGTCTCGCTCGACGACGAGCGGCTTTCGCTCGACGCGGCGATCGCGAAGCTCTCGCGCGAGACGGAGCAGGCGGAGCGGGCGCGGGTCGCCGAGGCGATCACCGAGGCGCTCCGGCCGGGCGTCCGCACGCGCGGCTACGTCCTCAACACGATCCTCAACGAGCGCGCGATCGAGGACCGGCTGCGCGGCTACCCGACCTGGATCTCGGCGCGGAACCTCGCGAACGAGATCCCGGACGAGGCGGCGCAGAGCCTCGTGGACGCGATCGTCGCCCGTTACGACATCCCCCAGCGCTACTACGCGCTGAAGGCGAAGCTGCTCGGGCTCGACCGGCTGCGCGACTACGACCGCTTTGCGCCGCTCCAGGAGGTCGGCGGCACGATCGCCTGGGACGACGCCCGCGAGCTCGTGCTCGAGTCGTTCGCCGACTTCTCGCCGACCGCGGGCGACCTCGTCGGCCGCTTCTTCGAGGGGAGCTGGATCGACGCGGCGCTCCGTCCTGGGAAGATGCTCGGCGCCTTCTGCGCGACGCTCGTGCCCGACGTCCACCCGTACGTGCTCATGAACTACGCGGGCGAGCGCCGCAGCGTGCTCACGCTCGCGCACGAGCTGGGGCACGGGTTGCACGGGATGCTCGCGCAGGAGCAGGGCCTCCTCAACGCCTCCACGCCGCTGACGCTCGCCGAGACGGCGTCCGTGTTCGCGGAGGCGCTCACGTTCGAGAAGCTCCGCGAGCGCGAGGACGACCCGCGGGCGCGGCTCGACCTGCTCGTGGGACGCATCGACGACACGATCGCCACGGTCTTCCGCCAGATCGCGATGAACCGCTTCGAGCACGCCATCCACACCGGGCGCCGCGAGGAGGGCGAGCTGCCGCTCGACCGGGTCTCCGAGCTCTGGCTGGGCGAGCAGGAGCGGATGCTCGGGCCGGCCGTGGAGCTCACCGACGGCTACCGGATCTGGTGGAGCTACGTGCCGCACTTCATCGCCGTGCCGGGCTACGTGTACGCGTACGCCTTCGGCTACCTCTTCTCGCTCGCGATCTACCGGCGCTACCTCGACGAGGGCGACTCGCTCGTCGAGCCGTACCTCGACCTCCTCAGGGCCGGGGGCTCGGCGCCGCCGGCGGAGCTCGCGTCCCGGCTCGGCTTCGATCTCGGCGATCCCGGCTTCTGGGCCGCGGGGCTCGACGCGATCGGCACGCTCGTGGACGAGGCCGAAGAGCTCGCGGCGCAGCTCGGCGACGACTAGCCGGCCGGTGCTGCTCGTCGTCGCGGCGACCGAGCGCGAGCTCGGCGCGGTCGCAGGGGCGGAGACGCTCGTCTGCGGGATCGGGCCCGTCGAGGCCGCGGCGGCGACGGCGCGCGCGCTGGCCGAGCGACGGCCGGCGGCGCTGCTCCACGTGGGCATCGCCGGCGCGCGCGGGCTTCCCGTCGGCACCGCAGTCCTCGGGACGGAGGCGCTCTACGAGGATCTCGCCGCAGCGATCCCCGTCGTCGACCGGGAGCAGCCGGACGCGCGGCTGCTGGCGGCGCTTCGCGAGGCGGTGCCGGAGCTGCGGGCGCTCCCGATCGCGACGAGCGCGCGCGTCGGCAGCGCGCGCGGGGCGGCCGTCGAGGCGATGGAGGGATTCGGCGTGCTGCGGGCGGCGGCGCTCGCGGGTGTCGCCGCCGTGGAGGTGCGCGTGGTCTCGAACGAGATCGGGGAGCCTGACCGCGCGCGCTGGCGGTTCGACGAGGCGCTGGCGGCCCTGGCGCAGCTCCTGCCGAGGCTCGTCGCGGCGGCGCAGCCGTGAGCCCGCGCGACCTGCCGCCGCCCCTCCCGCCGGAGGTGCGCACCGTCGGCCAGGTGGTGGCGGAGGCGCTGCGGCTCTACGGCAAGCGCTTCCTCCCGGCGCTGCCGCTCGGGCTGCCGCTCGCGGTCGCCGACCTGCTCTCGGCGGGCGGGCCGGTGCTGCAGCGGAGTCTCGTGCTCGTCGTCTTCGCGCCGCTCTTCTCCGCCGCCTACGTGTGGGCGGCGTGCCTCGTCTCCGGGCGGCGGCCGCCGGCGCGCCGCCTCCTCCTCGCGGTCGGCCTCGGCACGCTCGTCTTCGTCCCGGCGGCGCTCCTCTTCCCCTGGTTCGCGCTGCTTGCCGTTGCCTGGCTCGCGCTCGCGGGGCTCGTCGTGCCGGTGGTCGTCTTCGAGGACGTGCCGCCGCTCGAGGCCCTCCGGCGCGGCTTCCGCCTCGGCCGCGTCGACTACGTGCACGCGCTCGGGTCGCTCGCGACGCTCGCGATCGTGTTCGTGCTCTCGCGGCTCGTGCTCGCGTTCCTGCTCCGCTCGCAGGCGGACAACACGATCCGCGTCGCGATCTTCGTCGCGGACGTCGTCGTCTCGCCGATCCTCTACCTCGGCGCGGCGCTCCTCTACCTCGACCAGGCGGCCCGCTACCGCGTGAAGACGTAGTCCGTCGCGCGCGCCTGCAGGTGGCAGGACGTGCAGACGGCGCCGCGCGCGAGCTCGACGTACGGGGCACCGCGGGAATCGCGCACCCACTCGATCATCACCCAGTCGTTGTGCTCGGGATCGGCCCCTGCCTCCTTGCGCATCATCGCGACGAGCCCGACGAAGTCGGCTCCGGGCCGGGTCGCCTCCTTGACGACGATCGCGCCCTCGGGGTAGAGGCCGTCGGCGCCGGCGGCCATGCTCGCGTAGACGTCCTTCGTGCCGTCGTGCGGGTCGGAGTCGCGGGGCGGGATCGGGGCGTCGTTCAGCTTCGGCCAGCGGTCGTAGCCGGCAAGCTCGGCCGGTAGGCCCGGCGCGGCCTCGGACGGCGGCTCGGCGTCCGTCTCGGCGACCGTCTCGTCGAGGGTCGGCGGCGGCTCGACGGGTTCGGCGGCCGTCTCCGCCACGCTCGTCGTGCCCGAGTCCGTCGCAGGCTCGGGCTGCGCCTCCTCGCCGCCGCAGGCGGCGAGCGAGAGAGCGAGGACGACGAGCGTGACCGCGCGTCCCATGCGCGGAGCGTACGCCGTCGGCGCATTCTGGCCAAAACCGCGAGTAGGATCGCGCCCCACGACCACGGAGGCCGCGATGCCGCTCTACCTGATGCTGACGACGTTGACGCCGCAGGGCGTGCAGACGCTGAAGGCGAACCCCGCCCGGCTGCGCGAGGTCAACCGCGACGTCGAGGAGCTCGGCTGCCGCGTCCTGCACCAGTGGGCGACGATCGGCGAGTACGACTTCGTCAACGTCGTCGAGGCGCCGGACGCTGCGACGATAGCGAAGGTCTCGCTCGCGCTCGGCGCCCGCGGCAGCGCGAAGCTGCAGTCGCTCGAGCTGCTCGAGCTCGACCAGCTGCTGGGCGTGCTCGAGGCGTAGAGCCTCTACCGCTGCGGCAGGACGAGGTTCGCGATCCGGCGCTGCTTCCGGTCGAAGAAGCGCAGCCGGACCCGCTGCGCCCGCTCGACCGACGTCGTGGTCAGCCGGATGTCGACGAGGTGCCGCGGGTTCTGGAGGCCGTCCTTCGCGGTACAGCGGAAGCTCGTGGGTCGAGGGGCTCCGCAGGACGGCGCGTGCTTCACGTCGAAGCGCCCGTTCAGCTGGGAATCGAGCAGGGTCACGTCGAAGGCGGCGAACGCGCCGGAGCAGGAGCCGGTGACGGCGAGCCTGCCGGCCACCACGTCCGTCGACAGCGCGCACGTGAACGGCGTCGACTCCCGCACGTCGCGCGCGCCCGTGCAGCCGGGCTCGTCGCGCGCGTCGACCAGCCCGTCGCCGTCGTTGTCCTTGCCGTCCGAGCACTGCGGCACCGCGGCGCTGGGTGGAGGCAGCTTCCGCACGAGCGGCAGGGCCGCGCGCTTTGCAGCGAGCGCCTCGCCGATCAGCAGGATCGCGTTCTTCTCCTCGTACCGGCCGACCGCGTCGCGAGCGCGCGCGTCGCCGACGCGGGCGCGCTCGACCGTCGCCTCCGCCTGCTGGGCGCCGGGTGCGGTGCTGAGGAAGTCCCGCACAGCGGCGAGCCGGTCGCGCGCGCTCCCGAGCGCGAGCCGCGCCGTGTCGCGTCGCGGCGGGTCCTTGCGAATCAGCGCGAGCGCGCGCTCCTCGTCCGCGATCGCCGCCTGGAGCTCGAGCAAGGCCTGCGCGCGGGTCTCGACGCGGGCCGGAGCCGCGGCGAGGGCCGTGCCGACCAGGGCGGCCGCACCGGCGACGACAAGCAGCGACCGCCACATGCGCGCGATCGTACGCCTCTCGAGCCGCCGTGCCTAGCGCGTAGTTCGCCGCAGCGGACTCCGCGACCGGACCGGATGCGGCGCCGCCGTCGCCCGGCGACGCTATGGGCGTCCGACGCACACCCGCGCACAGGAGGGCCAGATGCCGACCACGATCCCCTCTCCGAGCCTCGGCGCTCTCACGGTCGGCGATGCGATGCACCATGGCGTCGTCACGTGCCGGCGCGACCTCTCCCTGCGCGGTGTCGCGCGGATCATGGCCGGCCACCGCGTCCACTGCGTCGTCGTCACCGACGACGGCGAGGCGGGCGGGAGCGGCCTCTGGGGCGTCGTCTCCGATCTGGACCTCGTCGCCGCGGCCTACGCACGCGCCCTCGACGAGCAGACGGCCGACGGCTCCGCCGCGACGCCCGTCGTCCTCGTCACGCCCGGCGAGACGCTCGAGCGGGCGGCGCAGCTGATGACCGAGCACGGCGTGTCGCACCTCGTCGTCGTCGATCCGCTCACTGGGAAGCCGCTCGGCGTCCTCTCGACGCTCGACATCGCGCGCGTGCTCGCGGACGGCGGCGGCTAGCGGAAGCCCGGCTCGGCGTGCGGGGGCGGCAGCGGGCTCTGCGGCAGGCCGGCGCGCGGCCCGCCCTCGTTGTACGCGCCTGGCGCCACGTCGTTCGGCGCGTCCGGGTGGAACAGCGACGCGAGATGCTGGATCTGGCCGCGACCCGGGCCGAGCTCGAACTGGCCGCCGCCGTAGACCGCGATCCCGCGCTCCGCGCAGGCGTCGTAGAAGTCGAGCAGGTTCCGCACGGAGCCGAAGCGCGAGGGCTTCGAGTTGAGACAGCGGGGCGGGTGCTCGAGCGCGTCGACGTCCGCGACGGAGTGGAGCGGGAGGTCCCACGTGAGCCGGTCGAGGTGCGGCTCGAGCACCGGCCGCGTCTCCTCGTTCAGGCGCGCGTCCTCGAGCCACGCCTCGGGAAACGCGTCCGCGACGCGCCCGTAGAGCTCCGCGGACGGTGTCGCGTCGACCCAGTCGCCCTCGTAGAGGCCCTTCAGGTCGACGACGTCGACGGCGCCGGTGGCGGCGAGCTCCGCGACGACCTCGTCCGTCCAGGAGTCGCTCGCGTCGAGCTTGAAGCGGAGGCCGGGCTGCGCGGCGAGCCACTCGCGCGGGTTGTTCTGGGAGACGACGAAGCGAACCGGCCGCGCCTCGCGGCCGAGCGCCTCTGCGAGCGAGAGCCCGGCCTGGCGCAGCGCGAGGTCCAGCGCGGCGGCCTCGAGGCCCCAGCGGCGGTAGCCCGGCGCCTCCGCGGCGAGCGCCGAGAAGGACTCGAGCGTGTGCTTGCCCGCCAGGTCGGGGAGCTCGACCAGGAGGTGATGGTCCTCCTCGTACGTGACGTCCTCGCCGATCCCCTCGTGCCCGTCGCCGTGGAGGCGGAGAACGGTCGTGCGGCGCGTCATGTGGCGGAGCGAGAGCGTGCGCGGCTCGTGCTCGACGCGCTCGACGACGAGCGGCAGGTCCTGGACGGAGTCAAAGAGCGGCATAGGCGACGGCCACCTCCGCGGCCAGCTGTGCGTTGTCGGCGATCAGGTCGCGGTTCGCGGCGAGGGTGCGGCCGCCGGACTCGCGATGCAGGAAGGAGAGCACGAACGGCGTCACGCCCTGGCCGGAGATCCCCTGCGCCTCCGCGTCGGCGAGGGCGCGCTCGATCAGCGGCTCCACGTCGTCGAGGCTGTCGGTCGCCGGGCGCGCGAGCAGGACGGACGTGTGGCGCCCGAGGCGCCAGTGCGTCTTCGCGACGAGCGCGGCCTCCTCGGCGGTCTCGACGCGCGCGGACACGGGCGGGCCGCCGTGCGCGGCGTAGAAGAGCGGCACGTCGTCGGTCCGGTAGCCGAGCACGGGCACGCCGAGCGTCTCCAGGAGCTCGGCCGTCGCGGGGACGTCGAGGATCGACTTCACGCCCGACGAGACGACGAGCGCCTCGGTGCGGATCAACTCGCCGAGGTCGGCGGAGACGTCCGGCGGGGCGGGAAAGCCCCGGTGGACGCCGCCGAGGCCGCCGGTGCCCATGAAGCCGATCCCGACCGCGCGGCAGGCGGCGAGCGTGCCGCCGACGGTCGTGGCGCCGACCGCGTCCTGCACGACCGCCGCCGCGAGGTCGCGCGGGCCGACCTTGCGTGCGTCAGGCCCGAAGCGGCCGAGCTCGTCCTCCGTCAGGCCGATCCGGACGGCGCCGTCGAGGACGCCGATCGTGGCCGGGACCGCCCCCGCGTCGCGCACGCGCCGCTCGCTCTCGAGCCCGACCGCGACGCCCTCGCCGGGTGGGAAGCCGTGCGCGACGAGGGTCGTCTCGAGCGCCACGACCGGCCGCCGCTCCGCGAGCGCGCGGCCGACCTCCTCCGACACGACGACGACGTCCTTCACGGGCGCGAGCCTAGCCGCAGCGGACCTGTCGAACTTCGTGGCACAGAAACACAAGCTCCTACCCCCGCATCCGGAAGTGGCTCGAACGCGCGGTTTCCGCGCCTCGAGGCGCGGCGGCCGACGAGGCTTGTGTTTCAGTCACACAAAGTCCTCTCAGGGTGTCCGCAACGACCCTCTGCACGGTCGCGCTCACGGCATCGCGCCGAGCTGTGCGACGCAGCGGGCGGCCGCCTCGAGCGCGAGCTCCGGACCGCCGAGGAGGTAGCCCGCCGCGAGCGCGTCGCCCGCTCCGGTCGTGTCGAGCACCTCGGCCGGAAGCGCCGGCCGCTCGTCGTCGCCGAAGCGGGCGCCGCGGGGGCCCAGCTTCAGCACCCACGTGCAGCCGGGGAGCGGCCCGCCGAGGATGCGCTCCTCGTCCTCGTTCGCGAAGACGACGTCCGGCGCGAGCTCCTCCAGCCGCGCGCGGAACCGCTCCGCGCCGAAGTCGCGGATCGCGCTCCACGAGGAGAGATCCACGCTGACGCGGGGCGCGTGCACCGCCGCCGCGAGCGCCGCGCCGTCGACCGACGAGCGCAGGAGCGAGTAGCCGGGGAGGTGGAGGCGCTCGCAGCCCTCGAGCCACGAGACATCGACCTCGTCGGAGCGGAGCTCCGGCGAGACGCCGCGGTCCGTCGCCATCGTGCGGCCGCCGTCGGCCGCGACGAGCGAGACGACCGTGCCCGTGCGACCCCCGGCCGCCACCGGCCCCCGCACCTCGACGCCGTGGCGCTCGAGCCCGCGCCGCGCGGTTGCGCCGCCCTCGTCGTCCGCGAGCTTGCCGACGAAGCGCGCGCGCCCGCCGAGCGCCGCCGTCCACGCCGCCACGTTCGCCGCCTGGCCGCCGGCTCCGAGCCTCGTGGTCGCGTTCGCGTCGGCGCCCTCCGCGAGCGGCTGCTCGAGGCGCACGATCACGTCCAGCAGGAGGTCTCCGAGGGTGACGAGCACGAGGACTACGATCCTGGCATGGATGGGTCCTCGCGTCGCTCGCGCACCCGCTCCTTCCTCGTCGGCGCCGCCCTCGGCGCGTCGGCCGCTCTCGCCGCGGCGCGGCGGCTGCGGCCGCAGGAGCGCCGCCGCGCGAGCCCGGCCGGCCTCGCTGCCTTCGAGGAGGCGCCGTGCTACCGGGAGCTCGTCGAGAGGGAGCGCGGGGCGCCGTAGCCGCGCAGCTCGCGCGCCGCCCGCTCGACGGTGAGCAGGTTGACGTCCGCGTCACCGATCCAGAGCGCCTTCCCGACGAGCAGGGCCTGGCCCGCTCGCTTCAGGTAGCGCTCGGGCGTGACCGTCGGGTGCGTCGTGCGGATCACGAGGAACGGCCCGAAGCGCGTGACCTCGAACGCGAACGCGGGCTGCGGGCTCCGCCACCGGATCTCGAGCGACGGATAGATGTTGTTCGGCTTGCTCGCGTCGAGGATCCACACGCCGCGGCCGAGCGGGCGCGGCAACCGCTCGAGCACGGTCAGCGCGAGCGCCGCATCGGCGCGCGGCAGCACGGGCAGCGGGAAGTCCGGATTGCGCTCCCAGGCTCCGAGGAAGAGCGGCTCGTAGCCGAAGAGCACGTCGTCGGGCCGGCTCGTCGCCGCGAGGAACGCGGATGCCTCCGCGCGGGCCTCGCGCCGCTCTTCCGGCTCGCCCTCGAAGAGTGCCGGCGTCCGCTCCCACGCCCACGCGACCTGGCTCACGGCGAGCGCCGCAAGCGCGACGGGCGCGAGGCGGCGCAGCCGGAGCAGGCCGACGGCCAGCGCGAGGGCGAGGAAGGGCAGCGCGAAGATCAGGTGCCGGGTCTCCGGCGACGCCGAGCGGCCGAGCCGCGCGACGAGGAAGGCGGCCGTCGGCACCGCGAGGACGCAGGCGGCGAGCAGCAGCGTCTCGCGCCGCAGGCGCAGCGCGCCCGCTACGAGCAGCACGAGGGCCGCAAGCGTCACCGGCCACCAGCCCGCGGTCACGTCGCCGAGGACGCGCCAGAGGTACTGCGCGACGGGGAGTGGAGAGCCGAGCTTCGCGCCGCCGCCGCCGACGCCCACGTCGAAGCGCGAGGCGAGGACGAGGTTTGTGAGCCAGAAGGGAATCCCCGCCGCGACCACGACCGCCGTCGCGACGAGCGCCTGGCGCAGGCGGTCGCGCCGGGCGACGAGCACGAAGAGCCCTTGCGAGCCCAGCACGAGCGCGCCGTACGGGTGCGACGCGATCGTGGCGAGGATCGCGAGCGCCCAGAGGCTCCAGCCGCGCGCGTCGCCGCGCCGCAGCGCCGCCAGCAGGGCGAGGTACGAGAGGAGGCTCGTGAAGAGGAAGAGGCTGTACATGCGCCCGTAGACGCCGTGGAAGAGCAGCACCCAGCTCGGGGCCGCGACGGCGGCCGCGACGAGGCCGGGCAGCCGCCCCGCGAGGCGCGCGCCGAGGAGAGCGACGAGCGGCAGGCTCGCGACCGCGAGCAGCGCCGAGAGGAGCCGCAGCCCCTCGAGGCCGAGACCGAGATGGACGATGACCCACGCGAGCAGGAAGTGGAGGGGCGCGCCGCCGCGCTCGTCGAGCACGACCTGGAGGAGCCCGTCGAGCGGATGCCGGCCGACGAAGAGCGCGAGCGTCTCGTCCTCGTGCGGCGGCCATGCCATCAGCTGGAGGAGCAGGAACGCGAGCGTAGCCGTGGCGATCGCCGCGACCCCGCCGAGGAACCAGCGGCCGGCGAGCGCGCGAGGGACGGCGACGCCGCCCCGGAGCTCGGTCGCCTGCGCTCCTTCCGTCACGGAGTTCCGCCGAAATGTCGCTGGTAGCCTTCTGCAGCCATGCCGATCTACGAGTACCGCTGCCCGGACGGGCACACGTTCGAGATGTTCCAGCGTATGTCGGACCCGCAACCCGACGGCTGCGAGACGTGCGGGAAGGGCCCGGTCGAGAAGCTCCTCTACCCGGTCGCGGTGCACTTCAAGGGCTCGGGGTTCTACTCGACCGACTACGGCAAGGCCGGCTCGAAGAAGCCGAAGGAGGGCGGCGACTCCTCGGGCGCGTCCTCCTCGGACGGCGCTTCCTCGTCGTCCTCGTCGTCCTCCGACTCCAAGCCGTCGGGCGGCGGCGAGTCGAAGGCCGCCGCCGCCGACTGAGGGCGGGGCGCGGCTAGCGGCGCCGCAGCGCCTCGAGCGCGAGCAGGAGCACGACCGAGCCCGCGACTGCGAGGGCGAACGGCTTCAGGTCCCACCCGAAGTCGATCTCCTCGCCGAAGACCGCCTCGCCGAGGAGGCCGCCGAGGAGCGCGCCGATCACGCCCACGGCGAGCGTCCCGAAGCAGCCGATCGCCTGCCGCCCGGGCGTGAGGGCCCGCGCGACGAGGCCGGCGAGCAGCCCGAAGAAGATCCAGCCGAGGATGGACACCGGACGACCCTAACGGGTGCCGCGGCCGACGACGCAGCCCGGCGCCAGCGGCTCGTTCGGCGGCGGCGGCTGCGCCGCCGAGGCTCCCGTGAACATGCCGACGATGAGGCCGTTGCGCTCGTCGCTGCGGATGAGGAAGGTGCCGCCCTCCGTTGCGGGCTCGCCGCCGAGGCGGCAGTGGAGCGTGCTCGAGGGATTCGAGCGGAAGCGCACCCAGCCGAGCTGCAAGAGCTCGCCGGCGCCGAGGTCGGTGGTCAACGGCTTCACGAGGTCGTCTCCGACGAACGGCAGCCGCACGAAGGTCGCCGGGCTGACGATCCGGTCCGCCATCGCCCCGACCACCGCCTGCTGCCGCTCCCCGCGCGTGAGGTCGTTCTCGGCGGGGTCGAGCCGGTTCTCGCGGACGCGCGAGTAGATCAGCGCGCGCTTGCCGTCCATCTTCTGCGGCCCCGCCTCGAAACGCCAGCCCTGCCACTGCTGGCAGCGCGCCTGCGTGGCGTAGGGACAGTCGAAGCGGTTCGTCAGGATCGGCTTCGGCACGTCGACGGTGACGCCGCCGAGCGCGTCGATCACGGTGCGGAAGTCCGAGAAGTCGACGAGCACGACGTGGTTCGGCTGCAGCCCTGTGAGCGAGCGGATCGTGCGCAGCGTCAGCGCCGGGCCGCCGAGCTGGAAGGCGGCGTTGATCTTGTTCGGTCCGTGCCCGGGGATCTCGACGCGCAGGTCGCGCGGGATCGAGAGGAACGCCATCCGGTGCCGCGCCGGGTCGGTCCGGACGAGCATGATCGAGTCCGACCGGCTTGCGTCCGAGCGCGCGCTCTGCGTGCGGTCGCCGTCCGTGCCGAGGAGCGCGACGAGCGTCGGCCGCGTCAGCAGCAGGCCGTCCTGCGGCGCGAGCACGGCGGTCGCGCCCTCCGGCAGGCGCGCGTTCGACTCCTGCACCCCGGAGCGGAATGCGAAGTAGCTCGCGACGCCCCAGGCGCCGGCGAGCAGCACGAGGAGGGCGAGCGTCAGGGTGATGCGGCGGCCCCAGCGTGCGCCGCCGCGGCGCCCGTCTGCTGTCCGACGGCGCGGGCCCCCGCGCTCCGCCTGCGGTGCCCGTCCGGTCACGGGGACCCTGCCCTTCGAGCGGCCGCCCTTGTAGACCTTGTAGGGCTTGTCTGCCTGCGCCATCCGGGCGGGTATGGTAGCCGCGGCCCGTGGACCCCCTGCGCGTGATCGGCGTCGACCTCGGCGGCACGAAGATCCTCGCGGGCCTGCTCGACGCCGCCGGCACCGTGCTCGCGCGGCACGAGGTGGCGACGCCGACGGCCTCGCAGGAGGCGTTGCTGCAGGGGCTCGAGGACGCGGTCGCGGCGCTCTTCGGGCCCGGGATCGCCGCGCTTGGCTTCGGCGTCCCCTCCGTCGTCGATCCCGCCACGGGCGTCTCGCTCGGCTCGATCAACATCCCGCTCGAAGGCGTCTCGGTCGCGGCCGTGCTCGGCCAGCGCTTCGGTGTTCCCGCCGCCGTCGAGAACGACGCCTCGGCGGCCGCGCTCGGAGAGTGGCGCTTCGGTGCGGGACGGGGCGGGGACGATCTCGTGCTGCTCACGCTCGGCACCGGGGTCGGCGGCGGCGTCGTCCTCGGCGGGAGGCCGGCGCGCGGGTGGATGGAGCTCGGGCACGTCGTCGTCGCCGCCGGCGGGCCGTCATGCCAGGGCGCTTGCACGGGCCACGGCCATCTCGAGACGCTCGTGTCGGGCACGGCCGCCGACCGCGAGGCGGAGCGGCTCTGGGGGCCGGGCGCGACCTCCGAGCAGCTCGTGGCGCGCGCCCGCACGGGCGACGCCGAGGCGGTCGCCGCGCTCGCGGCGATGGGACGGCTGCTCGGCGCAGCGATCGGCTCGCTCGTGAACGTCTTCGGCGTCGGCCTCGTCGTCGTCGGCGGCGGGTTCGGGCTCGCAGCCGCCGACTTCCTGCTCGGCCCTGCTGTCGAGGCGGCCCGTCGCGAGGCGCTCGCGCCCGGACGCGGCGTGCAGGTCGTCCCGGCCGCGCTCGGCGAGGATGCGGGCCTCGTCGGCGCGGGGCTGCTCGCGCTCGGCGCGCTCGGGAGGTGACGTGCTCGCCGTCTGCGCCACGCCGATCGGCAACCTCGAGGACGTGACGCTGCGCGTCCTGCGCGAGCTCGCGGAGGCCGACGTCGTGCTCTGCGAGGACACGCGGCACACGCGCGGGCTGCTGCAGCGGCACGGGATCGACGCGCGCCTGCTCAGCTACCACCGGCACAACGAGGCGTCGCGCACGGCGGAGCTGCTGCCCCGGCTCGCGGCGGGCGAGCGGATGGCGCTCGTGTCGGACGCCGGCCTGCCGGGAGTGAACGATCCGGGCGCGCGCCTGCTCGCCGCGGCGCTCGAGGCGGGCGTCCCGGTGACGGTGCTCCCGGGGCCCTCCGCGGTCGAGACGGCCCTCGTCGCGAGCGGCCTCGTCGGCGAGCGCTACACGTTCCTCGGCTACCTCCCGCGCGCCGAGGCGGCGCTCGCGGCGGTGTGGGCGGAGCTCGCGCGCTCCGCGCACCCCGCGGTCGCGTTCGAGTCGCCGCAACGGCTGCCCGCCACGCTGCGCTCACTCGCCGGCGTCCTCCCGGAGCGCCCGGTCGCGGTGTGCCGCGAGCTGACGAAGCGGTTCGAGGAGGTCGTGCGGGGGCCCGCCGCCGAGGTGGCGGCGCGGTTCGCGGAGGCGCCGAAGGGCGAGGTCACCGTCGTCTTCGGCGGGGGCGGCGGCACCGGCGGCGGCGGCGCGGGCGCGGCCGGCGAGGGCGAGGCGCTCGCCGCCGTGAGGGAGCTCGTCGGCGCCGGCCTGCCGCGGAAGCAGGCGGCCGACGTCGTCGCGCGACTCACGCGCGTCTCTCGTAACACTCTTTATTCGAAGTCGTTGCAAAGCGGCTGACGTCCGCCGCTACGGTCTCTGCAGGTGCCTTCCGGCACCCGAGATCGAGTCCTCGCTCGAGGACGAACCTCCACCCGAGGCAGGTGCGCATGCGACGGATGCTCTCTGCCGCGGTCGTGCTCGCGACGCTCCTCGTCGCCTCGGCCGCGCATGCCTGGACATGGCCGCTGGACGGCCCGCTCCTGCGCGGCTTCTCGCTCGGCGACGACCCGTACGCCGGCGGCCAGCACCGGGGGATCGACGTCGGCGGGACGCCGGGGGAACCCGTGCGCGCGCCCGCGGCAGGCGTCGTCTCCTTCGCGGGGCCGCTTCCGGGCTACGGGCGCGCCGTCACGATCCGCACCGCCGACGGCTACGCCGTGACGCTCCTGCAGCTCGGCTCCGTCGCCGTCGCGAACGGCGACGAGGTGGCCGAGGGCGCCGTCGTCGGAACGGTCGGAGCGGTCGAGGCGGGCGCTGCGCCGCACGTCCATCTCGGCATCCGCGCCGGCCACGGCCGGGACGCCTACGTCGACCCGCTCACGGTGCTCCCGCCGCGCGTGCCCCAGGAGGCACCCGCGTCGCCCGTCGAGCTCGCTCCCGTCCCTGCGGCCCCAGAACCGCCGCCCGCGAGGGCGGTCGAACCGGCGCTCGCGCCCGAGGCGGCGCCGGCAGCCGGGCGTGCCGAGCCCGAGCCTGCGGCGCCCGCGGAGCAGCAGGCGGCGCCCGCGGAGCAGCAACGGGCAGCGCCGTCCGTCCCCTCCGTGCCGCGACGCGCGACGCGCCGGTCGGCGCGCCCGCCCGGGACGCCGTCCTCCGCGTCCCCGGCTCCCGTGGCCGCAAGCGGGGCGCCTCGGCCCGCCGCTCGACCGGCGCCGCTGCAGGCCGCTCCCCCCGCGGCAACGATTCCGGTCGCGGTCACGACCGAGGCGGGGGAGCCGCGCGAGCAGCGGCCCCGCGTCGCCGGGCCCGCCAACGCCGCCGGCGCGCCGGAGGGCGCTGCGGCGCCCGAGGCGGCGGAGGCGCCGGCCGAGACGAGGCACGCCGACGTCACCCGGCGGCTCGAGTCCGCCGCGGCCCCGGCCGGCTCCGCGCCGCTCGGCCGGCGCC
>Ga0247713_1001001_pt1 | contig 15123 bp, 11 predicted proteins | sample 21E_NmetaG_FD_189936 | JGI IMG/M metagenome (GOLD analysis project Ga0247713, IMG submission 189936) | Soil microbial communities from hillslope of Landscape Evolution Observatory, University of Arizona, Oracle, AZ, United States - 2-1-E_N | ecosystem: Engineered > Artificial ecosystem >... | reverse complement strand
GGGCGGGTCAGAGGGGGGCTGGATGCCAGGCCGGAGTGGGCTAAAAGGCCTTACCCGCCCCGGAGGACTGGCATCCAGCCCCCCCTCGCCCGATGGGGTCAAGGGGGGCCGTCGCGTCCGTCCGGAGCCGACTAAAGGGCCGTACCCGGAGGCGGAGGACGGATGCGACGGCCCCCTCACCACACCGAGCGAAGCGAACGCCAAACCAGCGGGCAGCCGCTCCACCCGGTACTCGCGCGCCGAGCGGTTGACGTCGAGGGGCAGCACGCACACACCGAGCTGCCGCGCGTCCTCCAGCAGCAGCCGCCGGGGGTACATGCCGGGGTCGTGGGTGAGCAGCCCGGCGACGAACTCGGGCAGGTAGTGGCGCTTCAGCCAGGCCGAGCGGTAGGTGGGGACCGCGAACGCGGCGGCGTGCGCCTTGCAGAACCCGAAAGAGGCGAACTGAGCCAGGGCGTGCCACAGCGAGGTGGCGGTGGCCTCGTCGATGCCCCGCTCGCGGCAACCGTCGAGGACCCACTCGCGCAGGTCGCCGGCCTCGTCGGGGTCGCCGAGGCGGCGGCGCACGAGGTCGGCGGTGGACAGGTCGCAGCCGGTGACCGCGGCGACGCAGCGCATGACCTGCTCGTGGTAGACGATCACCCCGTAGGTCTCTCCGAGGGCGCGCTCCAGCAGCGGGTGCGGATACACGACTTCGGACTTCCCGATCCTGCGCTGCAGAAAAGGGCCGACCATGTCGCCCTTGACAGGCCCGGGGCGGAACAGGGAGATGTCCACGACGAGGTCGCCGACGTGCTCCGGTTGGAACTTGCCGATCAGCTCACGCTGGCCGGGTGACTCGATCTGGAACATGCCGAGGGTGCGGGTGGAGCGAATCAGCTCGTAGGTGGGCGCGTCGTCCCACGGCACGGCGGCGAAGTCGATGTCCTCCCCGCGGGTGCGCCGCACCTCCTCGACGCAGTGCGCCATCGACGACAGCATCCGCACCGCGAGCACGTCGAGCTTGCACAGCCCGAGGGCCTCGACGTCGTCCTTGTCGAACTGCGCCATCGCGAAGCCGTTGGCGCTGCGCTCCAGCGGCACGAAGTCCCGCAGTGTGCGATCGGCGAGCAGCACCCCCGAGGGGTGCAGTGCGACGTGGCGGGGCAGCCCGTCGAGGCGCTCCACCAGGGTGAACAGCAGCCGCAGGTGCTTCCGGTCGAGATGCAGCCCCGACAGCTCCGGCAGGCTGTCCAGGGCGGTGCGCACGTCGCGGGCGCGGATGTGGGGGAAGGCCTTGGCGATGGCGTCGACCTCGACGGCGGGCAGGCCGATGGCCTTGCCGACCTCGCGGATCGCCATGCGCGCCTGGAAGGTCTCGACCATGCACACGCAGGCGACCCGGTCCTCGCCGTAGCGGGCGAGCAGGTCGGCGTAGATGTCCTCGCGCCGGGCGCTCTCCACGTCGAGGTCGATGTCGGGCAGCTCGTCGCGGTAGGGGTTCATGAAGCGCTCGAACGCCAGGTCGTGCGCGACCGGGTCGACGTCGGAGATCCGCAGGCAGTAGCACACGAGGCTGCCGGCCGCCGAGCCGCGGCAGGCGACCATGATCTGCTTGTCGCGGATGCGCTCGACGATCTCGGCCACGGTGAGGAAGTAGGGCGCGAGACCGAGGCGGGCGATCATCGCGAGCTCGGCCTCGAGCAGGTCGCGGTGGTGTCGGGCCGGGCGCGCGTAGCGCTCGGCCAGGCCGGCCTCGCAGCAGGAGCGCAGCTCCGCGCCGGCGTCGGTGCTTTCCGGTGACCCCCGGAAGTCGGGCACCCGCAGGGTTCCGAGCCCCGGGTCGGCCCGGCAGCGGTCGGCGACTTCCGCGGCGTTGCGCAGGGCGTCGGGCCGCTCGGCGAACACCGCGTGCATCTCGCCGGGGTTCTTGAGGTAGCCCTGGTCGTTGCGCCGGCGGGTGTGACGGGGGTCCAGGGGCACCTGGCCGCGGATCGCCTCCATCACGTCGGCGACGCGGGCGTCGGCCGGCTCGAGGTAGCGGGGCGCCTGGTGCGCGACCGCGCGCAGGCCGAGCCGGTCGGCGAGGGCGAAACGCGCCCGAGCGCGGGTGTCGTCGTGCGGCGCGAGGTGGTGGGTGATCCCGACGAGGACACCGGACGGCCCGGCGAGATCCATCCAGCGGTGGGTCTCCGCCGCGGCGGCGTCGGGTTGTCCGGCGTCGAGCAGCCGGCCGGCCGGCGAGTCGTCGCCGAGCAGCACGAACAGGCCACCGCGGCCGGCCCAGCGCTCGAGCTGTGCCCAGGTGGCGTGCGGCTCGCCGCGCGGGGAGCCGAGGTGGTGGTCGGTGACCAGGCGGCACAGGTTGGCGTAGCCGTCCTGCGTGCTGGCGACGAGCGTCACCCGCGCCGGGTCGCCCTCGAGCCAGCCCGGTCCGGAGCCGGGGCCCTGGGGCGCTCCGCCGGCGGGCGCGGCGCGCCGGTCTGCCCACCCGGGGCGGGCGGCGTCGTGCGCCAGCGCCAGGTCGGCGCCGAAGATCGGGCGGATCCCCACCACCGCGCACGCCTCGGCGAACCGTACCGCCCCGTACAGGCCCCCGCGGTCGGCGATCCCGATCGTGTCCATGCCCCGCTCCCACGTCGCGACCGCGAGCTCGCGGGGCCGGATCACCCCGTCGCGCAGGGAGAACGCCGTCGTCGCCGCGAGATGCGCGAACCCTCCCACTGCTGGCCTCTCCTGGGGTCGGCGGGGGAAGGGACCGCCAGCGAGATCGAACTTGTGTTCGTGCAGTGTAGCCGGTGCGCGGCACCCCCGCGAGTCAGAAACGCAGGTTGGCTCGAAGCCGTGGGGGGTACGGCTAGCGACCCTGACATGTCTACCAAACGTCATGGAGGCACCACGATGGGTGACCACAAAGGTGAAGAGCTCAAGGGCCGGGCCAAGGAGGCCGCCGGTGACCTGACCGGCGACAAAGACCTTCAGCGGGAGGGCAAGGTGGACCGGGGCAGCGCCTCGGTCAAGAGGAAGGTCGACGACGCGACCGACAAGGTCAAGGACGCCTTCCGCAGCGACGACTGAGACCTGAATCGCCGAGCGACCGCCCCCGCCGCACCGCGGCGCATCGTCTCGTTCGGAGCAGGCCGGGCGCGTTATCGTGCAGCCTCATGGAGCAGCGGTTCCTCGTCGCGCGCAACCCTGATCCGGACAGCCGGCTGCCCTATCTGCTGCATCTGCCCATCGACGGAGGGGTCGTGCTGAAGGCCAAGGACGCCTGGCCGACCACGGCACGGGTGTTCTGCCAACAGGTCGACGAGCCCTGGCCCCCCGACGTCGAGATGGTCGACGACCTCACGGTCCGCTCGTGCCGGCGCCGCGGCATCGCGATCGACCTCGTGCTCGACCGCGGCAGGATGAACCGCAGTCAGTTCATCTTCACGCGCTTGAAGGGCGGCCGGCCGGCGATCTTCTGGCAGACCGCCAAGGCCGCGAAGGCCGCGCGACCCGGGGTCCGTGTGCCGAGCCGACGCGCGTGGGGGCAGCCCGACCTCAGCATCGCCGCCGACACCCGGGAGCGGTACGGCTACCGCTTCGCCAGCCAGCAGGCAACCGTCGAGAAGCACCCGCTGCGGGCAGGTGACTACGCGACCCTCGACGCCGACGGGGAGCCGCTGGCGACGGTGGAGCGCAAGTCGGTGCCCAACCTCGTCGCCGATCTGGTGAACGGCGGTCTGGCCTTCCAGCTCGCCGAGCTCTCCGAGGTCCCCCGCGCCTGCGTTGTCGTGGAAGGCCGCTACGCCGAGCTGCTCGAGGTCCGCCACACCCAGCCCGGGTGGGTCCTCGACCTCCTCGCCCGACTGCAGGTGCGCTACCCGGCCGTGCCGATCGTGTTCACCGGCTCGCGCAAGCTCGCCGAGGAGTACACGTTCCGGTTCCTCGGGGCGGCCCGTGCCGAGCTCGACGAGCCGCTCAAGTAGCGCAGCGGTAGCGGCCCCTGACGAGCCGCTCAAGTAGCGCAGCGGTAGCGGCCCCTGACGAGCCGCTCAAGTAGCGCAGCGGTAGCGGCCCCTGACGAGCCGCTCGAGCAGTGACGCGAAGCGCGGCCGTCAGCCGATCGACACGATGGGGGTGCCGACCTCGACGAGGTCGTACAGCTGCACGACGTCGGCGTTGGTCAGGCGCACACAGCCCTTCGAGGCGTCCCTGCCGATCGAGTTGACGTTGGCGGTGCCGTGGAAGCGGATCGCCGGGGCGCTCCAGTTCAGGGCCCGCACGCCGAGGGGGTTGTTGACGCCGGGGCCGATGCGCGCGGGCATCCCCGACCCCCACCCGTTGGGCGCGGGGTTCACCCAGGTCGGCATGTGGCGTTTCAGCGTCACCTCGTAGATGCCGGTGGGGGTGCGGTGCCCCGAGGTGCCCACGGCCACGTTCCAGGAGTGCGTCAGCACCCCATGCTGGTGCAGCTCGAGGATGTGCTCGCGCTGGCGCAGCACGAGCACCTGGGTGAAGTCCTCCGCGCTCCTGGCCGCAGGCAGGGGATGCACGTCGAGGTCGACGGTGTCCCCACCGTGCTCCAGCGCGTGCATCAGCCCGGCGGTGGCCGCGTCGGTGTCGAGCACCTGTCCGCGCTGCTCGGGGACGATCTCGTAGCCGATGCCCGCGGCGCGCACCGCGGCGTCCTGCGCGGGCACGTGCAGCTCTGCGGCCACCTGGTCGACGAAGGCCCGCACGCCCTCCTCGGTATGGGTGATGCTGATCTCCTGGTCGAGGTTGAGCGCTTCGCCGAGCCAGCGCATGCGGACCATCGACCCCATCGTGGCGGCGTCGCTGGCCTCGAGCGCAGCGGCGACCACCCCCTCCACGTCGGTGGTGGCGCCCAGGTCGCGGGGCGTGGCGGTCCACTCACGGTCTTCCCACCGGAGGGTCACCGTCCGGTCGAGGTCGGGCGCCACAACACCCTCGGCGGCGGCCATGGCCTCGTCGGCGGTCATGCCGCCGAGGTCGACGCCGGCGACGGTGACGCCGGGCAGGATGCGGCCCTCGTGCTCGGTGGCATAGGCCTGGGTGCCGTAGAGCACCCCTGCGCCGACAAGGGCGACCGTCAGCGCAAGTGCGAGCGTGACCCACCACGCAAGGCGGGGCAGAGGCCGATCATCGACGAAGACGGGCATGCCTCAGGTCACCGATCTTCTGGCTGTGGAAGAACCTGTGAAGAACATCGTCCCCCCGGTTGTGCCGCTTGGTGGTGGTCCTGCCCCTGCCGACCGTCGTTCAATCCTGTCCGAACGGGGTATGGCTTGGTACCGGGCCGTTTGAAGGTCGACCCGCACCTGGGGCTCGGCGTACCCTACGACCTTCGTCGTCCCGCTGTCGCCCGCCTACGAGGAGTCCGCGCGCATGGAGCCGGTGTACACACCTGTTGTCGGGGCCGCGGCCGCGTTCTTCAAGATCATGGGTTGGGACATCCGCGTGCGCGGTAGCGACCACATCCCGCGGGAGGGCCCGGTCGTCATCGCGACCAACCACGTCGGCTACCTCGACTTCGCGTTCGTCGGCTACGGAGCGCGCGAGCAGGGCCGGCTGGTGCGGTTCATGGCCAAGAAGGAGATCTTCGACCACCCCGTCGCGGGTCCGCTCATGCGGGGCATGAAGCACATCTCGGTGGACCGCTTCGGCCGGCCGGACGCGGCCGTGCGCGCCGCCGGTCACGCCCTGGAGGAGGGGCAGGTCGTCGGCATGTTCCCCGAGTCCACGATCAGCCGCTCGTTCGTGCCGGCCGCCGGCAAGACCGGCGCCGCTCGGATGGCCATGAACGCCGGTGCCCTGCTGGTCCCCGGTGCGGTGTGGGGCAGCCAGCGCATCCTGACCAAGGGACGGCCCCGCAACTTCCAGCGCAAGGTGGCGGTCAGCGTCGACTTCGCCGCGCCGATCCCGTACGAGCCCGACGACGACGCGGGGGAGGTCACCAAGCGGCTGATGGCCCGCATCGGCGAGCTGGTCGAACAGGCGGCCGCGGACTATCCGCAGCAGCCCGCCGGCGAGGACGACCGCTGGTGGCTGCCGGCACACCTCGGGGGAACCGCCCCGTCGGTGGCGGAGGCCGAGGAGATCGCGGTGAAGGAGCGCATCGAGCGCCGCGCCCGCCGCCAGGCCGAACGCGCCGAGGAGCGTAAGCCCGACGCCGAGTAGGCAGCCCTCAAGCAGCGAAGCGGTAGGGCACCTTCAGGCCCTCAAGCAGCGAAGCGGTAGGCCCCTATCAGGCGCGCACGGAGATGATCGTCGCGCCCTCGCGGACGAGGTCGTAGAGCTGGACCACGTCGTCGTTGGTCAGACGCACGCAGCCCTTGGACGCGTCGGTGCCGATCGAGTCGACGTTGGCGGTGCCGTGGAAGCGGATGGCGGGCGCGTCCCAGTTGATCGCGCGCACCCCGAGCGGGTTGTTCACCCCGGGTGGGATCGTGGCGGGCATGCTGGCCCCCCAACCGGTGGGGGACGGGTTCGTCCAGGTCGGCATGTTCCGCTTGGCGGTGACCCGGTAGCGGCCGACCGGGGTGGGATGGTCGCCGGTGCCGACGGCCACGTTCCACGAGTGGGTGATCGATCCGTTCTGGTACAGGTACACCTTGTGCTCGTGCTGGCGGACCAGCAGCACCTGGTCGAAGCTGTCCGCCGTCACCGCCGGGGCCACGGGGTGGGCGTCCACCTCCACCTCGTCGAGCCCCGTCGTGACGGCCTCGTACAGCGCGGCCGCGCCCGCGTCCGTGTCGAGGTTGCGGCCGTCCGCGCCGTCCACGATCTCGACCCAGCCGGTGGAGTAGTCGAGGGTCGCATCCCTCGGTGCGAGGTTGACCTCGGTGGCGATGGCGTCCACGAAGGCGCGGGCGCCCTCCTCGGGATGCGTGACGGTGACGTCTCGGGTGAACGAGAGCTCCTCGTCGAGCCAGCGCATGCGGGCGTAGTCGACCCAACGGGGGTGGGCGCTGGTGGCCACCGCCTCGCCGACCGCCTCCTCGACGTCGCTGGTCGCGCCGAGGTCGCCGGGTGTGGTGGACCAGGTCTCCTCGTTCCAGCGGACGGACACCGTGCGCTCCAGGTCCGGCGCGATCACCGCCTGGACGGCGGCCAGCGCCTCCTCGGCCGTCATCCCGCTGACGTCGACGCCGGCCACGACCGATGTGGGCAGGATCCGCCCGTCGTAGTCCGCGGCGTAGGTAGCCACGCCGTACCCGACGATTCCGCCTGCGGCGAGCGTGGCGAGCAGCAGGAGGCCGACGACGACCCACGGCCAGCGGCGCCTGCGCCGCCGCCGATCGACGGCGGGCTCGTCCGCCGCACCCGCCGGCGGTACCTTCTCGAAGACGTCTGTTGCCATCCGGTGCTCGCCCTACCGTTGCGGCTGACACCGGTTCCGACCCGGCTTAACCCGGGCCACACGTCGGCTTCAACCTCGGCCGTGACCTGACTGACTGCCCGCGCAACGACGCGGAGCGTCATAATGTAGTGCAAATCCCGGTTGAACGCTGCGTCCGGCGGCCGGGAGGCGGTTCGGACACCGGGTGAGGGAGCCGGTCAGGGCACCGCGGTGGTGGCGTCAGGGTCGATGTCGTAGCGGGTGATCGCCTCGGCGACGGCCTCGTCCTTCACCTCGCCGGCGAGGGCCAGCTCGTAGAGCGTGGCGACGACGATCGACTGGGCGTCGATGCGGAAGTGACGGCGCAGCGCGCTGCGCGTGTCGGATCGTCCGAAGCCGTCGGTGCCGAGCAGCCCGTAGGGCCGCGGGACCCACCGGGAGATGAGCCCCGGAACCGCAGTCTGGTAGTCGGACACGCCGATGACGGGGCCGTCCGTCTCGGCGAGCTTTCGGGTCACCAGCGGTGAACGCCGCTTCTCGGTCGGGTGCAGCTGGTTCCACCGGTCGCAGTCGAGCCCGTCGCGGTGCAACCCGACCCAGCCGGGTGCGCTCCACACGTCCGCGGCGACGTCCCACTCCTCGGCGAGGAGCTCGGCCGCGGCCAGTGCCTCACCTATCGCGCTGCCGCTGGCCAGCAGCTGCGCACGGTGGCTGCGGTCGGCCTCGGCCGCCTGGTAGCGGTACATCCCGTCGAGGATGCCCTGCTCGTCCAGGTCCTCGGGCATGGGCGGCTGCACGACCGGCTCGTTGTACACGGTCAGGTAGTACATGACGTCCTCGGGGGCCTCGCCGAACATGCGGCGGATGCCGTCCTCGACGATGACGGCGATCTCGAAGGCGAACGACGGGTCGTAGGTCACCACCGCCGGGTTGGTGGCGGCGATGAGCAGCGAGTGGCCGTCCTCGTGCTGCAACCCCTCCCCGTTCAGGGTCGTGCGCCCGGCGGTCGCCCCCATGAGGAACCCGCGGGCCCGCTGGTCGGCCGCGGACCACATCGAGTCGCCCGTGCGCTGGAAGCCGAACATCGAGTAGAAGACGTAGACGGGCAGCATCGGCTCGCCGAACGTCGCGTAGCTCGTGCCGGCGGCGTGGAAAGACCCCATGGAGCCGGCTTCGGTGATGCCCTCGTGCAGGATCTGGCCGTCCTTGGCCTCGCGGTAGGCCAGCAGCATCTCGCGGTCGACGGGCTCGTACTGCTGTCCGTGTGGGGAGTAGATCTTCTGCGACGGGAACAGCGAGTCCATCCCGAAGGTGCGCGCCTCGTCGGGGATGATGGGCACGATCCGCTTGCCGAGCGCCTCGTCCTTGAACAGGTCCTTCAGCAGGCGCACGAACGCCATGGTCGTGGCCACCTCGTGCTTGCCGGAGCCCTTCTTCAGCTCTGCGTAGGCGTCCTTGGCTGGCAGCTTCAGGGGCTCGGCCCGTACGACCCGCCGCGGGATCGACCCCCCGAGCTCGCGCCGGCGGTCCATCATGTACGCGATCTCCTCCGAATCGCGGCCGGGGTGGTAGTAGGGCGGCAGGTCGCCCTCGAGCTGCTCGTCGGTGATCTCCAGGAACAGGCGGTCGCGGAACTTCTTCAGGGCCTTCTGCGTGAGCTTCTTCATCTGGTGGGTGGCGTTGCGGGCCTCGAAGTCGGGGCCGAGCGTCCACCCCTTGATCGTCTGCGCGAGAATCACCGTCGGCTGCCCGGTGTGCTCCACGGCGGCCTTGAAGGCGGCGTAGACCTTGCGGTAGTCGTGCCCGCCACGGTCGAGCACGGGCAGGTCCTCATCGGTCAGCCCGCTCTGGGCGAGGATGCGCTGCAGCTCGTCGGTGTCGAAGAACTGCTCGCGGATGTACTTGCCGCTGGACGTCGTGTAGGTCTGGAACTGCCCGTCGGGAGTCTCGTTCATCTTGCGGACGAGCTCACCGTCGCGGTCGTGGGCGAGCAGCTCGTCCCACTTGCGGCCCCACACGACCTTGATGACGTTCCAGCCGGCGCCGCGGAAGTAGGCCTCGAGCTCCTGGATGATCTTGCCGTTGCCGCGCACGGGGCCGTCGAGGCGCTGCAGGTTGCAGTTGATGATGAAGGTGAGGTTGTCAAGCTCCTCGCGTCCGCCGACGCCGAGCGCGCCGAGCGCCTCGGGCTCGTCCATCTCCCCGTCGCCGAGGAAGCACCAGACCCGCGAGCGCGACGTGTCCACGATCCCTCGGTCGTGCAGGTAGCGGTTGAAGCGCGCCTGGTAGATCGCGTTGATCGCCCCGAGCCCCATCGACACGGTGGGGAACTCCCAGAACTCCGGCATGAGGCGCGGGTGGGGGTAGCTCGACAGGCCGGTCGGCTTGTTCTCCTGCCGGAAGCTGTCGAGCTCCTCCTCGCTCAGGCGGCCCTCCAGGTAGGCGCGGGCGTAGATGCCCGGCGAGGCGTGGCCCTGGATGAAGATCTGGTCGCCGTGACGGGGGTCGTCCTCGCCGCCCTTCCCCCTGAAGAAGTGGTTGAAGCCGACCTCGTACAGCGATGCCGACGAGGCGTAGGTGGCGATGTGCCCGCCGACGCCGATGTCGGGTCGGTTGGCGCGCGTCACCATGACCGCCGCGTTCCAGCGGATGTAGGCGCGGATGCGCCGCTCGACGTGCTCGTCGCCGGGGAAGTCGGGCTCCCGCTCGGGCGGGATCGTGTTGATGTAGTCGGTGGAGGTGAGCGACGGCACTCCAACCTGGCAGGCCTGGGCCTCGCGCAGGAGGCGCAGCATGAGGTAGCGGGCGCGGTCACGTCCGTGGTGGTCGATCACCGCCTGCAGCGAGTCGAGCCACTCTTGCGTCTCCGCCGGGTCGGCGTCGGGCAGCTGGGTCGGCATCCCGTCGACGATGACCTTCTCGCTCACCGGTGGCCTCCTGGGTCTCGCGCACGTGCATGTCGGGGACGCTCGCCCCCTACCCTATGCCGAGTGGGCGCCCCCCGGCCACGGCCCGTCAACGTCTCGCAGCAGTCGCGCCACCGCGGTCAGATCATCGACGAAGTCCGCACGCGCCTCGGCGCGGGCCTGGTCGGCCGAGCGCCCGTCGCCGCGCGCCCGCAGGATCGACGAGGGATGCACGGTGGCGGTGACGGTCCTGCCGTCCTCCCAGAAGACGAGCTCCCCGCGCTGGCGGGTGACCCGGAACGACGAGCCGAGCAGCGCCTTGGCCGCGGTGGCGCCGAGGGCGACGATCACCCGCGGGTCGACCACGGCGATCTCGGCGTCCAGCCACGGGCGGCACGCGGTGATGTGCTCAGCTTTGGGCTTGGCGTGGATGCGCCGCTTGCCCCGGGGGGTGAAGTTGAAGTGTTTGACGACGTTGGTGACGTACGCGGCGTCGCGGTCGATGCCGGCAGCTTCCAGGCCGTCGGCGAGCTCCCGACCGGCAGGCCCCACGAAGGGATGGCCCTCGCGGTCCTCGCGGTCGCCGGGTTGCTCTCCGAGGAGCAGGAGCGGCGCGGGCGCCGGCCCCTCGCCGAACACCGTCTGGGTGGTGCCCTTCCACAGCGCGCAGGCCTGGCAGCCCGCCGCCGCGCTCCGCAGCGACGCCAACGTCGGCGCCTCGGGCACCAGCGGGGCTGCGGTCAGGGTCATCAGCGCGATGGTGCCCGACCTCTGCGCGGTTAACGCCCCTCGGAGCGGTTGCGCAGCCGGGTGCTACCCGGCCCGCCGAGCTCGAACGCCGCGTCGGAGGAGAAGTACTCCCGGGTCTCGCGGGCGATGACGCCGGACAGCAGCAGCAGGCCGACGAGGTTCGGCAAGGCCATGAGCCCGTTCATCATGTCGGCGAAGTCCCAGACGAGCTCGAGACCCCCGATCGCCCCGACGAAGACGGCGATGCAGAAGACCACCCGGTAGGGCGCCACCATCACCCGACCGAACAGCCGGTCCATGCACCGCTCGCCGAAGTAGGACCAGCCGAGGAGCGTGGAGAACGCGAAGAAGGCGATCGAGATCGCGATGACGATGTCGCCGGCCGCGCCGAGCCCGTCGGCGAAGGCCACCTGTGTCAGGGCGGCGCCGGTCTCGCCGGTCTCCCACGCCCCCGTCGACACGATCGCCAGACCGGTGAAGCTGCAGACCACCAGCGTGTCGATGAAGGTCTGAGTCATCGACACCAGCGCCTGGCGGACCGGCTGGGTGGTCTGGGCTGCCGCGGCGGCGATCCCCCCGGTGCCGAGACCCGACTCGTTTGAGAAGATGCCGCGGGCCACACCGAAGCGGATGACGGTGCCGATGGCGCCGCCGGCGACGGCGTTGCCGGTGAACGCGTCGCTGAACACCAGCCCGATCGCGCCGGGCAGCTCGGCGGCGTTCATGACCAGCACCACGGTGGCGGCGAGCATGTAGGCCACGGCCATGAAGGGCACGAACGCCGAGGTGAAGCGGCCGATGCTCTTGATGCCGCCGATGATGACGGCGCCCGCCCCGAGGGCCAGCACGACGCCGGTGACCCAGGTCGGCACGTTGAAGGCGCCCTCGACGGCGTCGGCGACGGAGTTGGACTGGACCATGTTGCCGATGCCGAACGCGGCGATAGCTGCAGCGATCGCGAAGAAGATCCCGAGGAAAGCGCCGAACCCGCCGCCGATGCCCTCGGTCAGGTAGAACATCGGGCCGCCGCTCATCTCCCCTTTGGCGTCCTGGCGGCGATACTTCACACCCAGCAGCGCCTCGGCGTACTTGGTCGCCATGCCGACGAGTCCGGTGATCCACATCCAGAAGAGCGCACCGGGTCCGCCCGAGGCGATCGCGGTGGCGACCCCGGCGATGTTGCCGGTGCCGATCGTCGCCGCGAGCGCCGTCATGAGAGCGGCGTAGTGGGAGATGTCGCCTTCCTCGGTCTCCTCCTTGCGCTTGATGAGGGCAAGCCACAGGGAGGGGCCGAGCTGGCGGAACTGCAGGCCCTTGACGAGGATGGTGAGGAAGAGGCCGGTGAGCAGCAGCAACGGCACGAGCAGCCCGGGCCAGACGTCGCCTCCCCAGATGAATCGGATGCCCTGCTCGATCAGGGTTTCGATGGCGTCCATGGCACGTCTCCCTGTCCGACCCCAGAGGCGGCACCGTGCGGGCCCGCGCGGGCACGGTAGTAGAAATCCCGGATCAGCGGAAGGGTCTCAGTCCCAGACGCGGTCCAGGCGCCAGCTGTCGGCCTCGCGGACCAGCTCGTAGACCCCGCCCCGGGCCTCGACCCGCCACAGGTCGCGTTGTGGGACATCCACCGCACCGCCGGACCAGTAGCCGGCGTCCTCCCGCCAGTGGCCGAGCACCGCCAGCACCCGGTAGGACGCGCCACGCCAGGAGAACCGCGTCGGCCCGCTGGGGTCGGTGTGGACCTCGACCGGCTCCCGGTAGCGCTTGGACATCGCCTTCTCGCCTGGAGTGGGGGATGGCGGCGTGACGGCCGGCTCGCGCCTTCCCTCGCGTCCGGCCGTCACGCCATGCGCGGGCTCGAACAACGGGTTCTGGCGTCTTGTTGACCTCGATCGAACCCGTGTTCGATCCGAGAGATGACCGTACGACGGCGAGCCCCGTGCGTCAAGACGGCGGCGGGAGAACCCCGTCGAGGACCTCCTCGGCCAGCTGCTCGGGGTCCGCGCCGTCTGCCACCTCGGCGTTGAGCGCCGCCAGACGACCCGTGTCGAGCAGTGCCACGACCGGCTCGAACGCCTCGGCGATCTCCGGCACCCGTTCCAGGGCCCGCTCCCGCGCGACGGGGACGATCACGAATGCGGGAAACACGACGAGGTCGTCGGTCAGCGCCACGAGGCCGGCCTGGCGCGCCGCCCCCGATGTCGCGGTCGCCAGCCCCGCGTAGCACCGCCCGTCGGCAACCTGCTCGATCGCCTCCTCCTCGCCGGCCGCGACCAGCTCGACCTCGTCGAGGTTGAACGCGTAGGCCCGGGCGAGGTCCTCCAGTCCACCGGGCCGGTGGATGAAGTCCCGGTCGGCGCACAGCCGCTGCCCCGACAGTCCCCGGGACAGCCACGACAGGGTCGCCGACTCGTCGTCGGGCACCGCCGACTCGGCGACGAACAGGGCGAGGGTCGCGTTGGCCTCGGTGGGTTCGAGCCAGACCAGACCGCGCTCCTCGTCCGCCCGCCGCACCCGCTCGTAGGACTCGGTGGGGTCGGCCGGAGGCGTCTGCTGGTGCAGCCCCAGTGCCCATGCGGCGCCGGTGTAGTCCCAGAACACGTCGATGTTGGTGCGCATGGCCTCACGCCGCAGGTCCACGGTGGCGCCCAGGTCCGGGCGAATCTCGGGGGTGAGGCCGGCACGGTCCAGCGCGACGATGCTGAGGGCAGCGAGCAGGCGCTGCTCGTCGCTGGAACCCACGCCGACCACGACCGTCGGGGCGGACCCCGAGGAGGCGGGCAGGCAGGCGCCGCTCAGCAGGAGACCGGCGACCAGGAGCCGGAGCCAGCGCGAAGCCGCACGGTGCATGGGCCGAGTCTGCCGCGCCACGCCCCGGATCGCCGGCGCTACGCTGGAGGCCGCTTGTCTGGCCAGCTGCCCACCTCCCTGCTCACCTCTCATGGAGGGAAGGACCCGAACGCGCATGCACCGCAGAGCCCTGCTGAAGTCCGCCGGCGTCGCCGCAGGCACCCTGGTCACCGGTGGAGTGCTGGCCGCCTGCGGTGACTCGGGCGGTGAGGAGGGCCAGCCTGCCGGGGAGTCCTCGGTGGAGACCAGCACCGGCCAGGAGCAGACGCTGACGGTCATCAGCGCCTCCTACGAGACCCTCGCGGGCAACGACCGGCGCTTCGCCTTCGGCGTCGCCACCGCCGAGAACGTGCCGCTACGTGATGCGGACCTGGACGTGCGGGTCCGCGACCTCGACGGCAACGAGCTGGCCGGGCCGTTCCCCGCGGAGTTCGCCGACGTCGGCGGGCCGCTCGGCGTCTACCTCACCCGCATCGACGTGCCCGACCCGGGCCGCGTGCTCGTCTCGGTGGCCGACGGTGACGACGTGGGTGAGGTCGCCGTCAACGTGGTCGCTGCGGAGGACAGCGAACTACCCGTGCCGGGCGACCCTGCGATCGCCACCGCCACGCCCACCGACGATGACCCGATGGGGTTCAGCGAGCTCTGCACCAGGGAGCCCGCCTGCGGGATGCACGACGTGAGCCTGGATGACGCCCTCGCCGCCGGGCGCCCCATCATGCTGATGTTCGCCACGCCCGCCTTCTGTCAGACGGCGGTCTGCGGGCCGGCGGTGGACAACCTCGAGGAGGTGCGCGCCGACGGTGAGTGGGACGATGTGGCGTTCATCCACGTCGAGATCTTCTCCGACGAGGGGCAGACGCTGGCCGAGCCGGTCGCGGAGTGGGACCTGCCCACCGAACCGTGGCTGTTCACCATCGCCGCCGACGGCACCATCGTCGATCGCCTCGACGCCATCATGGTCCCCGACGAGCTCCGGGACATGGCCACCGCCCTGACGTAGACCGGGGCTGCGCGGTGCCGCGGTCACCTTGCCGCAGCGCTGGCTGGCGACAGCCTTCCGGTAGCCAGGCTGGCCGCCGCGCTGTCCTGGGGCAGACCGCACCTCGTTGAGCTGCCGCCGCAGGCCTCGACCCTTTTGCCGAGGGGCTCGGACGAACGGTCCATGGCGATGCTGGATCCGGTGGATAAGGTGCTTGACCGGTCGTGCCGGGTCTACAATCGAACACATGTACGGAGCAGACGACGGTGACGGTGGCGCCCTGGCCCACGTCACCGCAGTCACCAAAC
>Ga0247713_1001000_pt1 | contig 15124 bp, 15 predicted proteins | sample 21E_NmetaG_FD_189936 | JGI IMG/M metagenome (GOLD analysis project Ga0247713, IMG submission 189936) | Soil microbial communities from hillslope of Landscape Evolution Observatory, University of Arizona, Oracle, AZ, United States - 2-1-E_N | ecosystem: Engineered > Artificial ecosystem >... | reverse complement strand
ACCCGCCGCGGCCCCGGCGTAGTGGTCGGCCACGCCCCCCTCCCCCGGTCCGACGAACGGTACCTCCGTCGCAACCTAGGCGACGAGGGTGCCGCTCGTCGCGGGGGTGGTCTCGCGCGCCGCCTCCGCGCGGGTCGTGCGGACCCGGTACGCCGCGGCGGCGACGAGCCCGATCCAGGTGAGCGCGATCGCGAGGTGCGCGGCGAGCGACGCAGTGCCGCTGACGCCGACCACGGCCAGCGGCACGCGGACGTTGAGCAGCACGATGACCCCGCCCACGGCGACCCCGAGGACGGCGGCAGGCATCTTCGTCACCAGCCAGGCCGCCACCGGGGCGGCGAGCACGCCCCCGGCGAGCAGCGCCGCGACGGCTGCCCAGGCGATGCCGGAGGCGCCGAGGCCGATGAGGAAGCCCATGCTCGCCGAGAAGGTCACCAGGAACTCCGAAGCGCTCACCGAGCCGATCACGGTGCGCGGCGCGGTGCGGCCGGCCGAGAGCAGGGTCGATGTCGACACCGGCCCCCAACCGCCGCCGCCGGTGGCGTTCACGAATCCACCGGCGAAGCCCAGCGGCGCGAGGAACCGGCGTCGGTGGGGCGAGCGGCGGGCGGTAGCCGCCGCCGGCGGCCGCACCGCGTAGCGGACGAGGATGAACAACCCGATTGCCGCGAGGATCGTGCCCATGAGCGGGGCGGCCGCCTGCGTCGACAGGCGCGAGAGGAACAGCGCCCCGAGCAGGGCACCCACCGCGCCCGGGACCCCGAGGCGGCCGACGAGACGCCAGTCGACGTTGCCGAACCGCCAGTGCGAGTAGCCGGAGGCGAGCGTGGTGCCGATCTGGGCGAAGTTCGCCGAGGCGCTGGCGACCGCGGGGCTGAGCCCGATGAGCAGCAGCATCGTGGTCGAGGTGACGCCGTAGCCCATGCCGAGCGAGCCGTCGACGAGCTGGGCACCGAAGCCGGCCAGGGCGAGCAGGATGAGCGTGGTCACGAGGGACTCCCGTCGGAGGGGCGGTCGGGCGTGGGGCGCGTGGGCGCGGCTCACCCCGGTGGGGGTGGCAGGTGCCGGAAGTCAGAGACAGAACTCGTCGAAGGCGTGGCCGCGGCGGGAAGGCCAGAAGAGCTCGAGATCGGCGAGGACGACGGGAACGGCGCGGCTCGGCCGCGGCTTCTCGCTCGTCGTCACGGCTCCCATCCTGAGCTGTCCCCCGAGAGTCCACAACCCACCGTCCGCGATGCAGGAGTGGTGTCGAAATGTCCGGCCACCCGGCCGCTGCCACGGCCGTGCCCGGTCCGGACATTGCCCGGTTCGCCGGATGCCCCAGCGGGTCGGCGACCACCTCCCAGACTCCCCCGCGGCGGCACACAGGATCGGGCTCGTGCGAGGTCGGCGACCGGGCTGCGGCGTGGCGCGGCCGGCGCGACGTGCTGCGGGCCGGCGCTCAGCCCGCGCGGCGGGCGGCGGGACCGGTGGGAGCGACGGCGGGGGCGACAGCGGCCTCGTACCGGTCGAGGACTGCGGCGACCACCCCGTCCGCGGGTCCGAGAGGAGCCGCGAGGGGCGCCGCGGCGGCGCGGGCGGCCGCGGCGATCCGGTCGGGCAGCAGGCCCGGGGCGAGCACCCATTGGGCGACGGCCACCCGCTCGGCGCCGCGGCGGCGCATGGCCGCGATGCCGTCGGCCACGGACGGGGCGGCGGTCGCGAACGCCGCGACGGCGCCCGTCCAGCCGAACCGGCGCGACCAGGCCTGGACCGCGGCGTCCACCGCGGCGTTGGCCGCGGTGTCGGACGAGCCGACCCCGGCGAGCACCACACCGAGGCCGGGAACGTCGAGCGGGCCCGCCGCGGCGGCGAGGCGGCGCAGTGCGGCCGCGTCGAGCCCTGGGTGTCCGCCGAGCACGTCGGCGACCGTGACGTGGAGGTCGGGACGGCGGGAGGTCGAGCGGGCCACCGCGCCGGGTACGTCCACCCGGGCGTGGAACGCGTGGCCGAGCAGCAGCGGCACGACGACCGCGTGGCGGTGGCCGTCGGCGTGCACCCCGTCGAGCACCTCGGGCAGCCGTGGCGCGGACAGGTCGAGGAAGCTCAGCCGGACGTCGAGTTCCGGTCGGGCCCGGCGGACCCGGTCGATGAGCCGCGCGACGGTCTCCGCGGACCGCGGGTCGCGACTGCCGTGCGCGACCGCCACCAGGGCGGCGCCGCTCGTGAGTGCGGAGTCGGGACGGGGCACGACGACCTACTCGCTCAGGAGGGCGGCGCCCACCAGCCCGGCGGCGAGGGTGTTGCCGGTGGGCGGGTCGATGAGCAGGAACGAGCCGGTGGCGCGGATCGCGGCGTAGTCGTCGACCGGCAGGGGGTCGGCGGTGCGCAGCGACGCGTGGGCGATCTCGTTGATCCCCAGCTCGGTCGGGGCCGGGGCGAAGGCGATCGTGTCGGTATCCAGCCGCTCGGTGAGCGCGCGCACGATCACCTGGGTGGTGCGGGTGCCGTGCTTGAGCAGCAGCCGGGCGCCCGCCCGCAGCGGCTTGTCGGCCAGCCAGCACAGCGTCGTGTCCAGCTCGTCCGCGACGCGCGGCGGTGCGCCGGCGGCGGCGAGGACGTCGCCGCGGGAGACGTCGATGTCGTCGGCCAGCAGCACGGTGACGCTGCGCCCGGCGCCCGCGGCGGGGAGCGGGCCGTCGGCGGTCACGACGGCCGCGACGGTGGTCCGCGCCCCCCCGGGCAGCACCACGACCTCGTCGCCGGGCCGCACCGTGCCCGCGGCGACCTGGCCGGCGTAGCCGCGGTAGTCGTCGGCGCCGTGGCGGATCACGTACTGCACCGGCATCCGGAACGGCGCGGCCACCTCGGGCCCCGCCACCGGTACCGACTCCAGGTGCCCGAGCAGCGTGGGCCCCTCGTACCAGGGGGTGTGCGGCGAGCGCTCGACGACGTTGTCGCCCAGCAGCGCCGACACCGGGATCGTCACCACCGCGTCGTCGGCGAAGCCGAGCGAGCGGGCCAGCCCCGCGAAGTCCTTCCCGATCGCCGCCAGCACCGCCTCGTCGTGGCCGACCAGGTCGATCTTGTTGATCGCCAGCACCAGCCGCGGCACGCGCAGCAGCGCGAGCACGGCGGCGTGCCGGCGGGTCTGCTCGACGATCCCGTGCCGGGCGTCGACGAGCAGCACGGCCAGCTCGGCCGTCGAGGCGCCGGTGACGGTGTTGCGGGTGTACTGGACGTGGCCCGGGGTGTCGGCGAGCACGAACTCGCGCGTCGGCGTCGAGAAGTACCGGTAGGCGACGTCGATCGTGATGCCCTGCTCGCGCTCGGCGCGCAGCCCGTCGACCAGCAGCGACAGGTCGGGCGTGGACAGGCCCTTGTCCACCGAGGCGCGGTGCACGGCCTCGATCTGGTCGGCGAGCACCGACTTGGTGTCGTAGAGCAGCCGCCCCACGAGCGTCGACTTGCCGTCGTCGACGCTGCCCGCCGTCGCGAACCGCAGCAGATCGTTCGTCACTTAGAAGTACCCCTCACGCTTGCGGTCCTCCATGGCGGCCTCGGAGAGCCGGTCGTCGGCCCGGGTGGCGCCCCGCTCCGTGAGCCGGGAGGCCGTCACCTCGGCGATGACCTCGTCGATCGTGGTCGCCGTCGACTCGACGGCACCGGTGCAGGAACCGTCGCCGACGGTGCGGTAGCGCACCGTCCTGCGCTCCAGCGTCTCGGCGCCGCGCGGCCCGCCCCACGGGCCCTCGGCCAGCCACATCCCGTCCCGGCGGAACACCTCGCGCTGGTGGGCGAAGTAGATGGACGGCAGCTCGATCCGCTCGCGCCGGATGTAGCGCCACACATCGAGCTCGGTCCAGTTCGAGATCGGGAACACCCGCACGTGCTCGCCGGGGGCGTGCCGGCCGTTGTAGAGGTTCCACAGCTCGGGGCGCTGCCTGCGCGGGTCCCAGCGGCCGAACGCGTCGCGCAGCGACAGGATCCGCTCCTTCGCCCGCGCCCGCTCCTCGTCGCGGCGCCCGCCGCCGAACACGGCGTCGAACCGGTGGGAGTTGATGGAGTCGAGCAGCGGGGTGGTCTGCAGCGGGTTGCGGGTGCCGTCCGGGCGCTCGTGCAGGCGCCCGTCGTCGATCCAGTCCTGGACGTGCGCGACCTCCAGCCGCAGGCCGAGCCGCGCCACCAGCCGGTCCCGGAAGTCGATCACCTCCGGGTAGTTGTGCCCGGTGTCGACGTGCAGCAGCGGGAAGGGCACCGGCGCGGGCGCGAACGCCTTGACCGCCAGGTGCACCAGCAGCGTCGAGTCCTTGCCGCCGGAGAACAGGATCACCGGGCGGTCGAACTCGCCGGCCACCTCGCGGAAGATGTGGATCGCCTCGGACTCGAGCGCGTCGAGGGCGTCCAGGGCGGGAGCGGCCGTGCTCATGCGTGCAGCCCGCACTCGGTCTTCGCCCGCCCGGCCCAGCGGCCCGCGCGCTTGTCCTCGCCCGGCAGCGGCTTGCGCGTGCACGGGGCGCAGCCGATCGACGGGTAGCCCGCGTCGATCAGCGGGTTCACCGGGATCCCGTGCTCGGCGATGTAGCGGTCCATGTCGTCGTCGGTCCACGCGGCGAGCGGGTTCACCTTCACCAGGCCGAACTTCTCGTCGTAGGTGACGAGCGGGGTGTTCGCCCGGGTCGGGGCCTCGACGCGGCGGACCCCGGTGACCCACGCGTCGTACCGCGCCAGGGTGCGCTCCAGCGGGACGACCTTGCGCAGCGCGCAGCAGCGGTCCGGTTCGCGGGCGAACAGGTCCTTGCCGAGCAGCGCGTCCTGCTCCGCCACCGTGTGCTCGGGCAGTGCGTTCACGATCCGCACCTCGTAGGTCGCGGCGACGGCGTCCCGGGTGCCGATCGTCTCGGCGAAGTGGTAGCCGGTCTCGAGGAACAGGATCTCCACGCCCGGCTTCGCCTTCGCGGCCAGCTCGACGAGCACCGCGTCCTGCATGTTCGACGCGACGACGAAGCGGTCGCCGAACGTCTCCGCCGTCCAGGCCAGCAGCTGTTCGGCGGTGGCATCGGGCCCGAGCTCGGCCGCGCCGCGCTCGGCCAGCGCGCGCAGGTCCGTCGTGACACTCACGAGGCGACTCCGATTCCGATCATCTTCAGCGAGAACGTCCGCAGGCAGGCCGCGCAGTACCAGGCGCCGTGCGGCACCCGCTCGGAGCGCTCCGCCGGCCGCAGGTCCTCCTCGCCGCAGTACGGGCAGTAGAAGGGGACGGCCCGCTCGCTCATGTGAGGTCCGCCTCCTCGGCGCGCTGCACCCACTGCGCGAACCGCTCGCCGTCCGCCCGCTGCGCCGCGTACCGGCGCACGACCCGGTCGACGTAGTCGCCCAGCTCGGCGCTGGTGACCTTGAGCCCGCGCAGCTTGCGGCCGAAGCTGCCGTGGCCGTGCGCCGCGGTGAGGCCGATGCCGCCGCCCAGGTGCACCTGGAAGCCCTCGACCTGGTTGCCGGCGGCGTCGGTGACGATCTGGCCCTTCAGCCCGATGTCGGCGACCTGGGTGCGCGCGCACGCGTTCGGGCAACCGTTCAGGTGGATAGACAGCGGCACGTCGAGGGAGTCCTGGACGTCGGCGAGGCGCTCCTCCAGCTCCTCGACCAGCCGGATCGCGCGCTGCTTGGTCTCGACGATCGCGAGCTTGCAGAACTCGATGCCCGTGCAGGCCATCGTCGCCCGCCGCCACGGCGACGGCCGGGCCTGCAGGCCCAGCCCGGCCAGCTCGGAGACCAGCGACGCGACCTGCTGGTCGGGCACGTCCAGCACCACGATCTTTTGGTGCGGCGTCAGGCGGACCCGCCGTGACCCGGCCGCCTCGGCGGCCTTCGCCAGCGCGACCAGCGTGGTGCCGGAGACCCGGCCCGACGGCGGGGCGACGCCGACGTAGTTGCGGCCGTCCTTCTGCCGGTGCACGCCGATGTGGTCGATCGGGCGCTCCGGGACCTCCGGCGCCGGCCCGTCGACGAGGGCGCGCCCGAGGTACTCCTCCTCCAGCACCCGGCGGAACTCCGCGGGCCCCCAGTCGGCGACCAGGAACTTGATCCGGGCCCGGTGGCGCAGCCGCCGGTAGCCGTAGTCGCGGAACACCGACACGATCCCGGCCCAGACGTCGGGCACCTCGTCCAGCGGCACCCACGCCCCGAGCCGCTGGGCGATCCTCGGGTTCGTCGAGAGCCCGCCGCCCACCCAGACGTCGAAGCCCGGGCCGTGCGCGGGGTGCACCACACCGATGAACGACACGTCGTTCACCTCGTGCGCGACGTCCTGCTGCCAGGAGATCGCGGTCTTGAACTTGCGCGGCAGGTTGGAGAACTCCTTGCTGCCGATGTAGCGGTCCAGGATGGTGCGGATCGCGGGCTCGGCGTCGAGCTCCTCGTCGCCGGAGATCCCGGCGACCGGCGAGCCGAGGATGACCCGTGGCGTGTCGCCGCACGCCTCGGTGGTGAGCAGGCCGAGCCCCTCCAGCCGCTCCCAGATCGCCGGCACGTCCTCGACCCGGATCCAGTGGTACTGGATGTTCTGCCGGTCGGTGACGTCGGCGGTGTCGCGCGCGTACTGCTGGGAGATCTCGCCGACCGCGAGCAGCTGCTCGGTGGTCAGCGCCCCGCCGTCGATCCGCACCCGCAGCATGAAGTACTCGTCGTCGAGCTCCTCGGGCTCCAGCGCGGCCGTGCGCCCGCCGTCGATCCCGGGGCGGCGCTGGGTGTAGAGGCCCCACCAGCGGAACCGGCCGCGCAGGTCGGCGGGGTCGATCGAGGCGAAACCGCGCTTGGAGTAGACGTTCTCGATCCGCGCGCGGACGTTGAGCCCGTCGTCGTCGCGCTTCGTGCGCTCGTTGGGGTTCAACGGCTCGCGGTGGCCCAGCTTCCACTGGCCCTCGCCGCGCTTGCGCTTCGACGGCGTGCCGGGCGGCACGGGTGTGCTGGGGGGCATGGGGTGCCTCCTGGTCGCGGCCGTGCGCCACCGGATCCCGGACGGGGACGGCGCGCCCGGCGCCGAGGGGGGAAGGGGCGGCGCGGGACTAGCGGCGGCCGCGACACATCGCGCTGGCGACCCGGTGCAGGTCCACGTGGCGACGGGCCACGAGGCGGAGGGTCAGTGCGCGCACGAGGCCAAGAGTGCCACCCGCCCGTAGCGTGGGCCAACACCGTCCGCATGCTGGGACCCGTGTCACACCCCATCGAGATCGTCCCGGCGACGGTCGTCGAGCTCGACGCCCTGATCGACGGCGACGCGACCTTCACCCGGCGGACCGGCCTGCGCCCGGTGCCCGGCTGGTGTGGCTTCCCCGACGTGGTCGCCGGCGCCCGCGCGATGCTCGCCGCGGAGATCGAGCCGCGCTGGGCGAGCCACCTCGTCTCGCACGTCGCCGACCGGGCGCTGATCGGGATCGCCGGCTACAAGGGACCGCCCGGTGGCGGCGAGGTCGAGATCGGCTACGCGCTCGCGCCGCCGTACCGGGGGCGGGGCCTGGCGACCCTGGTCGCGACGACGCTCGTCGAGCGCGCCAGGGCGGCGGGCGTCCGCACGGTGCTCGCGCACACCCTCGCCGGCCCGAACCCGTCGACGCGGGTGCTGGTGCGGTGCGGGTTCACCCGCGTCGCCGAGTTCGACGATCCCGACGACGGGCCGGTGTGGCGGTGGGAGCTGGGCCGCTGACCGGACCGCCGGCGCGGTTACCGTGGACCGCGTGCCGCCCGCCGACCCGCCGTTCGGGATCTACGTCCACGTCCCGTTCTGCGCGGCGCGCTGCGGCTACTGCGACTTCAACACCTACACGCCCTCCGAGCTGGCCCCCTCCGGCGCCTCGCCGCAGGGGTGGGCGCGGGCCGTCGGCCGGGAGCTGGACCGGGCCGTCGCCGCGGTCGGGCCGCGGCCCGTCGAGACGGTGTTCGTCGGCGGCGGCACCCCCTCGCTGCTCGGCGCCGCGGGGCTCACCGGGGTGCTCGACGCGATCCGTGGCCGGTTCCCGCTGGCGCCCGGCGCCGAGGTGACCACCGAGTCGAACCCCGAGTCCACCTCCCCGGAGTTCTTCGCGGGCCTCGCGGCGGCCGGGTACACCCGGGTGTCGCTGGGCATGCAGTCCGCGGCGCCGCACGTGCTCGCCGTGCTGGACCGCCGGCACACCCCCGGGCGCGCGACCGCGGCCGCCGGTGAGGCCCGGGCGGCCGGGATCCCGCACGTCAACCTCGACCTGATCTACGCCACCCCCGGCGAGACCGCCGCCGACCTGCGCGCCTCGCTCGACGCCGTCCTGTCCGCGGCGGTGGACCACGTGTCGGCGTACGCGCTGATCGTCGAGGACGGCACGGCGCTGGCCCGCCGGGTCGCCCGTGGCGAACTGCCCGCGCCGGACGACGACGTCGCGGCCGAGCGCTACGAGCTGATCGACGACGTGCTGGCCGGGGCCGGGTTCGCCTGGTACGAGGTGTCGAACTGGGCGACGGGGCCCGCGGCGCGCTGCCGGCACAACCTCGGCTACTGGCGCGACGGGGACTGGTGGGGGATCGGGCCGGGCGCGCACTCGCACGTCGGCGGGGCGCGGTGGTGGAACGTCAGACACCCGGCGCGCTACGCGGCGCTGCTGGCCGAGGGTCGCTCGCCGGAGGCCGGGCGGGAGGAGCTGACCGCGGCCGAGCGACGCACGGAGCGCGTCATGCTGCGGTTGCGCCTGGCCGAGGGGTTGGCGCTGGACCTGCTCGACGAGGCGGGCCGGGCCGCGGCGGAGCGGGCGGCCGGCGACGGCCTGCTCGACCCGGCGGCGCTCACCCGCGGGCACGCGGTGCTGACGCGCAGGGGACGGTTGCTCGCCGACGGCGTGGTGCACGCCCTGCTCGCCGGGGTGCCGGCGTGACCGGGACCGCGCCGGCCGCAGGCGGGCACGCCCGGCTCGCGGCGCCGCCGGCGCCCGGTTCCCGGTCCGGGGCGGGGCGGCCGTGAGCCGGCGGCGCCGCGTCCTGCTCGCCGCGGTCGGGGTGCTCGCGCTGATCGCGGCGGTGGTCGCCGGCCTGCTGCTCGGGCCGAGCGGCCCGCCCGAGGTCGGGCCGGACACCCGGCCACCACCGGACGCACTCGGGCCGGTGCTGCTCGTGCCGGGGTACGGGGGGTCGCGCGACGCGCTGCTGGCGCTCGCCGAGCGGATCGAGGCCTCCGGCCGCGACGCGGATGTGCTCACCCTCGCCGGTGATGGCCGGGCCGACCTGTCCGCGCAGGTGGAGGTGCTCGACGAGGCGGCCGACGCGCTGGTCGCGAGCGGCGCGCCGTCCGTGGACGTCGTCGGCTACTCCGCGGGCGGCGTCGTCGTCGGGCTGTGGGTCGCCCGCGGGGACGGTGCCACGCAGGCCCGCCGCGTCGTCACGCTCGGGGCGCCGCTGGCCGGGACCACCCTGGCCGCCCTCGGCGCCGCTGCCGCGCCCGACGCCTGTCCCGCCGCGTGCCGCCAGCTCGCCCCCGGCAGCGCGGAGCTCGCCGAGCTCGCGCGCGCCGACGTCGGCCGTTCGCTGCCGTGGCTGTCGATCTGGACGGCGGACGACCGCACGGTCACCCCGCCGGAGAGCGCGCAGCTGCCCGGCGTCGTCGACGTGGCCGTGCAGGAGGTGTGCCCGGGGGCCGCCGTCGGGCACTCGGCGCTGCCGCGGGACCCGGTGGTGACCGGCCTGGTGCTCACCGCGCTGGGCACGGGGCCGCTGCCGACCGGCGGGGAGTGCGCCGTCCTGCGCGCTCTCGGAACCCCCTGACCGCGACCTCAGCTCGTGACGTCCTTCGTCGCGAAGTTGGCCCACGCCGCCCCGAAGGCCAGCAGCACGTACGCCGCCTGCACCGCGGCTCCGTCCCGCACCGACCCCCACGCCACCGGCACCCGGTAGAGGTCGATCCAGGCGAGCCAGTGCCGGGTGGGCAGGTAGTCGTGCGCGGCCGCGGCGGCGTCGAGGGGGAGCAGCGCGGAGCTGGTGACGACGAGCGCGAGCACCCCCAGCGCCGCCGCCAGCGGCGAGTCGGTCAGGGTGGAGAAGAACAGGCCCAGCGCGCCGAGCGCGAGCATGCACAGCGCCAGGTACCCCACCGTCAATGCGGTGCGGGCGACCAGGTCCAGCGGGGTCAGCACCACCCCGGACAGCGAGGTCACCCCGCCGCCGCCCCCGAGCGCCGCGTTCTCGCCGGACCCGAACGCCGCGACGCCCACGGCGTAGCTCGTCACCGTCACCAGCGCCACCGCGAGCAGCACGAACACCGCCACCGACACCAGCTTCGCCACCAGCAGCCGCAGCCGGCCGACCGGGCGCACCAGCAGGTAGCGCAGGGTGCCGGCGGTCGCCTCGCCCGCCACCGTGTCCCCGGCGACCACCGCGACCGTGATCGGCAGCAGCACCGGCAGCACCAGGGCCAGCGCTGCCGCGGGATAGAGCCGGCCGTCGCTCACCACCGCCGACAGGAACGCCGGGCCCTGACCCGGGGCGGGCGCGAGACCCGTCGTCGCCAGCAGCACGGCCACCAGCGCGGGCAGCGCGCACAGCAGCGCCCAGCACAGCCACACCCGCCGGCGGCGCAGCATCAGCCGCAGCTCGACGCCGACCATCACGTCCCCACCCGATCCGTGCCCGGCCCCGTCAGCTCCAGCACCACCTGCTCCAGGGTGCGCCGCTGCGGCGCCAGCTCGGTCACCCGGATCCCGGCCGCGACGAGCGCGGCGTTGAGCGCGGCGACGTCGTCGGCCCGCACGAGCAGCGCGTCGCCGTCGCGATGGACGACCCGCCCGTCCAGGAGCCCGGCGGCGGCCGCCGGGTCGGGCGTGCGCAGCCGCACCCGTCCGGTCGGCGCGCGCAGCGCCGCGAGCTCCTCGGTGAGGACGAGCCGGCCGGCGTCCATCACGCCCACCCGGGTGCACAGCGCCTCCACCTCGGTGAGCAGGTGGCTGGAGAGCACCACGGTGGTCCCCGCGGCGTTGAGGCCGCGCAGCAGGTCGCGGATCTCGCCGATGCCGCGCGGGTCCAGCCCGTTCGTCGGCTCGTCGAGCAGCAGCAGCTCCGGTGCGCGCAGCAGGGCCGAGGCGATCCCGAGCCGCTGCCGCATGCCCAGCGAGTACGCCCGCACCGGGCGCCGGTCGATCCCGGCGAGACCGACCCGCTCCAGCGCCTGCTCGACGCGGGCGCGGCGGTCCCGCCACCGCCCACCCCGCCCGGCCGCGTCGAGCAGACGCAGGTTCGACCGGCCGGACAGGTGCGGCCAGGCCGCCGGGCCCTCCACCAGGGCGCCGACCCGCGGCAACACCGACGCCGCGTGCCGCGGCATCGCCCGCCCGAGCAGCTCCACCGAGCCCGCCGTCGGGTGCACCAGGCCCAGCAGCACCCGCACGAGCGTCGTCTTCCCCGAGCCGTTGGGCCCCAGCAGCCCGAACCGGGCCCCGGTGGGCACCCGCAGGTCGACGTCGTGCACGGCGGTCACCCGGCCGAACCGCTTCGTCAGCCCCCGCGTCGCCACGACGTCGCTCATGTCGGCCTGCCGGACAGCTCGCGCAATCCCCGCTCCAGCACCTCGGGTGCCACGGCGCCGACGAGCAGCGCGCCGCCGCGGCGGCGGGTGCGGACGGCCACGGATACCAGCGGGGTCACCACCCGGGCGGCCCGTCCGCGCCCGACGTCGACGGTGACGCCCCCGGCGAGGGCCGCGCCGGCGACGGCCTGCTCGGCGATCGCCCGGCTGGTCGGCACCAGGGCGAACGCGGCCAGCCCACTGCCGTAGAACGCGACGCCCGGCAGCGCGTCGTCGGCCGGCACCGCGATGCGCGGGCGGCCGGCGAGCCGATCCGGTGGCGGGGGCGCGTCGAGCACCTGCAGGACGCCGGCGAGGTCCGCGGCCGAGGCCGTCACGGTGCCCGCGCCCGGCGGGGCGGGCGGCACCAGGACGGCCGGGTCGGGCGGGCCGTCGTCGACCTTGACGAACGCCGTCTCCAGCAGCGTCGGGCCGCCGCGGGCGGCGACCTCGACCCGCAGCGGCAGGGCCGTCCCCGGGTCGGCCCACACGTCGACGCGGCCCACGGTGGTGGCCGGGTCGGCGGGGGACAGCCGCAGCCCGGCGGCGTCGCGTCCGGCGATCCTGCGGGCGGGCAGCGCCGTCACCGGATCGGTGCGCCCCAGCCCGAGCAGCCGGCGCGCCAGGTCGGGCGGGAGCAGGTCACCGGCACGGGGCAGCCGGGCCGGCGCGCTGCCGGTGACCCGGGTCAGCTGGTCGGCGTGGAAGTCCCATACGTACTCGACGCCGTCGAGGACGTAGGCGCCGCGCTCGCCCGCCACGGTCAGCTCGTCGCTGCGCCGCCGCCCGGGGCCCGCCACATACGACCGGATGCGGGTGCTGCCGGTCAGCAGTGCCGTCGCCGTCTCCAGCTGCGGGAGCTCCGGCAGGCCCAGGCGGCCGGTGCTCACGGCGTAACCGGTGTGCGGGGGTACCTCGCCGAGGATGCGCGAACGCAGCCGCTCCGGGTCGGCGCGCGCGTCCGCGGGCGCCGGCGGCAGCGCCCCGGCCGCGACCAGCCCGGCCGCCCCGGCGCCGACGAGCAGCCAGCGGCGGGAGAACCGGACGGCGGGCACGTCCCGCCACGCTGCCACGTGTGAGGTGAAGCGGGTGCGAGGCAGGGCGGGACGGCGCCGCGGGTACGTAGACTGGGCCGGACGGCCTTTCGACCAGGAGGTGCTGCGTGAACGCCGACGAACGCCGTTTCGCGGTGCTCCAGGCGATCGTCGCCGACTACGTGGCCACCCACGAACCCGTCGGGTCGCGGGCGATCGTGGAGCGGCACAACCTCGGCGTCTCCAGCGCCACCGTGCGCAACGACATGGCGGTGCTGGAGGAGGACGGGCTCATCGCCCAGCCGCACACGAGCGCGGGCCGGATCCCCACCGACAAGGGCTACCGCCTGTTCGTCGACCGGTTGACGCAGGTCAAGCCGCTCTCGGCGGCCGAACGGCGCGCGGTGCAGGCGTTCCTCGACGGCGCCGTGGACCTCGACGACGTGCTGCGGCGCAGCGTGCGGCTGCTCGCCCAGCTCACCCGCCAGGTCGCGATGGTGCAGTACCCCACGCTGTCGCGCTCCGCGGTGCGGCACTGTGAGCTCGTCGCGCTCACCCCGGCCCGCCTGATGATCGTCCTGATCACCGACACCGGCCGGGTGGACCAGCGGGTCGTCGACCTCGGTGACGTGATCTCCGACGAGGACGTCTCCTCGCTGCGTTCGATGGTCAACAGCGCGCTGGTCGGGCGCCCGCTCGCGGCCGGGTCCGCGGCCGTGGCCGAGCTGCCGCAGACGGCGCCCCCGGCGCTGCGCGAGGTGTGCACCAGGGTGTCCACGGTGCTCATCGAGACCCTGGTCGAGCACCCCGAGGAGCGGATCGTGCTCGGCGGCACCGCGAACCTCACGCGCAACGTGGCGGACTTCCCCGGCTCGCTGCGCCAGGTCCTCGAGGCACTCGAGGAGCAGGTCGTGGTGCTCAAGCTGCTGGCCGCGGCGCAGGACCAGGGCATCGTGACCGTCCGCATCGGCGAGGAGAACGAGGTGGAGGACCTGCGCACGGCGTCGCTGGTGTCGGTCGGCTACGGCAGCGGCACCGTGCTCGGCGGGATGGGCGTGTTGGGGCCGACGCGGATGGACTATCCGGGCACCATCGCGGCCGTGCATGCGGTCGCGCGATACGTGGGTGAGATCCTGGCCGGGCGCTGAGCGCGCGCCGGTACGACTTCGAGCGAAGGACCATGGGGAACGCGAGGGTGGCACGGGACTACTACGGGATCCTCGGCGTCGGCAGCGACGCCGGGCCCGACGAGATCAAGCGGGCCTACCGCAGGCTCGCGCGCGAGCTGCATCCCGACGTCAACCCCGACGAGGCGGCGCAGGAGCGGTTCCGCGAGGTGAGCGCGGCCTACGAGGTGCTCTCCGACCCGGAGAAGCGCCGCATCGTCGACCTCGGTGGCGACCCCCTCGGCAACGGCGGCGGGGGTGGCGGCACCGGTGACCCGTTCGGCGGGTTCGCGTTCGGCGACATCATGGACGCGTTCTTCGGCGCCGCGGGGGGCGGCCGCGGGCGCGGCCCGCGCAGCCGGGTGCAGCCCGGTGCCGATGCGCTGATCCGGATGCAGATGACGCTCGAGGAGTGCGCCACCGGCGTCACCCGCGACCTCGCCGTCGACACCGCGGTGCTGTGCTCGGAGTGCACCGGGTCGGGCTCGGCGCCCGGGAGCTCTCCGATCCGCTGCGACATCTGCGACGGCCGCGGCGAGGTGCAGAGCGTCCAGCGCTCGTTCCTCGGCCAGGTCGTCACCACCCGGCCGTGCCCGAACTGCCGTGGTTTCGGGCAGGTGCTGCCCGACCCCTGCCGCCAGTGCGGCGGCGACGGGCGGGTCCGCTCGCGGCGCACGGTCTCGGTGCCGATCCCGGCCGGTGTCGCCGACGGGATGCGGGTGCGGCTGGCCGGGCAGGGCGAGGTCGGCGCGGGCGGCGGCCCGGCGGGCGACCTGTACGTCGAGGTCGAGGAGGTCCCGCACGAGGTCTTCAGCCGGGACGGCGCCGACCTGCACTGCACCGTCTCGCTGCCGATGACCGCCGCCGCGCTGGGCACCACGCTCCCGCTGCCGACGCTCGAGGGCACCGAGGAGCTCGTCGTCGAGCCGGGCACCCAGTCCGGCACCGTGCGGACGCTTCGCGGCAAGGGCATGCCGCGGCTGCGCTCCACCGGGCGGATCGACGGCCACGGCGACCTGATGGTGCACATCGAGGTGGCCGTGCCGACGAAGCTCGACCGCGAGCAGACCGAGCTGCTGCGCCGCCTCGCCGTCCTGCGCGGCGAGGAGAAGCCCGACCTGGGCGTCGGGAACCGCAACGGGCACGGGCTGTTCTCCCGGCTGCGGGACTCGTTCGGGCGGTGACCCCCTGAGCCCGGCCACCGCGCCGCTGTTCCTCGTCGACGTCCTGCCCGACGGGCCCACCGCGACCCTCGACGGCCCCGAGGGTCACCACGCGGCCACGGTGCAGCGGCTGCGGGTCGGCGAGGAGCTCGTGCTGGGCGACGGGCGCGGCGGGCTCGCGCGCGCCGCCGTCACCGCCGCCGGGCGGGA
>Ga0247713_1000999_pt1 | contig 15125 bp, 14 predicted proteins | sample 21E_NmetaG_FD_189936 | JGI IMG/M metagenome (GOLD analysis project Ga0247713, IMG submission 189936) | Soil microbial communities from hillslope of Landscape Evolution Observatory, University of Arizona, Oracle, AZ, United States - 2-1-E_N | ecosystem: Engineered > Artificial ecosystem >... | reverse complement strand
GGCCCGTTCGGGCTGCCCGGCTCGGTGTAGGCGCGGACGAGGTCGACAACGAGCAGAGCGGGCCGCTCACCCCACCCGATCCGCCCGGAGAACCCGGCGCCGTGCACCCCGCTCACCCCGTCGAGAACGACGTTGTTGCGGTTTCGAGGGCCCCGAAACCGCAACAAGGTCGTTGTCGACGGGTCATGGGGTCCACACCGGCGGCTTCGGGGCGGGCAGCCCGGTCTCGGCCTCGCACCGCCTCAGCAGCTCCTCGACCGGCGGGCCCATGTCGAACACCGGCAGCTCCGCCGGGCGGCCGGCGCGCAGCTCGTCGCGCAGGGAGACCGTGGCCGCCTCGTCCACCGAGCCGTCCCCGGCGAGCACCACGCCGTACCGGCGCGCGCCGGTGACGGTGACGAGCCCGCGCGCCACCTCCAGCGCGACGAGGGCGGGGTCGCGCTCCAGCGGGTCGCCCCAGCCCCCGCCGCCCCAGGTGACGAAGTGCAGCACGTCACCGGGGGCGACCGGCACGTCGTGGCACTTCGACGGCAGCACCTGCCGCGACCCGTCCGCGCGCTCGAGCCACTTGGTGCCCCGCGCGCCCGGCTCACCGCCGTTGACGCCCCAGGGGTAGGTGAGCCAGCGGTCGTCGTGGATCGCGATCGTGCCCGGCTCCTCGAAGTGGTAGGCGACGTCGACGCCGTTGCCGCCGCGGTGCAGCCCGGCGCCGCCGGTGTCCGCGACGGTCTCCCACTTCTCGATGCGCAGCGGGTAGTACGACTCCAGGTACTCGCACGGGATGTTGACGAAGCTCGGCCACAGCGAGTGCCCGTCCGGCCCGTCGCCGAGGGGGCGGCCGGGGATGCCGCCGAACCCGATCGAGTAGAGCTGGAACCACTCGCCCTTCCGGTCGCCGCCGGAGTAGTTGCCGGAGTACATGAAGTGCGGCGACGACGAGAATCCGGCCGCGTTGAGCAGCGCGGGGTTGGTCTGCCCGAGCAGCCCGCCGAACAGGTCGAACACCCGGCCGATGCCGTGGTTGCGCCCGTTCAGCGATGCCGGGTGCTTCGGCTTCCAGTACGAGCCGTCCGGGATCGTCACGTCGACCAGCGGGTAGAAGCCGTCGTTCCACAGGATCTGCGGGTCCGCGACGGTGATCATGTAGATCCCGAAGAACATCCGGGTGAGGTTCTCGTTGATGTAGTAGTTGATCGGCCCGGCCGCCTGCGGGGAGCTCCCGGTGAAGTCCAGGTGCACCTTCTCGCCGTGGCGGGTGAGCGAGAGCTTCAGCTCGTACGGGCCGTTGCCGACGCCGTCGTCGCAGATGTAGTCGGTGAACGAGAGCGTCCGCCCCTCCTCGAACACCAGGCCGAGCAGCACCTTCATCGCGTCGTAGTTGCGCTGCAACAGGGCGTCGAGCGCCGACAGGTAGGTCGCGGTGCCGAACCGCTCGCACATCTCCACCACCCGCCGCGACGCCGTGCGGCAGGCCGCGACCAGGCCGTTGAGGTCGGCGCGGTTCCAGTCCGGCATCCGCACCTGGTTGAGGATGATCCGCAGCGCGTCCTCGTTGAGCACGCCCTTCGAGTACAGCTTGAAGGGCGGGATGACCACGCCCTCCTCGTAGATCGTGCGGGCGTCGGTCGGCATCGAGCACGGCGTCTTGCCGCCCACGTCCGACATGTGCCCGAACATCGACCCCAACCCACCACCCGGCCGTCCTTGAAGATCGGCACGACGATCAGCCAGTCGTTGGCGTGGCTGATCGCGGCCCCGCAGGCGTACGGGTCGGAGGTGAGCAGGACGTCGCCGTCGGCGACGGTGTCGTCGAACCCGTCGAGGAAGTCCGGGATCGAGAGCCCGAACTGGCCGACGACCATCTTCCCGCTCGGGTCGCCGATCAGCGGGAACTCGTCGTGCTGCTCGCGGATGCCGGGGGACAGGGCCGTGCGGAACAGCACCTCGTCCATCTCGTAGCGCGCGTTGCGCAGGCCGTTCTCGATCAGGTCGAGGGTGACGGGGTCGACGGTGCCGGGCGGGAGCTTCTCGACCGGCCCGGTGGCGGTCTCGATGATGCGGGCCATCACGTCTCCAGCGGGTTGATCAACAGGCTGCCGGACGGGTGCACGGTGGCGGCGTGGCCGGGCAGCACGAGGGTCGTGGAGTCCATCTCGGTGACGATCGCCGGGCCGGGTACCACGTCGCCCGCACGCAGCTTCGCCCGGTCGTAGACGCGGGCGTCGACCGCGCCGCCGGAGACGTGGATCGGGTGGGTGTCGACGAGCGCGCCGGCCGGGTCGCCGTCGCCGTCGGGCAGGGTGAGGGCGGCGACCTCGGGGCGCGGCCCGGTGACGGTCGCGCGGGCGTTGACCAGCTCGTGGTCGACCGCCAGCAGGAACGAGAACAGCCGCTCGTGCTCCGCGTCGAACGCACCGGCCAGCCGGTCCAACGCGCCGTCGCCGAGCCAGGCCGGATCGACGGCGACCGGGATCTCGAAGCCCTGCCCGTGGTAGCGGACGTCGACGCGGTAGCCGACGTCCTGGTCGTCCGGTGCCAGGCCCTGGTCGGCGAGGCGGGCGCCGGCCTCGTCGGCGAGCTCCCGGAGGATCTGCGCCAGCTCGGTTCCGGTCAGGTCGGCGAACCTGCGCAGGACGGTGCGGGCGGACTCGTCACGCAGGCTCGTCGTCGCGTCGCCGAGCGCGGAGAGCACGCCGGGCGACGGCGGGACGATCACCGGCCAGGACCCGGTGAGCCGCGCGAGCGCGTTCGCGTGCAACGGGCCGGCACCCCCGAACGCGACGAGTGCGAAGTCGCGCGGGTCGAAGCCCTGCTGGACCGACACGAGCCGCAGGCCGCCGAGCATGTTCTCGTTGACGATGTCGACGATGCCGGCGGCGGCCGTCTCGACCGAGTCCAGGCCCATCGCCTCGGCGACCGTCGCGACCGCGCGGCGCGCGGCGTCGACGTCGAGGGTGATCTCGCCGCCGGCCAGCGTGGGCGGCAGGTAGCCCAGCACGACGTCGGCGTCGGTGACGGTCGGCTCGGCGCCGCCCCGGCCGTATGCGGCCGGGCCCGGGTCGGCGCCCGCCGACTGCGGGCCGACCCGCAGGGCGCGGGTCAGCTCGGGGACGTGGGCGATCGAGCCGCCGCCCGCGCCGACCGTGCGCACGTCGACGCTGGAGGCGCGGACGGTGAGGTCGCCGACCCTGGTCTCGCGCCCGATGCGCGGGGTGAGGTCCTGGACGAGCGCGACGTCGGTGGAGGTACCCCCCATGTCGAAGGTGATCAGGTCGGAGTAGCCGCACTGCCCGGCCACCCAGACGGCACCGGTGACCCCGCCCGCCGGACCGGACAGCAACATCGTCACCGGCGCGTCCACCGCGGCCCGGGCGGTGGACAGACCCCCGTCGCTGCGGAGCACGGCGAGCTCGCCGGCCACCCCCGCCTCCCGCAGCTGCGCGGACAGGTTCCCCACGTAGCGCTTGACCTGCGGCTGCACGTAGCCGTTCGCGACGGTGGTCAGGGTGCGCTCGTACTCGCGCAGCTCGGGCAGCACGTCCGAGGACAGCGAGACCGGCACGCCGGGCAGCTCCTCGGCGGCGATCTCACGGACGCGCCGTTCGTGCGTCGGGTCCGCGAAGGAGTTGATGAGCGAGACCGCGAGGGCCTGGATGCCCCGCCCGGCCAGCTTCTTCAGCTGGGTGCGCACGTCGTCCTCGTCGAGCGGGCGCACGACCGCGCCGTCGCTGGCGATCCGCCCCTCGACCTCGACGGTGTTCTCCAGCGCGGCCAGCGGCTCGGGCTTGGGCCAGATGATCCAGCCGGCGAGCCCGCCGGGCACGTAGGAGCGGGCGATCTGCAGGACCTGGCGGAAGCCCCTGGTGGTGACCAGCCCCACGGTCGCGCCCTTGCCCTCGAGGATCGCGTTGGTCGCGACCGTGGTGCCGTGCAGCACCTGGGCCAGCTCGTTCATCGCGATCCCCGCCTGCGCGCAGACCTTCGCGATCCCGTTCAGCACCCCGACGGCCTGGTCGGACGGCGTCGACGCCGTCTTCGCCCGCCAGGTGGCGCCGCTGGCCTCCTCGACCAGCAGCACGTCGGTGAACGTGCCGCCGACGTCGACCCCGAGCCGGTGAGTCATCGGAGGTCCTCCGCTCCTCGGGCGGCCCGCACCATCACGGCGCGGGCGTTGTGGATGTGGGCGGTCATGACGGCGCGCGCCCAGACCGGGTCGCCCGCCCGCACCGCGGCGACGATCTCGCGGTGGTGGGCGAGGCTGCGGCCGAGCGAGGCGTCGTCGTAGGCGTGGAAGTTGCGCAGCACGATCGGGGCGTGGATCGCCCCGGCCAGCGCCGTCGCGAGGGCCGGGTGGTCGGCGAGGGCCACGAGCCTGCCGTGGAACTCCCGGTTCAGCGGCACGATCGCGTCGAGGTCCTGCGCCGGGCCCGGCGCGCCGACGCGCTGCATCTCGCGGGCGAGCCCGTCCAGGGTGGCGACGTCGTCGGCGCCGGCGCGGGGCACGGCCAGCGCGGTGAGCCGGGGCTCGATCGCCGACCGCAGGTCGAACACGCCCTCCAGCTCCGCGACCGACCAGCTCGCCACGCGGGCACCGCGGTTGGGGCTGATCTCGACGAGTCCCTCGGCGGCGAGCCGGGTGAGCGCCTCCCGGACGGGTGTGCGGCTGACCCCGAGGCGGGCCGCGACCTCGACCTCGCCCAGGCGCAGCCCCGGCGCGAGCTCCCCGTGCAGGATCATCTCGCGCAGGGCGGCGACGGCGCGTTCCGAGGAGGTCAGGGTTCGCGTCACGTCTCACCTCGCCCGGAAGATTGTGTGCAAAGTACGGCGAAGTGGTACCGGTGTCCACCGTCCCGCAGGTACTTTCTCCTTGTCTGCATGCAATCGGTGAGACAGGAGAGCTCGTGGCCGGTCTGCTGAGCACCCCGCCGGCACGCCCCGCCCGACTGCGCGAGCTGCTCGCCGCGGCCCCGGGCGGCACGCCGCTGATCGCGCCGGGCGCCTACGATGCGCTGTCCGCGCGCCTGGTGGAGCAGGCCGGGTTCGGTGCGGTCTACATGACCGGCTTCGGCACCACGGCCTCGCTGATCGGGCGCCCCGACGTCGGGCTGCTCACCGGGACGGAGATGGTGGACAACGCCCGGCGGATCGCGTCCGCGGTCGACGTCCCCGTGATCGCCGACGCCGACACCGGCTACGGCAACGCGATCAACGTCGTGCGCACCGTGCAGGCCTACGAGCAGGCCGGTGTCGCCGGCATCCACCTGGAGGACCAGGTGATGCCCAAGAAGTGCGGGCACATGAGCGGCAAGACCGTGATCGCCGCGGACGAGATGGTCGGCAAGATCCGCGCCGCCGCCGCCGCCCGCCGCGACCCGGACTTCGTGCTCATCGCGCGGACCGACGCCGCGGCCGTGCACGGGCTCGACGACGCGATCGCCCGGGCCCGCGCGTACGCCGCCGCGGGCGCCGACGTCCTGTTCGTCGAGGCTCCCACCAGCGAGGACGACGTCGCGACCGTGGCTCGGGAGCTGCACGGGGTCGCGCCGCTGGTGTTCAACTGGGCGGAGGGCGGGCGCACCCCGCCAGTCCCGCTGCCGCGGATCACCGAGCTGGGATTCGCGCTGGTGCTCTTCCCGATCGGGACGCTGCTCGCGGCCACGGCGGGCATCCGGTCGCTGCTGGAGACCCTGCGGGCCGACGGCACCCCAGCCCGCGCGAGGCTACCCGGCTTCGACGAGTTCACCGACCTCATCGGCCTGCCCGAGGTGCAGGAGCTGGAGCGGCGGTTCTCCTAGCAACCGAGGATCACGGGGCAACCGAGGATCACGAGCGGCGCAGCACGATGCCGCGCACGAACGCGGCCTGCCCGGCGTGCTGCGCGGCGTCGTCGACGACGCTGACCAGGCGGACCGCCAGCGTCACCGGCGGGTCCCAGGCCTCGTCGACGACCCGACGGAGGTCGTCGTCGGCCAGCCCCAGGACGTAGCCGCGGACCCGCTCGTGCACGGCGTCCTGGTAGCCGAGCAGGTCCTCGGCGCCGGCCCGCACCGCGGCGACGTCGTCGCTGCCGTGCCCGTAGCCGATCGCCTCCTGCGGGAACGGCAGGCCGAACCGCTCCGCCCAGCCGTCCGGGTACACCTGCGGGGTGCCGGCCACGCCCGCGATGTGGTCGTCCTGCACGCGGGTCAGGTGCCAGACCAGCCAGGCGATCGGGTTCGCCTCGGCGTCGACGCGGTACGCGAGCTGGTCGCCGTCGAGACCGTCGACGGCACCGTGCACCGCCTCGCGTATCCGGTCGAACGCGTCGGCCAGCAGGTCGTTCGTGGTGGTGCTCATCCCCCGCAATGTAGCCTCGTCGGCGCCTCGCGCGCCCCGACCTCCCGCATCGGACCGATCCGGTCGCACCAGCCGGCCGAGTCGGGTGCGGCTCGGCCCGGTGCGCCCGCCCCCGCCTACCCTCGGCTCCCATGACGGAACGGATCCGGGTAGCCGTGGTGTTCGGCGGGCGCAGCAGCGAGCACGCGATCTCGTGCGTATCGGCGGGCAGCGTGCTGCGCCACCTGGACCGCGAGCGGTTCGAGGTCGTCCCGGTCGGCATCACCCCGGACGGCGGCTGGGTCCTCGGCACCGACGACCCGCGCCGGCTGGAGATCCGGGACCGGGTCCTGCCCTCGGTCGACGCGGCGGGCGCAGCGCTCGCCCTGCCCGGCGACCCCACCCGCGGGGGGCTGGTGCACCTCGACCCGAAGCGCGCAGGCGAGGTGTTCGCGCGCGTCGACGTCGTGTTCCCGGTGCTGCACGGCCCCTACGGCGAGGACGGGACGATCCAGGGCCTGCTGGAGCTGGCCGGGGTCCCCTACGTCGGCGCGGGCGTGCTGGCCAGCGCCGCCGGGATGGACAAGGAGTTCACGAAGAAGCTGCTGGCCGCCGAGGGCCTGCCGGTGGGCGAGGTGGTGGTGCTGCGCCCGGGCACCGCCACCCTCACCGACGACGAGCGGGCCCGCCTCGGGCTACCCGTGTTCGTCAAGCCCGCGCGGGCCGGGTCCTCGGTGGGGATCACGAAGGTCGGCGGCTGGGACGCGCTCGACGCGGCGATCGCGACCGCCCGCGCGCACGACCCGAAGGTGCTGGTGGAGGCCGCGGTCGTCGGACGCGAGGTGGAGTGCGGGGTGCTGGAGTTCCCGGACGGCTCGGTGCGCGCCAGCGTCCCCGCGGAGATCCGGATCACCGGGGGCGCGCAGTTCTACGACTTCGACGCCAAGTACCTCGACGACGTGTGCGAGTTCGACATCCCCGCCAAGCTCGACGACGCGGTCGGCGAGCGGCTGCGCGAGATGGCGGTCGCCGCCTTCCGGGCGCTCGACGGCCAGGGCCTGGCGCGGGTGGACTTCTTCGTCGGCGCGGCCGGCGAGCTGACGGTCAACGAGGTGAACACGATGCCGGGGTTCACCCCGATCTCGATGTACCCGCGGATGTGGGCGGTGACGGGCGTCGACTACCCGACCCTGCTCACCACGCTGGTCGAGACGGCGCTGGCGCGCGGCACCGGGCTGCGGTGAGGCACCATCGGGGGAGCACACCGTCGAGGGAGGCGCCCGATGCCCGAGCAGCCCTACCAGGGCGGGTTCGGCCCGCTCGACGACCTCGTCGGAAAGCTGTTCGCCGGCCTGGAGCAGGCGTTCGTCGACCAGGAGCCCGACCGGCGCGACGAGCCGGACGCGCCCCCCCGGCGCCGCACGAGCACCCGCCAGCTCGACCGCCACGGCCGTGACCTCACCGCCGCCGCCCGCGGCGGCCGCCTCGACCCCGTGATCGGGCGCGACGACGAGATCGACCAGGTGCTCGAGATCCTCGCCCGGCGGACGAAGAACAACCCGGTGCTGGTCGGCGACCCGGGCGTCGGCAAGACGGCGATCGTGGAGGGCATCGCCCAGCGGGTCGTCGACGGGACCGTGCCCGCAGCGCTGCGCGAGGTCCGGGTCGTGTCGCTGGACCTGGCCGGCATGGTGGCGGGCACCCGCTACCGCGGCGACTTCGAGCAGCGGCTCACCGCGGTGATCGACGAGGTGGTCGCGGCGGAGCGGTCGGTCGTCCTGTTCGTCGACGAGCTGCACGCCGTGGTCGGCGCCGGCGCCGCCGAGGGCGGCGCGATGGACGCGGGCACGATCCTCAAACCCGCGCTGGCCCGGGGCGAGCTGCAGCTGATCGGGGCGACGACGACCGCGGAGTACCGACGGCACATCGAGCGCGATGCCGCGCTGGAGCGGCGGTTCGAGCCCGTGCGGGTCGCGGAGCCGTCGGTCGAGCAGACCGTCGCCGTCCTGCGCGGGCTGCGCGACCGGTACCAGGCGCATCACGGCGTGACGATCGCCGACGCCGCCCTCGAGGCAGCGGCGGTGCTCTCGCACCGGTACGTGCGCGACCGGTTCCTGCCGGACAAGGCGATCGACCTGGTCGACCGGGCGAGCGCCCGGGCCCGGCTGCGCGCGGTCTCCGCCGTCTCCGGCACCGACGAGCGGATCACCCAGCTCACCCGGGCCCGCGACGTCGCCGTCGACGCCGAGGACTACGAGCGGGCACAGGTGCTGACCCGCGAGCTGGACCGGGTGGTCGCGGAGCGGGCACCGGCCGGCGGCGCGACTCCCGAGGTCACCGCGGATGACATCGCCGAGGCGGTCTCGCGCAGCACCGGGATCCCGACCGCCCGGCTGACGGCCGCCGACCGCGACCGGCTGCTGCACCTGGAGGACCACCTGCGCGCGCGGGTCGTCGGCCAGGACGAGGCCGTGGAGGCGGTCGCCGACGCCGTCCGGCAGGGCCGTACCGGGCTGGCGCACCCGGACCGTCCGGTCGGGTCCTTCCTGTTCCTCGGCCCGACCGGCGTCGGCAAGACCGAGCTGGCCCGGGCGCTGTCCGACGCCCTGTCCGGCGGCGAGCCCGTCCGGTTCGACATGGGCGAGTTCACCGACGCGAGCAGCCTCACCCGCCTCGTCGGCGCGCCACCCGGGTACGTCGGCCACGGGGAGCCCGGGCAGCTGACCGAGGCGGTGCGGCGCAACCCGTACGGCGTCCTGCTCTTCGACGAGATCGAGAAGGCGCACCGGGACGTGACGGGCACGCTGCTGCAGGTGCTCGACGCGGGCAGGCTCACCGACGCCCACGGGCGGACCGCCGACTTCACGCACACCGTGATCGTGCTGACCGGCAACCTCGGCGCCGACCAGCTCCTCGCCGCCGCGGCCGCAGGTCGCCCGCCCGAGGACGTGCGCGAGCCGCTGCTCGCGCTCGCCCGCGCGCGCCTGCGCCCGGAGTTCGTCAACCGGCTCGACGAGGTCGTGCTCTTCCGCGCCCTCGGGGCCGGCGAGCTGCGGCGGATCACCGCCCTGCTGCTCGAGCAGACCCGTGACCGGCTGCGCGCGCAGGACGTGGAGCTGGTCGTCTCCGACGCGGCCGTGGGCTGGCTCGCCGAGCGGGACGCCCGGCCGGAGCACGGCGCCCGCCCGCTGCGCCGGACGATCGCGCGGGAGCTGGACCGGCGGCTGTCCCGCCTGCTGCTGGCCGGCGGGCTGCGGGCCGGGCAGCGGGTCACGGTCGACGTCGCAGCCGGCGGCGACGCGCTGGAGCTGGTGGCGCGCTGACGGGTCACGGACCGGTGCCGAGACCGCTCTCCCTGGCCAGCACGATCGCCCGGGCGCGGTCGGGGACGTCGAGCTTGGTGAACAGCGCCGAGACGTAGTTGCGCACGGTCTTCGGCGACAGGTGCAGGCGCGCGGCGATGGCGGTGTTCGTGAGACCGCGCGCCACGAGGTCGAGGACCTCGCGGTCGCGCTCGGTGAGCCCGGCCAGCGCGCCGGCCGACGCGGGGCGCCCGGCGAGCACGCGTTGGAGCCGGGCGGCCACGCCCGCACCGAAGATCGCCTCGCCGCTCGCCACCGCGCGCACCGCCCGCAGGGTCTCGTCGCCGTCGGCGCCCTTGAGCAGGTAGCCGCGGGCGCCCGCGCGCACGGCGGCGGACACGGTCTCGTCGTCCTCCACCATGGTCAGGACGAGAACGGCGACCGCCGGGGACGCGACGGCGATCCGCCGGGTCGCCTCGATCCCGCCCGTGCCGGGCATGTTGAGGTCCATCAGCACGACGTCGGGGAGCGCGGCGAGCGCCTGCTCCACGGCCTCGTCGCCGGTGGTGGCCGCCGACCAGCTCGACGTCGGGTTCGACGGTGAGCAGCGCGCGCATCCCGAACCGGAAACCCCAGTGGTCGTCGGCGACGAGGACCCGGATCATGTCGCACCCAGCGGCAGGGCCGCCCTGACGACGGTGCCGCCGCCGGGTGCGGCGGTCACGGACAGGGTGCCGCCCAGCTCGCCGGCGCGCTCCCGCATCGACGACAGGCCGACCCCCCGCGCGGGCGCGGCGGGCAGCCCGGCGCCGTCGTCGCGGACCTCCAGCTCCAGCCGGCGCGCGTCCGCCGCGACCCGCACCGTCGCCGTGCGCGCGCCCGCGTGCCGGACGACGTTGGTCAGCGCCTCCTGGGCGATGCGCAGCGCGGCCACCTCCACCGCGGCGGGCAGCGGCGGCAGCTCCGGCGGTGCGTCGAGGGTGATCCGCAGGCCGTCGACCGACTGCCGCGCGGCGCCCTCGCGCAGGGCGCCGAGCAGGCCGAGGTCGTCGAGCGCGGGCGGGCGCAGGCCGTGCACGAGCCGGCGGACCTCGTCCACGCCGCCGCGCACCTGCGCCTTGATGTCGACCAGCAGGCTCTCCGCCCGCTCCGGGTCGGTGCGCAGCAGGGCGCGGACGGCGTCGATCGTCAGCGCCTGGCCGGACAGCTCCGGACCGAGGCCGTCGTGCAGGTCGCGGCGCAGCCGGCGGCGCTCCTCCTCGCGGGCGGTGACGAGCTCCTGGCGGGCGCTCCGCAGCTGCGCGTCGAGGACCGCGGCGTGCGCGGCGGCACCGGCGCGCAGGGCGAGGTCGTCGAGGAGCCGCCGGTCGGCGGCCGACAGGGTTCGCTCGCCCGCACGCAGGGACAGCCGCAGCTCGCCGACCTGCTCGTGCTGGTGCAGCAGCGGCAGGACCACCGGCTCGCCGCGGGGCGTCCCCCAGCTCGCGACGACGTCGGGTCCGAGGCTGATCGCGGCCGACGGCAGCCGCAGGGTCTGGGCGACGGTCTCGGCGACGGCCGGGAGCGCCGAGGCGGGGTCCCCGGTGGCCTCGAGCCGGGCGCCGAGGCGGGCGAGCGCGGCGTACGGGTCGTCGCGGTCGCCGTACAGGAGCCGGTTCGCCAGCCGCTGCAGCCGGGCGCGCAGTGGCGCGAACAGGACCGCGACCAGCGCCGCGGCGAGCAGGTCCGCCGCGGTGCCCGCCGTGGGCAGCACGGCGCGGGCCGCCGCGACGACGCCCAGGTAGAGACCGAGCAGGATCGCGGTGAGCACGACGTAGACGAGCGCCCGGCCGAGCAGGACGTCGATCTCGTAGAGGCGGTGGCGCAGCACCGCGACGGCGATGGTCGCCGGCACCGCGAGCAGCGCCAGGACCAGCACCGGGATCGCGATCAGCTCGTAGGCCACGGCGGCCGGGCCGGGTGTCGCGAACGCGGGCACGAGCGCGGCGACCTGGGCCAGCCCGAGGAACGTCGCGATCGCCGCGACCAGCCCGAGCGCCACCCACTTGGTCTGCTGGCGCTCGACCGGCCCGGACACCCGCCGGTAGCGGTACGCCGGCGCGTACAGCAGGCAGCCCGCCCCCGCGGCGAACATGGCGGCGCCGAGCCACCCGGGCCGCTGCGCCCACCACGTCGAGCCCGTCTCGGCGAGCACCAGCTCCGTGCCGGCGACGACGGCCACCCACCGGGTCCAGCGGGGCACGAACCGCCCGTCCGGGAACACCAGCAGCAGCAGGGGCAGCCCGGCGAACCCGGCCGCGCCGAGCACCTGACCGGCCACCGCGAGCGCCGGGTGCACCGCGTCGAGGGCGTCGAGGGTGTTGGGGAACGTCGAGCCGAACATGACCAGCACCAGCGAGACGATCACGGCGCCGCGGTCGTCCGGACGTCGCCACCACAGCAGCCCGCCGACGGCCCAGAAGCCGAGCGCGAGGGCCAGCAGGATCGCCAGGCGCATCGCCGCGTAGCCGGCCGGGGTGATCCCGAGCGCGGCGAGGGCATCGCGCCAGGCCTCGGCGGACATCTCCGGGGCGAAGCCGCCGGGGGGCTGCACCGCGGCCAGGGTCCGGGTGAGCTCGGGCGGGAGGCTGGCGAGGAACAGGACCGCGCTCGGCACCGCCACCAGGAGCCACCCGATGCGGGCGGCCGCGGCGGCCCCGGCGCGGGAACCGGCCGGAGCCAGCCCCGCGAGAGCCTGCTGAGCGTGCACCGGGGCTCCTTCGGCCGTCTCGGTCAGGTGAGGATAGGAGCGGCGGGCCGGGCCACACCAGGGCCCGGACCGCGGCGACTCAGGCTCCGACCGGGACGCGGTCGCCCGTGCGGCGCAGTGCGGCGGCGCCGAGCAGGATCCACGCCGCGCCGGTGGGCGCGGTCAGGCCCAGCCAGAACCCGAAGTCGGAGTCCGGCCCGGCCAGCGCGCCGACGACCGTGGCCACCCCGATCCCGACCGGCACGGTCAGCGCCAGCGTGGTGCCGAGCGCGCGGGCCGAGGCCAGTACGCCGGCCTTCGCGACGGCGACGCCGAGCAGGATCGAGCCGGGCAGCAGGAGCAGGAACCCGATCAGCGTGGCCACGTGCCCGACCGCGTTCAGCTCGCCGCTCGTGGCCAGCGTCACGACCTCGACGCCGACACCTCCGCCCATGAGGGCGACCGCGAGCGCGGTTAGCACGGTGCCGGCGACACCGAGGCGACCGAACGTGTGGTTGTGCCGCGCTCGCAGGCCCACGATCCCGGCGACGAGCAGGGCCGCCCCTGCGGTCATGGTCAGGGCGAACCAGGCGAGGCCGCCCGGGCCGGGGACGTGCGTGTCGGCGATGGCCAGCGTCCCGAACGGGAACGCGAACCAGCCGAGGCCGCCGGCGATCGCGGCGGGGGCGGTGCGCGATGCGGTGGTGTCCATGGTTTCCTCCGTCACTCGATGGTGCAGCGACGGTAGGAAGCCCGGCGTCCCCCGGTCAGGATGCCGGTGTCCTCGGTCCGCCGGGACATCGCGTCCTGCGGGCCGCCCGCCCGAGCGCTGCGCTCGCCGATTCGCGTCCTCGCAGCGCCCCGACGGGCTGCGAGGATGACGATCCGCGCGCTCAGCGCGGGTCAGCGGGCGGCGATCTCGGTGGCCGGCAGCGTGGCCCGCACGGCGTCGCTGACGGCCTGCAGCGGCCCGCTGCCGGACCCGACCGGCGCGGTGAGCGCCACGTACACCGGGCGGTCGACGGCGACGTAGCTCGTCACCGCCGGATCGGGCACGCCGTCGTCGAGCTCCAGCCACTGCACGCCGTTCACCTGCAGCAGCGCCGAGGCCGGTTCCAGCTCCGGCGGGCGGGACAGGCCGCAGCGCAGCACCACGGGCCCGGGGACGGCGGCCCAGGCGCGCACCCCGGCCGGGGCGGGCTCGGCGAGCGGCCGCGACGCGAGCGGGCCGTCGGCGGCAGGCAGCTGCGCGGGCAGCGCGGCGAGCAGCGCCGCGCACCGCGCGCTGCCGGCCTCGGGTGCCTCGACGGGCACCACCGCGAGCGGTCCGGTGTCGGGCACCGGGTCGGTGGCGCCCCGGGTAACGATCCCGGCGACGGCGACCGCGACGGCGAGCAGCAGCGGGAGCGCGAGCGCGAGCACCAGGGGCGGCGACGGGCGGCGGTCGGGCACGCTCAGGTGATGTGCACCACCGGACAGGTGACCGTGCGGGCGATGCCCTTGATGGCCCGGAACTGCGGCCCGCCGACGATCTGCGCGATGGTGTCGAGGGCGTCCGCCTCCACCCGGGCGATCACGTCGTAGGGGCCCGTGATGTCCTCGGCCTCGGTGACCCCCGGGATCCCGGCGATCTCCGCGGCGACGGCGCCCGCCATGCCGATCTCGGTCTGCACCAGCACGTATGCCCTGACCACGGCGTGCCCCTTCCCCATTCGACGTGACCCACCGGTAGGAACGTCCCTGGAACCTACCGGAGGGGGCCGTGTTGCCCACATCGTCACCGTCGCCAGGGTCGTCGCGCCACCCGTCCGGGGACGAGTCGGGGTCCCTGGCCGAGCTGGGGGAGTTCGGGCTCATCGCCCGGGTGACCGCCGGCCGGAGCCAGCCCGCCGGCACACTGCTCGGCCCGGGCGACGACGCCGCGGTCGTCGCGGCGCCGGACGGGCGGGTCGTGGCGTGCACCGACGTGCTGGTCGACCGCGTGCACTTCCGCCTCGACTGGTCGGCACCCGAGCAGGTGGGCCGCAAGGCTGCGGCAGCGAACCTCGCCGACGTCGCGGCGATGGGCGCCGTGCCGACCGCGCTGCTGGTCGGCCTGGCCTGCCCGCCGGACACGCCGGTCACGACGCTGACCGGCCTCGCGGACGGGCTGTGGGCCGAGGCCGCCGCAGTCGGCGCCGGGCTGGTCGGCGGCGACGTCGCGGCCTCGGCGACGTTGACGATCGCCGTGACCGCCCTCGGGTCGCTCGCGGGCCGCGCGCCCGTCACGCGCGGGGGTGCGCGCCCGGGCGACGTGCTCGGGCTGGCCGGGCGGGTCGGCTGGGCCGCCGCCGGGCTCGCGGTGCTGGGACGCGGGTTCCGCTCGCCGGTCGCGGTGGTGGGAGCGCACCGGGTGCCCGAACCGCCCTACGCGGCCGGCCCGGCCGCGGCGGTGGCCGGCGCCACCGCGATGATCGACGTCTCGGACGGGCTGCTCGCGGACCTCGGCCACGTCGCGCGGGCGTCCGGGGTGGTGCTCGACGTGCGCACCGACGCCCTGGCGGTGCCGCAGCGGCTGGTGGAGGTCGGGGCGGCGCTCGGGGTGGACCCGATGCGCTGGCTGCTCACCGGCGGTGAGGACCACGCGTTGGCCGCGACCTTCCCGCCGGATGCCGCGTTGCCGCCGGGATGGACCGTGGTCGGCTCGGTGCGGGCGGGGGAGCCCGCCGTGCTGGTGGACGGGCGGCCGGACGAGGGCGGCCCGGGCGGCTGGGCCCACTTCTGACCCCGTCATGGAGACC
>Ga0247713_1000998_pt1 | contig 15127 bp, 17 predicted proteins | sample 21E_NmetaG_FD_189936 | JGI IMG/M metagenome (GOLD analysis project Ga0247713, IMG submission 189936) | Soil microbial communities from hillslope of Landscape Evolution Observatory, University of Arizona, Oracle, AZ, United States - 2-1-E_N | ecosystem: Engineered > Artificial ecosystem >... | reverse complement strand
GCTCGTGCTCGATCGTGAATTCCGCTTTCGCCGGGACCCTGATCCTCTCGCCCGCAATCTGAATGCGGAACGGAGTCTCCTGCTCGAGAGCGTCGGCCAACCGCCTCAGCTTGGCAACCGTCTCTGCAGTCGAATAACCCTTCTCCACATCTCGTTCGTTCGACATCGGCGACCTCCTTCTTTCTTTGGAACCTCTGCCCATCAAATAAGACCACCCCCGGCGATGGGAAGGGCGAAAGGGTGCATGACCTCTAGCTATGTAACAAGATCGCGAGTTTCGTCACCACTTCAGCAGGAGACGGCATCGCGGCAATCTCGTCGCGAAGCCGGCAGGCGTCCGTGCGGAAAGAACTCTCTTCCAGCAACCGGTTTACGGCATCGGCAATCGATTCTTCGGTGGCGGCACCGGGAGGGACGACCGGCAGGACGAGCTGTGGCAGACCGTGCGTAAACGACCCAAGCAAGGTGCCCGCTCCGCAGTGGTGGATTGCTACGGCGGCATGGGGAAATACGCGCGCCTGGTTGACGAAACCGGCGGCGCGCAGCCGCTGGTTCGGAGTCGGAATACGACGTGGTGGCCGGCGTCCCGTGCCGCCAGTGCCAGCGGCATCAGCGCATAGACATGACCGAACCCCGGTCGGGCAGAGAAGACGATTCGCATCAGCATGGAATACCAGGTCGAGCGGTGCCGTGCCCGGCCTTCATTCTTGGCAGGCGATGAGAACGGTCGAGGGCTCGTTTCGCCTCTCGCAGTTATCCAGAGAGCTCCGCGAACGCAACATCGTATTTGTCCACCAGCACCTCGGCACCGAAGGTCGCGGCGAACTGCTCTCGCGATCCGCCCAAGACCTCATCGCTTGCGAGTTCGGTTCGTTCGTCTTCCCACAGAGTGAGGGCGATCCCGGTTCCTTTGTCGCGGTCGTAGATCGCGATGTATCCACGGTAGCCTTCTTGTTGCCGTGCGGCCGGCACTAATACGTCCTTCGTCAACTGGACGCCCGCCGCCACTACTTCAGGCGATGCCGTGGTCGTGATAACTCGCGCTCGCATGGTTCCTCCTCGTCTCGATACGGCCGCCCACGGACTGCTACCGCATACTGCACTCTTGCTCTCCACGAGGCGAGCTTGATAGAAGAATTGAGGCCGAACCACGGGAGTGTTCGAACAGGGTTCTGCCGGGGCATGATCGGATCGCAGCATCGGCCGACGAAAGGGGAAACATGCCGCACGAGAAGGAGTCACAGCACGAGGGAACGCCGGAGGAACTTGCCGATGGGCTCGGCGGCGCACAGTCGGTACCGAGTGAGGATTCGGCCGAGCAGGGGGAGACGGCCGAGTCGGGTGGGCCGGACGCCCCCACCCCCGAGCGCGAGATGGAACCGGGCGAACAGCCCGTACATTCGAGCCACGGTGGCGTAAGTCCCGCCGATGGGGCCAACGAGAAGCAAACTACTGCGGCCGAGGACCTGCGCGGGGAGGGGTAAAGCGTGGAGATCAGCTCCCCGTAGAGGCTCCACGCGCTTTGTCTTCCCACGCGGCGACGTAGCGCTGTGCAATGTCGCGGAGCTTGATATTCGCCTGCTGGGAGGCGTTGACGAGTTTCTGGAACGCCTCCTCGGAGGTCAGGCCCTCATGCGCCATCAAAAGGCCGGTCGCCTGCCCGATGATCGTTCGCGTTCCAAGGCCGTCCCGCAGTTGCTCCACCTGCTGCTTGTGGGCGAAGAACTCCCGCGCGTTCGAGAGAGTCACGGCGGCCTGGGACGCAAACAAGAGTCCTTCTTCACGTTGGCCGGTGCGAAGCGCATCGCGCTCCGTCGAATAGAAGTTGAGTGCACCAATGACCTGATCGTCGAGTTTCAACGGAAACGAGACGACCGAATGAATTCCCGCCCGTGCGGCGACTTCGGCGAACTGACGCCACTCAGGTGCAAAATCCTCCCCATCGAAATATTGCGACTTACCCTGCAGCGCGCTCACGCACGGACCCCTGCCGCTGTCGTATTGATAGCTGTCGATTGAACAGACTCGCTCGTCCGTCGCGCCGAACGTCGCAACGCGGTTGGTTTCAGCAAGCGACGTAGCGCACGCGTTCCACCCCTCGAGCGCGTGAACGCCGAGGTCGCCTATATGGCCGAGGATCGAGTCAAGCGACTCGGCCGACAGGCGAAGATCGGCCAAGGAATTGATGCTATGGACTAGGCGACCTGATGGGCGTTCCACAGTGGCTCCGAACTCTTGTTTGCGGATGCCAAGAGTCGGGCTCGTTCCGAAGAGGCCCTCAGCAGACGCTAATGCGTCAATCCAAACGGTACCACGGGGAGTGGGGAAACAATTCGGTGACCGCGACCCCGCGTAGGTTCTGAGGAGCATTGCCGCCAACTAGACTCCCGAGGTATGCCTAACGAGGAAGTGGGTGTGCCCGAGCAACGTCGACCCCGGATCCTGTTCGTCGCCTGTCACCTGCCCTTCCCCGCCATCAGTGGAGGAAGGCTGCGGGAGCTAGAACTACTCAAGCGCCTCGGCAGGCGGTTCGAGGTGGGGTTGAGGGTTGTTTCGAAAACGTACGACGAAGATCTAGCGAACGCTCATCATCTCGAGGACATCTGCCATTCGGTCGCGGTATTGCCGGCGTCTCCGGATCCGAATCGCCGCGCCGCGTTTCAGGTAGCACGTCATCACTCACCGGATCTCAAAGCGCGCCTCGCGGAGGACCTAAACACCGGGTCGTGGGATCTCGTTCACGTCGAAGGCTTCTATTTGATGCAGAACCTACCGCGCAACCCCCCCGTCCCGATCGTTCTGGGAGAGCAAAACATCGAGTTCCTTCTGTGGAAACAGAGGGCGATCGGAGCGACGTCGGCGGAAGACCGGCGCCGGCACCTCGCCCAGTACCTCGTCACCATGCAAGCGGAAATGGAAGCGTGGGAGCGAGCCGATCATTGCATCGCGGTCACCGATCGTGACCGTGAGCTGATGCTCGAATCCCATCCACATTTGCTCGTCGACACCGTGCCCGACGGATGCGACCACGTGGCTACGGCCGGTTCTGCAGAGACCGGCGGCGGGGACGGCCGCACCCTCGCCTTCATCGCCAATTTCGGCTACGAACCGAACGTCGATGCCGCCCGGTTCCTGTGTCGGGAGCTCCTGCCTCGGATTCGTGCGCAAATTCCGAACGTGCGTCTGATGCTGGTCGGCAATGCGCCCCCCGCGCCCCTGGTCAAGCTCGCGCGGAGGCAGGGGGCCATCGTCACCGGCCGCGTGGAGGACATCACTCCATACATCCAGCGCGCCGACGTAATCGTTTGCCCACTGCGGATCGGCGGCGGGATGAAGGTGAAGGTGCTGGAAGCACTGCGCGCAGGAAAACCACTGGTGACTACGAGTGTGGGAGCTCAGGGGCTGGACCTCAACGGAGCAGCCGTCGTAGCCGACCATCCCGGAGACTTCGCGACCGCCGCCGTCACCCTGCTTACGGACTCCGCGATGCGGAACGAACTCGGGCTCGCCGCCCTCCGTTACGCGCGCAGGTTGCCGACCTGGGATCGCGCCGCGGAAATCCTCGGACGTTGTTACACGCGGTTGCTGGGAGTCGACTACGACATCTTGCCGGTGTTAAACGTTCATCGCGACAGCATTCCACTGCCGCAAACGACTTCCTTCCCGCCGCTGCAGGAAATACAGAACTAAGCCCATCGGCCCTACTGAAGTCACCTCTGTCGTTTCGTCCGATGTCTTTCTCGGTCGGGACGCTGGGTAAGCAACGACACAGCTGCTTTTTGCTTACGAGCAATCTTCTTGATCGCTTTAATCGTTTCAGAGCCGATCGAGCGACCGCCCCTCTCGATCCGCCTCTGGATCGCGGGAATGCTCTTTTGCACTGCCGGAACCATCTCTTCGACGGGGGCCCGAGCGACGAGCGACGCCTCTCGATAGAGACCTTTCGCAAGATCGAGGGGTGCAAGATAGAACCCCCGGGCCGACTTTCTTTTGTCGTTCATGATTCGCGCCGCGTCCTGCAACTCGTCTCGGAGAAGGTCTTCAGCCTGTGCACGGCCATCCATTGAAAGAACATCCGGCAACGTGGCCCCTCCGGCGGCAGCAAGTGAGGTCGTGTTCGCCGCGCCCGACTGCGCCGCCGTGGGGAATGATTGCGCCGATCCCGAAAAGGTCATAACGATGGCGAGCAACCCGGAAGCCGCACCAAAGACGAGCGTTTCCTCCGCGCCGAGTTTCGCCCTTGCTTGCAAGACTCGCCGGAACAATTTCTGAAGCCGTCCTCGATTCTGGAAAACGATCCCCTGGCTCCGTCCGAGGACATCGTTCAGTCGTCGGCGCGCCCTCATGCGAAGCATCTTCAGCGCATCCATCGATCGGAGCAGGGTGTCCCTCTCCCCGATCTCAACAAGCAGCGCCTCCCTCTGCGCTTCCGTCAGCTCCCGCAGCGCAAGGCGCACCCTCTCCAGCTCGACTCGAGCGAGAGCTGCCTGCTCGACGTCGTCGAGAGCCGTGACGTCGGGTACTCCCGCCACGGGCACCGACCGTTCCTGGTTGTTGTAGCTATCCCAAAGGACCAGCCCCGCAACTTTGCGCGTCAGCCCCCACAACGGCCGACGAGAATCAACGTGCCGCCAGTAAAGGAACATTCTCAGCCCGGTCTCCTGAACTATGTCCTCTTGCAAGGACGAGGGAATTTTTCGCCGCGCCAGGTAGCGTTTGAGCCGGTCGGCGAGGGCAGGCCACTGCTCGGTGAACTCTCGTTCGTCGGCCATGTTCAAGCTCCAAGCATGTAGGGGTTCACCCTAGACACGAATCAGCCGGAGTTTTGGTATCGCCCCGATGCCGGCGTTACCCCGCACCCCCAATTCGCCAATAAGCGCGCGACGGTCGATTCCGACTATGGGGAGGGCCATTCCAGTGCCTCTTGCTCACGGCAGCGGGCGCCGAAAGTTGCTGCGCGGATCGACTGCCGGGTTCCTCGCCGTCGTCGCCATAGCCGCCGCGACTTCATCGGCGGACCGCGTCGACGCTCTGGTGAACAGCTCCAGCCCCAACATCTTGATTATCCTGTGGCCGTTCGAAGACCCTCCTCCCTATTTCGATCGCTACATACGCACAGAAGGCCGCTCCTACTACGGCGGCTTGTGGAACGTAAACGGGATAGTGGGGCATCTTCCCGGTTATTCGACGAACATCATGGCGGATGCGGCGAGCCTGTTCATTACCGAGCAAACCGCCAGTCCGCAACCGTGGTTCTTGATGGTCGGGACAGTCGCACCGCACAAACCTTCTGTCCCCGAGAACAAGTACGCGCGTGCGCGAGTGAAACGGTGGGAAGGCAATCCCGCCGTAACCGATGAAGCACGCGCACGCGCCAAACCTGTCTATGTGCGCAAAACCAAAGCTTCATTGAGAGAAGGCAGACGCTATCGCAAGCAACAGCTTCGAACTCTGGTCTCGGTCGACGATCTCGTCGGAGAAGTGTTTGCGGCACTTCAAAGCACATCTCAGGACCGCAACACATTGGCATTCTTCTTGTCCGATAACGCAGTGATGTGGGGCGAGTATGGCTTATTGGAGAAGGGCTATCCCTACACCACGAGCGCTCGGATTCCGATGATGATGCGGTGGCCCGCACGGATGGGTGGAGGAGGCGTCGACCACCGTGTGGTGGGAAATATCGATATAGCCCCGACGGTCCTCGATGCGATCGGCTTGCCGGCCGGTCCCGTTCATCCAATGGACGGACGGTCTCTTCTAGACAAGACCTGGACCCGCGACTGGATCCTGCTCGAGTACTGGCGGAACATGAAAAAGAGCATCCCGTGGGCAAGCCTGTGGTCGAAAAAGTGGCAGTACATCGAGAACTACCAGGGCGACCGCTTCCTCGAGCTCTACGACCTTGACAGCGACCCCTGGCAGCTAGATAACTTGCTCGCCGGCCCCTCGCCGCGCAAACCCGTTGATGCCTCGATCTTTAGCGAGAAGCTACGGCGAGCAAAGTTATGCCGTGGGACGGACGGCCCTTTCGCCTGCCCCTGATCTCCTCACCTCATACAGGTGATCGACCGTCGTCCCCCGGCGGAGCGACCGCAATTGCGTTCATTGCCCGTGCCCGACTCCGCGGGTATGTTGCGCGCATGGCTTGGGAGGTGCTGGTTCCCGCACTCACCCTCGGCTTGCGTCATGGTCTGGATTGGGACCATTTGGCCGCCATCGCCGATCTCACCGGCACGCAAAAAACGATGCGGTCACGCCTGTGGTTGTCGTTCCTCTATGCCGCCGGACACGGCCTGGTGGTGCTGATGCTGGGTGTCGCCGCGATCACCTTTCGCAAGGTGATTCCGCCCGGAATAGACCAAGCTATGGGCCGCCTCGTGGGGCTGACGCTTGTTGTCCTCGGCGGATACCTCCTGTACACAGTGGTCCGCGACGGACGGAACTTCAAGCTCCGGTCACGGTGGCTGCTGCTCTCTCGTCCGGCGCGCAAGGCCGTGTCATCCCTTCGGTGGGGCAACGACGGAGCGCTCATAGAGATCGAGCACGAGCACGAGCACGATCACGAGCACGATCACGAGCACGACCACCGCGAGCCGGGCTGCGCTGAGGTTGCTCACCGTGTAGCCACGCACGAACGTGCAGCGTCTGGACCACGCCTTTCGACGCGTCTACACAGCCACCCGCACCGGCATCGCGTTCGTATGCCGGAAGACCCGTTCGAAACTAGCACCGGCGCCGCGGCGATCGGAGTCGGGGCCCTTCACGGAGTCGGCGCCGAGACGCCGACTCAACTGGTCCTGTTCGTTTCTGCCGCCGGCGTTGGCGACGTGACCCTCGGCCTGTTACTGCTCATCACGTTCGTAATCGGGTTGCTCGCGTCGAACATGATCGTTGCATCGTTGTTTTCATGGACACAGGACCGAGCCCGGGAGACCATCTTCTTGTCGGTCGGGTTGGGAGTGATCGCAGGAACCTTCAGCGTACTCCTGGGAACAGCTCTTTTGCTCGGTTAGAACCGCCGCCTCCTCAGATGAACTGCAACAGGGAAGCCCCCAGCTTCGGAGCTCCCCTGTGCGATTGAACCGGTGTGCTACTCGCGTCCCGTGTACTTCAAAACGTAGAGCCCGAAGTCACGGTCGGAGAACAACAGCAGAGGTCGCTTCCTGCCCCTCTTGATCGTCTCCACTCCCCAAAAATCATTGCCGCCTGGGTGGATGTAGACGCCCCGTTCTCGGAAGCCGTTCACGCCGAACTTGACCACGCGAGCGCCGGCGGCGTACCAGGAGAAGTAGGCAAGATTCCGGTTGCGTCGCTTATCGGTTTCGACCTCGTGAACCGTCAGCGGCCCGAAGTCGAACGCGTAACGAGGATCGTGGGACTCGGCAGGAGCATAGACATCGATCTCCTCCAGCGTTTTCCCGTCGAGCAGGTGCGCGTACCCCCAGCCGTCGAACTCGGCTGTTGCCGAGACACGCTCCCCGACGTCGCCGATCTGGGGTTCGTCGGCATTTACGTACGGCAGGTCGTAGGCAGGCTCGTCGTTGAACATCCGGTGGAACGCGGTATGGGTCGTACATATCGTCACGATCGGGGGTTCCTCGGGAAACCCGCCGGAGCCGCAGTACGCAAAGTCGGATTCGGCGTCTCCGAAGTGCCGGTTCACGAGGATCACGGCGTCCCACCCCGCCTCGATAGCGACGGCCGCTTTCTCGCCCGGGAAGCATGCATCGAAAGGAGCCGAGGGGTCGTCAACGGGACCGCGCTGAAGAACCAAGATGGCCTCATCGTCGCGCGCCAGATCGAGGTCGTAGTCGGAACGCTGAGGAACCGGCGCCGCACCCGGATAGGCGTCGGACGGGCATCCGTAACCGCCGTAGACGACGGGGCCGTTGAGCCTCCGGTCGGGAAGCAAGGTCGGAGATGCACCTCCACCGACCGCAACCGCGTCGAAGCGGCCCGCGTTGGGACCGGATGTGATCTCGAGGTTACGAACCCGGAAAGGAGCGAAGTCCTCGTCGGTTCCAACGAAGAACTTGTTGTTCTTGCTCCACGTTCCCTGGTGTGCATTTCCTTCCGGGAAGAATCCGGGAGCGAGCGGATCGCCGGCCGCATAGTCGAAGTCGTCGATCACCGTCGGGTTCGCCGGATCGTCCACGTCGAGCAGCACCCAGCCGGCGTCCCAGTACGACGCCATCATGACCCACCGGCCGTTGATCTTCTTGACCCACATATCGTGATGGTTGGGGTTCTCGCCGTAGGCGAGCTGAGGACTGATCGCATTGGCGAACGCCTCGTCGCCGATTCCCGTCTCTGCGATCAGGCGCGGGTTACGCGGGTCGCTGATATCCATGATGTCGATATCCAGGAACCCAAACTCGAAGTTGTCGGTCATCACCGCGTACGCTTTGTCGCCGGGGGACCAACCCATGACGCTGTGCACGTCGTTTGGCTCGAGTAACGGAGCCGGGTCGTTGGGATCGTTCGCGTCGGTGTCGCCAACTTCAGAAGCAAGGACGTTCGGCCGGCGGGGGTTGGTCACATCGACGATCGTTATTCCGCCATGCCGTTCCGCACCACAGCTCTCGTTCGAGATAAGGAGCAGGTCTCCCTCGAAAGCGGGCGTCCGGACGCTGAAGGCGTGAATGCCTTCACCGTTCCTGGACTGCGTCTCGATGAACGCCACCTGACGTGGCCTCTTCGGCTTTCTTACGTCGACGACGAAGACCCCGTTACCCGCACCCCCGTTCTCGGGGCAACGCGCGTAGTCGGTGCCGAGGTAGGCGTACCCCTTGTGGGCATCAACGTCGGTGATCTCGGCGGAACCGCCGGCGAGGTCGACGCGAGACAACAGCTTCATGTTTTGCCGCCGCCCCGGCAGGTGTCCCGCAGCGGGTCCATGGCCGTCGTCGGGCGAAACTGCATTCGCCCCGGCGTCGTCCGACTCCCGGAATGCATGCTTAGGCCCCGCCCACGCGAAGCCGGCACCGATGACGAGCCCCGTGGCCAGCGCGGCTGCAAAGAGTCTCTTCAATTCCCCCCCTCCCATCGAGGCCCAAAATGGCCTCATCCCTCAACTACGAAACACCTGGAGGGTATCCCTCGGCAGCCTCTGCAGGCTTATGGGGACGAGCTCGGATCGGGGGTGGGGGTCGGCGTCGGGGTCGGCGTCGCCTCGCTCGGCGAGGGGGACGGCTCCGGAACGTCGGAGGGCGTCGATTCGGGTGTGGGAGACGAGGACGGGTCCGCAGAAGGTGACGCCGTACCCTCTTCATCGGCTTGATCCGAGTCCTTGACGGCCGATTTCTTCGCGTCTACGCCGGCCTGTACCAGTTCGTTGTCGACGACCGCCCACATCTGCTCCACCAGCGCGTCGATTTGAGCCTCGAGCTCGAGAAATGGAAGCTCGCTGGCGGCCAAATCTCGTATGGCAGCCTCGAGTTCGGCAAGACGTTGCTGCCCGGCGGTTGTGAAGTGGACGATCCCGTCGGTCGTTATCACGTATTGATAGGCAAGGGCATAGGTGTGGCAGCGGAGGCAATTCGTATTGATGGCAACCGCCTGGTTGGTGGGAGCGATGTAGTTGGAATCACCCATGATCAGCACGATCTGTGTGGCGACCGCAACCGTTCGGCAGTCGGTGCACGACGAGGTGGCGGCGGCCGAATTCGTAGTCGTAACGTCGCCCCCGGTGACGCGAGCTATGCCCGATCCCGCCCTGTGTGCGAAGCGTCCGTCGGTGACGTTCAGGACCACGACTTCGTTGTTGACCGCTCCCCCGCCGCCCGTTCCCTCGAGGGACGATCCGGCCGCGTCGGACGTTGGGGTAGACGAGGCGGCGACCGCGCCTGCGGTGGCGTCCGATGGATCCTGGCCGCCGCCAAACGAGGCGCCGGCTGCCGAAAAAGAGGCAAGCGCGGCCGTGGCGACGAGTGCTATCACGCTCCGCCGCAAGTTCCACCTCGAAAGAAGTTGCTTCATGGTTTCTGGTGCCCCCGCATCCTTTTCGTCTTGTCACGAACGGAGACGTTGTGCCTCGGCTCTACGACTCGAATACCCGCGTTCGGCCGGTTCACACGGCGACGGCTGCGGAATTGGTGGTAGCAAGGCGAGATGAGCGACGATTTTCGTGTCGACGGGATCCTGGAAACAGTCGTTTACTGCACCTCGGAAAACGAAAGCGAGACGCGCACCTTCTACGAGGCGATACTTGGTTTACGCCCGGTGGGCCTCGGCGGGGCTGCATTTCGCGTCGCCCCCGGACAGATGCTCCTGCTCTTCAATGCAGACCACTCCTCGATTCAGGACGACCCTCCGCCCCACGGTGCGACCGGACGCGTCCACACCTGCTTTCTCGTCGCCGCCGACGCTTACGAAGGATGGAAAGGCCGGCTGCGAGACAAAGATGTGAACGTGACCCGAGAGACCACGTGGCCAAATGGCGTGCACTCCTTTTACTTCGAGGACCCGGCGGGAAACGTGCTCGAAATCGCCGACGGAGATCTGTGGCCCCGCTGAGTTTGGCTTCCGACGCGAGGGGCAACAGCATCGAGTGAGCTTTGACGAAGTGGTGGAGTTGGTCGGCAAGACCATCGACGGCATCGGCGTCCTAATCCTGGCAGCCGGCAGTATGATCGTGCTCGTGGTGTACGCCTATAAGGCGATCGTGAGACGGCCGGCGGCGACCTACTACGGCGAGGTACGAACTAGATTGGGCCGCGTCATCTTGCTCGGTCTCGAATTCCTGGTGGCCGGCGACATCATTCGGACGGTCGCAACCACACCTACCTTTTCGGGTGTCGGGGTTCTCGCGATTATCGTGCTGATTCGGACGTTCCTGAGTTTCGCACTCGAGGTCGAATTGGAAGGAACGTGGCCGTGGCATCGCAAAGATGCGGCACCCTCGGCGTAGAGTTGCCGTCCCCCAACATGAAGGCGTTCGCAGCCGGGCGCACCTGAGGCGCAGCCGCAACCGGGGCGCTACCGTGTTTACATGACCGACGGCGGCATCCACTACGAAGATCCGTTTGCAACGCCTGCGGAGGAACGTTCGCCCGTGCGCCGGCTGCGGGGCAGGCTCGCAGCCGGGGTCACGATCTGGACGAGCGGCGGAGCCCACGAACGAACGGGGCTGACGGTGTCCTCGACGATCGTCGCCGACGGCGACCCGCCCGAGGTTGCCGGCATCATCTCGGACACGACGGCGTTGTGGGAAGCGATCCACGGCACACGTGCCTTCGTAATCCACGTCCTGCACGAACGACAGGGCACTTTGGCCGATGTGTTCGCCGGACTTCGCCCCAGTCCCGGCGGGCCGTTCGCAGCGACCGAGGTACACGATTCGGAGTACGGCCCGGTCCTCCCGTTCCTGGCAACGCGAGTCGCGTGCCGGCTGCTGGACTCGCGTCCGGCGGGTTATGCGTACCTCGTGCGCGGCGAAGCGGAGGAGTTCGAGCTGGGCGACTTGGGGGACCCTCTCGTGCTGTTTCGCGGCGGCTACCGGCGGCTGGCGCCGGGAGCCGGGTGAGTCACGGACGCATGGTCTTGAGCAGGCAGAACTCGTTTCCCTCGGGATCCGCGAGAACCACCCACGACACATCCTCGCCCTGACCAACGTCGGCGCGCCTTGCTCCGAGTGCGAGCAAGCGCTCCAGCTCCTCATCTTGTGTGCGGTCGCGCGGGCTCACATCGATGTGAAGACGGTTTTTGGTCGTCTTCTTCTCCGGAACCTTCGCGAACAACAACACCGGCCACTCCGACTCCGGGTTTTTCAGCTCGACGGAATCCTCTTCCTCTTCGGAGAACTCCCAGCCCAGCACCTCCTTCCAAAACGCCGCAAGACTTGCCGGGTCGGCGCAGTCGATGCACACCTCGGTGAATCTGCTCGTCACGGCATCCTCCTCACGAATCCCAATCCATCATCGTGATGTCTTGGCGCCTGCCCATGCGAGAAAGTCCTCGGCCGACCAAAAATTAACGACTCGCTCCTTCGGAACGTCTGCGGCAACCGCGATCGCCAGCCCGAAATCGAAGTGCTCGAGCTCGGCAGGATCATGTGCGTCGGTGCCGATCGAGAACAAGCACCCGGCCGTCGCGGCGCGCCGAGCGAGTGACACCGGTAGATCCTGACGGTGTGGATGAGCGTTGATCTCGACCGCGATGTCGGCACGAGCCGCGGCCTCGAACACCCGATCCCACTCGGCCACCAGCCCCGGTCGTCGACCGAAGCGGCGGCAGGTTGGGTGACCGAGGGCGTGCATCCCGGCGCGCCGAAAAGCGTCGATGTAGCGGCTCGTCTGATCCGCCTCAGTTCGGAGTGATGAATGGAACGATCCGATCACCCACGAGAAGCGGGAACGCTCATCCGCCGAAATCGCCGGCTCGCCGGACGGCGAAAGATTCATCTCGATCCCGTGTATCACCCGGAACTTCTCACCGGCTTCTGCGAACCCTGCCGTTACATCGAGCACCTCCGCGTTCTGCTTTTCAGCCGCCTCGGCATCCATTCCCCGCGGCACCGGCTGTCCCGTTGAATGGTCGGTCACGGCTATATAGGCGCGTCCGATTCGTCGCGCCGCACCCGCCATCTCCGCCACCGTCGCTTTGCCGTCGCTGTAGGTGGTGTGCATCTGAAGATCGGCCGCCTGTAGATCGACCCACGGGTGGTTCTCGAGAATGCGGCGAACCTCTGCCCGCGTGAGAAAACCGCGACGCGACGGAGGAACGTCGGGTGCCTGCGGAGGATCATCGAACCACGCACGCAGCCGCGTCGCGAGCCCGCTGCCGATGTACGGGAGTTCGCTCGGGTCCCTTCCTTGCTCGAGGAGTTCGGCAACCTCCTCCTCCCACCCGAGCGCGGCGGCGGCGGCGCGCTCGTAGGCGCGGCGGCGATGTCCATCAGCTTCGGCGCCCGCCCGCGCGAGAAGCTCGGCGAGCATTGCGTTCGAAAGGGTCACGGCCGCACAACCTACCCGCGCATGAACAGCACGTCCGTGGGTAGAACCTGCTGCGGTTGAGCCCTCAGCCGCCAACGCCATTTCGGGCGGCCACCGCGTCGCCCGTCCGTCCGCCAGGGGGTGCGGTGAAGACGGCAGATCATGATCTGGTCGTTTCGGTCGAGGATGCAGGCGAGGAAGTACTGATCCGGTGTGCCGGAGACCTAACGCCCGAGACCACGCACCGGCTCCTCGATGCGGTCGAGTCGTGCATTGCTCAAGGAACCAAACGCATCGGAGTTGATTGTTCCGGTGTGAGAGCACCCGGAAGCGCTGCGATCAAGGCTCTCGTCGACACCCACCGTCGCTGCGCGACCGCAGGAGCGTCGCTGCGGCTCGTCGTCGCGCCCTCGGCCCGAAGGGTTCTCGATGTGGTCGGGTTGCCGTGGCTGGGGGTGGTTTCAGGCTACGAGGGAGCCTCACTCCAGGACACCTTGCGGCGTTATGCCGAGATCCATCACCGCGCCCCGCTTGAGAAAGGTCGATCTCCACAGGGGCAATTCTGAACAAAACGGGTTACCGCAGCGCCTCGGACGGGTACGAAGGCCGAGGGTACCCAAAGTCTCGAGTCAGTTGGGCACGATGCAAATTACTTTTGACGTACCGGCTAGACCTGCCGCTGCGCGGGATGCGCGACGCGCCCTCGATGACCTTCGAGGCCGGGTCGACGCTCCCTCGCTCGAGACCCTCAAACTGCTGGTGACCGAACTCGTGACCAACAGCCTGCGCCACTGCAAGACGTCGCGCCACGAGTGGCACATTCATGTGAACGTGGAAGTGCGCCCGGGCGAGGCCTACGTCGAAGTATGCGACCCCGGACCGGGATTCGAAATCGCTCGCAGGGCGCCGTCTCCGTTCGACGTTTCCGGGCGCGGATTGCTCCTCGTCGACCGCCTCTCCCGGCGTTGGGGGATCCTGGGCGAAACCACGTCGTGCGTGTGGTTCGAGCTTGCCACCGGCGAGAGCAGCGAGAGGCTAGCCGGCGGGCCCGATCTGGCGCGAGACGGGCGCGGGAGCTAACCATCCGCGCGTGAGGTACAGCCAAAAGGCCAATCCGGCGTAACGCCCGTAGCGGCGAAATCTTCTTTGGATCGTGGAATCCCGTGCGCGTCGCATGCCGGCGATCCGGAGGAACGTCGGCCGCGTCCACGAATCCAGAATCAGCCGCGAATACCGCCCGAGCATCAGCATGAGGTGTGCCGCCGCATACGGCCCGACGCCGGGGAGTTCGAGCAGCCGCGCCTCGAGCTCGTCGTCTCCGACCTCCGAGGAACCAACGCGTCCGACCCATTCGAGATCGAGCTCGCCGGATGCCACCCGGACCGCAAGTTCCCGGAGATACGCACCCCGGTAGCCGGTTCGCACCACTTCTCTATAGAACGCATCGTCCGCCTCGGCCATGGCGGCGGGTGTGGGAAAGGTGCGCCCTCGCGCGCCCGCCGTAGGAGCGTCGGCGGCGGGCTCCCCCAGGTGCTCTACCAGATGAGTCACCATTCGCACGGTCGCCGACCACGAGCAGTTGGTGGTGCAGATCGTCTTCACGAGATCCTCGAAAACGGTACCGCTTCGCATCATGCGTCCCGCGCCGGCGGTCGCCCACGACAGATCCACGTCATTTTCGATCAGCGCGTAGAACTCGGAGAGATCTTCGTCGAGGCGCAGGAGGTGTGCCACCCGAGCCTGGATCTCGTCGCAGACTCGGCGCGCCGGGATCGGGCTTGCGCCCTCGATGACCGCCACATCGGGTGCAATCGGGCGAACCGTAACCATGTAAGGACGGCTCGAGGTCGCAAGCGTCACCTCGATGACGTCGTCGCCGACCGCTGCCGGCGGCAAAGACGCGACGCCGTGCGAGTTAATCGTCCGGGCGAAATCAACTGCTTCGCCACCCCCGCCCAGGAGCGGCAGGTCGATGCTCCAGCTCATTCGCCGCGCGCATGACGGGCGCGATAGCGCTCGGCTTTCGTGCGGTTCCCGCACACCGCCATCGAACACCATCTTCCGGTCCGGTTTCGTGCGTGGTCGTAGAACGCCCACCGGCACGATTCGCGAAAGCACGCCTTGAGACGAGGCCACGTACCATCGGCCATCGCGTCGGCGACGATCGCAAGCAGGCGTCCGAGTCCCACCCGCAC
>Ga0247713_1000997_pt1 | contig 15127 bp, 12 predicted proteins | sample 21E_NmetaG_FD_189936 | JGI IMG/M metagenome (GOLD analysis project Ga0247713, IMG submission 189936) | Soil microbial communities from hillslope of Landscape Evolution Observatory, University of Arizona, Oracle, AZ, United States - 2-1-E_N | ecosystem: Engineered > Artificial ecosystem >... | reverse complement strand
CGGCGCCCGCCAGTTGTTCGATCACCTCCTGGGCGCCGGCTCCCTGGGAGGGGAGGGGGCCACCCAGACCAGCCCGGAGCTTCTGGGCGTCCACGGCCTGGGCGACCGGCCGATCTTTGAGGCCGCCCCGATAGCCGGCAATCTGATCTGCAGCCCAATGAAGCGAGTCACCGAGGTCGGACACGGTCCGATTATAGGAGTGCGCCGGGCCGCCTATTTGAGTCGAAGTCCGCGAGCCTTGGAAGGGGGTGTCGATCCCCAGGGCTCCGCCTCCTGGTGGGCGGATCGCACCGATGAGGGGATGCCATTCGACATTGCTGCCGAACCCCATGTCGAGCTGCTGGAGCGGATCCCGATCGGTCCGGGGCTACAACACGGTGATCGTCGACACCGCACCGGCGCTCTCCTCGGCGACGTTGACGGCGGTGGTCCGGGCATCGGACTTCGTCATCCTGCCGACTCCCCCTCGGCGATGGATATCCACGCCCTGATCCTGTCGGTCAGGGAGGCGGTGGCTCCCATCGGCGTCAATCACCGGGTGCTGCTGACCCGGGTCGACCCCCGCTGCGCGCGGGAGGCGCTCGAAGCCAAGGACGCCCTGTCGCGGGCCGGCATACCGGTGTTCGGGGCCTTCATCCGCTCCTACAAGGTGCACGAGCGGGCGGCGCTCGAGGGCCTGCCGATCACCGCATCGAGCGGGCCCCGGGTGGGGGAGGCGATCGCCGACTACCGGCTGGCGGCCACAGAGCTGCTCGACTGGCGGCGGGGCGCGAGAAGTCAAACGATCGGGCGACTGCGCACGCCGTCCGGAGGGGCTAGCGCTTATGGGCAGGCGGCAGCTGGTGGATCTAGTAGGGGAGGAAGCTGGCTCGGCCGGCGCCGGTTCCCACGCTTGTGCCTGGGTGGGGCAGGTTGCCAGGCCGCTCGAGCTGGTGGTGCCGATCAGCCTCTACCAGAGCAACGACTCTCCGTGGAACCTGCTGCGCAACTATTAGGACTCAACCGACTCCATCGTCCGCCAGCGCCAATCCAACCGCCTCGCGGCGATCCTGGCCCGGTTTCTGCGCCTGCATGCCGGGTGCATCCATCGGGCCGCTGGACGGGAGTGGGACCTGGTGACGGTTGTCCCGCCGTCCAAGGTCCGGACCGAGGCGCAGCCGTTGCTCGGGGTCCTAAGACGGGTGGGCAGTGTCGAGGAGCAGGCTCAGGTGAAGTTGGAGACGGTGGCCAAGCCGGGCTACGGCAGGCGTCGGATGAGTCTTACGGGGTCGTTGACCCGGTGGGGGGCCGGCGAATTCTTCTCGTCGACGAGACCCTGCCCTCGGGGGGGCCGTGCAGAGTGGGGCTTCAGCCCCGGCGGCGGTGGGGCGACCGTCGTGGCGGGGGCTGGTTATCGGCCGGGTGATCGACGTGGGGTTCAGCCGGGAGGAGAAGGAGCTGTTGACTCGGCAGCGGCGGGAGCGGTTTTTCGTTTGATCGGTGTTGTCTGGACGAACGTGGACGTTCTTTGACATAGGAGGAGTCCGAGGTTCAAATCCCCGTACACCCACCGATTGAAATGGATTCCCGGGGAGGCAAGTTATGACCGGCGGTCAAGGGGCAAGTTTTGACCGGCGGCGACACGCCGGCACCTAAACAACAATCTCTGTTGTGGATCCCCGCTCCACCCACCGCACCGGCAGACCGGCCTCTGTAAGGACTTGTTTCGCTTCCTTCGGCGACTCCTTGTAGTGGGAGAACCCTTCGTAGTGATTGGGGATGACGGTCCGTGCACCCAATAAGCTGGCAAAGCTTCGCGGAACTCGAGATGGTCGTCCTTCTCACGAGCCGACAACACCGTCCAGATGGTGACTGCACAAGGACGTGCCCGCCGCTGACATCGACTACGCCTGGAGCGCATCGACGTCTCACGCGATGAAGCTTCGGACTCCGCCGGCCGCTCCGCTTCCGGTTTACCGCGAATAGGTATGGGGTAGTACGCGCTGAGCCCGACCGAGCTCAATTGGAACAGTTGACCGGGCTACGGGACAGATAGGAGGCGGTTATGGTCGAGGAGGCTAAGGACGCTGCAGGCGAAGAAGTCATGACCCCCAAGGGTAGGCACCGCCCCGAACACATGGCGGTCGACGTGCCCGAAGGCACGGATTACCCGCAGGGCGTCAACCAGGACGGTGAGGTCAAGGCCCTTAATGAAGATGAGATGAACGTTCCGCCCGAAGGTGGAGGTTCCGAGACCGGTCTGAAGGTTCCCGGCCCCGGTGGCACCAGGTAGCTCAGAAGGCGTCGGAAAGCGGGGTAACTTACGCGCCCACGCCTGTCTATAGGTCCCCGAAAATAACCTCCGGCTCTTCTGGGTCTCGCAATGGGGCTCTCCTAAGTGCGCTGGGCGATCAGACCGGGCAGAAAGCCTCGTGGGAACCCGATTATCCCGGGAGCACCGCGGTAGACGGCGAGAAAGGACTTCACTGGGCGGCTCGGTCGGGGTCTGTTCAGCGGAGGGACCGGCCGTCTCGAGCACAACACCAAGCTCAATCCCATGATCAGAACCGCTTCTTCATGCTGGCCACCTCCTTGGAGAGGTCGCACTGCCGCCGGAGTCCTAACCGGATAAGGAGCGAGAATTTGAGCAAGTTCGAGAAGACCCCGTTTGGAGGCAAATCCCCGAAGAAAAAGAAGCTTAAAAGAAGCGAGCCGGAGGTCGCCCGGAAGATAGGGCGAGCTGGAATCGTAGCCAGGCAGCCACTCGTGTGGCTGACGACCACCGGCCTCCTCGCCACAGTCGCCGGGCCGAAGGGACGACGAGCGGCCCAGCGCGGCCTGGTCTGCTACCTGCTCGGAGCCTTAGCTGGAAATCTTCCCAAGCCGCTTTTTGGACGACCTCAACCCCGTCAACGTCGTGCGAAGAAGCCTCACGTGTTGAGAGGGTCCTTTCCATCGGGACACAACGCCGCCGAGGTCGCTTACGTTTTTGGCGCCTCTCAGGAGGCGCCGCTGGTCTTCATCCCTTTGAGCGCGATGGCACTTGTGGGGCATTGGTCGGTAATACGAGCCGGCAAGCATTACGTTAGTGACGCGCTGGTAGGAGGCATCATAGGGCTTGCAGTTGTGGCGGGGGTAACGAAAGCGTGGCCACCTCCTCGCCCGACGATCGTGGCGCTGCAGTACTCCAGTTCCGATTCCTCCACTTAACGCTTCGGCGTCGGCAGTCGGTTGTTCCGGCCGTTCAAAGACGTCTACCAGTTAGCAGATAGGGGCTTAGAGGGACCGCCTCCCAGAAATAATGACGCCCATAAGGGGACGCCCCCCGGTACCTACGGTCACCAAGACCGTGGACGAATTCGATTTCGCTGCCTCCTCGATCCCTAGGCCCACCTTCGAGTATCTGCTCTCTCGAGTGGACAGCCGTAAAAGAGAATCCGGTTCAGATCGGTCCGGCGGGAACCGGCAAGTCCCACGCTCTTATCGGCCTGGGTCATGCTGCGGTTGCAAGTGGCTGGCTACCGGGTTCGTTACTTCATCGCGTTCGAGGTGGTGGACGCGCCGTTCCGGGGACTCGCCGGCAACTAGGTAGCCGGGTGATCGAAACCGACTTGAAGGCGGACGCGGTCCTGCAGTGATCGAATTCGCCCGCTGACACACACCGGCGCTTAAGGCTGTTCTGCTTCTCGCCGCCGCATAGTTCAGTTGACCACGACTTGACAACATTCTAATCTGATAACTTCCTCCTCTTGGGATCTGGCTACTCAAGAGCAACTGGGGGTAGGGCATAACTCCGAGAAGGGACCGCTGATACTGGGAATGGCGGTCCCTTTTCGCGACAAGGCTCCGACAATTGTGCAGGAAAGGGGTCTGGGCGTATCGCTACCCAGGTAGTCCCACCCGGAGCGGAGGCGGGCGGACCACACCGTTAGAAGCAGATTTACGCCCATTCGCAGAACCAGCACAAGGGCTGCACGATTTTTGTCCCTATTTGGTCGGTCACTCAAGGCGCAGAACGACCTAGGCAGGTCTATTAGCGGACCATCCGAGCCAACGAGGCTGGAGGCTTCTCCGCGAAGCGAACAGTTTGCGGTGTCGAGGAGGCCTTAGCTCAATCTGATTAGCGGGTTTACTGCACCAAGGAACCCGACCTTAAGCCGGTGTCGACGACCCACCCAGAATTCTCACCCATCGCGGTCGCTAAAGGCGATGGAGGTCTGCTTCCACTTCAGGTCTCCCTAGGCCTTAGCGATCCAAACTTGCGCCAGACAGCTATAGGAGGGCAAACGGTTGGAGGAAGGATATTTTGCTTTTAACGTGACCGACGGCGGGTCCGGATCTAGTTGATTGGCCGGACATCAAAAGAAAGAAGGCGAGGTGCTGCGCCGCTCGGCTGAATTACTATCCAGGGACCCGTAGCGCATTCGCTACTCCGGTTGGGCAGAGCAACCCAGGAAGAACCCTTGAAACCGTGCACCGATGTGGCCGAAGGTTGCCGCTCGGTAATACTGGGTACACGCACGGAGTGCCTCGCTCACTGACCATTTCCATGCCTACCGAAGACGCGGTGAACCTCGTGGAGGAAGTGTCTTCGTTCGATGGCATCCTCACACTGAGTCGACAGGCGCAGGCATCCGTCGTGCCTCCGGGTGACGTGGTAACCGTCGAGGTTTTGGACCGCCGAATCCCCCAGCTGTTCGCATTGTTGAACCGGTTCGGTGCCGGCACTGACGACTCCGTGTCCGTGACGACCAGTGAGCCGACTGTCGTGGTGTCCGCATCATCGGCCGCGGAGCTTGCCTCCGATCCGTCATCCGCCAGCTTCGAGGAGGTGGAAGGTCTCCTGGAGCGCGAGTCGACAATGGGCGTCAACAAGGTCGCGGCAATGACCGCAGCCGGAGCCATCGCTGCGGCGGGGCTCCTAACCAACAGTGTTCACCTGGTGATAGGCGCCATGGTTATCGCGCCGGGATTCGAGCCGTTCTTGAAGGTCGCCCTTAGGGTCAGCGGTCCGACGCGGTCCTTCAGGCGGGGGTTCTTCGACATAGGCGTCGGCTGGTTCGCGCTTTTGGCGGGGGCTGCTGGCGCCGTCATCCTGCGCTTGGCCGGCATTTCGCCCGACCTGGCGCTGGGCGGCTATCTGGCCCAGGGGAGCCTTGTGGACTACTGGCGGACGCTGACCTGGAGCGACACTTTGGTGGCGGTAGTCGCAGCTGCGGCCGGCACGATTCTGGTCATCGCGAACCGGGCTGTTCTTACCGGCGGAGTGATGATTGCCCTGGGTCTCGTGCCGGGCGCAACTTTGTTGGGCATCGCCGCCATGGAAGCAGATCCGAGCCTTGCGGCGGACGGGGCTCTTCGGTGGGCCCACGACGCACTCATCGTCACGATCGTCGGAACTGCGGTTCTGGCTTCCTATAGCTACCGCCGTAAGCGCTCGCTCGGGGAGCCGTAAAGAATTCTGGTCCAAGAGCCCGGGGCCGGAGTTAGAAACTGTTCCTTAATGTGTGGAGCCGAAGGCTCCGTACCTGAAGCTTCACGGGAGGACACTCTTTTACAACCAGGCACTCTAGTCTCCGAAGACCTTCGATCAAAAGCGGCTGGACCGGAGGGCGCTGCAACCCCTCCGATCAGGGGCCGGATTGGGGCCACTGCAGTGTCTCCTCCACTGAATCTACGTGCGCCTTCAGTCGGCTTGAGCGCTATCACCACCCTCGTCACCGCGCAAGGCCTGGAGTCGGAGTTGCGGTAGCCCGAACCGGCTCGTCGATGCAGCTCTCACGCATCCAGGCGAGTCAGCTCCTCGACCGGTGGAATCCTGGCGAGATCCACGCCGGGTTTGGTCGCGAGTAGGACGAGGAGGTTGGGTCCCCGGCGAACAACATAGCGTCCACCCTGCCGCCGGACCTGGGCGCAGCTGGTGCCAGCCAACCGGTCGAGCAGACCTCAGCGACCGAGGTCTTGCGGGAGGGCGGGTTTGGTCGGTTCCCGCATCTTTTGGGTTCAAGCCTCGACCGGGGGGGCAGGGACCACTAGAGCTGCCCGTTTTGCCCCATCGGGTACTGGGTACACCGGGTAATCGGCTTGAGCGACCAGGCTGCCGCTGACTCGGAGCTCGACGTAGGCCTCCTGAGCTACGCACGATTTTCAGGAGGAAGGACTTTGGAGTTTCTTGGCGCCTTCGAGTGTTCCTACATGCCGACCCACGACGTCGATGTAATCGAAACGTCGCAGCACGATGTCCGAAGGAAGCAGGACCTGGATTTGCTCAGCGAGTGCGGGATCACCCGCCTGCGGTACCCGGTCCGCTGGCACCGCATCGAACATGAGCCGGGCGAGTACGACTGGGCGGAGACGGACGAAGTCCTAGGCTACCTGGCAGATCGCGGGTTCCGGCCCGCCGTCGATCTGTTGCATCACACCGCTTACCCGAAATGGCTCAGAGGCTTCGACGACCCCCGCTTCGGCTCTGCTTACCTCAGATTTTGCGAGCGGTTCGCTCGACGCTACCCGGACATTGCCGACTACACCCTGTTCAACGAGCCCTTCACGACAATGTTTCTGTGCGGTCACGAGGGCATATGGCCCCCTTACGGCCGGGGTATGGAGCCGTTCGTCACCCTGTGCCTGAACGTCCTGCCGTCCTTCTTCGAAGCGACGCTGATGTTCCGGGACTTGCTTCCAGGAGCATCGCATCTGTACGTGGAGCCGTGCGAGGGGCACTCCGCCTCGGTTTCGGTGGGCAACGAATGGTCGAAGCTCGCCAACGATCGGCGCTTTTTCATCCTGGACCGGTTGCTCGCCCAGCCTATCGTCGAGGACGTCCCGTTCGTGCGAGCGCTGGAGGCAGCGGGCGGAGGAAAGCTCATGGAGCTCGGCCCCGGCCACCTCGACGTCTTGGGACTGGACTACTACGCGCACATGGAATGGTTTCACGCCGACGACGGCATCGGAACTTGCCCCTCGTCGTCGCCGGTCGGATTGGCGGCCCTCATCATGGGTTACTGGGAACGGTACCGGGTGCCGCTCATCCTCGGCGAGACCAACATCCGAGGCCACGCCTCCGACCGGGCGAGCTGGTTGAAGTACACGCTGGAGCAGTGCGAGCTTGCGCAGGAGGCGGGGGCCGACTTGAGCGCCTACTGCTGGTACCCGTTCGTCGACTCGCTCGATTGGGACAGCTTGTTACGCAATGCCGACCGCCATATCGACCCGGTGGGGGTGTACTGGCTGGACTCCAAACTCAACCGTCATGCGTCCGTGATGTCAGAGTCTTTCAAGTTGGCCGCCTCAGGAGCCCCGTCTTCCGACCTCCCGGCATATCGGTTTCAACCGCCGACGGATCGCTGGCTGAAGGGACTTCTTCCGCAGATGAGCCACTGGGACTGGCAGGATCCACCCGGCTTGGAGCCTGCAGAACCCGAAGGCATGAAGGCGGAGGTGCCGGCATGAGACCCGACGCCGACCTCATCGTCTTTTCCCACCTGCGCTGGAACTTTGTTTGGCAACGCCCGCAGCACCTCGTCGCCAGGATGTCCTTTCCAGCGAGAACGTGGTTCGTTGAGGAACCACTGGAGGCCGACATCGCCGAGCCGAAACTCTGCCTAGAACAGCAAGGCAATGTGACGAGGGTGTGGTTAGAGGTGCCCCGCCTCGCCGGACACTGCCACTTCGGCGATCCGAGGGCCGAGTCCTACGGCCGGTACCTGGACTCGCTGTTGCGCGGTGTGTCCAAACCTGTGGTGTGGTTGTACACGCCGCTGGCTCTCGACCTGGCCCAACGGCGCGAGCCCTCCCTTCTCGTCTACGACGTAATGGACGACCTCGCCTCGTTCAAGGACGCACCGGAGGAGCTGGTTCTGCGATCCCGGCAGACGCTTGCCGCCGCCGACCTGGTGTTTACCGGAGGACGCTCTCTGCACAACCAGGTCGTCAAACAGCGGCCCGAGCGGACCTGGCTGTTTCCGAGCGGAGTCGAGCCGGAGCACTACAGGTCGGCTCTGGCCATGCGATCGCTCGATCAGCCCAGTGTAGCCGGGTATGTCGGCGTGATCGACGAGCGGGTTGATCTGAAGCTGGTGGCTGAGATGGCCGAAGCGATGCCGGATTGGGAGATCCGCATGGTGGGACCGGTGCTCAAAATCGACCGGGCCGACCTGCCCCAGACCCCGAACATTACGTACTTGGGTATGGTCGAGTACCGGGAACTGCCGCAGGTCATGGCCGGCTTCAAGGTCGGGATCATGCCGTTTGCCCTCAACGAGTCCACCCGCTGTATCAGCCCTACCAAGACCCTCGAGTATCTGGCGGCAGGCCTTCCGGTGGTGTCGACCCGGGTGCCGGACGTAGTCGCCGACTACTCAGGCGTCGTGGAGCTTGCCGACGACGGTGCCGGATTTGCGCAGGCCTGCGCCTCATGCGCGGCAGAGAGTCAGGAACGTCGGCTGGAGCGGATCGCACCCATCTTGCACCGGCAGCACTGGGACACGATTGCCTGCGCGATGCAAGAGCAAGTGGTGAGCCGGCTGACGGAGAGAGCCCTGCCGATGGAGCACCGGGCACGCCACGGTTTCGACTATCTCGTGGTCGGCGCCGGCTTCGCGGGAAGCGTGCTGGCCGAGCGGCTGGCGAGCCAGTCCGGCAAGAGGGTACTGGTCGTCGAGAAGCGCAACCACATCGGCGGCAACGCCTACGACCGTTACGACGATGCCGGGGTCCTCATCCACCAGTACGGCCCGCATATTTTCCACACCAACTCCAAGGAGGTATTCGACTACCTGTCTCAGTTCACCGCGTGGAGGCGGTACGAGCACCGGGTGAAGGCAAGCGTCGACGGCAGGCTGGTGCCAATCCCGATCAATCTCGACACGATCAACGAGCTCTACGGGATGAACCTCACCTCACGGGACGTCGAGGCGTTCTTCGCCGCCGTGAGCGAGCCGGTGGAGCACTGCCTGACCTCGGAGGACGTCGTGGTGAGCCGGGTGGGCCGTGAGCTCTACGAGAAGTTCTTCCGAAACTACACCCGCAAGCAGTGGGGGTTTGACCCCTCCGAGCTCGATGCCTCCGTGACCTCCCGAGTGCCGACCAGGAGCAACCGGGACGACCGGTATTTCACCGATATCTACCAGGCGATGCCCCGCCATGGTTACACCCGGATGTTTGAGCGGATGCTGGACCACCCGAACATCAAGCTCATGCTGAACACCGATTACCGTGAGGTGCAGGACCTCGTCGAATGGGACGAGATGATCTACTCGGGCCCGATCGACGAGTTCTTCGACTACCAGCTGGGCAAGCTCCCGTACCGGTCACTCGAGTTTCGCTTCGAGACGCTGGACCGGGAGCGGGCACAGGAGGCGCCGGTGGTGAATTACCCCAATGAACATCCCTACACCCGAGTCACCGAGTTCAAGTGGCTGACCGGTCAGGAGACGGCGAAGACCACGGTGGTCTACGAATACCCGCAGGCGGAAGGCCTGCCCTACTACCCGGTGCCCCGGCCGGAGAACGCCCAGCTCTACAAGCGGTACAAGGCGCTTACGCTCGGCACACCGCGGGTGCACTTCGTCGGCCGGCTGGCCACCTACAAGTACTACAACATGGACCAGGTCACCGCCCAGGCGCTCTCGGTGCACCGCAGGCTGCACCCGGCCGCTCGCTCCGCCGAGCTGGCGACCTCCGCCACCTTGCTCCAAGCGGCGGCGGACGTTTAAATGAACCGATTGAGAGTACCGGAAGGGGTCAACAGGCAACTGGGCAATCGGGGGCCTGAGATCTCCCCGCTGGGCTTCGGCGCATGGGCGGCAGGCGGACCCAACAAGTTCGGATGGGCGGCCACCGACGACGACGAGTCGATCAAGGCCATCCGGTTCGCCATCGAGGCCGGTGTCAACTGGGTCGACACTGCCGCGTTCTACGGCAAGGGCCATTCCGAGGAGGTCGTGCGCCGGGCTCTCGAGCCGTGGGACGCCGGCGAGGAGGTCTTCGTCTTCACCAAGTGCGGGCTGCGCTGGGAGGGCGACGACCGGGACGCCCCCCCGATCAATAACCTCCGCCCGGAGTCGATCCGCTACGAGTGCGAGCGGAGTCTCAAGCGGCTCGCCGTCGACCGCATCGACCTCTACCAATTCCACTGGCCGGACACCCTGGGGACGCCGGTCGAGGATTCGTGGGCAACCATGCTTGAGCTAGTCGAGGAGGGCAAGGTGCGCTGGCCGGCGGTCTCGAACTTCGACGTCCCCCTTTTGGAACGTTGCGAGAGGCTTGGCTGCGTCCAGTCGCTCCAGCCGCGAATCAATCTCATTGACCGCTCTGCACTGCTGGATGCACTGCCCTGGTGCCGGCAGCATGAAACGGGGGTTCTGGCGTATTCGCCGCTTGCCTCCGGTCTGCTGACCGGAACGTGGGACGAGGAGCGGGTCGAAACCCTGCCGGCCGACGATTGGCGCAAGTACAACCCTGACTTCCACGCCCCGACGGTGTTCCGCAGCCTCAAGTTCGCCTCCGAGCTGAATGTGGTCGCCCAGCAGGCCGGAACCACGCTCACCGTACTGGCGCTCGCCTGGGTGCTGAGACTAAAGGGCGTGACCGGGGCTGTTGTGGGGGCCCGAAACGTGGACCAGGTTAAGGGTTGGCTGCCCGCGGCTTCCGTCAATCTGCCCGAGGAAGTCTGGGATCGAGTCTACGAGCTCGTGCGAGAGCATGACAGGCAGGATGAGCACTCAATGGCGGACATCGACCTGAAGGACTCAGTCGCCGGCAGCGGTTAGCGAGGGGGGATTCATTCGCTGCCAGCCCCACATCAGAGCCGACATGAATCCAACGCGGACGCGAGAGGATCGCGCCATACCAAGGCGCCCTGTGGTCCCATCCATTGCTCCCTACAACACTTTGATTCATCACTTCGCATGGGCTCGGGTCCCGCGGCAGACGTACTCCTGGTTATGCCCTAGCCTTTGGATCACCCCTCTCTACCCGCTCCGAAAGGGAGATCCGGCGTCGAGCCTACCGGATGGGCCTGCCACTACTAGGAGGGGAGACGACGTAGGGTCGGCTGATATTGACGTGCACGTCGGAAGCGAAATGCACTAGGGGATCTCCCACCGGCGCCGGCAACCCGGCAGCCGCTACAAGGTTCTCTTGCATGTCGATAACACGAGCGCGCTGTAGCGGCCACCGCTCGTGTTGAGCGAGTGACTTCGCGACGATGGGACCATAGAACGTATACAGGACCCACCGGGCGGTGAGGAAGTGGTCCAACTCCGTGAGCTCTTCCTGCTCGAATGCAGGCCCACGCTGGACTGTAATGTCATAGGTACCATGCTCGCCGGGCCCTCGCCTCCGCCCCGCATATCTTGTCCTGTCCCCATCCTCGTCGACATGCATGTCGGTCCACATGTACGGGAGGAAGTACACTGCACGGCCGAACAGGACCGCCGGCAGGCGTCCGATGTCCAGTGAAAAGAACCAGATCCCTCTTTTTCCGTCCGGCCCTCGAACGTAGGTACGCACGTTGGTCTCGGGGGTGGTCGATATCCACGGAAGCGCGGGCAGGCCAGGAGGGCGCAGTTGCGTGAGAACGAACGGCGTCAGGCTCACCCATGCCGCGCCTTCAAACGTATCAACTTGGAGCCCGTCGGGGATTTGCTTCGCTACGGTCTCGGCTTCGTACGCCCAATGCAGAAACGTGGTGCTGCTCCACGTCTGGAGCATCAGTGGGCGGGGGACCTGCTCCTGCGGGTCTGGTCCGTACGATGGCTCAGGCAAGAGGTCGTGGGCGCTCAACGGCACGGCTAACGACTGGGGACCCGTGTCCCCGGGCGGTCTTCGGCTCGTCGGCAAGGTGCCGGAGAGCACTGCTTTTCGAGATACCGGCAAAGACCCTAGGCGACTGCGCCCTGAGGGGCGGATGAGGGGCAGAGAAATCATCCCTCAGCCACCCGATTGGGATTGGGTTTGACATTGAACGGTCCAGGCCATTGGCGGCGGCTTTACGCTCCGGCTCCATATCGACCCCACGCAAAACCGGTCTTGAGGCTGGGAGCCTCGTGGATCTCAACCCTACTCCATGACCGAGCCCGTGAATGAACGCCTCGGGGTATCCGGCGTCCTCGATCACCCGGCGGGCCGCCCGGTCGACGTCACCGCAGGCAACCCCGCGCCCTCCGACCCCATCGAGCGGAGGTGGAACTCGAGGTCCAGGGCAAGCTCCCGCTCGGTCAGCCCGGGCTTGACCCGCTCGATGATGTAGTGAAACCCGGCGTCACCCATCTCGGCGGCCGCCTTGATAGCGGCGATCTCGCGGGCATCCTTGACCTTGCGCAGATCCTCCACCCACCCCTGGGTGGCGACCAATTCGGCGTCCTCGAAGTAGGTCATGACCTTGTCCAGGCCGGGGGGCGGCTCCCAGGCGGCCCCCTTGCTCGCGACGGTGACATGAGTCGACTCGTAGCCGACTGGGCCGAGGGGTAGGTTTCGCTTCGACTTTGGCCGGTTTCTCCTCGGCGGACCGGGGGTAGACGTGACGGCAGAACATTAGCGAAATGCAGATTTTGCAACCTACTTTACGAGGAGAAGACATGGCCGACACCACAGCAGGAGACATCGAACTGCCAGAGCTACCCGATCCCGAAGAGATTCCAGATCGGCCGATCGACACCTCCGCAGCTTTCAGCGGAACTGTTGCACCGATCAAAAAGGATCCCGAGGAGATGGTCAAGCTGCGCGCTGAAGGGAAGCTGCCGCTGCAGGAGTCGGAGACCTCGATGATCGCCGACAACGTGACCTTTAAGCCGGACGAGCCGATTCCGTCCACTCCTCCCCCCGGGGAGTAGGTCTCAGGCGGCTATTCCTTCGAAGCCCGGGGATCGGGCTATAAAGCCGCAGGTGAACTAGCCGCTGCAGATCGTTGTCTTCCTTGGTGGCCAGCATGTCACCGGCTCACCTGCCGGCGGCCCCGCTCCCGCAGTCCCCCTGTGGCACCCTGCCTAGTTTAGTTCTGTGCCCGTTAGCCAAAAACACCTGTGACGGTGCGAGAACTACGCGTCATCGCAATCCAATTCGAGGAGGGCATCATGTCCGACGAAGAAGCTCCTAAAAACAAAGGCACCAAGCCGCTATCCGAGACCTTCATGGACGTGCCGGGCACCAAGAAGATCGGGCCCAGCCCCGACCGCGAAAAGGCTGCGAAGCACATCCTGGACTCCTACGCCGACCGTCCGGAGACCCGTGATCCCAAGATCATGGCCAACTTCGAGGCCAGCATGAATGAAGATCCGAAGTCAATCGGTGAGCGGATCGAAGAAAAGTAAAAACCTTCCGCTCAGGGGGCCGTCGGCGCCCTGGGCCATCTGTTCGTTCAATTGCTTGTCTGTATCAGCGTTCAAGCCCGGCACAACTCGAGTCCTTTGCAGGAATGCATCGTCACTGTCCGTACGGCGGGCAGCGGTGTCCGAGTTGGTCGACACGTTCCAAAGCGCCTTACGGCTCGGAGACCTACGGGTGCGGCCAGTCAGCCCGATTGCGCCGGGAACCACCCTTCGCGGGCCACGCTTGAACTTATGCGGCGACGAAGTCGGCTTTGTCGGCCGGTGTGATGAGTTGCTGGACGGTCGTACAGGACCGTCGAAGGTTGAGGGCTACAGGCTCCGGGCCAGATTGGCGAACTTGGTGTAGTGCTGCAGGAAGGCCAGGTCGATCTTTCCGGTGGGCCCGCTGCGGTGCTTGGCGACGATGATCTCGGCGATCCCCTTCTGCGGGGAGTCGGGGTTGTAGACCTCGTCCCGGTAGATGAACACCACGATGTCGGCGTCCTGCTCGATGCTGCCCGAGTCCCGAAGATCGGCCAGCATCGGGCGCTTGTCGGTCCGGTGCTCGACGTTTCTGGAAAGCTGGGAAACCGCGGTCACCGGCAGCTCGAGCTCGCGGGCGAGGATCTTCAGCGACCGCGAAATGTCGCCGATCTCCTGCACCCGGTTGTCCCCCCGGCTGCGTGAGGTGGGCTGCATAAGCTGCAGGTAGTCGACGATCACCAGGCCCAGGTCGTGCTTGGAGTTCAGGCGCCGGCACCGAGAAGTCGATGGCGCTCTCGACGTCCTCGGGCACCCCGTAGGCCATCTCGGAGATATTGTGGGCGGCGTCGATCAGCCGGCGCAGCCGGGCGTTCTCCTCGACGATCCGGCCATGTGGATCGTCGACGATGCGGTGGGGACGGTCTGAACCAGCGTGAAGATGTACGACTTGCCGCCCAGCGACTCCAGGGTCCCCCGCCGCCGCAGCTCCTCGGCCAGAGTGACCGCGTCGATGGGCTCACCCCGGCCGTACAGCCCAAGCATGGCGTTGAACATCTCGGATGCGCCGGCTTGTAGAAGTCGTCCGCCCGGACGATCTCCAGAACGTTGGCGACTGCCTCCCCCGGGAGAGCAGGCAGGCACCCACCCGACTCCTCCGCTTCCAGGTTGTAGGGCGGTACGTGGGGCGGCCGGACTGAGTCGACGCTCAGGCGGGAGACGTGGGTGGCCATTAGCTCAGGCGGTCCGAACCGGCGGACGGCGCGATACCCAGACCAGCATCGGGCGGACGCTGCGAGTAGCGGGAGCGGCTAAGGTCACTGCAGATTCCAGTCCGGGAAGTGAAGGGTCCGATCTGCGGCCCAATGAAGCGAGTACGGAGGTCGGACACGGTCTGATAAAGGAGTGCGCCGGACCGCCTATTTGGGCTGAAGCCTGCGAGCCTTGGGAAGAGTGGGTGCCGAAGCCACCACCGCCGTCCCGCAGGCGAAGCCGGGCCGGACAGTGGGACACGGGTACCGGAGCCGATGTGGGACAGAGGTACCGGACTCTTACACTACGAGCGGAGAAGAAGGGGTGGGCACGACAGGTTTCGAACCTGTGACCTCTGCCGTGTGAAGGCAGCGCTCTCCCGCTGAGCTACGCGCCCGGGATGTCGATGGCCCCCAAGGGCCACCCAAGGATTATAGGGCCGCCGGGCTAGGCGATCCTCAACCCAGCGATGACTCCGTCCCTGGTCGGGTTGATCGTGGTCAAAAACCGCCGATCCCCGTACACCGCCTCGTTGTGCGCCCGGATGGCCTCGGTGGACGCCTCGTTGTTGGTGGGGTCGGCCACCTTGCCGGACCACAGGACGT
>Ga0247713_1000996_pt1 | contig 15150 bp, 17 predicted proteins | sample 21E_NmetaG_FD_189936 | JGI IMG/M metagenome (GOLD analysis project Ga0247713, IMG submission 189936) | Soil microbial communities from hillslope of Landscape Evolution Observatory, University of Arizona, Oracle, AZ, United States - 2-1-E_N | ecosystem: Engineered > Artificial ecosystem >... | reverse complement strand
CTATGTCACCCGCTCGAGGCGGTGCGTGTCCGGGCGGTGAGTGGCCGGGAAGCGCAGGGCGACATTCCCGGCCACGTCACCGCGTCGATCAGGACGCGACCGGAGCCACCGTCTCGCGACGGCGGGCGATCATCGTGAAGCCGGCGCCCAGCAGGGCGACGGCCGCGAGGCCGGTGACGAGCGCCGGACCCGGGACGCCGGGACCCGGGGTGGACACCGGGGGCACGGCACCGGCGGGGCCGGTGTCGGGCTGGGTGTTGGCCGGGTCGTTGACGTTCAGGTTGCTCGCCGGGTTGACGTAGGGGAACTCGTCGCGGAACGCCTGGTCGTTGGCGTCCACCCCGTCCCCGCCGGCCAGCGGGCCCTCGAGCACGGTCGGGTCGAGAGCGGCGCCCTGGAGCGCGAGCAGGCCGATGTCGACGACGTCGTCGGCGAGACGGCGGCCGTTCGGGAAGCCCTGCAGGTCACCGCCCAGCACGCCGAGCCGGCTCGGCTCCTCGCTGACCGGGACGGCCATGTTCAGCCGCAGCATCTCCGACGGGACGAACCCGGCCGGGTCGACGTCGGCGTTGAGCACCTGGCTGTTGAGGTCGGCCTGGATCGGCGCCTCGCTGCCGTCGAGCGTCGGCGCGTTGGTGGCGATACCGGTCAGGAAGATCTCGACCAGGTCGTTGCGCGGAGTCGCCGGCGCCGGGATGCCGTAGATGGCCTCGACGAGCCTGGGCACCTCCGGGTCCAGCACGCGATCGACGGCCTCGGGCACGGTGGCGTCGACGTCGGGGCTGATCGCGTTGAACGCGTCCTTGAGGCCGATGTCGAAGACGACCTCGTTGACAAGCGGGTTGCCCAGGCGCGAGACCTGGACGAAGTCGCCGCTCGCGACCTCGGCGCCGCCGCCGAACTCGAGGTTCTTGTTGCGGTCGGTGGTGCTCCAGACGCCGATGACCGGGTTGGCCTGCGGGTCCTTGTTCAGCGCCAGCTCGCCCTTGGGGATCTGCAGGACGACGGTGTTGACGTTGTAGCCGGCGAGGGTGTCCTGGCCGGTCTCGGACAGGTCGGTGCCGTAGAGCAGGTCGAACACGCGCAGATCGAGGAAGAACGGGTCCTCGGTCTGGCCGACCATGGTCTTGCCGCCGTTGGCCAGCTCGTAGGTGGCCTGGTCCTGGATGTCGGCGTAGTCCGGGAAGGACGTCGGGCCGGTGTTCGACGGGGCCGCCTGGCCCTCGCCGATCACCTCCTCGCCGGCCGCGGTGACCTTGGTGAGCTTCCAGTACTGCCGGAACAGCAGGTCGGGGTCGTCCAGGGTCTCGACGACGCCCACGTTGTACAGGAACGTGTTGTTGTCGTCGCGCAGGTCCTCGGTGGTGAACTCGAACCGGTACGTGATGTCCGGCAGGGCGTCGCCGTCGGCATCGACCTTGATGTTGTACCGCGCGTCCTCGGCCCAGGGGTAGAAGGTGGGGCCGCCGTTCGGCTCCTGCAGGCCCCACCAGTTGGAGACGAAGGTGACCGTCTCCTCGTTGTCGGGCGAGGAGAAGGCGTAGACGTCGGTGTTGTCATAGGCGGGGTGGTCTGCGATGAGCGGGGCCTCGCGGTGGCTGGATGCGCCTGCGGTACCGGGGAGCAGGGCGAGCGCAGTGGTGGCCAGGACACCGCCGGCGGCGATCAACGCCGTGGCGGTGCGGCCGCGGCGGAACCTCGACCGCGGCAGATCTGTCCGCGGGGAGCGGGGGGACTCGGACATCCTCCATCCTTTCCCCGGCGCCGGCGGGACTCCGCCGGTCCGGGCGACGGGTGCACGCTCCTCACTGCGGCACCCTGGGGCGTTCGAACTACGGACCCGAGGCGGACCCGTCAACCCGGACAACGACGAAAGGGTCGGAACGACACGAGAGAACGCGCCCGACTGTCATCCCGATCGGGTGATGATTGTTTAGGAAGTTCTTACCCTGATTACTGCATAAAATTTGCAGGAAGCTCCGGATGAAGCCAGGTGACCGCGCGGGTGGGCTCGGCGGTCAGGGCGGCCGCGAGCTGCTGCACAGCGGCGCGGCCGACCGGCGTCGTGGCCGCGAGCACGGCCACCGCCTGCACCGTCCGCGGCCACGCGGAGGCGGACGCGACGTGCAGCGACGCCGCCCCCCGACCCGTCGCGCGGGCCGCGTCGGCACCGGCCGGGTCCACGACGAGCCGCGTGGGTGGCCCGGCCCCGGCGGTCGCCGCGAGGAACGCCTCCACCGGGGCGTCCGGGACGGGCCCGGGCAGCGCGGCGAGCGCGGCGAGCAGATCGGGCACCCGGTCGGGCACACCTCCACCGGCCGCGGCGTGCGGACCGGGCGCCCGCACCGCCAGCATGTGCACCGGCGGCGCGGCCAGCAGGCCGACCGGCAGCTCGTCGCGCAGCGCCACGGGCGGGTCGGTGACCAGGCCGAGGGCTCCGCCGTCGGCCGGGCGGATGCCCCACGCGCGCCAGACGCCGGCGACCGCGCCGTTGCTGATGCCCAGGTCCGCGGCCAGCGACCGGGTGGACCAGCGGGTCAGGCCGGGCGGCGGACCCGCCACGGTCCGGGCCACGACGGCGGCCTCGTCGACGCTGGCCGGCCGGCCCGAGCGGGGGGCGTCGTGCAGGGCGGGGAGGCCCCCGGTCCGGTACCGCTCGCGCCAGGTGACCGCCGTCTGCTTCGTGCAGCCGACGCGCGCGGCGATGACGCCGGGCCCGAGACCCTGGGCGGCGAGCAGGACGATCCGGGCGCGGCGGGCGAGCGCCGGCGCGGCACCGGCCGAGCCGGCCCACTCGTGCAGGACCCGCGCGTCCGCGTCGTCCACCGGCAGCGGCGGTGCAGTGCGCATGGCGGTGTCCTCCGGGCGAAACGGCAGACACGGGCGGGATTCCCGAGAATGGTCAGGGCAGGAAAAGGTCGGGAACTTGTTGGACAGGCGGGCGCGACGCCGATCGGCGACCGCCTTCTCGCCATTCCCGCCGCGACACGAGAAGGAATTCGGCGCTCGCCGCGCGGCGGTTTTCAACCGTTCGGGTGACATCCGACGCCGCGGGTCATCCCTCGTTCCGAGGAACCCGGGCCCCTTCGTCGCGGGTCCGCCGGCGCAGCGCCTCGTCCTTGGCGAGCACGGACGTCGCCAGGTCCGCCTGGAACTGCGCCATCCGCGCGCGCAGCACCGGGTCGGCGATCGCGAGCATCCGGACCGCGAGCAGCCCGGCGTTGCGGGCGCCGCCGACCGCGACGGTGGCCACCGGCACCCCGGCCGGCATCTGCACGATCGACAGCAGCGAGTCCAGCCCGTCCAGGCGCGCCAGCGGCACCGGCACACCGATCACCGGCAGCGGCGTGGCAGCGGCGACCATCCCGGGCAGGTGGGCGGCCCCGCCGGCGCCCGCGACGACCACCCGCAGTCCCCGCCCCGCGGCGTCGCGGGCGTAGTCGAGCATCCGTTGCGGCGTGCGGTGCGCGGAGTACACGCCGATCTCGTACGGCACGCCGAACTCGGCCAGCGCGTCCGCGGCGGCGCCCATCACCGGCCAGTCCGAGTCACTGCCCATGATCACCCCGACCAGGGGCGCGGCGGGCTCAGCCACCGTGCACCTCCCACCCGTCGGCCCACCGGGCCGCGGACAGCCACCCGGCCGCGAGCACCGCGCGCTCGCCGACCGCGGCGGGATCGGCGCCCAGCGTGGTGACGTGCCCGATCTTGCGAGCCGGGCGCTCGGTCTTGCCGTACAGGTGCACCTTGACGTCCGGGAACCGCGCGAACAGGTGGTGCACCCGCTCGTCCATGCCCATCGACGGAGGCTGCGCGGCCCCGAGCACGTTGGCCATGACGACGGCGGGCGCGGTCGGCGCCGTGGCGCCCAGCGGGTAGTCGAGCACCGCGCGCAGGTGCTGCTCGAACTGCGAGGTGCGCGCGCCCTCGATCGTCCAGTGCCCGGAGTTGTGCGGCCGCATCGCCAGCTCGTTGACGACGAGGCCGGCGTCGGTGTCGAACAGCTCGACGGCGAGCAGACCCGTGACGTCGAGCTCGCGCGCGATCCGCAGCGCCAGCTCCTGCGCCGCCAGCGCCGCGTCCTCGTCGAGCCCGGGCGCGGGCACCACCACCTGCACGCACTGCCCGGCCTCCTGCACCGTCTCGACCACCGGGTACGCCGCGGCCTGCCCGTAGGGTGAGCGCGCGACCTGCACGGCGAGCTCGCGGCGCATCCGCACCAGCTCCTCGACCACCAGCGGGACACCCGTGGCCAGCAGCTCGGCCACCAGCGCCGCGTCGGGGCCGGGCAGGATCCACACCCCGCGCCCGTCGTAGCCGCCGCGGACCGCCTTGAGGACCACGGCCCGGTCGCGCCCGGCGGCGAACCGCTCGACGTCCGCGGGCTCGTCGACCGCGGCGAAGGCCGGCACCGCGATCCCGAGCCCGGCGAGCCGCTGACGCATCGCGAGCTTGTCCTGGGCGTAGCGCAGCGCATCCGGCCGCGGGTGCACGGCGGCGCCGGCGGCCACCAGCTCGCGCAGGGCGTCCTGCGACACGAGCTCGTGGTCGAGCGTGACCGCCGAGGTGCCGCGGGCGAGCGCCCGCAGCGCCGCGGGGTCGTCCGGCGCCCCGAGGACGACGTCGGGGCACACCGCCGCGGCCGGCTCGCCCCGGTCCGTCGCGAGCACGCGCAGCGAGCCGCCCAGCGCGATCGCCGCCTGCTGGGTCATCCGCGCGAGCTGCCCGGCGCCGACCATGCCCACGACGGGCATGGCCGCGCTGCTGCGGGGTCCGGTCACGGGCTGTCCGGTCGGGAGGCGTTCACTGGTCGGCGAGCGTAGTCGGGTGCCGGGATCGCGACGAACCGAACTCTCGTCGCGCGGTTCCGCCCGGCGTGCCGGTCGTCGCCGTCTGGCACGATCGACGGGGTGTCCTTCGTCGAGACGGTGCTGGCCGGAATCCCCCAGCCGTACCGCGGCGTGGCCGTCCGCCATCGCGAGCTCGTCAAGTTCCTGCTGGTCGGCGCCACCACCTGGGTGATCGACACCGCGCTGTTCCTGCTGCTCAAGGCCACGTTCCTGCTCGGGCTGGCCGACCAGCCGAAACCCCTGACGGCCAAGGTCGTCGCCGTCGTCGTCGCCACCGGCGTGTCCTACTGGCTCAACCGCGAGTGGTCCTTCCGCACCCGCGGCGGCCATGTGCGCCACCGCGAGGCCACCCTGTTCTTCCTCCTCAGCGGGATCGGGGTGGCGGTCTACACCGCACCGCTCGCGGTGTCGCGCTACGTGCTCGACCTCGGGGTGCCCGAGGTGAGCCTGCTGACCCAGGAGATCGCCGACTTCGTCAGCGGCCAGATCGTCGGCGTCCTGCTCGGCACGGCGTTCCGGTTCTGGGCGTTCCGTCGCTACGTGTTCCCGATGCAGGACGTGCGCCGGCGCGCCGGCGACGCAGTCGCCTCGGTCCCCGGGAACGTCGAAGCGGCCGCGGCGGAACCGCCTCCGCACGGTCCGGAACGCGACGCGTTCTAGCCTCGCCGGCCCGGCGTTGCCGTCGTCGGGTCCGGCGACGGCGCCGCTACCCGCGCACGCCGGCGAGCTCACCCCAGGCGAGGGACGCCTCGCGAGCGTAGGGGCGGCCCCAGCGCCAGGTCAGCAACGTCAGGACGGGGCGGGGAAGCTGGCCGCGGAGGAACCGGGCGTGGGCCGGGTCGAGGTCGTCGAGCAGCCACATCGCGATCCAGCCGAGATCCTTCGGGCCCAGCCCTCGGCGGAACCGCTTGTCGACCTTCGCCCACTCCCGGTCGTCCAGGGTCTGTACCAGCTGCGGCACGGCCGCGGCTTCCTCATGCTCGAGGTGGGGCAGGCAGGTGATCCGCATGCGATCGAGCGCGGCCACCAGTGCCTGCCGCTTGCTCTCCGACCCGTCGCCGGCGTAGGCCGCGGCCGCCTCGTGCAGGCCGTCCGCCGCGGCCGCCAAGGCGCCGTGCTCGGCTTCCATCGCCTCCATCAGCCCGCCCAGCTGTGGCCGCTTGCGCACGGCCAGCGGCCAGATCGCCTCCTCCTCGCTCGCGTGGTGGTGATGGAGGAACTCCACCAGCCAGCTGACGCGCCGGGCCAGGGCCTCGCGCCGCTCGGCGGTCAACGGCTGCCGGGCCACCTGGCCGATGCGGTCCAGGTCGCGCCGCAGCCCGGCATGGACCAGCTCGTTCATCTGCACGTAGTTGCCGCCCACGTCGCTCACCTCGCCACCCTGGGTGCTTCCCGGCCGGCTGGAACGGCGGCCGCCAGACATAATTGTCTTGACTCGGGGACAAGTCAATATCACCCTGGTGGCCGGGCAGCCCGGTGCCCGCGAGGGGTCAAGGGGGAACGGATGAGCCGGAAGCCGCTGCTGGCCGCCGCGCTGCTGTCGGTCGCCACCACCGTGGTCACGACGGCGGTGTCGCTACGACACCCGGACCTGCCCGACGAGCCGCTCGGGCTGCGCTTTCCCGGTGACGTTCGCGTGCACCTGGCGCTGGGCCTGGGATCGGGAGTCGCGGCGCCGTGGCCGATGCCGCTGATCGCCCTGGTCGCGGCGCTCAAGGACGGCCCGGGCCGGGTCGGGCCAGCACGCACGTGCGCCATCGGCGCGACGATGCTGGTCGGGACGGTGGCGGAGCCCGCGTCGTGGGGGCTGCGCCCGCGCTCGGACGCAGCACGGCTCACGGTCGTGTTGCACCTGCTGAGCGGCTCGGCGCTGTTCCTGGCGGCCACCCTGCGTCGCCCCGAAGCGGGTGTGGACAGTCGTGTGCAGCCGTGACCGCGCAGCCGTCGCGCCGCCGGTACCGGATGGTCGCCCGCGCCGAGAAGCGGGATCAGACCCGAAGGAAGATCGTGCAGGCGATGAAGGACGCGATCATGACCTCGGCGTACCCGTCCATCCGGATCGCGGACGTCGCCGGCACGGCCGGAGTGTCGTCGCAGACGGTGCACACGCATTTCGCGTCGAAGGAGGCGCTGTTCCTCGCCGCCATCGGCGAGCTCGGCCAGGAGCTGCTGGAGATGCGCGGTGGCACGCCTCCCGGCGACGTCGTGGCGATCGCGCGCGGCCTGGTCGCGGAGTACGAGAGGTACGGCGACGTCAACTGGGCGCTGCTGCCGCTGGAGCGGGACAGCACCGCCGTCGCCGCCGCCCTGCAGGCGGGCCGCGCCGGGCACCGGGCGTGGCTCGAGGCGAGCTTCGCCCCGCTGCTGCCCGTCCACCCCAGGCGCCGCCGGCAAGCCTTGGACGCCCTGTACGCGGCCACCGATGTCGGCACCTGGAAACTGCTCCGCCGTGACCTGGGGCTCTCCTCAGCCCGTACCCGCGCCGTCATCGAGACGCTGGTCCGTGGGGCTCTGACGGCCTGCGACGACTCCCACTAGCGAGGGCCGCCGGCCGGGCGCGGCGCGCCCACCACGTCGTCGGCGCGCGCGGGTGGCAGGAAGATCGTGAACACCGGCGGGCGGGCCCGCGCGAGCTCCAGGCGACCCCCGTCGGCCTCCACGAGCGCCCGCGCCAGCGCCAGCCCCAGACCGGTCGAGGACCCGACCGAGACCCCCCGGTCGAACACGTGCGCCACCAGCTCGTCGGGTACGCCCGGGCCGGCGTCGGTGACCTCGACGACGAGCCCGTGCTCGGCCGCCCGGGCCGTCAGCGTCACGGTGCCGGCGCCGTGGCGCAGCGCGTTGTCGACGAGCGCGCCCACCGCCTCGCGGATCCGGGTGGGCGTCACCCGGGCGAGCAGGCCCTCGGGGACCCGCAGCCGCAGGCCGCGCCCGGCGGCGCGCAGGGCCGGTCGCCACTCGTCGGCGACGGCGGCCAGGGCTTCGCGCAGGTCCACCGGCTCGGCCCCGGCGGCCCGGGCCACCCGCGCGGCCTCCAGCAGCTCGTCGAGCACCGCGGCGAGCCGCTCGGCCTGCTCGAGTGCCGCGGCGGCCTCGCGGCGGGCATGGGGGTCGGGATGGGTGGCGAGCTCGTCGAGGCGCAGCTGCAGCGCCGTGAGCCGGCTGCGCAGCTGATGGGAGACGTCGCCGACGAGTACCCGCTCGCGCTGCACCAGCTCGGCGAGCGCGACCGCGGAGGTGTCCAGCACGTCGGAGACGCGGTCCAGCTCGGCGATGCCGTACCGGTCGGGGGCGGTGCGGAAGTCGCCGGCGCCGAGGCGGGCGGCCCGGTCCGCGACCTCGCTCAGCGGCCCGGCCAGGCGGCGCGCGGTGACGGTCGCGACGACGGCGCCGATGGCGACCGAGAGCACGACCAGCAGCAGCACGACCAGCGTCAGCTGAACCTGCTCGGCGCGCATCACCGAGCGCGGCTGGGCCATGGTGATCACCCCGTCCGGCCCGAACGGCAGCTCCTCGACCACCGGGTCCGGCCCGACGTCGGCGCCCAGCACGCGGACGGGACGGCCCGGCTCCACGACGGTCATCCGGCCGCCGGGCGGGATCGCCAGCTCGACCGCCGCCTCGTCGAGCTCGGCGGCGGAGACCGGCTCGTCGAGGCGTCCGGCGACCTGCTCGAGCCGGGAGACGAGGTCACCGCGGGTGAAGTCCTCGACGAGCTGCCAGGTGGTGATCGCCAGCGGCCCTCCGAGCACGAGCGCCGTGACCGCCACCACGAACAGCGTGGACTGCAGGATGCGCCGCCGCACTTCTCAACCGTGGTTGAACCGGAAGCCGACGCCGCGCACCGTCGCGATCCGGCGCTCCCCGCCGATCTTGCGCCGCAGCCACGACATGTGCATGTCCAGCGTCTTCGACGTCTTCAGGTCCGGGTCGTTCCACACCTCGCGCAGGATCTCCTCGCGGGTGACGACCTGACCGGCGCGCAGCAGCAGCACCCGCAGCAGCTCGAACTCCTTGTTCGCCAGCCCGACCTCGGCGCCGTCGACGAGCACGCGGCGCCCGGCGAGATCCATCCGCACGCCCCCGACCTCCACCGTGTCCGGGGTGAGCCGGCGCAGCAGCGCCCGCACCCGGGCCAGCAGCTCGGCGAGGCGGAACGGCTTGCCGACGTAGTCGTCGGCGCCCGCGTCGAGGCCGACGACGAAGTCCACCTCGTCCGTGCGGGCGGTGAGCATCAGCACCGGCAGGTCGGGCAGCTCCTGGCGCACCCGCCGGCACACCTCCAGCCCGTCCATGCCCGGCAGGCCGAGGTCGAGGACCAGCAGGTCGACCTCGCCGCGGCGGATCCGCTCTAGCGCGGACAGGCCGTCGACGGCGACGTCGACCGCGTAACCCTCCCGCTGCAGCGCGCGGGAGAGGGGTTCGGCGATCGCCGCGTCGTCCTCGGCGAGCAGGACGGTGGTCACGTCGAGAGCGTAGTCCGGGGGTCGTCGGCGAGGTGGCCCTGCAGGCACCGACGTCCGCGCGGCCGCCCCGCCGCCGCCTGGGATCCTCGACCACCGTGACCACCGCCGATCCCGCCGATCTCGCGCTGGCCCTGCGGCTGGCCGACGCCGCCGACGCCGTGACGCTCCCCCGCTTCCGCGCGGCCGACCTGCGGGTCACGCGCAAGCCCGACCGCACCCCCGTCACCGACGCCGACACCGCCGCCGAGCAGGCCATGCGGGCGCTGATCGCCGCCGAGCGCCCCGCCGACGCGGTGCTCGGCGAGGAGGGCGGCGGGGCCGTCGCCGAGGCCGGGCGCGGCTGGGTGCTCGACCCCGTCGACGGCACGAAGAACTTCTCCCGGGGCGTGCCGGTGTGGGCGAGCCTGATCGCGCTGACGGTCGACGGCGAGGCGCTGGTCGGCGTGGTCAGCGCACCGGCCCTGGGCCGGCGCTGGTGGGGCGCGGTGGGCCTTGGCGCGTGGACGTGCGACGGGCCGGGTGCGCCGCCGCGCCCGATCGCCGTCTCCCGCGTCGCCGACCTCGCCGACGCCTACCTGTCCACCACCGACCAGCGGGTGTTCGGCGCCGCGGGCGAGCGCTACCGCGACCTGGCCGACGCCTGCTGGGAGACGCGCGCCTTCGGCGACTTCTGGCAGCACTGCCTGGTCGCCGAGGGGGTGATCGACCTCGCCGCCGAGCCGGCCGCGAACCCCTGGGACCTCGCCGCGCTGGTGCCGCTGCTCGCCGAGGCCGGCGGGCGGCTGACCGACCTCACCGGCGCCGCGACCTGGGCCGGCGGCGACGGTCTTTCGTCCAACGGCACCTTGCACGAGGTCGCGCTCGGGTACCTGACACGGTAGGCGATGATCGGGCCCGACAGCGACCCGAGGGGGCAGCATGGCCGATCCCGCGGCCGGCGGGCACGGCGGCGAGGGCATGATCGAGCTCGCGTTCGAGGACCTCACCCCGGGGCGGGTGTTCGACCTCGGCACCGTCGTCGTGGACCGCGAGGAGATGGTCGCCTTCGCCCGCCGCTTCGACCCCCAGCCGTTCCACGTCGACGAGGACGCGGGCCGGGCGTCGATCTTCGGCCGGCTCGCCGCGTCGGGCTGGTTCACGGCGGGGCTGTGGATGCGCGCCTACGTCGACGGCGTGCTGACCCGCGCGCACTCGCTCGGCTCCCCCGGCGGCGACGAGATCGCCTGGCCGGCGCCGGTGTTCGCGGGCGACCAGCTGCACGCCACGATGGAGGTGCTCGACGCGCGCCGCTCGCGCAGCCGCCCCGGCCTCGGCCTTGTCACCCTGCGCGGGCTCCTGCGCCGGGGTGAGGTCGTCGTGTTCCGCAGCCGGTTCACGGGAATGTTCGGCACCCGAGCGCCGCGGTGATCCCCGCGAGATCCGCCGCCGGTCGGGCTGCTCAGCCGCTCAGCGCACGGACCACCCGCGACGGCGACGGCCGGCCGAGCTGCTCCGCCATCCACACGCTCGTCGCGACGAGCGCGTCCAGGTCGGCGCCGTGGGCGACGCCGAGGCCGTCGAGCATCCAGACGAGGTCCTCGGTGGCGAGGTTGCCGGTGGCGGAGCGCGCGTACGGGCAGCCGCCGAGCCCGCCCGCGCTCGCGTCGACGGTGGTGACCCCGCGGCGCAGGGCGGCCAGGGTGTTCGCCAGCGCCTGGCCGTAGGTGTCGTGGAAGTGCACGGCGATGCGCCCCACCGCCACCCCGTCGGCGGCACAGGCGTCGAGCACGGCCTCCACGTGCCCGGGGGTGCCGGTGCCGATGGTGTCGCCCAGCGAGAGCTGCTCGCAGCCCATCTCGACCAGCCGCCGCCCGACGGCCGCCACCTGCGCCGGCGCGACGGCGCCCTCCCAGGGGTCGCCGAAGCACATCGAGACGTACCCGCGCACCCGCAGCCCCTCCGCCCTCGCCCGCGCGACGACCGGGGCGAACATCGTGAACTGCTCGTCGAGGCTGCGGTTGAGGTTGCGCCCGGCGAAGGTCTCGGTGGCACTGGCGAAGATCGCGACGTGCCCGACGCCGGCCGCGAGTGCCCGGTCCAGCCCGCGCTCGTTGGGCACGAGCACCGGGTAGTCGACGCCGTCGCGGCGGTCCAGCCCGGCCAGCAGCTCCTCGGCGTCGGCGAGCTGCGGCACCCACTTCGGGTGCACGAAGCTGGTGGCCTCCAGCACCCCGAGGCCCGCGCCGGCGAGCCGGTCGAGGAACTCGGCCTTCACTGCGACGGGCACGACGTCGCGCTCGTTCTGCAGCCCGTCGCGGGCCCCGACCTCGTAGATCGTCACGCGGTCGGGCAGGCCCGGTGCGGGCACCGGCATCGGCAGCTCACGTGTCATCGGCGGCCTCGTGGTGGAGCAGGGCGTGGACGCGCTCGACGTCCGGGACGTCGTCAAACTCCAGCGGCTCGTCCGAAGCGGACTCGATGATCAGGGTGCCGCACCCGAGCAGGCGCTCCAGCATCGAGTGCCGAAAGCGGACGCTGTTGATCCGGCTCATCGGGATGTCGATGCCCTGGCGCGAGAGCACGCCCTCCCGCACCAGCACCCGGCGGGTGGTGACGACGAAGTGCGTGCTCCGCCAGCGCGCCACCGGCACGACCGTGAGCCAGACGACCAGGACCAGGCCCAGCACGCCGAGCCCGAGCCAGGCCCACGGGGCCCACGTCTCGGCGCGGACCAGCGCGGCCAGGTACGTCAGCACGCCGACCGTCCCGAGGAACCACAGCACCGGACCCAGCAGGACCTTCCCGTGCGGATGCTCGTGCACGACGACCTCCTCGCCGGCGACGAGCAGATCGTCCGGGTAGGCCATCGGGCCACCGTACTGCTCGGGCCGGGTCGGCGGGCCCGTGCCGATGCGGTGTGGGACTCAGAAGGCGGGCCGCAGGTGCACGACGTCCCCGGCGGCGCCGGGCCGTCGCCGCCCGTGCGCGTCGAGCAGCAGCAGCCGGCCGTCGCCGTCGACGTCCTCGGCGATCCCGGTGAGCGCGTCCCCACCGGGCAGGTCGACGCGAACCTCGGTACCGAGGCTGGCGCACGCCGCGCGGTAGTCCGAGCGCAGCCGGCTCGCGTCCGGATCGCCGCCGCCGTCCCGCCACTGGGCGTCGCGCGCGGCCAGGCACAGCAGCAGCACCCGCAGCGACCCGGTGCGGTCGAGCTCGACCCCCTCGGCGGCCGGCGAGGTGGCCCCCTCCGGCAGGTCGGCGACGGCGCCGACGTTGAACCCGATGCCGAGCACCACGCCGCCGTCGGGGGCGACCTCGGCCAGGATGCCCGCCGCCTTGCGGCCCTCGCTGCCGAGCAGGAGGTCGTTCGGCCACTTGAGCGCGGCGGGCAGCGCGGTGAGCTCCCGGACGGCGTCGAGCACCGCGAGGCCCGCGAGCAGCGGGATCCAGCCGAACCGCGCCGGGGCGACCGGGACCGGGCGCAGCAGGACGCTCAGGGTGAGCCCGGTGCCGGGCGGTGACACCCAGCTGCGGGCGAGCCGGCCGCGGCCCGCCTCCTGCACCTCCGCGACGAGGACGGTGCGGTCCGGTGCGCCCGCGGCGGAGGCCGCCAGCAGGTCCGCGTTGGTCGACCCGGTGCGCGCCTCGACGTCGAGGCGCGTCCACGGCCCCGCGGGCGCGAGCAGGTCCGCCCGCAGGGCGTCCACGTCCAACGGGGCGCTGGTGTGCACGGCGGCGGAGGCTACCGCCGGCCGGCCCGCTCGCCGCAGGCCCGCGTGGATCGGCGCGGCGGGCGGCGGGCCACGCCGGTCGGGCGGGATGCCTGGTGCGCCGGGCGGTGCTCCGCGGACGTGACGCACACAGCGCGACCAGCCCCGTTGCCGGCCTTACCGGCCGGTTAGGCTCCCCGCCATGAGTTCTGCGACGGAGCCGATCGCCGACCCGTCGGGGGCCGCGGCCGACGAACCCGACGTGCACACCACGGCCGGCAAGCTGGCCGACCTCTACCGGCGGATCGACGCCGCCGTCCACGCCGGCAGCGAGGCCGCGGTCGAGCGCCAGCACGCCAAGGGCCGCCAGACGGCCCGCGAGCGGATCGACCAGCTGCTCGACCCGGGCACGTTCGTCGAGCTCGACGCGCTTACCCGGCACCGCTCCACCAACTTCGGCATGGACGCCAAGCGCCCGTTCGGCGACGGCGTCGTCACGGGCACCGGGACGATCGACGGCCGGCCCGTCGCCGTCTTCAGCCAGGACGCCACGGTGTTCGGCGGGGCCCTGGGCGAGGTGTACGGCGAGAAGATCGTCAAGGTGATGGACCTGGCCGCCAAGATCGGCTGCCCGGTCATCGGCATCAACGACGGCGGCGGCGCGCGGATCCAGGAGGGCGTGGTCGCGCTCGGGCTCTACGGCGAGATCTTCATCCGCAACGTGCGGTCCTCCGGGGTGATCCCGCAGATCTCGCTGATCATGGGTGCCTGCGCGGGCGGTGCGGTGTACTCCCCCGCCATCACCGACTTCACGATCATGGTCGACGAGACCAGCCACATGTTCATCACCGGCCCGGACATCATCAGGACGGTCACCGGCGAGGAGGTCGACTTCGAGGAGCTCGGCGGCGGCCGGGCGCACAACACGAGGTCCGGGGTCGCGCACTACCTCGCCGACGACGAGGCCGACGCGCTCGCCTACGTCAAGGAGCTGCTGTCGTTCCTGCCGTCGAACAACCTGGCCGAGCCGCCGGTGTTCGCCGCGCCGGAGCCGACGGCCGGCGCGATCACCGACGCGCTCACCGACACCGACCTCGAACTCGACACGCTGATCCCCGACTCCCCCAACACGCCGTACGACATGCGCGAGGTGATCACCCGCGTGGTCGACGAGGGCGAGTTCCTCGAGATCCACGAGCTGTTCGCACCGAACGTCGTGTGCGGGTACGGGCGGATCGAGGGCCGCTCGGTCGGGGTCGTGGCGAACCAGCCGACGCAGTTCGCCGGCTGTCTGGACATCGACGCCTCGGAGAAGGCGGCCCGGTTCGTCCGCACCTGCGATGCGTTCAACATCCCCGTCGTCACCTTCGTCGACGTGCCCGGATTCCTGCCGGGCACCGAGCAGGAGTGGAACGGGATCATCCGCCGCGGCGCCAAGTTGATCTACGCTTACGCCGAGGCCACCGTCCCGAAGGTCACCGTGATCATCCGCAAGGCCTACGGCGGCGCCTACGACGTGATGGGGTCCAAGCACCTGGGAGCGGACATCAACGTCGCCTGGCCCACGGCGCAGATCGCGGTGACGGGCGCGGCGGGCGCGGTGAGCATCCTCTACCGCAAGGAGCTCAAGGACCTGCAGGGCGACGAGCTCGCGGCCAGGAGGGATCAGCTGCAGCAGGAGTACGAGGACACCCTCTGCAACCCCTACATCGCGGCCGACCGCGGCTACATCGACGGCGTCATCCCGCCCTCGCACACCCGCGGCTACGTCGGCCGGGCCCTGCGGATGCTCGCGACCAAGCGCGAGGCCGTGCCGCCGCGCAAGCACGGGAACATCCCCCTGTGAACCCTTCGGGCGGGGCGCCCCGACGACCGTTGCTCCGGGTGGTTCGCGGCGAGCCGAGCGACGCCGAGCTGGCCGCCCTCACCGTCGTCCTGGCCGCGGCGGCGGGCACGGACGACGGCGCGCCGCGCGCGGCCCGCGACCTCTGGTCGGACCCGGCCCCCCGGCTGCGTGCCCCGCTGGTCGCCGGTGACGGAGCATGGCGGAGCACATATCTGCCGCGCTGAGTGCCGGGATCCCGGGCCGAGGGGTCGGCACGGCGGCGGGCTCGCCATGTGCCCTCGTCGATCAGTGCGCCACCG
>Ga0247713_1000995_pt1 | contig 15156 bp, 14 predicted proteins | sample 21E_NmetaG_FD_189936 | JGI IMG/M metagenome (GOLD analysis project Ga0247713, IMG submission 189936) | Soil microbial communities from hillslope of Landscape Evolution Observatory, University of Arizona, Oracle, AZ, United States - 2-1-E_N | ecosystem: Engineered > Artificial ecosystem >... | reverse complement strand
GACGGCGACGTGCTGGGGGACGGGCCGCGGGAGCTCGCCGAGCTCGCGCCCGGCCTTGTCCGCGGCGGCCGCAGCCGGCTGCTCGAGCTCGAGGACCGGACGGTGTTCGCCGACGTCGTCGGGCCGGCGCCGCGCCTGCTCGTCTTCGGCGCCGTCGACACCGCCGAGGCGCTCTGCCGCGCCGCGAAGCTGCTCGGATGGCGGACGATCGTGGCCGACGCCCGCGGCCGGTTCGCGACGCCGGAGCGGCTCCCGAGCGCCGACGAAATCGTCGTCGCGTGGCCGGAGGAGACGCTCGAACGGGTGCGGCCGGACCACGCGACCGCCGTCGTCGTGCTCACCCACGACGACCGCTTCGACGTGCCCGCGCTGCTCGGGACGCTCCGGACGGAGGCGTTCTACGTCGGCGCGCTCGGCTCCCGCCGCAACCAGGAGCGCCGCCGGGAGCGGCTCCTCGACGCCGGCGCCGCCGAGGAGGAGCTGGATCGGATCTCCGGCCCGTGCGGGCTCGACCTCGGCGCGGCGACGCCGGAGGAGACGGCCCTGTCGATCCTCGCCGAGATCCTGGCGGTGCGTTCGGGCCGCTCCGGCGGGCCGCTGAGGGAGGCACGTGGACGCATCCACGCAGACGTCGCCTGACGCCCAGGTCGAGCGCGAGACGCTCCGGCGGTACGCCGAGCTGATCGTCGGGCTGGGCGCGAACGTCCAGCCGGGGCAGGTCGCGGAGGTGCGGGCGACGCTCGAGCAGCGCGCGCTCGTCCACGAGATCGTCGCGGCGGCGTACCGCCGCGGCGCGCGCTTCGTCGACGTCAACTGGTTCGACCCGTACGTGCGCCGCAGCCGGATCGAGCTCGCGGACGCGTCCACCCTCGACTTCGTCCCGTCGTGGCACCGGGAGCGCGTACGGCAGCTCGGCGAGCAGCGGTGCGCGCGGATCTCGCTCTCGCCGTCGAACCCGCCCGGGCTCTACGAGGACCTCGACCCGGGCGCGGTCGCGCTCGAGCCGTTCCCGTTCCTGCCGGACTACATGCGGCTGATCGACGACAACACGACGAACTGGGTCGGCGTCGCCTGCCCGACGGCCGCGTGGGCGCAGCAGGTGCATCCGCAGCTCGAGCCGGACGAGGCGCTGCGGAAGCTGTGGGACGAGGTGCTGCACGCGTGCCGGCTCGACGAGGCCGATCCCGTCGCGGCGTGGCAGGAGCGGTTCGACGCCCTCGCGCGCGCCGAGGGCGCGTTGAACGAGCATCGCTTCGACGCGCTCCACTTCGAGGGCCCCGGCACCGACTTCACGCTCGGGCTGATGCCGACCTCCCGCTGGGAGAGCGGCGTCTCCGCGACCGTCGACGGCATCGTCTTCGCGGCCAATCTCCCGACCGAGGAGACGTTCACCGCGCCGGACCCGCAGCGCGCGGACGGCGTCGTGCGGGCGACGAAGCCGCTCCAGCTGAAGGGCGGCACGCTCGTCGACGGGCTCACGGTCCGCTTCGAGGCCGGGCGCGCCGTCTCGGTCGAGGCGGACTCCGGTGCCGAGGCGATGCGGAGCATGCTCGAGACGCACGAGAACGCGGACCGGCTCGGCGAGGTCGCGCTCGTCGACGGAAACGGCCGCATCGGCCCGCTCGGAACGGTGTTCTACAACACGCTCTACGACGAGAACGCGGCGAGCCACCTCGCGCTCGGGAGCGCGTACCTCGACACGGTCGGCGAGGAGGACCGCGACCGCGTCAACCGCAGCCCGATCCACGTCGACTTCATGATCGGCGGCGACGAGGTCGACGTCACGGGGATCACCCGCGGAAGCGAGCGCGTGCCGGTGCTCCGCCGCGGCGCCTGGCAGATCTAGTGCGCCGCCGCCTGCTCGCCGCGACGCTCGCGGTTGCGGCCGTGGTCGTCGCGGGCGCCGCGGCGCTCGCCACCGGGCGCGACGGCGAGGGCGAGGCAGTGCCGCCGGCCGGGTCGACGCAGGCCGACCCGCGCACACGCTTCGCCGTGACGCACGTCGACGAGCCGGTGCCGCCGGTCGTCGCCACCGAGTCGACGTACGTCCTGGGCGACCGTCTCCACCGCCTCGGGCAGCCGGAGCCGGTCCGACTGTCTCACCGGCTCCAGGCGTCGCTCCTCGGCCAGAGCGCCGCGATCGCGGTCCCCTCGCGCGACGGGCGCTTCCTCGCGTACCACGCCTGGGAGGACGACACGCCGCTGCTCGTGCTCCGCGACCTGCGCACCGGCGAGGAGCAAGTGCTCGCTCGCAACGCGCAGACGGTGGCCTGGGGGCCGGCGGGGCAGCTCGCGTACTTCCAGGCGGCGGCGCCGCGAACGGGCGTCCGTCCGTACGTCGGCCACGTCGTCGTGCGCGAGACGCTCGACGCTCCGCCGCGGCGATGGACGGCGCGCGCCGACGCCTTCGAGGTGCGCGCATGGTCGGGGACGCGCCTGCTCGTCTCCGTCCGCTACTGCCCCGCATGCCCCGACGACGGCCTCGACGTCGGCCTCTACGCCCTCGACGGCCCGGGCGACCCGCACCCGCTGCCGCTCGCGGACCTCTCGGCGCTGAGCCCCGACGGACGCTGGGCGGTCGGCCCGTACCAGGAGGTGCCGGGGCAGGACAGCCCCAGCCCGTACGCGCGGCTCGTCGAGGTCGAGACGGGCCGCGTCGCCCACACGCTCGACGTCGCCCAGGCGGTGCGGGACGCCGGGATCCCCCTCCTGCCCGGCACCGGCGGGTTCTTCGAGGCGTCGTGGCGCGGCGACGAGATCGTCGCGCACGCCGCCGCCGCGGCCGACGGGATGCTGGTCTTCCTCCGCGTCGTGGACGAGGAGCTCGTCCTCGAGGACGTGCTCCGCCCCGAGCGCGACGCGTTCGACGGCCGCTTCGGGGTCGCGCTCGGCCGGCCGACCTTCGCCGGGCCCCGGACGGACCGCGTCGTCGTCAGCGGCGCGTGGGAGTCCGGGGGCGGCGAGTTCCGCGTCGCCGTCCTCGCCTGCGACCGCCCGACGCGCACCTGCACGGCGGGCGCGCCTCGAGACGGGACGGACTGGTTCGCGCTCGTCGAGAGCCCGAGCCGCCCCTAGCTGCGCCTACGCGGTCTCGCCCTGCGCGTAGATCCGCATCGGCAGCCCCGCGAGCGGCTCGCCGCCCTCTGCCGTGACGAGCCAGGTGTCCTGCATGTACAGGCACTCGCGGCCGTCGGCCGAGATCGCGTGCGGGTGCATGGAGAAGACCATGTTCTCGCGGAGCTCCGTGTCGACGCCCTCGCCGATCTTCGGGTGCTCGATCATCGTCATCCCGATCGAGTGGCCGGTGACGTGGCCGAGCGCGTAGCCGCGGCGCGTGAACCCGGCGGAGACGGCGCGGTGGACGTCGTGCGCGGTCGCGCCCGGCCGCAGCGCGCCGCGCGCCGCCTCGAAGTACTCCTCGTACGCCTCGAGCATCCGCCGCACCTCGGGCGTCGGCTCGCCGATCGCGCGCGAGACCTCGACCCAGTGGCCGCCAGGCCCGGCGATCTCGAGCGACGGGAGCACGAAGTCGCCGAGCGGCTCGTCGCGCGCGAGCAGGAACTCCGGCCCCTTCAGCACCATGTTCATCGTCAGCCGCCCGCACCCCTCGGCGACGAAGTACCGCTCGCAGGCGGCCATCACCTCCGCGGCGCTCCGCCCGGGCGCGTACTCGCGCAGGAAGATCCGGAATCCCTCTGTGTTGATGCGGACGCTGTCGCGCACCGAGTCGACCTCGGCATCGCTCTTGACGGCCCGCGCGAGGTCGAACTGCTCGTCCCACGGCACGACCTCCGCCGCGTCGGCGAGCGCGCGGTAGTCGCGTACCGTCATCACGTAGTCGCCCCCGTAGACGCCGACGCGCCGGCCACGTAGCCGGTCGGCGATCCACGCGCCCGGGTGGTCGGCGAACGCCTGCTCGATCCGGGCGGTTCCGTGCTCCCCGACGTACCGCGCCTCGCTCGGGAACACGACGACCGGGTCGCCCTCGAGCGGGACGACGACGTACGCGTACCGGTGGACGATGACGAAGCCGGACAGGTACGTGACGGCGCCCTCGAAGCCGGTGTACTCGCTGCCCGAGACGACGACCGCGTCGAGGCCGTCGCGCGCCATCGCCTCGCGGACGTTCGCGTACCGCCGCGTCAGCTCGTCCACGACCGCTCCACCCCCTCGACGAGCGCGACGATCGCGTCGTTCAGCGGCGTCGGCACGCCGTGCTCGCGGCCGAAGCGGGCGATGCCGCCGTTCAGCCACTGCACCTCCGTCCGCCGCCGCGCCTCCACGTCCTGGAGCATGCTCGCCCTGTGGTCGTACGCGACGTCCGGCCTCGCCGCGTGGTCGATCAGCTCCTCCGGGTCGGCGTCGAGCTCGATCCCCTGCGCCGCCGCGACGGCCTTCCCCTCGTCGACGAGCCGCGAGACGAGCGCCCGCAGCGCCGGCTGCTCGCAGACGCGCCCGTGCGTCAGCCCCGTGAGCGCGCCGACCGGGTTCGTGGCCGCGTTGAAGATCACCTTCCGCCACTGCGGCCCGCGGGCGTCCGGGACGGCGCGCGCCGGCATCCCCGCCCGCGTGCACGCGTCGGCCAGCCGCTCCACCTCGGCCAGCGGCGCCGGCCGCGGCTCGAACGGCCCGAACGTCGTGTCGCCCTTCACGTCCCACTGCACGTGGCCGGGCGCGACGATCTTCCCCGCCGGGAACGTCGTCCCGCGGATCACGCGCTCGACGTCCTCCGCCAGCGTCTCCTCGTTCCCGAGGCCGTTCTGGACCGTGGCGACGCAGCCGTCCGCGAACGCGTGGGCGGTCGCGCGGATCGCGTCGGCCGTGTGCATCGCCTTCGTCGCCACGATCCCGAAGTCGCAGGGCGGCAGCTCGCCCGCGTCCGTCGTCGCGCGCGGGTGGCCGACGACCTCACCCGCTCCCGTCAGCCGCAGGCCGTGCGCCTCGATCGCCCGCACGTGCTCCTCGGAGAGGTCGTACGCCCACACCTCGACGTCGTCCAGCCGCGCCAGGTTCGCCGCGAACAGCGAGCCCACGGCCCCGCAGCCGACGACGCAGATCCTCACGCGCCGACTCTACGCAGCCGGAGCTCGCGCCCGCCGGTCAGACCCGACGGCCGCAGGACGAGGACGAGCGCCATCAGCGCGCCGACGACGACGAGGCGGGTGCCCGTCGGGAGCGTGAGCGTGACGCCGACGTCGAGCCCCCGCTCCGCCTCCGACAGCAGGGAGTCGAGCGCGCTCACCGACAGCGCGCCGACGACGGCGCCCCAGAGGCTCGTGAGGCCGCCGACGACGAGCATCGCGAGGGTCAGGAACGTCAGCTCGAGGTACACCTGGCCGGTCGAGATCGAGCCGAGCATGTGCACGTAGAGGCCGCCCGCGAAGCCGCAGAGCGCCCCGGAGAGGACGAACGCCCACAGCCGCTGGCGGTGCACGTCGATCCCCGCGGCCTGGGCAGCCGCCGCGTCCTCCCGCGTCGCCCGGAGCATCCGCCCCGCGCGGCTCCGCTGGTAGGCGTACGCGACGGCGACGACGAGGACTGCGCCGGCCGTCGCCTGGAACGGCCCCGTCGTCTGCGGGACGAGCGAGAGCGTCGTGGCGCCGGGCCCGATCGCCCGCCACTCGCGCAGGAGGTTGTTCGTGATCTCGAGCACCGCGAACGTGGCGATGCCGGCGGCGAGTCCCGAGAGGCGCATCAGCGGGAGCCCGACGACCGCCGCGAGCACGGCGCCGACCGCCGCCGCGAGCGCGAGCGACTGGAGGTTCCCCAGCTCGTGGTCGCGGAGGATCGGGAAGAGGTCGCGGAGGATCGACCCCTTCAGCGCGAGCGGCACCGTCATCACGCCGGCGGCGAACGCACCCACCGCGACGAAGCTGATCTGCCCGAACGAGAGCACGCCCGAGTTCCCGATGAAGACGTAGATGCCGGCCACCATCGCCGCGGCGACGATCGCGTCGAGCACGTAGATCTGCGTCGAGCGGGAGACGAGCGTCGCGACGACGCCCGCGGCGACCAGGAGGAGCACGGGGCCCCCGAGCTCGACGAGCGGCGCCGTGCGTCTCACACGCGCTCCACGGAGGCGGCGCCGCGCGGCGCGAACAGCCCGCCCGGGCGCAGGAGCAGGACGAGGATCACGAGCGCGAACACCGCCGACGGCAGGAAGACGGTCTTGTCCGTCGGGAGGACGCCGTTGATCACGCCCGTCGCGACGCCGATCGCGAACGCGCCGAGCGTCGCTGTCCAGAGCCGGTCGAGCCCGCCGACGACGACGCCGACCAGGACCACGATCGTCTCGCCGAGCCCGAAGGCCGGCGTCACGAGTGGCCGCCGCACGGTCAGGACGACGGCGACCAGGACGGCGATGACCGCGGAGAGGAGGACGGCGAACCCGATCACGCGGTCGCTGCGGACGCCCAGCAGCCGCGCCGTGCGGAAGTCGGCCGCGGCCGCCCGCATGTGCAGCCCGATCGTCGTCCGGCCCAGGAGCAGCGCGAGCAGGGCGAGCGTGACCGCCGCGAGCGCGATCGTGACGAGCGTGATCTGCCGCACGTGGAGGTCGCCCACGGTGAAGGCCCGGTTCAGCCCCGAGAGCACGCGCACCGGCTCGCCGATCGTCCCGTCGCGGACGTCGACGATCAGCGCGATGCTCTGCAGCAGGAATGCGAGCGCGAACGTCGTCACGAGCATGACGGCGGGCGACTGGCTGCGGAGCCGCCGGAAGACCGCGAGGTCGAGGACCGTCGAGAGCGCGACGACGACGGCGAGGCACGCGGCGATGCTCGCCGCCGGGTGGAGGTGCGACGTGAAGGCGAGCGTGTACGCGCCGGCCATCACGAGCTGCCCGTACGCGAAGTTGACGAGCCGGAGCACGCCGAAGACGAGCCCGATCCCGACCGCCATCAGCGCGTAGGTCGCTCCGAGCGCGACGGCGTCGACGAGCGTCTGCGCGTCCACGACGGCGAGCGGCGTCATGCGAGGTACGCGGCCACGAGCCGGTCGGTCGCGGCCGCGTCGGCGGGTCCGAGCGTCGCGCGCAGCTCGCCGTTCGCCAGCACGTACGTGCGGTCGGCGAACGCGACCGTCCGCTGCGCGCGCTGCTCCACGAGCAGCACCGTCACGCCGCGGTCGCGGATGTCGGCGAGGGCGCCGAAGACGGCGTCCACGACCGTCGGCGCGAGGCCGAGCGACGGCTCGTCGAGCAGGAGGAGCGCGGGCGCCGAGACCAGCCCGCGTGCGATCGCGAGCTGCTGCTGCTGTCCGCCGGAGAGCACGCCCGCGGGCCGCCGCCGGAACTCCCCCAGCATCGGGAACAGCGCGTACGCCTCCTCGAGAGCCTCCGCCGCGGTGCCGCCGTCGCGGCGCGCGGCGAGCCCGAGCCGGAGGTTCTCCTCGACGGTGAAGCTCGGGAAGACGCGGCGCCCTTCCGGCACGAGCGCGACGCCGGCGCGCGCGACCTCCTCCGGCGAGCGAGCGCGCAGCGGCTCTCCGCGGAGGAGGATCTCGCCGCCCGCGTGCGGAACCGCGCCCATCACCGCGTGGAGCGTCGTCGTCTTCCCCGCGCCGTTGGGGCCGATCAGGCCGACGATCTCGCCCGGCCGCACCTCGAGCGAGAGCCCCCGGACGGCCGCGACGGTCCCGTAGCGGATCTCCAGGTCGCGCAGCGCGAGGAGCGGCTCGGCGGCGCTCACGCCGCCGCACCCGCGGCCGCGCTCTCCCCCAGGTAGGCGGCGGTGACGTCGAGGTTCGCGCGGATCTCGGCGGGGGTGCCGACGGCGAGGGTGCGCCCCTGGTCGAGGACGTGCACGCGGTCGCAGACCTCCATCACGAGCGCCATGTTGTGGTCGATCAGGAGCACACCCGCGTCGTGCTCGTCGCGGACGGAGCGGACGACCGCGGCGAACTCGGGCACCTCCGACTCCGGCAGCCCGGCGGCCGGCTCGTCGAGCAGGACGAACCGCGGCTCGGTCGCGAGTGCGCGTGCGACGCCGAGCCGGCGCTCGTCGCCGTGCGCGAGCGCCGAGGCCGGCGCGTCGGCGAGACCGCCGACGCCGAGCAGCTCGAGGAGGGCGTCCGCGCGCCGCCGCGCCTCGCGAGGGCCGGCGCCGACCCCGAGCGCCGCGACCTCGACGTTCTCCCGGACCGCGAGGCCCGTGAACGCGCGGCTGTGCTGGAACGTCCTCGCGAGACCCGCCCGCGCGCGCCGGTGCGCGCTCCAGCGGGTCACGTCCTCGCCCTCCAGCTCCACCCGTCCCTCGTCGGGCCGGTCGAAGCCGCTGAGCAGGTTCACGAGCGTCGACTTCCCGGCGCCGTTCGGGCCGATCAGCCCGACGACCTCGTGGCGGTGCACCTCCAGCGTGACGCCGTCCAGCGCCCGCACGCCCGCGAACGACCGCGAGACGCCGAGGGCCCGGAGCGCTCCTCCGGGCCCCCGTGCAGGTTCCGCCGCGGCGGCCGCCGCCACTAGATCTCGGGAACGGACGTCGCGGTGACGCCCTCCACGTACCGGCCCTCGTTGTTCTGGATCTCGATCACGCGGTACTCGCGCCCGAAGACGGTGTGCAGCTCCGGCGAGAAGTTGACGTTGCCCGAGATCGTCTCGACGTCGTCGAACTGCTCCATCTCCTCGGCGAGCGCCTGCCCCTCGGTCGAGCCGTCGGCGCGGCGGATCGCCTCGACGACGCCGTCGATCGCCCCCGCGCCCGCGAGGAAGCCGCCGGTGCCCGGCTGCGCGCCCTGCTCCGTCAGCTGCTCGATCAGCCCGCGGACGTCCTCGCTCGGGTCGTCGCCGAACACCGACGCGTACGTGACCGCGTAGTAGTTCGTCACCGGCGGGTTGTCCGTCACCCAGTACGTCCCGTCGCCGGCCCACGAGTTGAGGATCGGCGTGTCGTTCCCGAGCCCGCGCAGGCCGGAGACGAACGCCGGCAGCTCGCCGAACGCGGTCGAGGTGACGATCACGTCGGCGTCAACGGCGTTCAACCGGCTGACGGCCGCATCGACGTTGTCGGAGCCGGTCGCGTACGTCTCCTGCGCGACGATCTCGCCGCCGAGCTCCGTGAAGCGCGCCACGAACGCGTCGACGACGTTCTGGAAGTAGACGATCACCGTGTTCGTGGCCAGCGCCGCGGTGCGCCAGCCGCGGTCCCACGCCCACTCCGCCATCGCCGCGCCCTCGTCCTGGGCGACGTTGCCGAAGCTGAACGCGAGCCGCCCCTGCTCGCCGAATCGGCTCGGCCCCATCTGGTCGGTGCCGATGCACGGAGCGACGGCCAGGACGCCCTGGCCGATCGCCTCCTGCACGACGGGCGTGGCGAAGTCGACGTCGCAGGTGACGAAGATGATGTCCGCGCCGCCCTCGAGGAGCTCCGTCGCGCACACCCGCGCGCGCGCCGGATCGTTGTTCTGCGTGTCGCACGTCTCGATCCGCAGCTCGCGGCCGTCGACGCCTCCCTGCTCGTTGAGCTGCTCCACCCGGATCTGCGCCGCGGCGAGCGCCGGGCCGTCGAACGGCGCCATCTGCCCGGACGCGTCGTACGCCCAGCCGATCGTGATCGGACCCTCTTCCTGCTGCGTGTCGCCCTCCTGCTCGGCGCCCGTCTGCGCGGGGTCGGCCGGTGCGGCCGCGTCGTCGTCCCCACCGCAGCCCGCGCCGCCCAGCACGAGCACGCCCGCGAGCAGGAGCGCCACGAGCCGGGGTCGACTCCTCCTGGATGCCATTACCTACGCCTCCTCTTCCTCGTGGGCTTCCGCGGCGACGTTAACCGACCTCCGCGGGTTTGATCAAATCCCACGACGCCTCGCGTGCCTTGACGAGCCGCAGGAGCGCCGTGTGCAGCGGGACCGGGACGCCGAGCCGCTCGGCCTCGCGCACGAGCGACCCCGTGATGAGGTCGATCTCCGTCCGCCGCCGCGCCTCCACGTCCTCGAGCATCGAGGGGTAGTGCGCGCTGCCGCGGCGCGTCGCGAGGACGTTCATCTCCCACGGGTCGTCGTGGAGCTCGATCCCGGCGGCGGCCGCCACGCGCCTCCCTTCCTCGACGAGCTCGTGCACGAGGTGGCCGAGATCCTCGGCGCGGTCGCGGTCGGCGAAGTGGTGGTCGTGCGGGAGGCCGGTGAGCGCGGCGACGGCGTTGACGGTCGCGTTGAAGATCAGCTTCGACCACTGCGCGGGCCGCAGGTCGGGCAGCACCTCCACGTTGAGGCCGGAGCGCTCGACGAGGCGGCCGGCCTCCTGGACGAGCTCGAACGGCGTCCCCTCGTAGGGCCCCATCCACGTCTCGGTGTCGAGGATGTACTCGACGTGCGTGTCGGAGTGGCGGGTGCCGCTCATGAACGTCACCGCCGAGATCAGCGGCCAGTCGCCGTGGGCGCGCACGATCTCCTCGGCGCCGAGGCCGTTCTGGACGGTCATCACCGCCGCGCCGGGGAAGTGGCCGGCGATCCGCTCGGCCACCGCGCGCAGCTCCGTCGCCTTCGTCGCGACGATGACGAGGTCGGCCTCGAGGTCGCCGGGGTCGGTCGAGGCGCGCACCCGCGCGGTCAGCTCGTGACGTCCCGAGACGCGCAGGCCCTCCGCCGCGAGCGCCTCCGCGTGCTCGCGGCGACGCGTCAGCACCCCCACCTCGCAGACGCGCCCGAGGTGTCCCGCGAAGAGGCTGCCGATGACGCCGGCGCCGGCGATGCAGACCCGTTCGATCACCGCGAGAGGGGCACTTTGAAGCGCTTTTGATCAAGTGTCAAACTGCGACCGTGGCCACCACCGATCGCCGGCGGCCGCGCACGCTCGCCGAGCGCGCGCTCGCCGACCTGCAGGAAGCGATCCTCCACGGCGAGATCGCACCCGGCACGCCGCTCCGCCTGGAGAAGCTCGCGCGGACGCTCGAGATGAGCCCGATGCCGGTGCGAGAGGCCGTGCGGCAGCTCGAGGCGCTCGGGCTCGCGGAGCACGTCCCGCACCGCGGGGCGCGCGTCAGCCGCCTCTCGGTCGACGACCTCCGCGACACCTACGAGGCGCGGCTCGCCCTCGAGACGCTCGCGGTGCGGCGCGCGGCGGCGCGGTTCACGGAGGAGGACGCCGCGGCTGCGCACCGGCGGATCGACGAGCACGTGCGCGCTTACCGCGCGGGCGACCTCCGCGCAGGCCGCGAGGCGCACGCCGCGTTCCACCTCGGCCTGTACGACGCGTCCGGCTCGCGGTGGCTGCCGCGCCTGATCCGGCCGCTGTGGGAGAACAGCGAGCGGTACCGGATCGCCTCGCTGCACGCGAGCGGATCGCTCCAGCGGCGCACCCGCGAGCACCAGCGGATCGTCGAGGCGTGCGCGGCGCACGACGCCGACGCGGCCGACGAGGCGCTGCGGTCGCACCTCGTCCTGACGGCGAACCTCGTGGCGCGCTGGCTCGGCGAGGACGACCTGTTCCCGGGGGAGGCGGCGCCGGGCTAGCGGGAGGCGGCGAGGCGGAGGAACTCGTCGTCGCCGACGAGCCCGCGCTTCTCGGCGCCCAGCCGCTTCACCTCCGCAAGCAGCTCGCGCTCCCGCTCCTCCGTCAGCTCGAGCCCGAGCTCGCGCGCCTTGATCCGGATCGAGTCGATGCCGCTCTTCTTGCCGAGCACGATCGCGCGCTCGGCGCCGACGAGCTCCGACGAGTACGGCTCGATCGACGGCGGGTCGTGGAACTGCGACGCGACCGCGCCCGACTCGCGCCGGAAGAGGTTCTGGCCGACGAGCGGCTTGTACGGCTCGACCTCGTAGCCGCCGAGCTCGCGCACGCGCGCGGACAGCGTGCGGATCCTGGCCAGGTCGAGCCGCGAGTCGACGCCGTAGAGCGCCTGGAGCGCGAGCGCGATCTCGCCGATGTTCGCGTTGCCCGCGCGCTCGCCCATCCCGTTCAGCGTCCCGTGGATCCAGCGCGCGCCCGCCTTGACCGCGGCGACCGCCGCGGCCGTCGCGAGCCCGAAGTCGTTGTGGCCGTGCCAGTGGACGGGGACGCCCAGGTCGGCGACGCGGCCGACGAGGTCCGCGGCCGCCTCCGGCGACGCGATCCCGAGCGTGTCGACGACGACCGCCTCGCTCGCGCCCGCCTCGAGCGCGGTCTCGTAGGCGGCGCGGAAGAAGTCGGGCTCCGCGCGCGACCCGTCGACGCCGAAGAAGGCGACGACGATGCCGTTCTCCACGGCGTACGCGACGGCGTCGCGGATCCGGCCGAGCATCTTCTCGCGCGGTACGCCCAGGGCGTTCAGCTTCAGGTCGGAGATCGGCGACTCGATCACGGACGCCCGCACGCCGAGCTCGACCAGCGCCTCGACGTCGGCGCGGACGGCGCGCGAGAAGCCCCAGACCTCGGCGTCGAGGCCCGCGGAGGCGATCAGCTCGACCGCGCGCCAGTCGTCGTCCGAGACGCGCGGGAAGCCGGCCTCGATCCGCTGCACGCCCGCCTCCGAGAGGCCGCGCGCCAGCTCGAGCTTCTGCTCCGGGTCGAGGACGACGCCGACCGTCTGTTCGCCGTCGCGGAGCGTCGTGTCGTAGAAGCTGATCTCCGCGTCGAGCCCGTGCGGCCGGTTCACCTCGCCGGTCCAGATCATCCGCGCACGACCCCGTCCGGGAACGGCGACAGCTTCTCGGCACCGTCGGCCGTGATCAGGAAGTTGTCCTCGACGCGGAGGCCGCCGCCCCCGTCCCAGTACGCGCCGGGCTCGATCGCCAGCACCATCCCGGCGAGTATCTCGCCCCCGGCCGCCTGGTGCGCGTACGGCGGCTCGTGCGCGCGCGCGCCGACCCCGTGCGCGATCGGGTGCGACGGCTGCCCCGCGTAGCCGATCTCGGCGAGCCCGTCGCGCACGAGGACGTCGAGCTCGGCGAGGCTCGCGCCTGGGCGGCAGTGGGCGACGGCGCGCTCGTAGACGCCGAGCAGCGCCTGCTCGAGCTCGACGTAGCGCGGGTCGAGCTCGCCCGGGCACAGGTTCTTCGTGTGGTCCGCCCAGTAGCCGTCGGCGCAGACCCAGATCTCGAACAGCGTCGGCTCGCGCTCCTGCACCGGCCGGGCGGCGGTCGCCGTGAACGTGCGGATCCCCGCGCCGCTCCAGACGAGCGAGAAGGCGTGCGCGAGCTCGACCTTCCCGCGGTAGCCGGTCCCGTTCGCGTGCACCCAGCCGTTCCACAGCGCGCCCGCCTCGCTCTCCTTCATCCCCGGCCGCAGGTGCTCGCGCACGTACTCCATCGCGCCGGCGGCGATCTCGTTCGCGAGCCGGAGGCGCTCCACCTCCTGCTCGGTCTTGACCGCCCGCGCCTGGTTGAGGAGCGGCGTCGCGTCGATCGCGCCTGCGCCGAACGCGTGGAACCAGTCGTGGGTGAACGTGGTCGGCTCGCCGACCATGCGGTCGGCCGCCTGCGTGCCGAGCGAGAGCTCGAGTCCGACGCGGCCGTAGCCCTTCTCCGCGACGACGGCCTTCGCGGCATCCATCGTCCGCGCGGTCGGCGGCCGCGGGTCGGCGGGCGCGTACCCGGCGACCAGCCGCACGTCGTCCGTCCACGCCGTCCGCGCCGCGTCGTCGGCGGACGCCTCGATCGTGATCAGCGTCTCCTCCTCGCGGCCGAAGACGACGGCGTCGTAGCCCTTCATCCCCCAGAAGCTCGTCAGGTAGACGACGTTGTCCGGCGCGCGGACGACGAGCGCGTCCAGCCCCTCCTCCGCCATCAGCTCGCGCACGCGCGCGAGCTTCGGGTCGTCGCGCGGCCACGGCATGGGCGGCACGCTAACGGACGCCGGTCGGCCGTTCCGCAGCGTGCGCGGCCGCGGGGCTCAGCCGGTGCCCTGCGCCGGATCCTGCGTCAACGCCAGATGCTCGAGGGCGGGCGCGACCTTCGCGGCCAGCTCTCGGACGTCGTCGCTCTCCGCGAGAAGCGCGGTGACCGCGGCCGCGAGCGCGCGCAGCAGCTCCTGGCGGTCGAGCGAGCGCACGAGCGCGGGCTCGAACCGCGCGTGCACCTCCGGCGGGAGATCGTCGGCCCCGCGTCCCTCCCGCGACGGCAAGCCCCGCCGCAAGGCCGCGAGTCCGAGCGCGTGGTCACGCAGCTCGCCGAGCCAGTACTCCGCCTGCCAGAAGCGCCCGCGCTCGATCGACACGCGCGCGTGCAGCGCGAACAGGACCGCGTACCCGAAGAGCTCGCGCGGGTCGTGCGCGGGCGCGAGCGGCTCCTGCACCGCCGTGCCGAACAGCAGCCGGAAGTTCGGGCCCGCGGGGCCGAACGCCGCTGCCGGCGTGAACGAGAGGTCGACCTGGAGGCAGCCGGGCAGGAGGAACACGCGGTAGAGCGTCGCGCCGCGAGCAAGGTCGAAGAGGTGCACGGCCGCGAGCTCGTCCGTGAGGCTCCGCGTCCAGTCCGCGACGACGCCGCCGACGTCCGCGGCATCGTCGACGGCGAACGTGAGGTCGAGGTCGGACCACCGGTCGGCGGACCCGGCGGCGAACGACCCCACCTCCGCCGCGGCGACGACGCGCGAATCGTCGGCTGCGAGCTGCAGCACGCGCTCGCGCACGCGGTCGCGCTCCTCGACGGCGAAGAACCCGCTGCTCACCCCGGCCGCGCCCGGTCCGCGCCGGCCGCTACGCGTCGCCCCACGGCCGGATCCGCGGCGGCGGCGGCTCGCCGTGCGCCTCCTCCCACGAGACGACCGGGTTCCGCAGCACGCCGATCCGCTCGATCTCCGCCTCGATCACGTCGCCCGGCTTCAGATAGAGCCGCCGCCGTTCCTCCTCGGACTTGAACCCGGCGACGCCGGAGACGGTCCCCGTCGAGAGCACGTCGCCGGCCGAGTACCCGAGCCCGGAGAAGTTCGACAGGATCTCCGGGATCGTCACGCTCATCCGGCCCGAGTGCGACTCCTGCCGCACCTCGCCGTTCACCCGCAGCTCCATCGCGAGGTCGTGCGGGTCGGGGATCTCGTCGGGCGTCACGATCCACGGGCCGAGCGGGCAGAACGTGTCGATCGCCTTGCAGAAGCTGAACACGCCGGAGCGCATCTCGCCGCGCTGGATGTCGCGCGCGGTGATGTCGTTGAAGATCACGTAGCCGCCGACGTACTCCGCCGCCTCGTCCGCCGAGAACCACTTCCCCGGCTTCGCGAGGACGACGGCGAGCTCGAGCTCGTAGTCGAGC
>Ga0247713_1000994_pt1 | contig 15167 bp, 16 predicted proteins | sample 21E_NmetaG_FD_189936 | JGI IMG/M metagenome (GOLD analysis project Ga0247713, IMG submission 189936) | Soil microbial communities from hillslope of Landscape Evolution Observatory, University of Arizona, Oracle, AZ, United States - 2-1-E_N | ecosystem: Engineered > Artificial ecosystem >... | reverse complement strand
GGGCGTGGCCGGGGTTGAAACGGGTCGGTGCGGTCACCGTGCCGGCGCCGTAGGCGCCGAGTTGGGCGCAGTCGCCGTAGGCGCCGAGTTGGGCGCAGTCGCCGTAGGCGCCGAGTTGGGCGCAGTCGCCGCCGGCGCCGGCGGGGGCGGGGGCGGGGTGAGATAGGTCACGGCGGCCGGCGTCACCATGCCCAGGCGCTGGCGGGCGGAGGCCACGACCTGGGCCGGCGCCTCCAGCTCGGCGACCATGAGCCGCAGATCCTGGCGGACGGCCTGCTGGGCCTCGATGGACGCCGAGAGCCTGTCGATCTCGGCCTGGTCCTGGGCCAGCACCACCCGGACGGCGACGATGGCGAACAGGCTGGCGAACACGCCGGCCACGAGCATGGCGGTGACCAAGCGGGTGAGGCGGCGGGAGCGGGGCTCGTCGGCCCCGACCACTCGCAGGTGGGGACGGGCCGGCGCGTCGAGCCCGATCGGGGTGCCAGCCGGCCCCCGCCGGCGGGGTTCGGGACGGGGGGCAAACGTGGATGCCGTCACTGGTCCACCCCCTTCCGGGGGCGTACCGGTGAGTGCCTCCTGGACCGTTCTCCCGGAACGCTCATGAAACGGGCACCTCCAGCTTCTCGGCCGCCCGCAGCCGGGCGCTCTCCGAACGGGGATTGGCGGCCAGCTCGGCCGGACCGGGGCGGTGGGCGCCCCGCCAGACCAGGCGGACGGTGGGCACCGCCCCGCACACGCAGGGCAGTCGGGGCGGGCAGGCACAGCCGCCGGTCTCGGCGTTGATGAAGCGGTCCTTGACGATGCGGTCCTCGCCCGAGTGGTAGGCGAGCACCGCGCACCGGCCGCCGGCCACCAGCAGGTCGAGGGCGGCGTCGATCGTGTCGCCGAGCGTCACCAGCTCGCCGTTGACTGCGATCCGAATCGCTTGAAATGTGCGCTTGGCCGGGTGGCCTCCCCGGCGGCGGGCCGGCGCCGGGATGGCGTCCCGCACGAGCTCGGCCAGCTGGCCGGTGGTGGTCACCGGTCGGGAGGCCACTATGGCCTTGGCGATGCGGCGGGCGAAGCGCTCCTCGCCGTGGCGGGCCAGCACACCGGCCAGGCGGGCCTCGTCGTAGCCGTTGACCACGTCGGCCGCGGTGCGGGCCTGTCGGCGGTCGGCCCGCATGTCCAGGGGGCCGTCGCCCCGGTAGCTGAAACCCCGATCGACGTCGTCGAGCTGCATGGAGCTGACGCCGAGGTCGAACAGGACGGCGGACGCGTCGAGGCCGAGCGCGCCGATCTCGTCGAAGTTGGCCCGCCGGAGCTCCACCCGGTCGCCGAAGCGGGCCAGCGCCTCCCCCGCCACGGCCAGGGCCTCGTCGTCCCGGTCGAGGCCGATCAAGGTGTGCTGCGGGAGGGCGTCGAGCAGGGCGGCGGCGTGGCCGCCGGCGCCGACGGTGGCGTCCACGATGACGCCCGCGGGCACGGGTCGCAGCACGTCGACCACTTCTGCCACCATGACGGGCCGGTGGCGGGGCGCGGGATCGCGTTCAGTCCCGCCCATCCGCCACCCTCCGATCGACGGACCGCCGGGAGACATTCCCGACACCTGGGCGAAGAGGGGGGTCTTCACCGATCGGAGGGTGGCGCATGGGCGGCACCGAGCTGTCAGCCGCCCGTGAACTGCTGGCGGGCCAGGGCGACCTCGCCGCGGCTCTTCTTGTCCTGCCACGCCTCGACGGCCCGGATTTCCACGTGGTCGAACGCGCCCGTCACCACGACCGGGCCCTCCAGCAGGGCGGCGAACTCCCGCAGCGGCGCCGGGATGGCGATCCGCCCCTGCTTGTCCGGCACCACTTCCTGGGCGCCGGCGAAGAAGAACGTCGCCCGGTCGTGGCTGGCGGCGTCGTGCTTGGCCTGCTCCCGCAGTTCGCGGGCCCGGCTCTCGAACTCCGCCGGCGGCCACAGCGCCAGGCACCTCTCCACCTCGCTGGTGAGAAAGGCGTTCTCCAGCTGCTCCCGGAACTTGGCCGGCAGGATCAGCCTGCCCTTTCCATCCAAGGTCGGGGTATACTCTCCTAGGAACATCAGTTCGATTGAGACTTCGGGAAGGAACCCTCAGCGGCACAACGCAAGGCACAGTCGTCAGCATCACGGCTCCCACCACTTCCCACCACGAGCCACCACTTTAAACCCCTTTTCTCCCTGGGGTCAATGCGCGTGTGCGTGCCACTGCCGTCTGTGGGCAAAGATGCCAACGGTGGACCTCCCTCTTCGCACCCGGGTGGCGGCGATGGCCGGGCGAGCCATCGCCGACGCCTCGCGCTGGGTCGGGGCGGGCGAGGGCTCGGTCATCGGGGGGCGGGTCACCCTGGCCATCGACCAGCGGGCACTGGAGCTCATGGCCGCCGGCCACCAGTCGGTGGCCGTCTCGGGCACCAACGGCAAGACCACCACCACCCGGCTGCTGGCGGCCGCCCTGTCCACCCGGGGCCCGGTGAGCACGAACTCGGCCGGCGCCAACCTCATCCCCGGCCTGGTGAGCAGCCTGTTCCGGGGCCGAGCCGGTGCCGCCGTCGCCCTGGAGGTCGACGAGGGCCACCTCGCCGAGGCGATCGCGGCCGTGCACCCGACGGCCGTCGTCCTCCTCAACCTCAGCCGCGACCAGCTCGACCGCTTCGGCGAGGTCCGCCGCCACGCCGCCGACTGGCGCCTGGCTCTGGCCGCCTCGCCGGGCACCGTCGTGGTCGCCAACGCCGACGATCCCCTGGTGTGCTGGGCCGCCGGCGCCTGCGAGCCCGCCACCAACGGCCAGCGCTGTGGCGTGACGTGGGTGGGCACCGGCCAGCGCTGGCGGGCCGACGCCTCGGCCTGTCCCAACTGCGGGAGCCGCATCCGCTGGACCGAGGGGCGCGGGGAGCGGGGCGGCGTCCCCTGGGCGTGCACCTCGTGCACCCTCGCCCGCCCCCGCCCCGACGCCTGGCTGGAGGGCTCGGACCTGGTGCTGGCCGACGGGCGCCGGCTCCCCATCCACCTGCAGCTCCCGGGGCGGGTCAACGTCTCGAACGCAGCCATGGCGGTGGCCGGCGCCATGGTGCTGGGCGTCGACCCCGGCCGCGCCGTTCGGGCCATGTCCCGGGTGCGGGCCGTCGCCGGCCGCTACCAGGTGCTCAACGTCGGCGGCGCCCGGGTCCGGCTGCTCCTGGCCAAGAACCCCGCCGGCTGGGCCGAGGCGCTGGGCCTCATCCGGCCCCCGCCCACGCCGGTCATCATCGGGATCAACGCCGGCGTCGCCGACGGGCGTGACCCGTCCTGGCTGTGGGACGTCCCCTTCGAGCAGCTCCGGGGCCGGCTGGTGGTGGCCACCGGCGAGCGGGGCCGCGACCTTGCCGTGCGCCTGCGCTACGCAGGTGTCCGCCACACCTACGAGCCCGACTACCGCAAGGCGGTGGCGGTCGGAGCAGCCGGCCTGGCGGGCGGCTCCAATGTCTCCGCTCGGGGGGCCGCGGGGCCCAAGCAGGCGGAGATCGACTTCGTCGCCAACTACACCTCGTTCCAGGACGCCCGCCGGGCCTTGACCTCGGGGGCCCGCGGCGCCGTGCCGGCCCGATGAGCCCAGTGCCTGAGCGGGTCTCTATCGCCCTGCTGTATCCCGAGCTGCTCGGGACCTACGGCGACGGTGGCAACGCCACGGTCCTGGCCCAGCGCCTCCGCTGGAGGAACATCCCGGCCGAGGTGGTCGACGTCCACGCCGGCGAGCCCATCCCGTCCTCGTGCCAGATCTATGTCATGGGCGGGGGTGAGGACGCCCCCCAGGCCCTGGCCGCCCGGGAGTTGCGGTCAAGTCCCGCCCTGGTGGACGCGGTTGCCGGCGGCGCCGCCGTCCTTGCCGTGTGCGCCGGTCTCCAGGTGCTCGGCCAGCGATTCGCGGCCGAGGACGGCAAGGCCCACGACGGCCTGGGCCTGCTCGACTGCGAGACCCACCGCGACGACGGCCCACGGCGGGTGGGCGAGGTCGTCATCACCCCCGACCCGTCGCTCGACCTGCCCGATCTCACCGGCTACGAGAACCACGGCGGCGTCACCACCATCGGCCCCGACGCCCAGCCCCTCGGCCGGGTGGTCGTGGGCCATGGCAACGACGGCGGCGACGGCACCGAGGGCATCGTGAACGGCCGCGTCGTCGGCACCTACCTCCACGGCCCGGTGCTGGCCCGCAACCCGGCGCTGGCCGACCATCTCCTGACCTCCGTCCTGGGCCCCCTCGAACCCCTGGACGACGAAGAGGTCGAGGCCCTCCGCAAGGAGCGGCTGCACGCCGCCCGCCATCCCCATATGCACATGCCGCAGCTCACCTCGGGCTGGCGCCGGCTCCTCCGGGGCAACTGAGCCCCGTGCCCGCCCGACGCCGGCCCGCCCCTGGGGCGGTGCTCCTCCTGGTTCTCACCGCCCTGCTGGCCGCCGGCTGCTCGAGCACCGGAAAGGCGGCCGCGCCGGCCACGACCACCACCGCCATACCCGAGACGACCACCACCACCGAGGCGCCGACCACCACCACGACCGCCCCGCCACCGCCACCCACCTATCCCTTGACCGGCCGCCCGGCCACCGACGCCGGCATCGCCGGGCGGGCGGCGGTGGCGGTCAAGATCGACAACATCATCGACGCCCGGCCCCAGGCCGGCATCACCGCCGCCGACCTGGTCTATGAGGAGTTCACCGAGGGCGTCACCCGCTTCATCGTCGTCTACCACTCCCAGGACGCCGAGGTGGTCGGGCCGGTGCGCTCCGTGCGGCCGGCCGACCCGGTGATCGTGTCGCCGCTGGGTGGCGTGTTCGGTTTCTCCGGCGGGAGCCCCGGAGCGCTGTCGCTCGCCGCCGACACACCGCTCAGGCTCGTCATGGAGGACGACGTGGCCGTCATGTACCGCCGGCCCGGGCGGGCGGCGCCCCACAATCTCTACACCTCCACCGCCGGCCTGTTCTCCCGGGTGCCGGCCGAGGAGGGGTCGCCCCGGCCCTTCGCCACCTTCCTCGCCGAGGGCAAGTCCTTCGGCGGCCCCGGTGCCATGCCGGTCGCCGGCATCGCTCTGGTGCCCGCGCCCTACGTCACCGCCGGCTACGACTGGGACGCGGCCAGCGGCACCTGGCTGCGCAACACCGACGGCCACCCCCACATGGTCGAGGAGGGCCGCCTCGCCCCCACGACGGTCATCGTGCAGTTCACCCCGTACTCGTACTTCATCGACGACTACAGCGTGCAGTTCCCCGAGGTCGTCGGCACCGGCGAGGCGTGGGTCTTCGCCGCCGGCGCCATGGTGCCGGGCACGTGGCACAAGGAGTCGCCCGGTGCGGTCACCAACTTCGTCGACTCCGCCGGCGCCCCTATCGCCATCCCCCCCGGCCAGACATGGGTCCACCTCGTCGCCCCCGGGTCATCGGTGACGACGGGCTAGTGAGCACCGCCCGGCTCCCAGCGGGAGCGGCCGACGGATCGTCTTTCGACGACGGGCACGAACCGCCGGTCGAATGGGTAGAGACCGGCGAAGTGAAGAAGCATCCTCCGCGCGCTCTGCCACACGAGCTGTCCGCGGTTCGGCGACGGCCCGTGGGCAAGTGCCTGATCGAGGCGCTGTCGCTCACGATCTGGGCTCTGATGACACTGGGGACGGTGGTCGCCAAGCACCTGCGCCGGGCCGGCATCGCCCTGTCGGGAGGGGCGCCCCGTCCTGGCGACGCCGGCGTCGTGCCAGGGGGCCGGCGCCGGCGAGTGGGCGTGGTGGCCGGCGCCACGGTTGCCGCCGCCGGCGTCGCCGCCCTCTGCGCCGGGCCGGTGCTGCGCCTCGCCGCCCGGCCGCTGGCCGGCACCATGGCGGCCGAGGGCTTGCCCGCCATCGATCAGCGCTCGACCGTCCTCGCCGTCGACGGAAGCACCCTGGCCTCCCTCCACGACGGCATCAACCGTCACGTGGTCCCACTGGGCGAGGTTCCCGACGTCGTGCGCCCGTGCTCGCCGCCGAAGACAACGATTTCTGGGAGCACGGCGGCTACGACGGCGGAGCGATGGCCCGAGCGCTGCTCACCAACCTCCGGGCCGGCGAGGTGACCCAGGGAGGCTCCACCATCACCCAGCAGCTGGCGAAGCAGAACTTCTCCGGAGACGAGCTGAGCATGCTTCGCAAGGCCAGGGAACTGCTCTATGCGGTGGCCCTCGAGGAACGGTTGAGCAAGGAACAGCTCCTGGAGCGGTACCTCAATCAGGTGTACTTCGGCTCCCAGGCCTACGGGGTGGTGGCGGCAGCGGAGGAGTTCTTCGGAACCGGGATCAAGCAGGTGACCGTCGAGCAGGCGGCACTGCTCGCCGGCCTCATCCGGGCTCCCGCGGCACTCGACCCTCGTACCGATCCGGCGTCGGCGACCATCCGCCGCGACCAGGTGCTGAGAGCCATGGCCTCGGTCGGCGCCATCCCGCCCGACATCGCCGCCCAGGCGGTGGCGAAGCCGGTCGAGGTGCTCCCCGCCCGGCCGGTTGACGACACCCACCGCTTCGTGGTCGAGGCGGTGAAGCGGGAGTTCCTGGCCAACGGTGCGTTCGGTGCGACGGAGGGCGAGCGGCGTGACCTCCTCCTCACCGGCGGCCTGGAGATCCGCACCACCATCAATCCCCACCTTCAGCAGGCGGCGCGCACCGCCCTCGGCTCCGTCTCCGAGCGTCTCGGCTCCGCGCTGGTCGCCATCGATCCCCGCTCGGGCGCAATCCGCGCCGTGCACAACGGCGGGACGGCGGCGACGGGCCAGTTCGACGTCGCCATGCAAGGACGCCGGCCGCCGGGGAGCACGTTCAAGCCCCTGGCCGCGGCGGCGGCGCTGGAGGCCGGGATGCCGCAGACGCAGTACCTCGTGGGCGACGGCCCCATCCAGATCGACTACCGGGGCGCCCCGCAGCCGTGGCGGGTGAGCAACTTCGACGGTGCCCGACACGGGCCCGTGCCGCTCGCCGACGCCGTCGTCTACAGCGTCAACACCGCGTTCGCCCAGATCGGCGTGGCCGTCGGTCCGGGGAAGGTTGCCGACGTCGCCGGCCGGCTCGGCATCGACGTCGACGGTGCCCTGGGCCCGCCCGAGACCCGCGGGCCGGCCGTCGCCCTCGGGGGCCTCCGCAACGGTGTGTCGCCCGTCGAGATGGCGTCGGCCTACGGGGCCTTCGCCGCCGGCGGCGCCCACACCGCGCCGTATCTCATCGATCAGGTCGTGGACCGCAGCGGCCGGGAGATCTACAAGGCCACGCCGACATTCCGGCGGGTGCTCGACGAGCCGGTCAACGGCATTCTCGTGGACATCCTCCAGGAAGCGGTGGCCGAGGGCACCGGCTCGGCAGCGGCGCTGGCCGGCTGGGAACCGTTGGGGAAGACCGGTACCAGCGAGAAGGGAGCCGACGCCTGGTTCGTGGGCGCCACGCCCGTGCTTTCGACGGCGGTTTGGGTCGGCCATCCCGGAAGCACCGAACCGGTGCGGAACCTGACCGGAGGTGGGGTGGCGGCGCCGGTGTGGGGGCGGTTCATGACCGCCGCCATGCGTGGTGTACCGCCGGTCACGTTCCCACCCCGATCAGCGGATCGACCGTCCACCCGCCCGCTCGAGCTCCCGGTGGCGCGTGCCTGCACCTCGGCCTGCGCAGACGTGCCCGGCCGGTGACGGCCGGGAGCGCCTCGGCAGGCTCCGGGGGCAGCGGCTGAGGCCGCGGGCGACCAGGTCGGCCCGGGTGCTCGGTGGGACGACGAACCGGGCCGGCGGACGTCGCTCGACAAGCTGATCCGCGGGCCCAGGCGGCACAATGAGCGCGATGGGTGAGCACGACGGCAAGGTGATCGCAGTGGTGGGCGCCACGGGCCTGCAGGGCCGCGCCGTCAGCCGGCGCCTCCTGGCGCGGGGGTGGCGGGTGCGGGCGCTCACCCGGAAGCCCGACGGCGAAGCAGCACGCGCCCTCGCCGGTCTGGGGGCCGAGGTGGTGAAGGCGGACTCGACCGACCGCGCCTCGCTGGAACGGAGCTTCGCCGGCGCCCATGGCGTCTACAGCGTGCAGAACCACCACATCAGCGGCCTCGACGGGGAAGTCGCCCAGGGCAGGACCGTCGCCGACGCCGCCGCCGGGGCAGGCGCCGGCCACCTGGTCTACGCCTCGGCGGGGACGGGAGATCGCAACACGGGAGTGGGGTCCTGGGACGTGAAGTTGGCCGTGATCGACCACATCCGGCAGCTGGACGTGCCGCTGACGGTGCTCCGCCCGATGGCGTTCATGGAGCTGATGACGGACAAGAAGTTCTACCCGCCGGCGTCGGTGTGGCATCTGATGCCGAAGCTCATGGGTGAGGACCGCCCTGTCGGCTGGATCTCCGTCGACGACGTCGCCGTCATCGCCGAGAAGGCCTTCGCCGAGCCCGGTGCCTACGCCGGCCGGGAACTGAGCCTGGCCAGCGACGTGCAGTCCATCAAGGAGTGCCGGGCCATCTGGGGTGATGTCACGGGGAAGGCGCCCCGCCGGTTCCCGATGCCGGTGTGGCTGTTCGAGCGATTCTCGGGGACGGACGAGACGACGATGTGGCGCTGGTTGCGAGACAACCACGTCGACCTCGACACCGGCCCGACGTTCCAGGCCCATCCCGGCGCCCGCACCGTGAGGGCATGGCTGTCCGCTCGGAGCGCACCGTAGGGAGCGGCGCCCGCATGTGCCGGCGAGTCAGCCGCCGGCCGAGCGGTACCGGCAGATGACGACGCCGGTCGACGCCGTCGACGTGGAGACCAACTCCAAGCGGCGCGCCTTCCCGTCGTCGGGGAACAGGCGCTTGCCGCCGCCGAGCAGGATCGGCTCCACCATGAGGCGGTACTCGTCGACGAGGTCGTTGCTGATGAGCTGGGCGGCGAGCGTCGGGCTCCCCATGACCTGGATGTCACCACCGTCACGGGCTCGGAGTTCGGCCACGCCGCCCAGGGCGTCATCGGCGGGGAGCAAGGTCGAGTTCGGCCAGTCCAGGTCATCTTGGCCCAGGGTGCGCGACGCCACGTACTTGGGGATCTCGTTCATCCGGTCGGCGAAGGGGTCACCGGCCCGGTCGGGCCACGCCGCCGCCATGTTCTGCCACGTTCGCCGGCCGAACAGGAGCGCTTCGGTGGCCTCCATCGCCTCGTCGAAGACGGGGCCCATGGCTTCGTCGTCGAAGTAGGGCATCGACCACCCGCCGTGCGCAAAGCCGCCGTCGGTGTCCTCGGTCTCGCCTCCGGGCGCTTGGACGACCCCGTCGAGGCTCATGAAGTCACTGAGGACGATCCGCATCGTGTTCCTTCCCGTGGTGGACACGGCAGTCTGGCCCGTCGCGACGGTGCCGGCGCCGAGCGGGTTCGGGCACCATAGGGGAATGAGCGGCAGCACGTGGCTCCAGCGCCGGCCGGCGCCCGGGCTGCGGCCCTTGATCGACAGCTACGTCGGCTACCGCACGGAGGGGCTGGCCGCCGGGATCCACCGGGGCCTGCCCTCCCGCCACCTCACCGTCATCGTCAGCATCGGCGAGCCGATCGACGTGGTGGCCCAGACCGACCCCTGCCAGGCTCCGGACCGCTACCGGTTCGTGGTCAGCGGGCTGCAGGCCCGGGCCGCGCTCATCGCCTCCCCGGCCGTCCAGGAGGGAGTGGCCGTCGAGCTCACGCCGCTGGGCAGCCGAGCCCTGCTCGGCGTGCCGGCGGGAGAGCTGTGGGACACCTCGGTCGAGGCGGCCGACGTCCTGGGGCCGGCGGCCGTGGAGCTGTGGGAGCGCGTGCACCACGCCGGCGGGTGGGCGGACCGGTTCGCCGCCTGCGACGACGTCTTCGGCCGGCTGGTGGCCGCCACCGGCTCGCCGGCGCCGGCGCCGGCGGTGGCCGGCGCGTGGGAACTGCTCCTGGCCTCGGGCGGGGCGATGGGCGTGGTCGAGCTGGCCCGGCGGGTGGGATGGAGCCGCCGCCACCTGGCGGCCCGGTTCACCTCGGAGTTCGGCCTCTCCCCCAAGCTGGCCGCCCGGGTGGTGCGCTTCGAGCGGGCCGCCACGATGCTGCGGTCGCCCCGCCGGCCGGCGCTGGCCGAGGTGGCGACCGCCTGCGGCTACTACGACCAGCCCCACCTCAACCGGGACTTCGTGGAGCTGGCCGGCTGCCCGCCCGGCGAGTGGCTGGCTGCGGAGCACCCATCCGTCCAAGACACCGGCGCTGGTCAACCGGCAAGATCGACGCCATGAGCGACAACTCCCCTTCCATCTGGCCCATCCTCACCTACAAGGACGCCCCTGCGGCGGCCCGGTTCCTCGTCGAGGCCTTCGGCTTCGAGATGCGGGGCCTCTACACCCGCGAGGGCGACCCTGACGTCGTCGAGCACGCCGAGGCTCGCTGGCCGCTGGGCGGCGGCGTCATGTTCGGCACCGCCGGCAAGGACGACGGCCCCTTCGGCCGGCGCCGGGCGGGCAACGACTCCGTCTACGTCGTCTGCGACGACCCCGACGGGCTCTTCGCCCGGGCCACCGCCGCCGGCGCCGAGGTGATCCGGGAGCTCAGGGACGAGGACTACGGGTCCCGGGGCTTCACCGTCGCCGACCCCGAGGGCAACCTCTGGAGCTTCGGCACCTACCGGGGCGAGTAGGGCTCCAGGTCCAGCAGCTCGGCCCGCACCGTGGCCCACGCCGCCTCGCCGGCGGCCACCAGCAGTCCGCTGGTGCTCTGGTCCGGGCGGTACGGGGTGCCGTCGTGGCGCCAGGCGACGCCGCCCGCCTCCTCGACCAGCAGCGCCCCGGGGGCGTGGTCCCACGGCAGGGTGCGGCCGAAGACGGCGAAGTCCTGGTGGCCCTCGGCGATGAGGGGGTACTCGACCGCGGCAGCCATCCGGCCGGTCGTCACCTCGGCGAACCGGCCGGCGTTGCGGTCCACCGTGGCCCGCACGGAGTCGTCGAGAAACCGCCGGAGCACGCCGCCCCGCAGCCGGTCGGTCTCGACCGGCGGGTCTCCGCGCTCCAGGCGCCGGCCGTCGGCCCACGCCCCGCTCCCGCGCTCGGCCACGTAGAGGCGCCGGTCGATCGGCCGCCAGACCCAGGCCAGCACGGTCCGGCCCTGCTCGACGAGGGCCGCCATCACTCCCCAGTCGGCGGCGCCGGCCACGAAGTTCGACGTCCCGTCAAGGGGATCCACCAGCCACACCCGCGGCGCCGCCCCGATCAGGTCGAAGGGCACCTCGCCCTGCGCGGCGGTCGCCTCCTCGCCGACGACGGGGACGCCGGGCAGCAGGTCGCCGAGTCGGCGAACGAGGAGGGCCTCGGCCTCCGTGTCGGCGGTGGTGACCAGCTCGTTCGGCGCCTTCTCGTCGACGTCGCCGTCGGCCAGGTTGGCGAACCGAGGCTCGACGACCTCGGCCGCCACCTCCCGCAGGATGGCGGCGACCCGGTCGACCAGGGTGCCGGTGTCCACCCGGCCATCATGTCAACTCCGAAGTCCGGCCCTCCCACCGGGAGTCGACGGTCGACGGGGGTCGAAGACCCTGCGCTCGAACCGCAGTCGACGCCAAAAAAAGGGGCCGAAGGGGCCTTTCAGGCGTCCGGGCGCGCGAACTAACTGCGACGCGCAGGTAACATCACCGGCGCATCGCCTTTCCGCTTGCGACGACGCTCTGGAAGGTTCTTCCACGGGGCGGGGATGCCGAAACCTGGGACGATCAGCGCGGGCTGGGGCCCCAGGTCGGGAGGGAGGTGATTCGCATGAATATCGCAACCATCCGAAACATCAGCCGGCTCGGCATGGCCATCCTGGCCGCTGCCGCAGCCGCCATCGCCGTACTGCTCCTGCAGTCGACCCCGTCGTGGGCCCAGACCTCTGGGAACTCCGGTGGGTCCGGCAACACGGGAGCGGCGGTCGCAGTGGGAGGTGCCGACAGCGCCGCCTCATCGGGTGCCGGTTCCGGCTCAACCGCCGGCTCCGGCTCCACGGGGGCAGCTGTGAACCAGACCACGGTGATCTCCGCCGGCGGGAGCGGGGGCAGCGGGGGCCTGTCGGCCGCCGGGTCCGGCGCAGGTGGTTCAGCCACCAACGTGTCGGTAGGCACCGTCGGGACCAGCACGGCCACGGGCGGCTCCAGTGTGAGCCAAACGTCGGCCAACGGCGGTTCCGGCGGTGGTTCGACGGTCAACGTCAAGCCCGTCGCCACTTCGGGTGACTCAGGCGCGGCGAAGTCGCAGTCCAGTGCAACCAACACCGGGAACACTGGCGCGGCGACATCGCAAGCGGTGAGCAACCCGGTAGCGGTGTCCGGGAACTCCGGGAACACCGGAAACACCGGGGCGGCGACCTCGAACCCGACGGCAACCAACTCAGGGATCCTGGGGACGGCTGTCGCAGTCGGTGGAGGCGCTCAGTCCGGCAACTCGGGGAACTCCGGGGACACCGGTCCGGCCGTCGCCATCGGCAGTGCCAACAGCAACGCCAGCTCGGGTGCCAGCGCCACCAGCAACGCGGCGTCGGGCAACACGGGCGCGGCGGTGAACAGCACTGGCGTCGCAGCCATCGGGGGCGCCGGCGGCGACGGCGGCATCGCCGTCGGTGTCTCCGGCCCAGCCGGTCCGGCCCTCAACCTCTCGTTGGGGACCATCGGCTCGTCGGCGGCCATCGGCGGCCACAGTGTGGCCGTCGGCACGGCGAACGGAGCAGCAGGAGGCGGGGTGAACGTCAACGCCACCCCCATCGCAACATCCGGCAACACCGGGAGCGCGTCGGCACAATCCAGTGCCACGAACACCGGCCGTACCGGCCCTGCCTTCTCCAGCGCCGTCAGCAGCCCCTGGGCGGTCTCGGGTAACTCCGGGACCACCGGCAACACCGGTCCGGCCACGTCCAACCCGGTGGCGTTGAACAACGCCATCCTGGGCGGGGCCTTCGTCTTCGGTGGCAATGCCAGATCGGGCAACTCGGGAGCATCCGGGGACACCGGTGGGGCAGTCGCCATCGGGGACGCGGCCAGTGCTGCCAACTCAGGAGCCGGCGCCAACGCCAACGCAGCGTCCGGCACGTCCGGCAACGCGGTCAACGGCACCGGCATCTTCGCCCTCGGCGGGCTGGGCGGGGACGCCGGCATCACCCTGGTCCGGGCCGGGCCCGGCGCACCCGCGGTCAACATCTCCCTGTTGACCATCGGGGCGTCGACCGCAGTGGGCGGCTCCTCCGTCGCCACCGGTTCCGCCAATGGCGGGGCAGGTGGGACCACGACGGTGACCGTCGCCCCTGACGCCCTTTCCGGCAACTCGGGGGCCGTGTCGGCTCAGTCGAGCGCCACCAACACCGGTGCCACCGGATCGGCGGCGTCGGGTTCGGTCAGTAACCCGGTCGCCGTTTCCGGCCAGTCCGGCGGCACGGGCGCCACCGGTCCGGTGATCGTCTCCCCGACGGCCACCAACACCGCAGTGCTCGGTATCGCCATCGTGCTCCTCCCCTTCCTGTTCTTCTTGTTCTAGGAAGCCGGAGCCACGAAGTCGAAGGGCCCCTCCTCCGGGAGGGGCCCTTCCTCGTTTCAGGGGAGCCGGTCGAGGAAGGCCTCGGGGTCGACGTCGAGCCCGCGGGCGGCGCCGGCCACGTCGGTGAGGGCCTGCCGGCGCTCCTCGGCGGTGAGGGTCAGGCGGTCGACGAGGCGTTCGGGGCGCCACTCGAGAAGGGCGGCGCACTGGAACAGGGCGCCGGCCCGGGTCCGGCGCTGGCTCATGCCGACGACCTTGGCCCCGTCGACAGTCACCTCTCCGGGGCCGAGGCCGGCGAAGCAGACGAGGCGCGACCACGGGGTGGTCACCAGGGGGCCGGCGTGGGCCGTGGCGCCGCCACCGAGGGCGGCGGCCCAGGTCTCGCCCAGCCAGGCGAAGGCCCGGCCCACGTCGACCTCCCACAGGGGGTCGTCCACCGGCACGACCACGTCGATCCAGACGAGGCCGCCGGGCTCCATCAGCACCGCCCCGCCCCCGCTGCGCCGGCGGACCGCCGGCGTGCCGGGGACGACGACGGCGTCCGGCTGGGTACTGCCGAGGACGACCGCCGTCGACGTCGGCTCGAGCACCCATGCGGTGCGGGTCGAGGGCCACTCGTGGTCGAAGAGGTCGGCCGGCGCACCCCGCCGGCGCCGGATGTCCCACATCACCGAGTGGTTCTGGTTGCACTTAGCCCCCGCATGCGCGGTCAACTGCAACCAGAACGGGAGGGGGGCCTCAGGCGGAGAGGGCGGCGGCGCCCTGCAGGTAGGGCTCCCACTGCGGCGACACGTGGCCCACGGCCACGATGATCCAGGTCAGCTCCTTGGGCGCGGTCGGCCGCCGGCGCAGGACCATGCCGGCGTCGTGCACGGACCGGTCCTCCTTGCGGCTGTTGCAGGGCCGGCAGGCGGCCACGACGTTCTCCCAGACATGGAGGCCACCCCGGCTGCGGGGGATCACGTGGTCGATGTTCTCCGCCGGCGCCCCGCAGTACTGGCAGCGGTTGTCGTCCCGGGCGAACACCGCCCGCCGGTTGAGGGCGGCCCGGGTGCGGAACGGCACCTTCACGTAGTGGGTCAGGCGGATCACCGATGGTGCGGGCATGACCGTGCGCTCGGAGTGCAGTGACCGGTCGCTGGCATGCAGCACCTCGGCCTTCTGCTTCAGGACCAGGACCACCGCCCGCCGGACGGGAACGACACAGAGGGGCTCGTAGGTGGCATTGAGGACGAGCGCCTTCGACATGTCAGTGTCCCGCTGGTGGCAGGTGCATGAGCGTCGAGGGTACCTCAGCCGGCCTGGGTCATCGGGAAGGAAACCGGCGGCACCACTCCAGGTAGGCGACCACGTCGGCCGGTGCCGGCGCCTTCCCCGCGTCCCCGAACGCCGTCTGCAGCCGGAAGCGCACGTAGGCGGGGTCGGGCCGGGGCACCGGCGGCCACCGGCGCCACCAGCCGGGGACGGCCATGCGCAGGCTCTGGCGGAGGGCCACCCCCCACAGGCCGGGACGCGCGATCACCGCCCGCGCCGCCGGCCCCAGCCACCGCCATCCCGCCTCGAACTGGTGACGTTCGGCGGGGCCAGGACCCCGATTTCCGTCACCGGTTCCCGAGGGGGGCCCGCTCACAGCCGGCCGACCCCCCGCCAGCCCACCGCCGCCGCCCAGGC
>Ga0247713_1000993_pt1 | contig 15185 bp, 12 predicted proteins | sample 21E_NmetaG_FD_189936 | JGI IMG/M metagenome (GOLD analysis project Ga0247713, IMG submission 189936) | Soil microbial communities from hillslope of Landscape Evolution Observatory, University of Arizona, Oracle, AZ, United States - 2-1-E_N | ecosystem: Engineered > Artificial ecosystem >... | reverse complement strand
AGCTGCTGCTGTGGGGACGGAGCATCGAGTTCGATAAGACCACCGACACCCCCGAGTTGCAGCAAGCCCTCAGCCGGCTCGAGCCCACCCACGCTCAACAGACAGAGCCAGATGTCATCCTGCACGTCGCCGACTGGGGCTGGATCTTCATCGAAGCGAAGCTGTCCAGCCCAACCTCCACCTACGCAGGCAAGACCGAGAAGCTCAAACCGTGGATCGAGCGGTACTCCGACGCATCCCCTGGGCTCTTTGCCTCGGCGGCGCTGCAAGCCGCCGACGCCAGGCGCTTTCCCGAGCAGCTGCTGCGCAACGTGGCCGTCGCCAATGCCGTTCGAGACGGCGGCGAGCGCGCCGTCGTCGTGGCACTCGTCCGCGAGCAATACGCCAGGGCTGTCGCCGGCTGGGCCGGAAACTACCTGGCGCCCGATGCGCCGGTCAGCACGCGATCAGCCACCTGGGAGCAACTCTATGCGGCGCTGCCGCACGACGACACGCGCCTCGCGACGCTTCGACACTACATGTGGGACAAGAGCGTCGGCCTGCGCCCCGCCTTCGACCTCGGTCAACGGTCGAGGTCCGAACGCGCTCGATAACGCCTCGTTATGGCCCGCCGGCGACGTGCGGGCGCGGTCACTCCTGTTCGGCGGCATCGCGCATCTGGCGCACGGCGCCGATGAGCCCGCCGGGCGACTGCGGATCGTGCCCTCCGACCGCCCACGGCGCCTCTGAACGCCATCCGTAGTACGCGTCGGAAATCTCGGCCAGGGCGGCCGCCAGCCAGGCTAGGCGCTCGTGCTCGGCCAACGCCTGGACGTCGGCTAGCTCCCAAGCCGAGGAGCAATCCACCGGATTGGATGCGGTCGCGCCGTGCCGGACGGCGGTCGTGTGATGCCAGCGGTGCTGATCGAGTTCCGTCGCTGACAGCGCGAGCGCGAACAGCTCGTCTAGGAGTTGGGCGCGCCAATGCAGGTTGTCGGCGTGCATGGCATTGCGGACCAGTTCGAGCTCGGGGGTCCAGTCCTCGTCGCTGTGGCTGGCAGTGGGCGGTTCGGGTGTGCGTTCCATGCCTATACATCGTTGTGAGCGGGTCTGGCGTAAAGCCGAGCGGGACCGTCGTGCGCTCGTGCCGCACCTTCGAGCCGCCCTGGCTTTGATCGTCTGTTATCCGGGGAAACTATGACCAGCGGAGCGACGAAGGAGTAGGCGATGGGCTTCTGGAAAGAGGCGTGGCAGGCGCAGAAGGAGACGTGGCGTGAGACCAACACGGAAAGCGCAAGGTCGAACGCAAAGGCTGACCGACTTCGCAAAGAGGCCGTGAAGAAGGACAAGCGCGCCGAGAAGATGTCTAAGAAGCATCTGCGCGGCAATATCCGTGCTCGCAACGCTGCAGCTATAGCCGAAAATCTGCACAGGCAGGCCGACGGGCTCGAGCAGCCAACCGACCGTTGCGCTCAATGCGGCCAGTCCAGGAGCGTGCGCAACCCGAACTGCTACCTCTACTCGCACCGCGAGGGGCGCTAGGCCCCCGACCGAGCGCGGTGATCGCCGACATCGTGCTGCCGCTTCGGGTCGGCCGCGACCCCGTGTCCCTCGCCGTCACGTGCTTGACACGCGGCGGACTCAGCGATTCGGCACGCCAAACGACGAAACATGGCGCGAATCCGCCGGGCAGGCGGCCATCGCCACAGGCGGCAGCCCATCCGCGCCCGCCCGGTGGCTCAAGTTCGGAGCACGTCGACCTCGACGGCCAGCGCCATCTGCCATCGCAGGCGCCCGTGACGGCCAGCGCCACCTGCCATCGCAGGCGCCCGTGACGGCCGGCGCCGCCTGCCATCGCAGGCGCCCGTTCTTCTAAAGACGCGTAGCTCACACCGGACTGGCTCGACGCCAAATGAGTGCGGCACGACCTAGGTTCGCTGAAAACGACCAAGCCGCCCTGGCGAGAGGACGGCTTCCCGTTGAATCAACAGCGATCGTGTGTCAGGCAGCGCTGATAGCCGTACCGTCCTGCGGCTCCTCGTCATCGTCGTCGGCGAAGGCCAGCTCGTCGATCGCGGACGGAGGAAGCGCCCGCGGGCTGACGTCGCCCCGCTGCATCTCGCGCGGTATCTGCGTGACCTCGTCGAGGTCCGCCAGCGCGCCGTCAGGCGCGACGGTCCCGAGCTCCGACAGGCGCCGCGCGCCAGGCAGCACCATCCGGTTGAAGGAGCCCGACGCCTCGTTATAGCCCTTGACGAGCGTGCCGATCTTCTTGCCTAGTCCGCTGAGGTGGCGGGTGAAGACGCCGAGGCGCTTGTAGAGCTCGCGGCCGAGCTTCTCGACCTCCGTGGCGTTGGCGGCCAGCACCTCCTGGCGCCAGCCAAGCGCGATGATTCGCAGCAGTGCCATCAGGTTCATCGGCGTGGCAATCACGACTTGCTTGCGGTGGATCTCAGCGGCCAGCGACTTGTCCGCGTCCATCGCGGCCAACAGGACCTGGTCGTTGGGAATGAACATCACGACGAAATCCGGCGAGCAGCTAAGTCGCTCCCAGTAGCCCTTCGAGTCGAGGGAGTTGATATGCGCGCGGACCTGACGCGCGTGCTCGCCGAGCAGGCGCTCGCGCTCGGCGTCGTCAGTCGCCGAGATGCTCTCCAGGTAGGCCGCGAGCGGCACCTTGGCATCGACGATGACGTCACGGCCGCCAGGCATGTGCACGCATGCGTCGGGCCGCAGCACACCCTGCTCGCCATTGAGCGCACGCTGCTCGTCGAAGTCGACGTGGCGCAGCATCCCGGCCGCCTCGATGATGTTTCGCAGCTGGATCTCGCCCCAACGTCCGCGCACGTGCGGGCGCCCGAGCGCGCCGACTAGCGCTTGCGTACCGGCCATTAGCTCCGACTGCGACTGGCGCATCGTCTGTAGCTGCGCGGCGAGCTCGGTGCGGCCCTTGATGCGCTCGCGCTCGATCTCGTCGAGCCTGCCCGCTATGTGCGTAAGCGTCTGCTCGACGCCGCCGACGAGCTGCGCCACCTCCTTGTGCTCGGCGTCGATCTCGGCCTTGGCCTCCGCCCGGGCCTTGCCCAGCTGCGCCTTGGCCAGCGCGACGAGCTGCGGCGCAGTTTCCTTGAGAGCACCGGAGGTCGCCGCCTTCACGCGGTCGTCGATGTTGGCCTCGATCGCGCGCAGCTCGGCCACGCGCTCCTCGTGAGCGTTGCGCTCGGCCCCAAGCTCCGCCTGGGCCGTCGCCAGGCGCGCCTGCGCGCTAGCCAGCTCCGTGCGCACGTCGGTCAGCTCCTGGTGGGCTTCGTGCTGACCGCCGGCCAACCGCTCGTGCAACGCCGCTACCTCAGCCAGCGCCCGGTCACGCTCGCCACGCAGTTGCCGCGCCTGCTCCCGCGCATCGCGCAACTGCTCTTCATACGCGCCCAACCGCACACGCGAAAGGAGATAGACCGCGATCGCTCCGCTCGCGAACGCCACGATCATCATGAGCGCCGGCATCAGCGCTCACCGACCTTTCGCATCGAAGCAGAGTTTGCGCTGTGCGTCACGAGCGACGCCTCGTTGTCTGCTTCGCAAACCGTGTCGGACTCCATCGGCGCGTAGCGAATCGCGCCGCGCGAAGGCACAGCGCGCACAACGCCAGCGTCGATCAGCGCCATCAAGTCCGCGACGACTTCGCTCGGACTCGGCGGAGCATCGACGACCATCGGCAAGTCCGGCACAACGCGAAGCCACGGCAGATGACCGCGGGGCATGGCGCGGCACCGGCGAGCGGCGCGTGGATCCAACGACGCGCCGGAGGGGTGAGATGAGTGATTCGACTGCATGCGGTCAAGGCTCCTTGCTCTACGCGAGGTTGCGTAGCACCATGATCAGCAGACAGCTCGGACGGAACGACGGTGCCGGTCGGGGGCCTGCAGATGCCAACTGGCCGCGAGGGCTCGCCTAAATCGTCGGTTTTGGCCGCTCTCTCCGGAGAAAAGCAGTGGTTATCCACACGGTTGTGCACGGCTACGTGCCAGCTATACACCACGCGGAGCGGCGTATGAACAGGTTGTGCACAGGCGAGAGTGGCACCGTGGGACGGACGCCGCTACAAGTCGCTCATCCGATGCCCGTGACCGAGCTCAAAACCTCCACTCGCCTGTTGCGAGCCGCCGAGGCAGAACGCAAGGAGCTTCGTGCCCAGCGGGCCCGGCTCGACGCTGCGCACACCGCCACGTTGGCGCAGCTGCGAGAGATCGAGCGCGCCCTTGCCGATATCGACGAACGCAAGCGCCTGCTCGACCAGCTAGCGCCGCGCTCCACCAACGCCGCCGTGATGACGAGCGGCTCCGCGGCCGAACGCACAAGGCCAGGGCGCGTTGGCCACGACGCCGCTGCCGCCGGAGCCGACGATGCCGCCGCGACCGCCGCGCATGTCCTACGAGGGCCGGCCATTCGCGAGACGGCCGTTCGCCTGCTTGTGCGCCGCGGCGGGATTGAAGCACTGCACTACCGCCAGTGGTTTGAGCTGCTCAAAAGCGAGGGTTACGCCGTTGCCGGGAAGGACAGCCTCGCCGTCTTTCTAACGCAGATCTCACGTTCACCGGCGGTCCGCAAGGGCACGCAAGCCGGTGTCTACGAGCTCGATCGCGACGCGCCTCGCCGACTGGCGCGCGACGTGCAGCGCCTACAGGCCGAACTCCTCGAGCTGGCCGGCCGCACGCCCAGCACAGCGGATCTGGCCGAGATCCGTGCGCGCCGCGAGCAGCTGACGAGCGCGATTGGCCAAGCCGAACGCGCGCTTGAGGAAGCGCAACGCGTGCTGGCGGAGGACGCGGTCGACGCCTCCACGCCGCTTGCCGTGTAGCTGACGAAGCTACTAGGCCATGCGCCGAGGCGACCAAGACGCTGACAACGCCGACGACGTGCAACGGGCGCTGGCTCGCCTGCGCGCCGCCGAGCGCGACAGGCGCGCGGCGATCGAGGACCTAATCCGGCTCGGCGTCGTGCGAAGCCGCGTGCTCGTCGGCGACCTCGGTGAGCAGATCGCGGCCCGCTACTACGGCGTCGAACTCGCGCCGGTCTTTACGCCCGGCTATGACCTCGTCGACCCACGGGGCCGGCGCGTGCAGGTCAAGACCCTCCGCGGTACCCCGAGTCGGCCGCGCACGATCATCGGCGAAGTCAAACGGCCATGTGACGTCGTCCTGGCGATCCGGTTGGACTTCGATTACACGCCCACGGAGGCGCTCGAGATGCCGGTTGAGGTCGCCGAGGCGTACGTCGGCAAGAATGGCACGCTGAGCTGGACTCGCGCCCTCGCGGACGATGAGCGGGTGCAGCGTATCCCCGTGCACAAGCTCATGGGCGGTCTCTGAGCGCTTAGCTTATGTCCCTGTCCTGCCTGCGCCGCAAATTGCTGCGCGCTATGGCCAGACTTCGCCTGCGCAGAGCCGTTCGATCGCCGCGTGGACTTGTTCTGCCCTGTGGTCAAGAAAACCCCGGAAGTCGCCGCCGGCCAGGTCGTCATAGTCGATCAGGTGGGTGGTGAGGCGGTGGCGGACCTCGTCCTCGCCGAGGGCGGCTGCCGCTGTCCGGTCCCGCAAGTAGTCGACCGGTGGCTTGGCGGAGATCGTGCGATTCGTTTTCCACGTGATCAGCGCACAGTTGAGCGCCACCGAGGCGCCCCACTCTGGGATGCCCTGGTCTCGCAGGTAGGCGACCGGGTACAAGTGGTGGTACTCGCGCTTGACGATGTTGGCGTCGCTGATCGCTGCGCCATCCGCGATGTCGAGAGCTCCGGCGCGAAAGGAGATCGACAAAATCGCCCGCGACAACCGGTCGCGGCGTTTCGGCCATCCCGAAGTCCGTACCTCGTCGACCGACGGTAGTGGTTGCTCGAAGATGGGCGCCGGCGGCTCGTCCGGGGCCCCCGCTTCGATGGCGGACAGAAGTGCCGAGTAGTCCTGAAAGCTCGCCGTCGCGGCGGCGGCTTCGTACCGTGTAGTCGCAAACGCGCGCCATAGGTAGCGGCGGAGGAGTGTTCTGACTGCGCCGAGGCGGTCCGGATCGTCGGGAGCTTTGGCCCACAAGATGGTGAGGGGCGCAAGTACGACCTCACTCGGCAGACGCGCTCCGTCGATGATCCGCTCCTCAGCAAGAAAGGCGGTGAGTTGCTCGGCGCCGCGCACGATGAGGGGCCAGTCCTCGACCATTCGCTCGAAGTTGAGGAAGACAAGCTCGCGTTGCGTCGGTCGCTTGCCCTGAAGCAGGGCCGCCGCGGGCAGGACGAGTTGAGCCGGCCTGATGTACCGGCTAAGAGCTGGCACCTGGCCCTCGAGTGACGCGACGAGGTCGTGTAGAGATTCGCCAGTTTCGCCCTCGACGCGCGCGACGATGATGTCGAACGCCGTCAGCGGCACCGAGCGGGTGTTGAGCTTCTCAAAGACGTTGAGGATCACCGTTTCGGAGCTTTCAACCGGCAACGCGAGGTAGGGCAGGTTGAATGCTGCAACGCGCGCGCGCAGGCCGTGTACGAGCGGCTGTAGCTCGAGCAGTCGCTCCACGTCACCGGCCGTGGCGTCGCGCATCCATGTTCCGCATTCCGTTTCGCCGTCTCCGTCGGGCCGCAGTAAGCGGGCCGGGATCAGGCCGCGGTCGAGAACGTGCTTGGGGTTGTCGCACCAGACGGGGTAGCGCTGATTGGCGCGCCACCAGCGGCTCTGGCCCGAGGCGAGGAAGTCTCGGCGACCGTCCTCGTCCTCATCTCGATCCCGGATGTCGATGAAGTCGGAGCGGTCGGGATAGTCGTCGTTCAGCGCTCGCCAGAGCGCGGTGAGCCGCTGTTGGCCGTCGAGGAGCAACTCTGTCATGCGCTCGGTCGGCTGGGGTGCGCCGGCCAGCGGCCGGTGGCGGAAGGGCGGTTCGTCGCCGATCTCGAGGACCAGCACTGCGCCCGCCGGCAGCTCGTCGATCACCGTCTGCGCGAGATCTTCGACTTCGCGTGGCCCCCAGGCCTCAAACCGCTGAAACCGCGGCAGCTGAACTTGGCCGGTCTTGATCCGGGTGAACCATTGGCTCAGCGTGCGATTACGGGCATCCACAACTTGTCCTGGCGACCATCAGGCCTAGATCGAAGAAGCGCGTCAGCCTATCGAGCACCACCTCAGCGCGCTCGCGCGTCCTCCGTCGTAGCCTTTCGCCAGCGATGCAGTACTGGATGAAGAACTCGAGCAGCGTGGAGGCGCCGTACACGCGCGACGACTGGAAGAGCGAGCGCGGAAAGCTCTGGCCGACCGTCAACCTCCCGCGTTCGAAGCGCCCGTCGGCGCGGCGAGGCGATCGCATGTTCTGGCACGCCATCGGATCGGCCGCGTGGCTCGGCGACGGCCCCTTCTTCGCGCTCGGCGAGGTGACGTCGGACGAGCCGTTTCTCAGCGACCATCCGCAATGGCCGTGGGCGCTCGAGGTCACGATCCTGGCGGAGGTGCCGCTGCTCTCTCGGGCACCGAGGCTCGGGGACGTTGGCATCGAGCTACGGTCGCTGCGGCGCCAGTCCTACATCAGGATGAGCGACGAGCAAGGCCACCTTGCCGAGCGCCTGCTGCTAAATGCCGCGTGATGATCGCGCGGCGTCCAAAGGTTGCTGCAGCAGCTCGCCGCACACGACCAGCGGCGGCTCTGGAGCGAGACGGTTGGGCCATCTGAGACAGGAACAGATCGCGTGTTGCCGACGCCGTCGTGCGCCCGTACCCTGGCGTCGTGCAACCGCACCGCGAATGGACGACCGCCTCTCGCCTTGAGCGCACGCCGCGCCTAGTCGTGCCGTTCGCGGACATCGCCTCGGACATCAGCGGTGACGCCGCAGACTCCGTCCACTTCTTCCCGTCTGTAGTGCATTGCGAGCGGGTGGTCTTCGCGGCGCAATGGGATTTCGGACCCGACGAAGATCTTGGAGAGGTGATCTCGCTCGAACGCCTACGCCGCGACCCGGAGGCGATGAGGTTTCATCTAGCGCAGAAGAGGACACCCCACGGCAGGAGGCCCGCTCTTGAAATGCTTGCCGAGGCGCTCGCTCGTGCCCGTACGCTGCGGGATAACTGCGCCTGAGTAGTGTGTCGCGCGTTGACGTCCGAGCCTTATATACGGAGGCATGGCACACGCTTTGCCACAACGTCAGCAATGACACGTATCCATGGCTTCACCACGGTAGCCTTACGGATCTCCTGTCAAGCGGTATTCCTCCGCGTAGATTGAGATCAACGTGACGCGCGAGCGTATCATCACCGCCAGCCGTTTGGTGCCGCAGGGGCGGTGGACCACTTACGCCACGATCAGCGAAGTCGTCTACGGGCACCGAGATGGCGCGCGGACCGTGGGCAAAGTTATTCGTGCGGACGCTCATGTCGATAGCTCGCATCGCACGCTCGCTGCAAGCGGGAAAATATCGCCGGAGTGGCGCGGAGCCGGAGGCGGTCCCGAGGAGTGCGTTCGGCGACTTCGTCGCGAGGGCGTATGGGACGACAGCAGAGATCGAGCCCGACCAGACCTCTTCATCGACGCCGCGGCCTTGAGGCAACTCGGCGCCTAGGGCGCCCGATCTCATCGCGAGGCCTCGGAGTGATACGACGGTTTCCTCACGGTGATATCGCAATCCAACAACGCAGAACGCGCCGCTTGTGGTCCCCCGCCGAGGAGGCGGGGTACAGGGTCACACGGGCGTGACATCGTGTGCCGGGTGTCCAGCCAGCGCCCGCATGTTCTGACGACCTACTCCGGCCGTCAGCTCGACCTCGACAACTGCACGCCACAGGCAATCTTCATCGACGACATCGCGAGTGCGCTGTCGAAGATCTGTCGCTTCGGAGCGCAGGCCCGACGCTTCTACTCCGTCGCACAGCACGCGCTGCTCGGGCAGGACATCCTTCTCGGTGATCTCGGCCGTGCCGATCTATCGCTCTTCGCCCTGCACCACGACTCGCACGAGGCTTTCGTGGTGACCTGCCGAGCCCGTTGAAGGCAAGCTCAACCGGGAAGGCAACGGCGCCTATCGCCGCCTGTGCGACCACCTCGACGAGGCGATCGACAGACGCCTTCGGCTTTTGGCGTACCGGCTGCTGGCAGCGCCAGCTACTGCGCCTTCAAGCGTGCCGATCAGACGGCGCTGTTGCTCGAGGCGCAAGCGCTGCTCGACGATCACGGCGCCGGCGTCTCCGAGCAACTGAAGCGGGATGGCGTCGACCTCAACGGTCTCGCCTCCCAGCATGCGCTTGAGCGGCCGTGGACGCCGGCACAGGCGGAAGCTGAGTTCCTTGCTGCTCACCACGCGGCGATGGCCAGCGCCGCATAGTTCTCCGGGCCTCAGGAAGGTATCTCCGAGGCCACAGAGTCGCGCGTCGCGTGCCAGAGCATTCGGTCTTCGGCGCGGAAGCGCGGAGCAGCGCGTAGGCGATCAGCCGGCCAGCCGCTCGAGCGAGTCGGCGAGCGGCAGATGAATCCAGCCCTCGCGCATGGCCGCCCACCGGAGGCTATGAGGAATCGCCTCGGACTGACCGATTTGGACGGCGCGCGCCACGAGCGCCGAGACGAACGCGTCGAGGTCGTCGTCGTTGGAGACGCAGCGATCGAACGTCGCGTCGTCGACATCGACCTGGCCGGCGAGCTGCAGCCGAAGGCTTGTCATCATCGTGCGGCGCCTGTTCTCACGGCCGGACTTGTTCGTCTTGTACGCGGCGTCGAGGACGGACGTGCCAGCCGGGACGACGCCCCAGCGCCGAAGCGCCGCCGCGGGATAGACCTCAGCCACCCGGCCAGCGCCTGCCCGGTCGATGGGCCCCTCGGTGGCTGCAAGGCTCGTCAGCAGTCGAGCGACACGCATGGCCGGCCACGCCAAGTCGCTTGTCGCCACACTTAGCGGCGCCTGGCCGGTGACGTCCGCCACCACGACCTCGGTCGCCCGGAACCTCATGTCCTCCTGCGCGAGCCCCAGCCAGGTCCCATGATCGCGGTAAGTCGAGAGCGCATCGACAAAAGCCAGTGGCCACGCGAACGGCGCGTCGATGCCGATCTTCTCGATCTGTGGGTCTGTCATCAGCTCAAGCAGCCGTTGGTCATCAAGAGCATGAGAGCCGTGATCGAGCACCGTCGCTGGTGTCGCCGTCCAGTCGAGCAGACAGACGCCAGTCTGCTTGGCCTGCGACGCGAGGTCGATGCCGAGCGTGTGGCTAGGAATTACTTCCCTGGGCACTGGATGTGGGGTTCGACACGGTGCGCGCGGTGTCCTCTTCTCCGCCTCGCTCCGGTGCCGCCCCGCACCTCGACTGATCCCGCCATGGTTGTGTTCGGCGCAGCCGTGCGCGCAGCCCGCGAACGGCGAGAGCTTTCGGTGGAGCAGCTTGCGCGCGACATCCCGAGAATGGACGCTGCCTACCTCGCCGCCGTGGAGCGCGGTTGGCATGCCGTGAGCATCCCGACAGCCCTCAGGATCGCCGCAGCGCTCCGGATGGACCTCAGCGAGCTTGTACAAGACCTCGGACCGGTCTCCCAGCCGGCAGAAGGCGCCTCTGAGGCCACGGGGTAACATTGGCTTTCCGCCCGGTCCTGTGCGCTGCCTCTGCCCGACTACCTAACCGCCCGTCCCCAGCCGTCCCGCGTCCCTCTATGCCTTATCACCGTCGCAGGGAGCGAGCGATGGCCGACAAGATCTGGCGGGCGGCGCTGCCTCGGGTGCTGACCATCGCGAGGGCTCGGACCACCCCGTCTTGTGAAGTTCCGGACGCGGTGTTGCTGGCCGAGGTAGAGCACTTGTTCGGGCCGCCTGACATCTGGGCGGCAGAACAGTGGTTCGTGCGCCGACTACGAGGCGAAGCCGACACCGCGACGGCGCGGACTGCGTTAGCAGACGAACTTCAGCGGCAACTGCAGATTCGGCTTGCCCGCGGGGCGGAGCACCGCCCGTGGGGTCTGCTGCGCGGCAACCAATCGAGGCACCGCAGTCGACGAGGCGACCCCCCGCGACGTCCGTTTGACACAGGTCACGGATCCTGAGACCGTTACTGGCGATCCTTGGCCTTCGGGCCAGGGAGGGCCCGACAGCAGCGGCGTAGAGCTCTCAGCTCAGGCGTCTCGGGAACTTCCACGTCGATGCAGTTCGCCGCTCGGGCGAGCTGTCGGAGGTTTCCTTGCCCCGCACGCCGCCAGTCGTGGCTACCGAGCCACGCCTCATCGTCGTTCCCGCGGCTGACAGCCGCCACGCGCTGCTTGCCTCGTCGCAGCTAGATGCGCTGCTGGCGCTCATCGCCGGAGCAGTGCGATGAACGACCCGCGCTTCGCATACACCCCTCTGGTGGCGACGCTGTTTCCACGCCAGCACGAAGGAAGGATCGAGATCCGCGCCTTCGATCGGCGTACGGGTCAGCCCGAGCAGCGCTTCGTCGGCGTGATCTCGCACCACGTCCTCTACGACTACGTCGCGCAGCGCCGAGAGACGCATGACATCTACATCGGTGTGCTGCCGCGCAGCCGCGCAGAAGGCACACGCGACGCGTGCTTGCCGGGCCGCGCGGTGTGGGTCGACCTCGACCACTCGGACGCGATGCTTGATCTCCTCGGGTTTCCGTTGGAGCCGTCGTGCATCGTGGCTAGCGGCTCGCCCGGGCACCTTCACGCCTACTGGGAACTGCGTGACCCCGCGGACCCGACCGACATCGAGTCCATCAATCGCCAACTCGCTCGCCGCCTGGGCGGCGACCTCAACTGCTGTGACGCCGCACGGATAATGCGGCTGCCGGGGTCGCTGAACCACAAGCACAACCCGCCCGCTGAGGCCAAGATCGTCAGCCAGAAATCCTTCAGGAGCTTTACGCTGGAGGAGATCTACGAAGCACTGCGAGACGGCGACGATCCGGCCGTCGCAGACCCCGCCCCAGTCGATGGCGGCGGGCCGAGCACCGCCGTCCAGCGGGTACTTGACCGCGTGGAGTCCGTTCGCTCGACGGCGAACGGATGGACGGCTCGCTGCCCAGCACACGACGATCAGCACCCTTCGCTGTCGATCGCGCAAGGCGACGACGGGCGCTGCCTGTTGAAGTGCCACGCGGGCTGTACGGTCGACGCGATCACCGCCGCGCTCGGGCTGCGCGTCGGCGACCTGTTTCCCGACCGAGGACCCTCCGGTAGGAGCGCCCGGGACCGGCTGTTGCTTCTGGCCGAGCTTGAGCAGGTCGACCTCTTCCACGACCCGGCGGGGCGCGCCTACGCCAAGATCCCGGTCGGCGATCACCGCGAGGCGTGGGCCCTGGACTCCAGCACGTTCGCGCATTGGCTGCAACGCGAGTACTACCGCCACCACAGCAGCAGTGTGGGCCCCGACGTCGTTCGGGAGGCCGTCGCCCAGCTGGCGGCGGAGGCCAGGTTCGACGCGCCCGAGCGGGTTGTGCACCGCCGCGTCGGCGGCGACCTGGAGCGCATATGGGTCGACCTCGGCGACGATGCGTGGTCGATCGCCGAGATCCGCAACGACGGCACCTGGGCGCTGCGCCAGGGCGCCCCGGTCGAGTTCGTCCGCGAGCCCGGGATGCTGGCGCTCCCCGCCCCGGTGCAGGACGGCAATATCGACCTGCTGCGCCCGCTGGTCAACATCCCCGACGACCGGCTATGGACGTTGTACCGGGGGGCGCTGATCGCCGCCTACCACCCGACGGGTCCGTACTTCGTAACGTTCTTGCACGGGTCGGCGGGTTCGGGCAAGACGATGGCGGCCCGTTGGTTCGCCCAGCTCGTCGACCCGTACACGGCGCAGTTCTTGACCGGCACGTCCACCGAGAAGGACGCCATGGTCGCGGCGTCCAAGTGCAGGCTGCTGCCGATCGACAACATGTCGCGGCTGACGCGCGGCTGGTCGGACATGCTGTGCGTCAACTCGACGGGGGCCGGCGATCGCCGCCGCCAGCTCTACACCGACGATGGGCTGTTCGCCCTGGTGTTCAAGGGGCCGGCACTGGTCACCTCGCTCGTGCTACTGGCCACGCGCGGCGACTTGATCGATCGCCTGGTGCCGATCGGCTTTGAGCGCATCACCGACGACGTTCGCCAGGCCGAGACGAAGCTGAAGTCCATGTTCGCCGAGGCTGCCCCGGCTGTCCTGGGCGGGATCTTCGACGCCATCGCTGCGGCACTGCGACACGGACCCGAGACCCAGCTGCCCGTCGTGCCGCGCATGGCCGACGCCACGCTGTTCGTCACCGCGGCCGAAGGGGCCCTGGCCGTCACGGCCGGCACATTCGCCGACACACTCGTCGCGGCGCAGCACCACGCGCTCAGCGACACGATCGAGATCAACCCCTTCATCGAGGCGACCGTTCGCTTCATGGTCCACAAGCCGGCCTGGGAAGGATCGGCGGCACGACTGCTCGAAGAGGCGGCCAAGCTCGTCGAGTACGGCGCTCGCACACCGGGCTGGCCCGCGAACCCCGCCGCCGCAAGCGCGCTGCTCAGCGAGTACCAGCTGCCGCTGGGCGCGCACGGCATCGTCGTGGAGCGGCGACGCACACCAGGCGGCAACCGCGACCGCTTCCTCGTGCTGCACAACACGCACGCCGGGACGGGCGGGACGAGCGGGACGACACACCAGCCGCCGATGAACCGCTAACCGGCCAGAGACCCCGGCCGTCCTTACCCTAATTGTGCCGAACCGCACAAGCTGTTTTGCTTACGGGTTTCGCCCATGCGTCAAGTCCCTGCTCCCACCTCGACCGGCTGGCTGCTCGACCTCGCCGCCGTCCGCGGCCCGCGCTTCGTCGTGCTGCACGCCGACGAGGCCGCCGCCCGTCAGGCACTCGCCGCTCACCTCGTCGACAGCGGGGTGCTGGCCGGCGAGGCGGAGGCCGATCTGCTCGTCGCCGAGGCCGACATCGAGCCCGTGGACGTGATCTGGTGAGTCTGCGCTGCGCCTTCTACGGGCGCCTGAGCACCGACGACAAGCAGGACCAGACCCTCGCGCGGCCCTCCCAGCTCGACGCGTGCGTCCGCAAGGCGCGCGAGCTCGGCGGCGAGATCGTCGTGGAGTTCTTCGACCAGGAGTCCGGCGCCAAGGACGACCGGCCCGGCTGGACGTCGCTGACGCAGGAGGCGCGCGACGCGGCCACCCGGCGCTTTGACGCCGTCGTGATCTACCAGACGTCGCGCCTGTCGCGCGACCGCGTATCCGCCGGGCTGTTTCATCGCGAGCTGCGCAAGGTCGGCGTGCAGATCCACTACGCCATCGGCGCCGGCGACCCGAGCACCGCCGAGGGCGGCCTGCTGATCGCGCTGCAGCAGGCCTTCGACGAGTACGAGCGCGCCAAGCTCTCGCGCGAGACCAAGCGCGGGATGCGCGAGTCAGCTCGCCAGGGCTTTCGCTGCGGCGGCCGCGCCCCCTACGGCTACTGCTTCGAGCGAACCGCGCACCCCGTCGCCGCCCGCGCGAAAGCCGGCGAGACCAAGACGCGCCTCGTCCCAGATCCCGAGCAGGCGCCGGTGATCGTCGAGATCTTCCACCTGTGGGCCGACAAGGGCTACGGCTGCAAGGCCATCGCCGACCACCTCAACCGCCCCGGCGGCCCGCCATCGCCGCGCCACGTCGACACCAAGCGCAACATCCGCGGCGACTGGGCCAAGAGCACGATCCGCGCGATCCTCAAGAACCCCACCTACACCGGCCGCCTGGTCTGGAACCGCCTGGACTTCGCCACCCAGCGCGAGGCCGGCGGCACCGCGCGTCTGCGCTCCCCCGACGAGTGGATCGTCGCCGACGTCGAGCACGAGCCGCTCATCTCCGAGCAGACGTTCGCGGCCGCCCAGCAGCGCTTCGCCGAACGCAGCCGGCGCACCCAGGGGCGCGACAACGGCCAAGCCGCCTACCTATTCACCGGCATGATCCGCTGCTGCGCCGGCCACCAGCCGCTCGCCATGTACGGCCGTCGCCGCAAGGAGCACATCTACATGACCTGCGACTACGGCCGCGCCTACGGCCGCGAAGCCGCCGAGCAGATCGACGGCCACGGCCAATGGCTCTCGATCCGCGAAGACCAGCTGCTGCCGATCGTCGAGCAGTTCTTCGCCGAGAGAATCTTCGGCCCGATGCGCCTCGACAAGCTCGCCCGCCAGCTCCGCGCCCACGAGAAGACCACGACCAAAATGACCCTGGCGACGCAGCGCCGGCTGCGCGACCGTATCGC
>Ga0247713_1000992_pt1 | contig 15189 bp, 15 predicted proteins | sample 21E_NmetaG_FD_189936 | JGI IMG/M metagenome (GOLD analysis project Ga0247713, IMG submission 189936) | Soil microbial communities from hillslope of Landscape Evolution Observatory, University of Arizona, Oracle, AZ, United States - 2-1-E_N | ecosystem: Engineered > Artificial ecosystem >... | reverse complement strand
CCCCGACCCCGAGCGCGACGGCGACGGCGACGGCGACGAGGACGAGGACGGGGGCGAGGACCGCGAGGCGGACGCCCCGGCGGACGACCCGAAGCCGGCGCTCGAAGTGCTCGGTCGTGACTGCGGCGCCAGCGACCTCGAACCGCACGAGGGCTTCCAGGACGCCCCCCGCTGCGTCGACACGGCCTTCGGCGAGGTGGCCGACGAGGAGCGCAACCCGTCGCTGCTCATCACCTCGGCCCCGCAGAGCGTCGCCGCCGGCGAGGCGTTCGAGATCGAGGTGAGCACCCGCAACCTCGTCCGCGACCGGTTCCTCGGCGCCAAGGACGGCGGCTACTACCTCGAGAGCTCGTTCCTCACCCCGGAGGGCATCCAGCGCGGCCACTTCCACACCGCCTGCCGGATGCTGCCGAGCACCGACGTCGCCCCGGACGCCGCGCCCGAGCCCGTCTTCTTCGTCGCCACCCAGGACGGCGGTGGCGGCGCCCGGCCGGACAGCGTGACCGTGCCGGTCCCCGAGGGCCTGCCCGGGGCCGGGACGGCGCAGTGCGCGGTCTGGGCCGGCGACGGCTCGCACCGCATCCCGATGATGCAGCGCGCCAACCAGGTCCCCGCGTTCGACATCATCCGGATCGAGGTCGCCGGGTGAACCGCGGCTGGTAGCCCCCGCCCGCCCTTTCGCGACGGACGCCGCTCTCGTCGGCCGGATGGCGACGAGAGCGCCGTCCGCTGCAGGGGGACGGCCGGGATCAGGTCAGGCCGAGGTCGGCGAGGCCGAGCAGGGCCCGGTAGGCCACGCCCTCGGCCTCGATCGCCTCCCGCGCGCCGGTCTCCCGGTCGACGACCGTGACCGCGCCGACGACCTCCGCGCCCGCCTCGCGCGCGGCGCGCACCGCGGTGATCGGCGAGGCACCCGTCGTCGACGTGTCCTCGACGACGAGCACCCGGCGCCGGGCGATCTCCGGGCCCTCGACGCGCCGCTGCATGCCGTGCCGCTTGGCCTCCTTGCGCACCACGAACGCGTCGACGGCGGCGCCATCGGCCGCCGCGGCGTGCAGCACCGCCGTGGCCACCGGGTCGGCGCCGAGGGTGAGTCCGCCGACGGCGGCGTAGTCCCAGTCGGCGGTGAGAACGCGGAGCAGCCGCCCCACCAGCGGCGCGGCGCGGTGATGCAGCGTCACCCGACGCATGTCGACGTAGTAGTCGGCGGTGGCGCCGGAGGACAGGGTCACGGCGCCGTGGACGACGGCGAGCTCGCGCACCAGGCCGATGAGCTCGTCGCGCTCGGTGTCGGCGCTCATGTCCGATCCCGGTCCACCAGCGCGGCCAGCCGCCGCACGAGCGGCCGCGGCAGCAGGTCCGCCACGGTGACGACGGCCTCGTACCGGACGCCGGGCACCGACACCACCTTCTTCTCCGTCACGTCCCGGAGCGGTGGCGGACGGCCTTGCCCTGTTCCAGCACGGTCGCGACCTCGGCGAGATCGGCCAGCAGGTTCTGCAGCCGGTCGGGATCGGCGCCCAGCGGGGCCACCGCGAGCACCCACGCGTCCTCGGCCCACAGCACCTCGATGTCGTCGCCGACGGCGTCGGCGGCGACGGCGAGCCGGGAGGTCAGCAGCGGGCGCACCGCCTCGGGGTCGGCGACGAACGCGTAGCGCTCGCCGACCCGTTCCAGCAGGTCCAGGCCGGCGTCGCCGGGCTCGGGGGCGGACGGCAGCCGCAGCTCCATCGCGGCCGGCAGCGCCGAGCGGACCTGCACCGCGGCGACCACCGAGGCGACCCGCCCCGCCTGCTCGTGGTCGAAGAGGTAGCCGCGCCGGTCACCGTCCGGCGTCGGCACGTCCCCCGACACGACGTTGCGCGCGACGCCCGCGCCGCCCTGCGAGATCGTCCCGTAGCGCCACCGGCCGGGCAGCACGGGATCGCTGTCCTGCCACTCCCAGCCCCGCGCAGCCGCCCAGCGCTTGCGGTCGCGGCTGCCGGCGCTGCTCCGGATCCGGTCGACGACCAGCAGCGCGACACCCAGCAGCACGGCGACGAGCGCGATCACGAACCACGTCGAGGCGTCCACGGCCGGAGCCTATCCCCGCGGACCCCTTCCGGCCGGGAACGCCACGGGCTCCGGGGTCGCGAGGCTCGGCGGCGGCAGCGCCGCCGCGGCGAGGAGCAGCTGGGCCGGCCGGAGCCGCGGGGCGGGCCGCCGCCGCTTACTGCTCGCCCCGGACCATGCGTTCCCAGTCCCGCGGGCGGTGGCCTCCGCCCTCCCAGTCCCGCGGCGCCGCCTCGGCCGATTCCTTCTGCTTCCAGCTCTCGGTGGTCACCGCGGCCGCGGTGTCGACCACGTCCTGCCGGGTGAGCGGCGTCGAGGGCCCGGGGACGGCGGCGGCCGGCAACATGCTGAGCCCGGCGTCGCGCACCCCCTGCCCGGCGATCTGGACGGCGTGCCCGCGCCGCGCGACGTCGTCGAGCAGGTCGACCGCGCCGTCCGTGCGCCGGGCCAGCGAGGTCGCGACCGTGCTGATGCGCCCGACCGTCCCGGTCAGCGCGTCCGCCGCCGCGGCGAGGTCGTCGAGCAGCGTCGCGATCCTCGACGCCACGTCGGCCGCCGTGGTCGCCGCCCGCATCACGGCCCACCCGATGAAGGCCGCCACCGACCCGCCGACGGTGACGAGGCTCGCCGCGAGCGTCCCGGCCGCCCAGTAGACGAGCTCGACGACGAGGTCGACGATCAGGTCACGGACGATCGAGCGGACCAGCCCGACGTGCGCGCCCGCGGCGAGGATCCGGTCGGACAGGCCGAGTGCCGTCGCGGCACCCTCGCGCAGGCCGGCCTCGTAGTGGGCAGCGGCCCCGCGGTAGGCGTCGGCGGCGAGCCCGTCCCAGGCGGCGAGCCCGGCCACGTCCGCGCCGTAGTCGTCGGCCAGGGCACGCAGCGCCTCGGAGACGTTGTGCCACGTCCTGGCCTGATCCCTGATCTGGACGGGATCGCCGGCGAGCCGGTCGAGCGGCTCGTGCAGGAACGACACGTGCTCGACGAGCCAGCCCACGCCGGCACCCACGAGCGCGTCGAGCGGGCTCATCACGGCACCGAGGGAGTCCAGGCCGGCACCGACGGCGGCGGAGGCGATCTCGCCGCCGTCGCCGTGCCGGACGGCGTCGTCGAGGTCGGCCCAGCTGGAGACGAACCCCGCTCCCTCCAGGTCTCCGGTCGCGACGTCGTGCGGCGAGGCCACGACGAGGTCGGTCCGCTCGTAGGGCCGCGGCACGGGGTCCTGCCCGACGACGGGGCTCATGCCGGCCCCCGCAGCGACCGCATCGCGTCCTCGTCGGCGACCCGGTAGGCCTCGGCCGCCGCGTGCAGGCTCGTCGCGTACCAGGCCGCGACGTCGGACAGGCCGCGCACCGCCACCGCCGCCTCCCGTGCTGCCTCGACGGCGCTGCCGGCGAAGATCTGCCCGACCATGCCGAAGGCGTCCATCCCGAGCGGGCGCGCCGCCCCGGCGACCGTCCGCAGGTGGCCGGCATGGCCGCCGACCCGCGCCGCGTGGGCGGCCACCACCGGGGTGTCGACGTCGAAGCCGTCGCTCATCGCCGCTCACCGTCCTGCGGCACCGGGAGCTGCGAGCGCAGGAACGCCATCGCCGGGGATCGCTCCCCGACCAGCGGGGCGACCACCCGCGTCGCCTGCCGCGCAGCGTCGGCGTGGGCCCGGCCGATCGTCGTCATGATCGTCTCGGCGAGCTGCGGGCGGCTCAGCGCCTCGGCGCGCTCGCCGAGCACCAGCTCCTGCACGGCGCCACTCGGGGCGACGGTGACGGTCACCGCGCCGTCACCGCTGGTGGCCGTCGCGGTGACGGCGGTCAGCGTCTCCTGTACCCGGCGGGCCCGCTGGCCGATCTCGCGGATGCGCCGCCGGTAGGAGTCCAGCCAGTCCTGTGCGTCCATGATCGGGGACGGTACGGCCGGCACCCGCGGCGGCGGGCCGGAACGGTGGAACCCGTCCCGGCCCGCGGCCGCGCCGTCACCGGGTCACGGCCGGCACCGCCCGCCGGACGATCAGCCCGCCGGTGCCGCCCGCGGCCGTGGGGTCGAGGTCGACCCGCACGGTGTCGCCCTCGCGGACGTCACCGGAGAGCAGCTCCTTCGCGAGCTGGTCGCCGATCGCCGACTGCACGAGCCGGCGCAGCGGCCGCGCCCCGTACACCGGGTCGAACCCGTTCATCGCCAGCCACTCACGCGCGCCGTCGGAGACGTCGAGCGTGAGCCGGCGGCGCGCCAGCCGGCGCCCGAGCACCCCGAGCTGGATGTCGACGATGTGCGTGAGCTCCTCGGTGGACAGCGCGGAGAACACCACCACGTCGTCGAGCCGGTTGAGGAACTCCGGCTTGAAGTGCGCCCGCACCACCGCCATCACCGCCTCGCGGCGGCCGGTGTCGTCGAGCGCCGGATCCGCGATCGCGTGCGAGCCGAGGTTCGACGTCAGCACCAGGATCGTGTTGCGGAAGTCCACAGTGCGGCCCTGGCCGTCGGTCAGCCGGCCGTCGTCGAGCACCTGCAGCAGCGTGTCGAACACGTCGGGGTGCGCCTTCTCCACCTCGTCGAACAACACCACCGAGTACGGGCGCCGGCGCACCGCCTCGGTGAGCTGCCCGCCCTGGTCGTAGCCGACGTAGCCGGGCGGGGCACCGACGAGCCGGGCCACCGAGTGCTTCTCGGAGTACTCGCTCATGTCGATGCGGACCATCGCCCGCTCGTCGTCGAACAGGAACTCGGCGAGCGCCTTGGCCAGCTCGGTCTTGCCGACGCCGGTGGGGCCGAGGAACAGGAACGAGCCGGTGGGCCGGTTCTCGTCGGCGACGCCCGCGCGTGCCCGCCGCACCGCGTCGGACACCGCGCGCACGGCCTGCTCCTGCCCGACGACGCGCTGGCCGAGCTCGCCCTCCATCCGCAGCAGCTTCGCCGTCTCGCCCTCGAGCATCCGGCCGGCGGGGATCCCGGTCCACGCCGAGACGACGTCGGCGACGTCGTCGGGGCCGACCTCCTCCTTGAGCATCAGGTCGCCGCCGGATGCCGTCACCGCCGTGGCCTCGGCCAGCTGCTTCTCCAACGCCGGGATGCGCCCGTAGCGCAGCTCGGCGGCCCGGCCGAGGTCGCCGTCGCGCTCGGCCCGCTCGGACTCCCCGCGCAGCGCCTCGAGCTGCTCCTTGAGCTCGCGGACGCCCTCGATCGCGCCCTTCTCGTTCTGCCAGCGTGCCGTGAGCGCGGCGAGCCGCTCGCGCTGCTCGGCCAGCTCGGCGCGCAGGGCGTCGAGCCGTTGCCGCGAAGCCGGGTCCTCCTCGGACCGCAGCGCGACCTCCTCGATCTCCATCCGTCGCACGGCCCGCTCGACCGTGTCGATCTCGACCGGCCGCGAGTCGATCTCCATCCGCAGCCGGGACGCGGCCTCGTCGACGAGGTCGATGGCCTTGTCCGGCAGGAAACGGGCGGTGATGTAGCGGTCCGAGAGCGCCGCGGCGGCGACCAGGGCGGCGTCGGTGATCCGGACGCCGTGGTGGACCTCGTAGCGCTCCTTGAGCCCGCGCAGGATGCCCACGGTGTCCTCCACCGAGGGTTCCCCGACCAGCACCTGCTGGAAGCGGCGCTCCAGCGCCGGGTCCTTCTCGATCCGCTGGCGGTACTCGTCGAGGGTGGTGGCGCCGACCATCCGCAGCTCGCCGCGGGCGAGCATCGGCTTGATCATGTTGCCGGCGTCCATCGCGCCCTCGGCGTTGCCCGCGCCGACGATCGTGTGCAGCTCGTCGATGAACGTGATGACCTCACCGGCCGAGTCGGTGATCTCCTTGAGGACGGCCTTGAGCCGCTCCTCGAACTCGCCGCGGTACTTCGCGCCCGCGACCATCGACCCGAGGTCGAGGGCGACGACGCGCTTGCCGCGCAGTGACTCCGGGACGTCACCGGCGACGATCCGCTGGGCCAGGCCCTCGACGATCGCGGTCTTGCCCACGCCGGGTTCGCCGATGAGCACCGGGTTGTTCTTGGTGCGACGCGACAGCACCTGCACCACGCGGCGGATCTCGGTGTCCCGCCCGATCACCGGATCGAGCTCGCCGGAGCGCGCGCGCTCGGTGAGGTCGACGCCGTACTTCTCCAGCGCCTGGTACGTGCCCTCGGGGTCCGGGCTGCTGACCCGCGAGCCGCCACGCACCTTGCCGAACGCCTCGCGCAGCGCGTCGGGCGTGGCACCGTGACGGCGCAGCAGGTCGGCGACCTGCCCGCCCTTGGCGGCGAGCCCGACCAGCAGGTGCTCGGTGGAGACGTACTCGTCGCCCATCTCGACGGCGAGCTGCTGGGCCGCGGTGATCGCGGCCAGGGCGTCGCGGTCGAGCTGCGGTGCGCTGACCGTGGCCCCGGAGGCCGACGGCAGCCGGTCGCCCAGCTGGGTGAGCTCGCCCCGCACCGCGGCGGCGTCGGCGCCGACGGCGGCCAGCAGCGGCGCCGTGATGCCGTCGCCCTGTGCGAGCAGCGCGCCCAGCAGGTGGGTCGGGCCGACGTCGGGATTGCCGGCCAGCGCGGCGGCCTGGGCGGCGGCCGACAGCGCCTGCTGCGTCTTCGTGGTGGGGTTGAACGAGTCCATCCCCGCGTCCTCCTGCACCTCATCGGTCGGGCCTGACCATCGTGCCCGTCCACACCGACAACGCCAGGAAAGTTGAGTCTGTTCCGCTCAGGTACGGATTTCTCCCGCTCACAGGCCCGCGACCGCCTCACGCGACGCGCAGCCCGACCTCGACGTTGCCCGCGGTCGCCTTCGAGTACGGGCAGATCGTGTGGGTCTTCTCCATCACCGCCCTGGCCTGCTCGGCGGAGAGCCGCGGGGCGTGAAACGCCAGCTCGACGGCGAGCCCGTAGTTCGCCACGCCCTGCTTGAGCAGGTGCACCGTGGCCGTGACGTGCGAGTCCTGCAGCGCGTCGCCCGGGAGGTCGAGCTCGCGGACGGCGAAGCGCATCGCGCTGTGGAAGCAGGCCGCGTACCCGGCGGCGAACAGCTGCTCGGGGTTGGTGCCCGGACCTGCGTCGCCGCCCATCTCCGCAGGGCGGGACAGCTCCAGGTCCAGACGCTCATCGGAGGAGACCACCGCCCCGGTCCGCGCGCCGTACGCCGTCGCCTCCGCTGTGTAGAGCCTGTCCACCGCCACCTCCGGTCCGCCGCCCGCGCGGGTGCGTCGACGCGGCCGTCGGGTCGGCTCGCCGCGGCCCGACACGACAGCGCCCCCGCCAGGTCGTCAACGGTATCCCCCCGCGGCGCGGAAGCAATCCCGCAGCGCCGCGCGCGGCCGCAGCAGGTGCCGCTGCCCGCGACCAGCGCGGCTGGCCGTCGCGAGTGCCACCCACGGGCCGCTACGGCTACCGGGCCTGACCGTCCGCCGCCCGGTGGCCCCCGTCGGAGGCCGGGCGCGGCCGGAGCGTGCGGGCGCTGCCCCCGCCGAGATGCGTGGTGCTCGGGAACGCGCGCCGGGCCCGCGGCGTGCGCGGCACCCGCCGCGGCGTTCCCTTGGCCCCGAAGTAGTCGCCGCCCTTCCGGCCGGGGTCGTCGGTGCCCCAGGCCCGGCGGCGCGGCATGCGCTGCATCCGGGGGATGTGCTTGCGGCAGTGCACGTAGGCCTCCTGGACCTCGACGACCACCCAGCGTTCCGCCCGCCGCCCCGGCGCCGCGTCCTGGCGCAGGTGCGGATACCGCACCCGGAACACCTCGTCGGTGAGGATCCGCGCCGCGCCGTTGACGTGCAGGCCGATCAGGTCGTCGACGAAGTCGACCATGAGCAGTCCGACGTTTCCGTTCTCCGAGATGTTGCCCAGGCTGGCGTGCACGCCGTTGCCCCGGTACTCGGGGTAGGCGAGGGTGTACTCGTCGAGGACCCGCAGGAAGCCCGGTGGCCCCGCGCGCAGGGACGCGTCGCACTCGCCGTGCGCGTCGGCCGAGGCGACGAACACCATCTCCATCCGCCCGATGAACTCCACCATCGCCGGGAGCAACCGGTCGCGGACCTGCTCGGCGTAGAAGCGCTCCGCCCGTGCCTGCGTGCCGAAAGCGGCCTGGAGCAGGTGTTCGCCGGACGAGCCGGGCCGCGGCGCGGGCTCCTCCGGCGCCACGGCGGACGGCCCGACACCGGCCGCGGGCTGCGCGACGCGCGTCCGGACACCCGCCGGACCGGGCCGGCGGAGGGCTGAGGTACGCAGTGCCATACCGCCACCGTGCCACCACTCCGCCAGGGGAGTCACCCCCGCCGTCGACGGACGCTAGTCTTGGCCTCCGGTGCGACCCCGTGGTGTCACGAACGTCACCACCGCGCCCGACGGACGAAGGACGGATGCAGTATCGCTTCCCGGACCCGGACCGGACGCCCGCCCGGGCGTACCCGGCGCGTGGAGTCGTGCCGCGTCCTCGACGAGAGAGCCGGCGCCGATGACCGCTGAACAGTTGCTAACCGCCGATCTCCCCCGCTCGGCGGCGCCCCGCAGCGAGGCCGCCGGCACGGTCGAACTGATCCGGGGGAGCTTCGCGCTGGTCGAGCCACGCGCCGAGGAGCTGAGCCGGCACTTCTACGCCACGCTGTTCAGCCGCGCCCCGGAGACCCGCGACCTGTTCCCGGTGAACATGGAGGTGCAGCGCAGCAGGCTGCTGCGGGCGCTCGTGCACGTCGTGCAGATGGTCGACCAGACCGACGAGCTCGTGCCGTTCCTCGAGCAGCTGGGCCGCGACCACCGCAAGTTCGGCGTGATCACCGAGCACTACGACGCGGTCGGCGCCGCCCTGCTCAGTGCCATCGGCGAGTTCGCCGGCGACGCCTGGACCCCCGAGGTCGAGAAGGCGTGGAACGACGCCTACCGGATCGTCGCCGCGGCGATGCGCACGGCCGCGGACGCCGAGCGCGGGCCGGCGTCCTGGCTGGGCCGGGTCGTCGAGCACCGCCGGGTCGGCTGGGACCTCGCGATCGTCACCGTGCAGGCCAGCGAGCCGATCCCGTACCGCGCCGGCCAGTACGTCAGCGTCGAGACGCCGCAGCGGCCCCGCCTGTGGCGCTACCTGTCGCCCGCCAACGCCCCGCGCGAGGACGGCACCCTGGAGTTCCACGTCCGTGCCGTCGGCAACGGCTGGGTGAGCCGGGCGATCGTCGCCCACGCCCGGGTCGGCGACACCTGGCGGATCGGGCCACCGATGGGGCGCATGCAAGTGCCCGCGGACAGCGGCCGGGACCTGCTCATGGTCGTCGGCGGCACCGGGGTCGCCCCCATCAAGTCGCTGCTCGACGACCTGACGCGGCGCGAGCAGCGTCCCCGGACCCAGGTCTTCGTCGGTGGCCGCACCTGGGAAGACCTCTACGACTTCACCGCCCTGCGCAAGCTGTCCTACAACCACCCGTGGCTCGACGTGATCCCCGTGGTGGAGCAGGACGACGACGCGTCCGGGGCGGAGAAGGGCACGCTGGCCGACGTCGTCACCCGGTACGGCGCGTGGGCCGACCACGACGTCCTGGTCTGCGGGTCGCCCGCGATGATCCGGGCCACGGTGTCGCGGATGCTGGTCGCCGGCACGCCGCTGGACCGGATCGCCTACGACCCGTTCACGATGGACTGACCGACGAGCGCGCGACGAAGGAGCTTGCGCTCGTCGGAAAATCGATGAGCCGCGGCGAAGCCGCGTCCACGCGGTTCGCGGCGCAGCCGCCGGCGACGTCAGTCGCGGTTCGCGGCGCAGCCGCCGGCGACGTCAGTCGCGGTTCGCGGCGCAGCCGCCGGCGACGTCAGTCGCGGTTCGCGGCGCAGCCGCCGGCGACGTCAGTCGCCGGTTCGCGGCGCAGCCGCCGGCGACGTCAGTCGCGGTTCGGCCGCCACACCACGAGCGCCTGGCGCCGGTCCACGGGTACCAGTTCACGCCGGTAGGAGGCGTGCACGCTCGCCGCGGCCTGCTCAGCGGCGGCGCGGGTGGCGAGCAGCTCCTGGGTCATCTCGTCCAGCCGGGAGCGCAGCTCGTCGACGAGCTGCTCCAGCTCGATGATCCGCTTGATCCCCGCCAGGTTGACGCCCTCCTCCTGCGAGAGGCGCTGCACCTCGCGCAGCAGCGCGATGTCGCGGGCCGAGTACCGGCGCCCGCCGCCGGCCGCGCGGCCGGGCCGCACCAGGCCCAGCCGGTCGTAGCTGCGCAGGGTCTGCGCGTGCAGGCCCGCCATCTCGGCGGCCACCGAGATCACGAACACCGGGCTGTCCGGGCCCGCCCCCGGGGGGAGTGGGCCCGGCTCGCCGCCGCCTCGCGACACCGTGCTCACCGACCGGCGTGACCGAACAGGTCGGCGCGGGGATCGAACGACTTCGTGGCGTCGGCGTAGGCCTGCAGCGCGGCGGCGGCCTCGTCGTCCAGCCGCGCCGGCACGGCCACCTCGACGGTGACCAGCAGGTCGCCGGTGCGCCCGTTCCTGCGCTGCACCCCGCGCCCGCGCACCCGGAAGGTGCGCCCGCTCGCGGTGCCCGGCGGGATCCGCAGCGAGACGGTGGACTCCAGCGTCGGCACCGTGAGCGTCGTGCCCAACACGAGCTCGGGGTAGGTCACCGGCACCGTCAGGGTGAGGTCGTCCGGGTTGCGGGCCGAGCGGCCGAACAGCCGGTGCGGCGTGACGTGCACCTTCACGTACAGGTCACCGGCCGGCGCGCCGCCCCGCCCGGGCTCGCCCTGCCCGGCCAGCCGGATGCGCTGGCCGTCGTCCACCCCGGCCGGGACGCGGACCGTCAGCGACCGCGTGCGGGTGCTCACGCCGTCGCCGCCGCACTCCGGGCAGGGATCGTCGATGATCCGCCCGGTGCCACGGCAGTCGCGGCAGGGCTCGGAGAACGCGAACGCCCCCTGGCTGCTGCTGACCAGCCCGGACCCGCTGCACGTCGGGCAGGTCCGCGGGCTGCTCCCCGGGCGCGCGCCCACGCCGCCACACCGCTCGCAGCGGCCCGGCGACTGCAGCCGAATCGGCACCTCCGCCCCGCGCACGGCCTGCACGAAGTCGATCCGCAGCTCGCTCTCGACGTCCGCGCCCCGCCGGTTCCGCGGGGCCGACGCAGCCCGGCCGGCGCCGCCCCGGTTGCCGAACATGCCACCGAAGATGTCGCCGAGGCCCGGGCCGGCGCCGCCGCCGGCCTGGCCGAACAGATCGCCGAGGTCGACGTCGGGCCCACCGGCGCCGGAGAAGCCACCCGGGAAACCACCGCCTCCTGGGAAGCCCCTGCCGCCGAGGCCACCACCGCCGGCGAACAGCGCGCGCGTCTCGTCGTACTCGCGGCGCTTCTTGTCGTCGGACAACACGCCATAGGCCTCGGACACGGCCTTGAACCGCGCCTCCGCCGACGCGTCGCCCGGGTTGGCGTCCGGGTGCAGCTCGCGGGCGAGCTTGCGGTACGCCTTCTTGATCTCGTCGGTCGACGCCGTGGAGGGCACGCCCAGCTCACGGTAGAAGTCCTTCTCGATCCAGTCGCGCTGGGTCATCGCACCTCCTCTCGGGTCGTCTGGTCATCGGGTCAGGAGCCGTCCGGCTCGTCGGACGGCGGCGGCACCGCGGTGCCGCCGTCGTCGGGCCGGTCGGCGACCGTCACCATCGCCGGCCGCAGCACCCGGTCGGCGACGCGGTAGCCGCGGCGCAGGACCGCGGACACCACCGTGACCGTCGGACCCGCCACGTCGGCGGGCTCGTGCTGCACGGCCTCGTGCAGGGCCGGGTCGAACAGCTCGCCCACCAGGCCGAACGGCTCCAGCCCCTGGTTCTGCACGACGGCCACGAGCTTGTCCGCGACGGCCTTGAACGCGCCGGTCAGGTCGCCGTGCGCCTCGGCGCGATCGAGGTCGTCGAGCACGGTGAGCAGCTCGGAGACGAACTGCGCCCGTGCGCCCACGAGCACGGCCTCCCGGTCGCGGTCCACCCGGCGCCGGTAGTTGGCGTACTCGGCGGAGACGCGCTGCAGGTCGGCGGTCCGCTCGGCCACCTCGGCGGTGAGCTCGGCGACCCGCGCGTCCTCGGCACCGTCGCCGGGCGGGGTGTCCTTCGGTGGCGCCCCGGCCGGCTCCGCCCCGGCGGCTCCGGCCGGGGTCCGCGCCTGCCCGGTCACCGGGTCGATCCGGCGCCGGTCCCGCACCACCACCCGCTCGCCGTTGCCGTGCTCGGCGTCGTTGCGGTCGTCGGAGCTCACTTGCGGTCCTTCTCCTCGTCGACGATCTCGGCGTCCACCACGTCGTCGGCCTGCTCGCCGGCGGCGCCCGGGTCGGCACCGGCAGCGGCGCCCTCGGCGCCCTGCTGCTGGTAGAGGGCGGCACCGAGCTTCTGCGACTCGGTGGCGAGCTTCTCCATCGAGGCCTTGATCGCCCCGCTGTCGGTGCCCTTCAGGGCCTCCTGCACCTCACCGAGGGAGGCGTTCACCGAGTCCTTGACGTCGGCCGGGAGCTTCTCGTCGTTCTCCTTGACGAACTTCTCCGTCTGGTAGACGAGCGTCTCGGCCTGGTTGCGGACCTCGGCCTCCTCGCGCCGGCGGCGGTCCTCCTCGGCGTGCTGCTCGGCCTCGCGCATCATCCGGTCGATCTCGTCCTTGCCGAGCGCGGACCCACCGGTGATCGTCATGGCCTGGCTCTTGCCGGTGCCCAGGTCCTTCGCGGAGACGTTGACGATGCCGTTGGCGTCGATGTCGAAGGAGACCTCGATCTGCGGCACGCCGCGCGGCGCCGGCGGCAGCCCGGTCAGCTCGAACATGCCGAGCTTCTTGTTGTACGCCGCGATCTCGCGCTCGCCCTGGAACACCTGGATCTGCACGGACGGCTGGTTGTCGTCGGCCGTCGTGAAGATCTCCGACCGCTTGGTGGGGATCGTGGTGTTGCGCTCGATGAGCTTGGTCATCACGCCACCCTTGGTCTCGATGCCCAGGGACAGCGGGGTGACGTCGAGCAGCAGGACGTCCTTGACCTCGCCGCGCAGCACGCCGGCCTGCAGGGCGGCGCCGACGGCGACGACCTCGTCCGGGTTGACGCCCTTGTTGGGCTCCTTGCCGCCGGTGAGCTCCTTGACCAGCTCGGTCACCGCGGGCATGCGGGTGGAACCGCCGACGAGCACGACGTGGTCGATCTGGCTGACGGAGATCCCGGCGTCCTTGATGACCTGGTTGAACGGCGCGCGGGCGCGGTCGAGCAGGTCGGAGGTGATCCGCTGGAACTCGGCCCGGGACAGCGTCTCGTCCAGGAACAGCGGGTTCTTGTCCGCGTCGACCGTGATGTAGGGCAGGTTGATCGTGGCCGTCGACTGGCTCGACAGCTCGATCTTCGCCTTCTCCGCGGCCTCGCGCAGCCGCTGCATCGCCATCTTGTCCTTGGTGAGGTCGATGCCCTGGCTGTTCTTGAACTTCTCGACGAGCCAGCTGATGACGCGCTCGTCCCAGTCGTCGCCGCCGAGGTGGTTGTCGCCGTTGGTCGCCTTGACCTCGACGACGCCCTCGCCGATCTCGAGCAGCGAGACGTCGAACGTGCCGCCACCGAGGTCGAAGACCAGGATCGTCTGGTCCTTCTCGCCCTTGTCGAGCCCGTAGGCCAGTGCGGCCGCCGTGGGCTCGTTGACGATGCGCAGGACGTTGAGGCCCGCGATCTGGCCGGCCTCCTTGGTGGCCTGGCGCTGCGCGTCCTCGAAGTACGCGGGGACGGTGATCACGGCGTCGGTGATGTCCTCGCCCAGGTAGGACTCGGCGTCGCGCTTGAGCTTCTGCAGCACGCGCGCGCTGATCTCCTGCGCGGTGTACTTCTTGCCGTCGATGTCCGGGGTGGCCCAGCTGGTGCCGATGTGTCGCTTGACCGAGCGGATCGTCCGGTCGACGTTGGTGACGGCCTGGTTCTTCGCCGACTGCCCGACGAGCACCTCACCGTTGCGCGCGAACGCCACGACCGACGGCGTGGTGCGCGCTCCCTCCGAGTTGGCGATGACCGTCGGCTCGCCACCCTCCAGGACGGCGACGACGGAGTTGGTGGTCCCGAGGTCGATGCCGACCGCACGAGCCATGGTGGTTGCCTCCATGATTGCCTTGAGTTGCCTTGACTCAAGTCTGCCACGGGATGACGGCCTCGGTGTGAGTCGCCCCCGCTCAACTTGCGTCTGAAGGGCTCAACGCCGGTGCTCACCGCGGTGTTCCCGGGCTCCGGCGAACCGCCCCGGCGGCCGGCGGGCCGCTCCGACCTGGCTCGGAGCCGGGCGGCAGCGCCGGCTGGACGCGGTCCGGGCGCTACAGCGGTGGCGCGGGCCGCGGCGGGACTCGGCCGGCCACCACGCCGGGCAGGGAGTCCTCTACCGGTGCGAGGACGCGGTGCGCCTGCGGGTCCGCCACCAGCCGGCCGGCCCGGTCCCGGAACTCCAGCTCGCCGTCGGGGCCGAGGTCCGCGACGTAGCCGGCCGCGCTCAGCTGATCCTCGTCGAGGTCGACGAGGTACTCCCAGCGGCTCGGCACGACCGCGTAGTCCGGCCAGGTCAGGTCTCCGTAGGCGTCGTGCAGGTCGGCGAGCAGGCCGACGAACACCTGCTGCCACCGCAGTGGCATCGACTGCGCGAGCGAGCGGGGCACGACCAGGTACTCCTCGGTGGCGCCCGGTGCCGGCCGATCGAGGTAGTCCCGGACCGGGGTCGTCGACGCCGGGAGGGGCGGATCGGTGGGCATCGGGGCTCCTGCTCGAACGGACGGCCGCGCCCGGTCGGACGGCCGGCGTCAGGCGCGGTTGGGCGTGGTGCCGGGGCGGGTGGCGAGCGGGACGAGCTCCTCGTACTCCCACGGGACCGGCCGCACCCGGACGAATTCGCCAGTGTAGGGAGCCTCCACCATCTGCCCGTCGCCCATGTACATGGCCACGTGGTGGATCGTCGCCGGGTCGCTCGGGTCGGTCGCGTAGAACAGCAGGTCGCCGGCCTGCGCCTGCTCGATCGGCACGTGCCCACCCGCGTAGAACTGCTGGCGCGAGACGCGCGGCAGGTTGATCCCGGCGGCCTGGAAGGCGCGCAGCATGAGCCCGGAGCAGTCGTAGCGGTCCGGCCCGGTGCCGCCCCACAGGTACGGCTTGCCCACCTCGCCGAGCGCGAACGAGATCGCCGTGCGGGCCACGCCCTCGGGCAGCGTCGCGGACCCGGCGAACTGC
>Ga0247713_1000990_pt1 | contig 15211 bp, 15 predicted proteins | sample 21E_NmetaG_FD_189936 | JGI IMG/M metagenome (GOLD analysis project Ga0247713, IMG submission 189936) | Soil microbial communities from hillslope of Landscape Evolution Observatory, University of Arizona, Oracle, AZ, United States - 2-1-E_N | ecosystem: Engineered > Artificial ecosystem >... | reverse complement strand
CGGCCGCAACCTGGACCGGGCGATCGGGATCCAGGCAACAGAAGACGAGTGGTGGAAGCAGGTCAAGCGAAAGGAGACCCTTGACAATGCTGAGCTGACCAAAGCGCCCACCCCAGCTGTTCTTCAGATCGGCGATACAAGGCAAAAGACCAGACACCTTCCTTGACACGGAAGAGGTCCGAGGTTCAAATCCTCGTACGCCCACCGATTTCTAGGCACATTTTGCGGTTCTTTCAACCCATTATCTGGTAAGTGGTGGCCGCGCGTCCCGTCAATGTCCCGTCAGTCATTTATTACCAGGCACTTTGCGGGCTGCGCTGGCTCTGAGGATATGGGTCGTTTGTTGCTCACTTATGGGTGAGTCGGAGACCTGGAAACCATGGGTCTAAACAAGCGAATTTGTGCCTGAAATCTGTAGCTGGCCACCGATGAGGGCTCCATCGGGATCGGGTAATGCCAAGAGTTGTAGATGTGGAAACCGGCTTGAGCCGTCGCAATTCCTGCTAGGGGCTGAAAGTGTCTTACCTGCGCTTGTTACCTAAGGTTTTTTGAACCTCATAGTCCCTTTCCCCGATCCCCGGTACGAGACCGTCCACGTTGCGGGTACCGAACGGCTCATGCGGCACCTGTCGAGCTTCGAGGTGGACCAGGTGGTCTTCGCCAGCACCATGCTCGTCCAGCACCGACGGCCCGGCCGGCCCATCGTCGAGAACCAGCGGCTGCAGGCCGGCTGGTTCTAGACGGCCGACCCCTCCCGCGGCCAGGCCTTCGTGCACCTCGAGGACGCCGTCAGCGCCCTCACCGCCGCCGTGGAGCACCGCCACGAGCTTCCCGCGGAGCTGCCCGGGCTCATCGGCGAGGAGACCCTCGGCTAGCCATACGAACGGTTCTTCTTGTTGCTTGGGTCGTTTGGATCAGTGACGTCGAGGTCCTGGAAAAGCTGCCGGCGTGCAGAGTCAACTGTCGTTTCCCTCAGAAAATAGTCCGGCGCACGACTCCGTGAGGCAGGCCGGTGCCCGGGAGAGCGCCGAAGGTCCCGCGCCGGGTGGTCCGGCAGGACCGGGGTCCCCGATTTTGCAGGTCTTTCGCCACAGTAGCGCGACCGGTCATCGGTCTCGCTCGCTTAACCGCTGGTTTTGCTGTTGCGCTGGGGTGTGCTTAGTTGCTTGCGCCATCCGTACCGGGTCAGGCCCCTCGGCTTGTACAGGTTGAGGACCAGGATCACAACCAACACACCTGCGGCGCCCACGGAGTGGACCAGGGTGTTCCCCAGCCGGCGCAGATCGGCAGCCGAGGTTGTGGGATCTGCCGCCACGGCGGCCAGGTAGCTGATGGTCTGGGTTTCGACCATCAAAACGCCGATGGCGATGATGGTCAACAAGAAGGAGATCAGGACCCAGTAGTGCCGGAACAAGCCCCACTTGGTGCCCAGGGACATGACGATCCCGGTGAGAAGCGAGGCGAAGGCCAACGGGACAATGACTTTTCGCGCAATCAACTCCATCCCGATATAAGCGGCGCGCAGGATCTGTGCATCCTCGCTGGTCGCAGCGGCAGCGTCGAGAGCCACATAGGCGGCAACCGCGCCAATCCAGCCGACCGAGAGGGTGAGATGGGTGGCGAGGGCCAACTTGCGGAGTCCGGGCGACATGGTCATGGAGGCGGTACCCGAGCGTGAAGCGACAATCCCGGTGTCGCCGCACTGCCGGGTGTCGCGCAGCTGTTGCTCGGCTCCCAGGTCATTGTCGAGGTGGTGAGAGCATCCACCCCTGCGCGGCCGCCGCTTCCGCCGCACCCGCCCCCGGGTCTGGCTGTACCGCGGAGGACAGTGCGGGGCCGCCGGCGCTACCGGTGTGGCGACCGGGGCCGTGGTCACCGCCGGGGCCAAGTTGGCCGGTAAGGAACCCGACCACAGCTGCCAGGACCAAAATTATGGCGATGATCACAAAGGCTCTTACCCAGCGTGGCATGCTGGGCTTGGACCCCGGCTCGGGGATTACGTTGTCGTCGCCATAAGGCTCGGCGATAGGCGGGTCCGTCATGTGTGGTTCCCTTCGTTGTTCCCGCATTTTCGCGCACCGTTCGGTCAAGGTCCTTTTGAGTCGGCCGGAGCTCGCGCCGAGGCCCATCTCACCAGAGTCGGTAGGTGTCGCCTGCAAGACTCAAGAGCCAACGCCTTTGGAAGCAGGCCGCCGCGGCCTGGTCGGGGGCACCTCCCGAACGACATGGGCTACCTGGACGGTCGCCGCGGTGGAGGCCTAGTCGCGGTCACGGATCGGCATCTGAGCCCGGCATGCGCCTGCCCTGTCCAGCATCAACTGCCGCTCCCGTTCGTTTTTGGCCAGTTCCGCGGCCCGGGAAAACTCCGTCCCCGCCTCCTCCAGGCGGCCGAGCTTCTCCAGGAGGTCCCCCCGGACGCCCGGCAGCAGGTGATAGCCGCGCAGCTGAGGTTCGTTCCGGAGCCGGTCCACCGCATCCAGCCCGGCCTGTCGGTCTGGCGGCGGCTCGTCCGGTCCGACCCGCGGCTACTGGTGTAGGGCCCCCCGCGGGGGCCGGTTCGAGTGGGAAGAGAGGTTCCCCGGGGAAGCGATCCTTCGGCGGTGTATCGGCCCAGTGCTCCCGCGGGCGGTACTTCAAACAGTGTGCCGCCATGCTCCCGACCTCGATCTCTTTTTCTACAGCAAACCGCGCCCTAGCGGAGACGATCGTGCGTAAAAATGCTTAAGATTCCCGACTTAGCGGACGAAGCCCTGCGCATCCAGGTCCCATTAAGCCTAGAGGAGTTGGAATCCTGAGGATTGTTCGAAGCGCCCTTCAGATCCAATCCTTTTCTCCCAAGACGAATTGAGTGTCTCGGCGGCTTCCCGGTCGAGACCATCGAACACGTGCCCGTAGGTGTCGAGTGTCGTGCGGATTGAACTGTGTCCTAGTCTCTTTTGAATCACCTTTGGATGTACTCCGGCCTTGATCAGCAGGGCGGCGTGACTGTGCCGAAGGTCATGGAACCGGCAGGGTAGCCCCACCGAGGCTTTGACCGCAGGTAGCCAGAATCGTCGGCGCAAGTTACTGGCTCGCAGTGGTGCTCCGAGTTCGCCCACAAAAACCAAGTCGTTGGACAGTCGGGGCCCGGTGGATGCAAGATGCTCGGCCAGTATGTCAACAAGGAAGGCCGGAAGAGACACGGAGCGCCTGGACGCTCTGGACTTGAGTGGACCGAAGCTCTGGTGACCCCTGACATCGGTCATCGCCTCCTCCACCTGGATCCAACGTTCCAAGAGCTTGAGGTGTTTAATCCGCAGTCCAGCGAGCTCGCCGAACCTCAGGCCGGTGTATCCGGCGGTCAGTACCAGCGCTCGGTACAGCGGATCTATAGCGTTGGCCAGCGCTTCAATCTCGCCCTGCTCAAGGAACCGCATCTCGGGAGTTTCAATCCTGGGCAGGTCCCGCTTGGGCTTCATCTTCCAGCAGGGTGACTTTGAGATCGCTCCGGCCTCCGCTGCCTCGTGGAGGACCCAAGCGAACAGCTGATAGGCCTTGTGGATGCTGGCCGCCTGGTAGTGGTCGGTGAGGCTCGCTATCCAGGCCCTGACATCAACGACATCTATATCTATCAGTTGGCGATTCGAGAAGGTGGGCAGAATCATGAGCCTGAAAGCCCATTCGTCACGGGCATGAGTGCTGGCCCGCTGATTGACCTTCAGCGCGAGTACCTTAGCGGCGTATTCTCCGAAGGTGATCTTGCCCAGGTTGGGGTCGACGTAGTCGCCGCGCAACTTTGAGCCCTCGATAAAGGTGAGGTGTTTTTCGGCATCGATCTTGCGGCTGAAGCTCTTGGAGCGTTCCCTTCCCTGGGGGTCAACCCACCTGGCGACGTATCCCGGACGGTCCGAGCGCTTGGAGACGTGAGCCATCACTGGACCTCCTGCAACCGTGCTAAGGCAGGCAGGTGTTCGGCTCTTCGCCGGGCAGGGAACCCGAAGCTATCTGGGTGATGCAACCTTGCGCTCCCCGAGCCACCGATCGACGTCGGCGGGATCGAACCTGAGGTGCTTGCCGATACGGAAGGCATCCGGACCATCGCCTTTGTAGCGCCATTGATAGATGGTCGCGACGGGAACCTGCAGGTACTCGGCAAGGTCCTCGACCGAGAGCAGGCGCGCTGGCTTCCCTCCCGGCGGAAGCTCTGCGTTGTCAGTGGGGTATTGCGCGTTGCCAATTCGACCATCTCCGGCTCGAGCTCTCAAATCGATCCCCACAACGTCGGGCGCCGAGTTGCCTCGTCGAGTTTTGGGGGCGGAGCATGGTACGACGCGACACTGACAGAGCCGCTCAGACCGCCGAGCAGGTAATTTGCGGGACTAGCTCCAAGGGCAACCTCCCCAACGGAGCCGGGATTGGTGGAGCGGCGTTTGTCATCAAGAACGCCGGAAGCGCTCATCGCGGCCGAAGCTCCATCAGGCAAGCCCGCCTGTTCGATCCCAGCGCCAGCCAGATTTCCCCCAGGGGATCCCTGGCGTGCCGGGTCATGGTGGTAGTGGCGATCGTCATGCCGCACGGCAGCAGCGCCTTGCGGGCGGACGCTTCCCGGCGGTTATCGGGGAAGCAGAACAGCAACAGCTGGGGTGACTCCGGGACCAATGAGGCCTCGTGGTAGCCCGAGAGCTTTTTGGCCAGCTTGGAGGGGCTCTCGGTGCCCTGATCCAGCTCCAGGAAGAACCGAACCCTTCTGCCGGCGCCCTCGAGTTGGCCGAGGGCATCGGGCAGCACGATCTGTCCCCAGCGACGCCGGGCCCGGTCCTCGCCCCACCAGTGGGTGACGCGCAGGTCCTGCGTTTGCCGGCATTGATAGATCAGGCGGGCGAAGAAGGTGTTCAGGGCGACCAGGTGGCCCAGGCGGGGGCTGTAGGCGATCCGGACGAGGCGGTCTTTGGCGAGCTTGAGATCCTTGAGTTCCACCCCCATCTCGGCTGCTACGACTTGAGCTCCCAGATCACCGAGCAGGAAGTGGAACGGGTAGCTGCCCTTCTCCGAAGCCGGACGGAACCGCTGGACCACTCCGTGCTGATACAGCTTGAGGAGTCTGCGTTCAGTCACCCGCTGGGAGTCGAAGTACAGATCGGTCACCTGACTGGTGGTCAGAACCTTGTGCTCGTACAGATCCATGCAGATCCTGCGATCTCTGGAGGTGAGGAATGATGCTGCGTGAAGAGCCTTCTCACTTTGTGGATGCGTACGCATCCACAAAGTAGTCCTGGGACCGATCCGACCACCCATCAGCGCCGTTTACCCTGTAGAGCCGGTACCGGCTGCTGGTCGAGTCTTAAGGCGACCGGGGATTCGCCCACCGGTTCCTCCACCCATTCGTCCCCCAGCTCGCCAATGCGATTTCGTAGCCTCGCGTCCACCTGGGAACGCCGAACCCCGAAGTTGTGGGCGGCCGCGGAGCGCACGTCGGCAGCCCTTCGGTCGATCTCGGGTCCCAGCGGCTCGGTCCTGAAGGTGAACGCCGGACCGTTGGCGCCGTTGATGCAGGGACGGCACGCCGCTTGAAACGCCTCCAGGTTAGCCAGGTCGTAGTCGCAGAGCTGGGGAGCGAAGTGCTTGGCCAGCATCGAGGCGTCGTCGGGCGAGGTGGCGAACGTGACCTTGGTCCGGGCGTTGGCGGCTAGGGCATCGCGGACATTGCGGGTCAGCTGGCCCATGTGCTGGTGAGCCAGCACCAGCCCGAGACCGTACCCCCGGGCTTCCGCCAGCATGTCCTCGAAGGAGCGGGGCAGCGCCAGGTAGTTGTGCATCTCGTCGACGTACAGGCCTACCGACGAGCGATCCCGCTCGGCCCTTCGAGCCCGCTGCATGCAGACCTGCCAGACCCGGGCAACTATGAAGGCTCCGAGCACCCGGCTGGTCTCCTCGCCGATGGTGCCCTTGGGGACCCGCACCAGCAAGAGGCCACCGGAGTCGATCAGCCTGCCGACGTCGAGCTTGGGGTCCGACTGCCCGACGATCGCCCGCACCGGTCCTCGGAGCAGGAAAGCCCGCAGCTTGTTCATCAGGGGCCCGATGTTGGTGGCCCGCTGCGGGCCGAGCTGCTCGAACCAGTCCCAGAACAGGTTGACGTCTCCGATGTTTTTGAAACGGGAAGGGTCGCTACGGACCTGGGCACGAAACTCATCGTTGGTCAAAAGCGCCCCGACGTCGGCCAGAGTGGCGCCGGGAACCTGGGTGAGGGTCAGGCAGGCGCAGCGCATGATGTCGTCGCTGCGGGCTCCCCAGGCGTCGGCGTAGATCCTGCGAAAGACGCTCACGATCTGGTCCACCACCAGGTCGGGATCCTCTCCGGAGAGCACGTTCAGTCCGACCGCGACCTCGGGATCGTCGGGGTCGAACAGGCAGGTGCGCCCGATGGCCTGCTCGGGAAGGCGCTGCACGATGGAGTTGACCAGGTCTCCCTTGGGGTCGATCACCACCGCTGCCCGCCCTGCTTGGGCATCGGCAAGCACCATCCGGGCGATCAGGGTCGACTTGCCGGTTCCGGTCTCGCCCATCAGGTGCAGGTGATGTGCGGCGTCCGGCACGTGCAGCGCGACCTTTCGAACGTACCCGGGGTGGTCGGCCAGCCCCAGCGGCTTCCCCATCTCAGGGAGGTCCCTGGGCGGCGCCACAGTCCGCGCCCGGGCCCGCTGCAGGGAGGGTAGCGCCAAGGGGCTGGGAAGGGTGGCTATCCGGGCAAGCTCGGGGGCGGAGAGCAAAAAGCCCTCCGGCATCGCCCTGCTGGCGAGGGCTCCCGGTCCGCCTCGGAGCCGGCCCCGGACCAGGTCGTTGGGCCCGGCAAAGACGGCCAGGGCTCCGGCCAGGGCATGAATCTTGCCCCGGGCTGAGGCAGTGTTGGCCGAAGCCACCGCCACCCGGATGACTACCTCCCACATCGGGTGGGCTCCCTTTTGGAGGATCAAGCGAATGTCCTCGGCCACCGTCGGATCGGGCGCCGATGAGCGTCTCGACCGGCCCGCCGCCGGAGCGCCGTAGTGGGCCTGCCGGAGTTGCCGGGCGGCGCCGCGAACCTTGTGCCGCATCCGGCCGGTGACCGGGCGGGCGAGGATCTGGATCATCGCCTGTTCCCCCGGACTGAGCAGGCTGAAGGCACCGAGGACCAGCCGCAGGGGATCGTCGCCTATGCCCTCGCCGAGCGGGTACTCCTCGGACTCCGACAGCCGCATCTCGCAGCTGACCGGGCGCGGTTTGATGGGTAGTGGGGGAGCCACTGCCGGCTCGACTCGGGCGCCCGGCCAAGCGCTCTGCACCGCCTGCTCGACCAGGCCCGGGGGGACGCGGGCCGCTACCCACAGCCCGACCGAGGCCTCGGTGTCGGCGGCTACCGTCTCCCAACAAAGGTGGGGCTGGCCGAAGACGAGCCGCGCCCACCCGGGACGCAAAAGGGCGTGCAGCCCCATCCAAAGGGTCATCGCTCCGTCGGGTTCGATCTCGGGAGGGGGCATGATCCGCAGATAGCGCCCGCCGGTGAGCAGGGATCGGCTCCTACAAAAGCGCAGGATCCCGCCTGTCGCCCCGGCAATCACCGCCACCCCAATCAAAACCCCGCCAGTCCGTAGGATCGCACTCGACGATCCCGACATGAGTTCGACAGCCCGGGAAAGGAAATCCGCCGGCTCGAACAGCCACCCGGGCAGTGGTCCGCCCGGCGCGGGGGCAGCGTCGGGAGAACCGCCCGCCAAGAGCTGCCCCAGGGTTGCCGAATCCCTTGTCGGGTCCACCGAACCCCTCAACGGCTAAACCCAATGTGAAGGTGCCTGCCGTGGTCCTTGGTGAACGAGTACATGCCGGCCGCCTCGATCCGCCAGGGCCCGCCCAGCTCGTCGGGTCTGAGCGGTGGCGCCAGCGACGCCACCAACCGGGCTGCGGCGTATGCCCGGTGGTTGTTCACGCTGACCGGGACCCCGTCGATCACGCTGATATCCACCGCCCGGCCCGGTATGTGATTGGAGACCCGGTTGGTGCCCTTGACGAAGTAGGAGTGGCCCGAGGAGAGGGGGCCGACCCGGTTTAGTTCGTGGTGCTGGGCCAGCACCAACAAGACCTGCAGGACCCGGGGGTCAATTCTCCCAACCTCGACGTCGCCCCGGGCTGCCGGGGTCAGGTGAATTCTGGGGTGGGCAAGGACCTGGGACTCCAGGGTGCCGGCGCCGAGATCGATCGGCACTTGGCCCTCTGCAAAGCCGGGGGCAAACTGGGGCGGCGCAGCGGCTCCCGCCCCGGCCAGGGCGAAGACGGGGACGACCAAAAGACTCGCTATGCCGAGGGCGAGCTTTTTCATCTCCCCGCCTCCTCGGCGGCTGCCAGCTCGGCCGGATTCGAGGTCACCAGAGCGTGCTCTTGGGGCGAGGCGATCACCTGAAGCGTTGCCCGCTCGGCTCCCAGGCAGAGCAGCCCCCGCCCGGCCGGGCAAGCCCCCAGGTAGGAGGTTTCGCCCTTGGAGAGGTCGAACGCCTCCGCCAGGGTTTTGAGCGACTGAGGATGTTGACCCAGCAGGATCTGCATCGAGGCGTTGGTCAGCACGGTGCGGCCGATCTCGCTCGACAGGGCGTCCCTCACGTCCTGGGTGATGGTGGTGAGCCCGCACCAGTACTTGCGGGAAGAGCGAGCCAGCCGCTCTAAGAATCGGGCTCCCGCCTCCGACTGCAGCAGCAACCACGCCTCGTCCACCACCACGATGCGCTTCTTGAGCTCACCTCTAGACACCCGGCCCCAGATGGTGTCGAGCGCGATCATGGTGGCGGCTCCCTTCATCTCCTGGGGGACGTCCCGAAGCGAGAAGACGACCAGGTGGCCGGCCGGGTCGGTGGTGGTCGGCCCGTCGAACAACCCCCGGTGCGACCCCGAGGTGAACGGCTCGAGGCGCACGGCCAGGTCGAAGACTCGATCGCTTCGAAGTTGGGCGGCAACGTCGCTCAGCAGTGGAGCCGGCCTGGTGTGGGTGGAGGGATCAGCGGTTACCCCGGCCGCTTCGTAGGCGGACAGGATCGCCCGGTCGAGTTGAGATCGCTCGATCGAGGTCAGACCGCCGGCCAGCAGATCGACAAGACCGTGGACGAACAGCGATTGGCGCAACAGCGCGTCGGGTTGACCCCGGTGGGCCAGCTCCAGCGGGTTGAGGCGGTCGCGGTCCGCACCCAGGCTGATGATCGAACCCCCGACCGCCCGGGCCGTCCGCTCGTACTCGTTCTCCGGGTCGACCACCAGAACCTCGACCCCCTCGCAGAGCGAGCGCAGGATCTGCAGCTTGGCGAAGTAGCTCTTTCCTTTGCCCGAGTGGGCCAGCACCACCTGGTTGTAGTTCTCCAGTGAAAAGCGGTCCACGAACAACGCGGTCCCGGTGGTAGCGTTCTTGCCGTAGAGCACGCCGCCCGAGCTGTCGATCTCACAACTGGTAAAGGGAAAGCAGTTGGCGAGCGCGGCGGTATCGAAGGTGCGTCGCAGCCGCACCCGGTCCAGTCCGAGGGGCAGAGTCGTGAGCCATCCCTTGACGGCCCGAAAGGTCGTAGGCCGGGTATCCATCAGCAGCGACGAGCAGAGCGAGCGGACCCGTCCGACCTCGATATCGAGCTCCGGCTCGGTGCAGCCGCGGACGGTGATGTAAAGACCGACCCTAAACAGCCGCCCCTCACCGGTGGCCAAGTCGGACATTAGCTGCCTGGCGTCCAGGGCGGCGGCCTGTATCTCGGGGTCGGGTATCCGGCTGTGCGCGGTGTCGGCCTGCAGAGTCGACTCGAAGCGGGCTCTCTGGCGTTTCAGCCGGTCGGCGGCGAGGTCGTTGGGCAGCGGCTCGACGTGCAGGGCGACATCGACCGGCCCGGGATAACTAAGCAGGGGAGCGAGCCACCCGGCAGTGATTTCCCGCGGGTACCCGAAAACCGCCAAGGTCTCGCACCAGCTGTCACCGGAGCGGATTCGCCGGGGGAAGGTCTCAACCGAGTCTGGGCCCAGCAAGCCGTCCGCTTCTGGAGCAGAGACCGGACCCCGGCGCAGGGTCACCATTTCGATGCCCTCACCACGCCGGCGGGACCGCATCTGGGGTGAAACGGCGAGGATGGGTCGGTCGACTGCCGGATGGTGTGGGAGGCCTCGGCTCCGTCCATCGGGTGCAGCTGTACGCCGATCTGCCGGAGCAAAGAGCCGGTCTCGTCCATCCGCTGGCGCAATCGCTGAGCGGCGGCCGGGTCGCAGTGGGGTTGCCGGATGCTGAGCATCGCCGAGTGGCGCAGCATGTCTTTTCCGCTGGTCACCGACTCGATGAACCGGGCGTAGTCGGCAGCTACCCCGCGCAGCTGCGGATTCGGCAGGCAGCGCGCTCGTTGCCCCAGGCGGGTAAGCAGCTGGCTGGCGTCAACCCGCTCGGCGCGAATCAAAAACTGCATCGGGCCGTCGAGCGAGTTTAGGAGCCGGGCGAAGCCTGCGATCAAAGCATCCTGTTCGGCTTCGGAGCGAAGCCCGAGGTTGAGCGATGAACATCGAGCAACGATTCCCACGCCCTCTGATCCCAGGTCCAGGGTCCCGTCATCGAGGACCCGTCGCAGCGGCAGGCTGAGCGGCGCCGACTCTTTGGATCGTGACCGGCCCTTAGGCGGCAGGGGATCCGACTTCGGGGTCATCTTCTTGGGACTAAGCGCATGCCGCAAGCCGAACACCAGGAACCTTTCGGCGGGCAGCCCCGACGGTTGCACCCAGACCACCGCCAGCCCGATCGCGGCAATCGGGGCGCACAGGGCCAGGGTGAGGACAAGCGGAAGGCGGGGAGCCATAAGGTAATAGCAGCTCCACAGCACAGCCAGGTTTAGGCCGGCGACCGCCAGTTGGCGGATGGTCAGGCCGGCGAAGATGCGGTCGGGCATCTCGACGTCGGCGGGGATCCTTGCCTTCATGCCGCCACCGCCGTCTTGGCCGCGACCGTCGCGTAGTGCTTGGTCTTGCGCCAGGTCGCCGATCCCGCTCCGCTCATCGCGACGTCCAATCCCCAGAAGGGCACCTTGAACAGCAGGTAGAGGATGCAGCCGATCACCAGCAGGTCCACCAGCCCGCCTGACGAAAGCCCCAGAAGGCCGTCGCCCGACAAAAAGACCTGGAACCCGGCCACCACCAAGAATGACTGGGCGACCGGCACGGCGAGCAGCGCCAGCGTTCCCCGCCACCAAAGTCGGGCCCAGTTTTCGGTCTGGGGCAAAACGTGGGTTACCAGCAGCAGGGGAGCGGCCGCGGTCAGAACTACCAGGATCGCGATGCGCATCACATACGCCACCGCGACCAGGATCGCCAGCACGATGATGAACAAGCCGAGAAGGGCGAGAAACGGGTTGTCGAACGCCCCGCTCATCAGCTTGTCCGCCATGCCGGCTGCCACAGCCTGCGAGGTCAGCGAGCCCATGATGCCCCGGGACAGGCCGTTGGAGATCTCGGTCAACTGCCGGAGGATCACCAGGCTGAGGTTGGCCGCGGCCGCGCCGGCCAGCAGCCGGGGCAGGGCCTCCTTAGCCCGCAGCTTCATGCCGGTTCCGCTGTCGACGATCACCAACCCGGCCCCGAAGAGCACGAAGACGACCAGAGCCGCGTCGGCGATTCCAAGCGAGAGTTTCCAAAGATCGGTGATCCGGTTGTGGGAGTGGATGGCGGGGGTGGCGAGGACGGTTTGGCCGAGCAGGTCGAACACCGGCGCCAGCGCCGCCGCCACCAAATCGGCAAACCACTCACTGATCGAGCGGCGCATCCGGCCTTCCAGGTCCCAGGGGGCCGGCTGCTCGCCGGGTCCTGGTGACAACTCCGGTGCCGGGCTCGTTTGGGGGGTGGCAGGAGGAACCGGCGGAACCGGCTGGGCAAGGGCGGGAGCAGATGCCGCAGTCACCGCCAAACCCAGGATGAGCGCGACCAGGGTTCGTCGGAGCATTCTTTAGGCTCCGATGATCTGCTTGACGATCGCCACCAGCACCGGGGCGAGCAGGGCGAGACCCAGGCCGAGGGCTGCCGATCGCGCCGCCCCTTTGGCCCGCTCGACCCCGGAGGGGTCCCCGGCGGCGATCACGTAGCGAACCCCGGCATAGGTCATAGCGAGTATCGCCAGGCCGGTCAGGGTCAGCACAAGCGCATTGCGAATCCGGTCAAGGATCGCCACGATCTGGCCCATCTCTGCTACTGCGACAACAATTGGCGTTGGATACTTCATCTCCGTTCCCCTCCTTTGGCTTGGGCGCCGAAGCGAGGCGGAGGGGCCCCGGATTCACCTCCTTACTCGACAAACTGCATCGGCTGCCCCGGCCTCGCTTCGGCACTATCAAAAGCGGCAAAAACGGCGAATCTGAAACAGATTCGGCGCGCGGTATGTCTGCGACGTCTCGGCGACTGCGGGATTCTTGCTACCTGCGACGCGTGAGCGACGTTTGGGAGGTGGGGAGGTGACGCAGGGAGCTACGAAGTGACGGTCAGCCAAGCGGCAAGCCGGCGCATTGCTCTGGTGCGCTGCATGGTGGCGGCTGCCCGGGTGAGCCCGAGGCTTCGCGCCAGGGGGGCGGTCGGCTCTTTATCTATTTGGGTAGCGGCAATGAGCTCGCACTGAATCTGGTCGATCACGCCTTCCTTCAGGGCTTGGCTGAGAATGGCCGGCGGGTTGGGGCTGGGCGCAGAAGATGGGATGGCTGCGCAATCCACATCTGCCGTCGAAGCTGCCTGCTGCCGGGCCTGCGCCACGGCTTTCCAGGCACGGATCCTCGCCCCGTGATACAGGCGTGTCGATGCCGCCCGGCTGTTGGTCCTAACCCGTGCCGCCGCTTCCCAGAAGCCACAAAGCATCTCCGCGTCGAGCTCGTCCAGGTTGAGCAGGCAGGGACCGATCTCCTTGGCGATGTTGCGAAATGCTCCCGAGAACAAATAGACGAGGAGCACGCCGGCCTCGGCGTCACTGTCGGCTGGATATGCGGCGGTAGTTGCCAAACGACACAGGGCTGCCAATGCTTCGTTCTTTTCTGCGTACAAAGCGCGGTCTTGCGTCCGGCAGTAGGCGATCAGCTCGTCGGCGGAAGCGAACTTTTCGAGGGTTGGTTCCAGCCGTGGCCACCGAACAAAGACAGCATCCAGTCGCGGCCGGACCTGTTCGAGGCAATGTTCGAGTTCGCCGACGAGTGACATGCGTTGACGATGACCGGTGAGCGTCGCCTAGACGTCGCTTTGGCGACGCTCAGTTATAGCAGTCGAGCGATCTCCGAGGGGAGGTTACTCCAGTGTCAATGTGGCGATCCAGACGATTGCCGCAAACCGATCGACATTGGGGCGTTAGGACATCCTCTGGTCTGATCCATGCGTGTCGGCGTTCCGCCTAGATGAAAATTTGCAGGCAGCTTCCCGGCAAAGGCCGGCAAGTCCCTGGAAGTGGCCTGCCAGGTGCTGCGGTCCCAGTCCTGCCGTAGGCGTAGGCCTCGAGCCATATCTGGCGACACTTCGTCGAAAGTGGTCGTTGATGGCGTCGTAGATCGGCTCCAGGGCGGCGAAGCGATGACCCCGTCTGGCCACCGAGCCCAGGCCTCGGCGGAAATGTGATCGACGTAGACGAGGCCCACACCCAGCCGTCGCTGCGGGTCCAGGCCCAGATCGCGTCCGTCCCCAGAATGAGACTCATAGGACTCTTGCTACTGAGCGGTAGGCGACGGCCCGGACGAACGCACAGAACCGCAGTTCAGCACAAGCGCTTCGATCCTGGGGCGCGAGCGGCAATGAGTTCACCCCCCGACCCACTTTCGGGGTGCCTATTATGATGCAGTTCTACGCGTTGACGAGTGCGAGAAAATGCTGGATGTCAGCACATAGCTCGGAACGAAGTCAGGAGACGGGCATTGGCTGGGTCCTCGAATCCAAATCCGGGGTACGATCACCTTTTCCGGCGGTGTAAAGCTCGACGAGGCCTTTATCCGTGAACTCGGATTCGGTGACCGTAGTGGTGTAGAGCAGGTACAGCTGCTATCTCGCATCATTGTCGAGCTCCAGGAGCGAATCGGAGCTCGACTCGCGCCGCGGCTTGAAGAAATTCTCGATGGACTCACTGGTGCTGAACAAGATGAGATTGACGCGAGGCTCGACGAGGAATGGGGTAGCGTCATTCTTGAGATTCTGGAGAAACGCATGCCAGAGTACCGAGACGTGGTTGCGGCTGAAACGATGAAGCTCAAAGAGGAGATCCTGGCGGAACCCATTAACTGGGCGCCGCCCCGGTTGTACCCTTTCGCCACTCGTGAAACCTTACGTAAGCTACGTGGAGATCGTCTTTACGATGTATTTGTCTGCCACGCCTCGGACGATAAGGATAGATTTGTACGGTCCCTCGTTGCCCGGCTCCAGTTGGAATGAGATTGCCCCGGTACACCGGACAGGTTGGGTGAGTTGATCATGCTGCAGGTTGGACGCAGGATTTCGCCAGGATTCACCGAACGATCGGGGCGACCTCTTGATCTAGGCTATCGAAGACGTGCCCGTAGGTATCTAGGTCGTCCGGATAAAACTGTGACCCAGGCGTTTTTGGATTACCTTGGGGTGAACGCCCGCCCTAATGAGCAAGGCGGCGTGGCTGTGGCGCAAATCATGAAATCGGCACGGTAGCCCGACGGTTTCCTGAATTGCCACTTGCCACGCCCGGCGGCGGAAATTGCTGGCGCGTAGCGGACCGCAGTGTTCGCCAGTGAACACCAGATTCTCAGAGGCCTATCGGACTCCGATCGTTAAGATGTTCGGCCAGGACCTCAACGAGGAACTGTGGAATCGAGATCGAGCGACGGGAAGCCCTTCCGCAAGACGATCTGGAGGATCTTCGACTTGCTGTAGTGATGAGCGGCCGGGGTGAGAGCCTTTGCGTCTGGATGGACGGCGCGACCGTGGAGATCAACCGAGCTCGCCACCGTATCGCCGCCTACGATGAGCTGCTCAATCTCACGCGAAGCACGATAAGAGTAGATGTCATTTCCGGGACCAGTGCCGGAGGCTTCACCTCAAGTGGTCTGGCCTCCACGACGCCTCCGGACGTGTGGCTAACATGTGGGGCGTACAAATACTGCCGTGGACTCTCAGCTCATGAGAGTGTCCGAAGCCGGCCGGAGGTGACTCACTAACTAGTGGACTTTGGGGCCCCAGCCCCTCGGTCTTACGAAACATCTGTCCCTCCGCG
>Ga0247713_1000989_pt1 | contig 15212 bp, 16 predicted proteins | sample 21E_NmetaG_FD_189936 | JGI IMG/M metagenome (GOLD analysis project Ga0247713, IMG submission 189936) | Soil microbial communities from hillslope of Landscape Evolution Observatory, University of Arizona, Oracle, AZ, United States - 2-1-E_N | ecosystem: Engineered > Artificial ecosystem >... | reverse complement strand
TGTTCAGCCCGACGACCGCCGGGGAGGTGCCGACGGAGTCCACTGAAGCTGTCACAGCCGCCGCGTAAACTGATCCACGAGGAGCCTGCACTCGTCCCGATTTACACCGCATATGGGACGCCACCGGCCAGGCCCTCCTCCCCGGCATCGCGAGTTGGCTGGTCCGGCATCTGATGAGGGTACTTTCGGCCTGCCTGCCGCGTCAGGGTTCCGTTCGACGAACGATGGTGCGCCACGGCGCGGCCACCCTCTATTGACGTTGAGGGCGGTCTGGGCCTCGGCACGGCACCGGCGATCGGTAACGGGCGTCGGGGTCATTCCTGATCGAGCGGGTCGTGGACACGCCCGAGACGGTTCGGCACGTCCTGGTAATTCTGCCAGCTAGCGGCGACTCGTGGCGCTGTTGGTCGGACCGGGCGATGCTTTCATGGGTTAGTGGTGGAACCCGGTCCAGCTGGATGTGAGGACCCGTCAGAGTTGAAGGCCGTGACGTTCGATGAGCTCCGGCACGCGCTCGGAGTGGAACGTCATCCCGTACATGCTCTGGATCGCCAGGGCCTCGGCTGGTGAGCGCACGGCGGCCATCTCGTCGTAGAAGGACTCAAAGCCGCCGGGCGTCGTGATCTCGAGCACGAGCGCCGGCGTCGTAGCTGGATTCCAGAAGGCATGTGAGAGCCCTTTCGGCTTGATGACGTACGACCCCATGCGCGCCTCGATCAGCTCCTCTCCTATCTCGAGGTGGACCGTACCGGAGACGACGTAGAGGCACTGGTCCTCGTTCGCATGCGTGTGGGGCGGCACGAGCTCCTTCGGTCCGAGCAGGCCCTCGTGGATGCTCGTGCTGCCTCCCAGCAGCTGCGCCGGTACCCGGTGTCGCAGACCGGGCGTTGCCGAGGGCTCGCAGTGAATGACGGTCGCCACAGATGCCATGGCCTTCTCCTCCGTGCGGAACTGGAGATTCACTAGTGAGTACCACTAGTGATGGTCGCTAGTAGACTCTTTTGTCGTGCCGCCTGTCAACCCCCAAGTCCCGAGGCAGAGCCGCAAAGATCGAGCCGCTGAGACTCGTCGCCGGATGCTCGACGCAGCCATCCGGTGCTTCGCGACTGCCGGCTACGACGGTACGAAGATGACCACGATCGCGGAAGAGGCGGGGGTCGCGGTCCAGACCCTGTACTTCACCTTCCACACGAAGGCAGGGCTCCTGCAGGAGACGTTCGACCGAGCCGTACTGGGCGACGTCCCCGTGCCGCCCGAGAAGACGGAATGGTTCGAGGCCATGGAGGCAGAGACGGCGATTCGTCCGGCCCTGCGACACCTGGTCACGGGCGTCACCGCCATCCTGGAGCGGGTGGCCCCGCTACGGCCGGTCTTCGATGCGGCCGCCGCGGAGGACGGGGTGGCCGAGGTATGGCAGCGGGGCGAGCGACTGCGGTTGGAGGGCTACCGGAGGATCGTCGAGATACTCGCGGCGAAGCGCCCGCTGCGGGCGGGGTACGACCTGGTCACTGCCACGGATGTGCTCTTTGTCCTCCTCGGCCCGGACACCTTCCGGGCCTTTGTCGAGGGACGGAGCTGGACTGTCGAGGGTTGGAAGACCTGGGTTGCCGCGACTATCGAACACGAACTCTTCAGGTCTTCCCGCTGAGCCGATCGGGCCTCGACGGCGTTGGCGTTCCCGTCAGGGCCGGGCCAACGACCACACGGGATTGATCTCCTGTTCGCCTGCGATGAGGCCAACTTCGGCCAGCGCAGGGGCCAACACGTCATTCCACCACGAGCGGAAGGCGCTCTCCGACCTCCATACGTCAATGATCAGGAAATCCTGGTCGGACGGGTAGGCGAGGTGGACCATCAGACCGTCCGGGGGGCCACCCTGTCGCGCAAGTGCCGTCTCGATCACCTGTTCAAGTCGGTCGTGAGCTTCCTGATCGGCCGACCGAATGGCTGTCCGCGCGACGATCGCCATAGGGGCAACATAGCTCCCCCGGCACGGTCGCTGTCCGGACCGGTGCCCTCGGCACCCGAGCAGGAACGCTTGATATCGTCCGGGACCACTCGGGCGCGAAACGGGCAGTATCGCTCCCGGTGGGTCGACCACTGCGGCGGAATCGGCCGTGATCGCCATGACGGATCGCGATCACAGGCCGATCCCGAGGTCCAACCGTCGATCGAGGTCCCTAGGCTCCCGCCCGAACCCGCGCTCATGTGTGTGACGCCGAGGTGGCTCGGGGCGGATGCCGTCGCGACCTTGGCGCTCGACATCGAGCTCCCAGGCGGCGGTGGCGATCTGGTGGTCGAGGACGTCGAGCCGGCGGAGGGCTTCGGGGTGGGCGAGCTCGAAGCGCCTGTACGCACGCCGGCTGCCGTCAATCTCCTCGAGCTGGCGTTGGGCCACGGGCAGCTCGGCGCTCAGCCTGGTCCGTTCCGGTGCGGCCAGGGCCTCGAAGCGATCTCGCAGCGGGCCTTCGCTCTCGGCGCCCTCGCCGCCTGCTGGCGGAGGCGGTGGCGTTCCCTCAGGCCGGCGTGCTGGCCTGGGCCAGAGAACCTCGCCACTCCCGGAGGGCGTTCCTCCAGGCGATGGCGGCCTCTCCGACCGGCGTGCCCTTCCACTCGCCCCAGCCCTCGGCCTTGTCCAGGTCCCGCAGCCGGCGCTCCATGCGCTCCACGGCACTCCGGGCCCGGTAGTAGGCGGCGTCGCCGGGATCGGTGGGAATGGCGGCGGCCACGGAGGCGCGTTCGGCCACCAGGCGGGCGTGGCGCAGGCTGGCCGACACCGCCGGGGCTTCGGACGCGCCGGCTCGTCGACGCCCGGCGTCGGCGTGCCCCGGTCGATGGCCCAGCCGATGCGCCGGGACTCACTCCACGACCGGTACAGGTCGTCGGCGGCCTGCTCGGGCGAGTCGGCCACCACGTAGACGGTGGATCGCTCCCTCGCCCGGCTCATCTTCACGTAGGCCAGCTCCCGACCGCCCGCGTCCTCGAGGACGTGCGCCCGGCCCACGGTGGCGCCTTGGGAGCGATGCACGGTGATGGCGTAGGCGTGGGCCAGGTGGTCGGCGTCGATGTCGGTCGGGACGAAGCGCTGGATGCGCCCGTCGTCCATGGTGGCGGCCAGCTCCCCACCGCTCCGGCCCCAGGTCTGGCAGACGGAGTGGAACCGGACCGGGCGCCGGCGCCGCTTGGGGCTCGACGACGTCCACTTCCACGATCTCCGCCATGTCGCAGGTACGTTGGCCGCAGCCACCGGCGCCGGCACCAAGGAGCTGATGCCGGCTGGGCCACGCCTCGCCCCAGGCGGCCCTGCGCTACCAGCACGCCACGAGGAACGCGACACCGCCATCGCCGACACCATGGGGCTCATGGCGCAGGCGGCGCGATCCGATCCCACGGAGGCCGACGACGGCCCAGCAGAGGCCCAGACTGGCCCTGCCGTGACCCAAGTGGTCCGTCCGTTAGGTCACGCGAAGGTCACGTCGGCCAGTCGGAGGACCTCACGTACCAAGCCAAAAGCCTCTGACCAGCGGTTTCGTGAGAGCGGGCGACGAGAATCGAACTCGCGTTCTCAGCTTGGGAAGCTGATGTTCTGCCTCTGAACTACGCCCGCGGCATCGCCATCTTACCGCCCGGCCGGAGCCGCCGGGGCCGCGACCGGTAGTTCACCACGGCGAAACACCGCGGCAACGTCTCGTCTCTATGGTCGTCAGCGATGGACGTCACCATGCTCCTGTGGCCCGAGGAGGAGTCCCGGCGTCGCCGCATCCGCGAGGCGGGCGAGCCCCGGCTGCTGCTCGTGCCCGATGGCGTGGAGCCCCCACGGGTGGCCGACTGTCTCGAAGACTGGATCAGGGTGCCGGCGCCAGAGAACGAGGTGAAGGCCCGGGTCGCCGCCTTGGCGGTCAGACGCAAGGCCCACGACCCGACCAACGGCCTCAACGGCCTCGGGATGACGCCGGCCGGGCCCGTGCTGGACGACTTCGGCGTCTTACGGGTCAACGGCTCCTGGGTGGCGCTGCCGCCGCTGGAGGCGCGGCTGGCCGAAGCCCTGCTGGAGCGCCTCGGCGCGGTCACCAGCCGGGACTTGCTGATCCGCGCCGGCTGGTCGAGCGGTGCCCCCGGTCGCAACGCCCTGGACGTGCACGTCCTCCGCCTGCGCCGGCGGCTCTCCCCCGTCGGGCTGGCCATCCGAACGGTCCGATCGCGCGGCTACCTGTTGGAGCCGGTACCTCGCTGACGGGGCCCCTCCGGGGACCCCGTACGCTGGGGGGCACTATGACGTTCGATCTGGCCACCCTCGTCCAACCCGCGACCAGCAAGATCCTGCTGGTGGTGCTCGACGGCCTGGCGGGTTACGCCACCGCCGACCGGGGCACGGAGCTGGAGGAGGCGGAAACCCCAAACCTCGACGCGCTGGCCGCCGCCGGCAGCACCGGGATGCTCGACCCGGTGGGCCCCGGGATCACGCCGGGGTCGGGGCCGGCCCACCTGTCGCTGTTCGGCTACGACCCCTTCGACTACCACTTGGGACGGGGCGCCCTGTCGGCCGCAGGGCTCGACGTGCATCTCAACCCCGGCGACGTGGCCGCCCGCGCAAACCTCGCCACCCTCGACGAGCACGGCATCATCATCGACCGCCGGGCCGGGCGCATCCCCGACCTCGAGGCCGTCGAGGTCATCCGGCGCCTCAACGAGGGCGTGTCGATCGACGGCGTCGAGGTGCTGTTCGTCCACGAGGCCCAGCACCGGGTGCTCGTCGTGATGCGGGGCGCCGACCTCGACCCCCATGTCGACGACACCGACCCGCAGAAGACCGGCTGCCCCCCGCTGACACCCATGGCCCAGACGCGCGCCGCCACCCACACCGCCGAAGTCGTGGCCGAGATAGACCGTCAGGCCCGCCACATTCTCGCCGAGCAGCCCAAGGCCAACGCCATCCTCCTGCGTGGGCTGGACTCTCACCGCCAGCTGCCGACCGTCCAGGAGCGCTACGGCCTGCGGGCCGCAGCCGACGCCATCTACCCCATGTACCGGGGCATCGGCCGGCTCGTGGGCATGGACGTCGTCGGTCCGCCGGTGACCATCGATGACCAGATCCTCCTGCTCAAGGAACACTGGGACCGGTACGACTTCTTCTTCTTCCACCACAAGGCCGCCGACTCCGCCGGCGAGGACGGGGACTACGACGCCAAGGTGGCGGCCATCGAGTCGCTCGACGCCGTCATCCCTCAACTGATGGACATGAGCCCCGACGTCGTCGCCGTCACCGGCGATCACGCCACGCCCAGCCAGATGGCCGCCCACTCCTGGCACTCGGTGCCCGTTCTGGTCCACGGGGAGCTCGTCGGGCGCGACCAGGTCGAGCGCTTCGGGGAGCGCTACTGCACCCAGGGCGCCCTCGGCCGGCGCCCCGCCCGCGAGCTCATGCCGATCATGCTCAACGCCGCCGGCCGCCTGGCGAAGTACGGCGCTTAGATCGGGTTGAGGTTGCCGGAGCGAAAGCCCTCGAGGTCGAGCGTCACCCACCGGTAGCCGGCGGCCTTGACCGCGGCCACGACCTCGTCGCGCCGAGCCACAACCTCGGCCAGGTCGCCCAGCTCGACCTCCACCCGGGCCACCTCGCCATGGTGGCGCACCCGAACCTGGCCGAACCCGAGCCGGTGCAGCGTTGCCTCCGCCCGTCCGACGCCGGTGAGGGTCGTCACCGTCACGGGCGTGCCGTAGGGGATGCGCGAGGCCAGGCAGGCGGCGGCCGGCTTGTCCCACGTGCGCAGGCCCAGCTCCCGGGATGCCTGGCGCACGGCGGCCTTGGTGAAGCCGGCGTCGACCAGCGGGAACACCGCCCCCCGCTCACCGGCGGCTTGCTGGCCCGGACGGTGGTCGCCCAGGTCGTCGACATTGACGCCCAGGACCACGGTGGCGCCCTCGGCGGCGGCCAGGGGGCCCACGGCGTCCATCAGCTCGGTCTTGCAGTGGTGGCAGCGGTCGGTGCCGTTGGCCACGTAGCCGGGACGAGCCAACTCGTCGGTGGTCACCGGCAACCAGCGCAGGCCCCACTCCTCGGCCAGCGCGGCGCAGTCGGCGGCCTCCTCCGGCGCCAGCGACGGCGAGATGGCGGTGACGGCCAGCACTCGGTCCGGTCCGAGCGTGTCGTGGGCCACCCACGCCAGGAACGCCGAGTCGGCGCCCCCGCTGAAGGCGACCGCCACCCGGTCAAGCTCACGCAGGCGGCCGCGGAGGAGGTCGATCACGGCTCCACCGTACCGGCGTCCGGCCTGGCCCTCACCTGACGTCCTCCGCGCTGGAGCGCTGCCGGCCGGTCACGTCACCGAGCGGCCGAGGTCTACCCCCGGCCGATCTCTGCCAACAGTTGTTCCACCGGCGCGACCAGCCCGGTGATGAACGGACCGAACTCGGCGTAAACCGCCGAGGCCGGGTCGAACCGCATCTCGTACACGCACTGCTTGAGATCGGCGGGGTCGGCGGCGAAGAGGGTGACGCCCCACTCCCAGTCGTCCAGGCCCGTGGACCCGGTGACGAGTTGGACCACGCGGCCGGCGAACTCCCGGCCCTTGCGACCGTGGCTCTCCATCATGTCCCGGCGCTCCTCGTAGGGGAGCATGTACCAGTTGCCGGCCACGCTGCGGCGCTTGGACATCGGATAGAAGCACACGACGTTCTTGCCTTCGGGCGGCAGACGGGGGTGCAGGCGGGGCTCGAGGCGCTCAGGCGGCACGCCCTGGGCGTACTCGGAGACCTCGGTCATCGACACGTACGAGTCGACCACCGCCAAGCCGGCGGCGGTGAGGTCGGCCTGGAGCCGGCGCAGCCGCCACAGATCCGGTCCTAGGGCCATGAAACCGACTTCGGCCTTGTGGCCCAGGACGGCGAAGGTGACGACCTGGTGGTCGCCGTCCTGGGCGGTCTTGACCGCGGCCGTGACGGCCTCGGAGTCGGCCGACGGCCCGAGGGTGCAGAAGAGGTGCAGGACTCCCCAGCCTCCGGCGGAGGTCACCGAGCGTTCGCTCGGTGATGGCTCGATGGACCGGCCTCCTCGGCCGGTCGCCGGCTCAGGCGTCAAAACTCCCGGGCGCAGGCCACCATGCCGTACCTCTCGGCGGCGCTGGCCGCCTTCTCGTTGTTCAGGCGAGCGCTCTCCAGCGCCCGCTCGGCTCGGGGCAGGTCGTTGACGCGGCGCGACTGGTCGACGTCCTGCAGCGCCAGATAGAGGTTCTCCATGGCCGCGATGTGCAGGTCGGCGATGGCCCGGTCGTCCCTCGGCGCGTTGGCTTCCCTCATCCGCATCACCGCAGCCTCGACATCGGCTGCCTGCTGCTCGGCGTTCTCACCCAACTGGCCGATCTTGCCCTGCAACTCGGCGCAGATCGGGTCCACCTGGGCCACGTAGGCCGCCTTGGCGCCCGACAAGTCGTCACTAGCACCACATGCACCTGCGAGGAGAGCGACGAAGAGTGCGACGAAGCAAAGTCGAGCTTTCGAGACGGTCACGGCCGGATCGTAGCGCGACGCAGCCCCGGCCTGAAGGGACGGGGCTGCGAAATTTGCGAGCAGCAACAAGTTGCGGCCCGGAGTGACTAGAAGTCGCCCATGCCTCCCATGCCGTCCATGCCACCGCCGTGGCCGCCACCGCCGTTCTTCTCCTCCGGCTTGTCGACGATGACGCACTCGGTGGTGAGGAACAGGGCGGCGATGGAGGCCGCGTTCTGCAGGGCGGACCGGGTGACCTTGGCGGCGTCGATGACGCCGGCCTTGAACAGGTCCTCGTAGTCGCCGGTGGCGGCGTTGAGGCCGGTGGGGCCGTCGAGGTTGCGCACCCGCTCGACCACGACACCACCCTCCATGCCGGCGTTGACGGCGATCTGCTTGAGCGGCTCCTCGAGGCTGCGGGCCACGATGCGGGCACCGGTGGCCTCGTCGCCGTGCAGGGTGAGGGCCAGCTCGTTGACCTTGGCCTGGGCCCGGAGCAGGGCCACGCCACCGCCGGGCACGACGCCCTCCTCGACCGCGGCCTTGGTGGTGGACACCGCGTCCTCGATGCGGTGCTTCTTCTCCCGCAGCTCGACCTCGGTGGCGGCGCCGACCTTGATGATGGCCACACCACCGGAGAGCTTGGCCAGGCGCTCCTGGATCTTCTCCCGGTCGTAGTCGGAGTCGGTGTTCTCCATCTCGGCCTTGAGCTGGTTGACCCGGCCCTTGATCTCCTCGGCCGAGCCGGCGCCCTCGACGATGGTGGTCTCGTCCTTGGTGACGGTGACCTTGCGGGCCCGGCCCAGCATGTCCAGCGTCACGTTCTCGAGCTTGAGGCCGACGTCCTCGGTGATGACCTGGCCGCCGGTGAGGATGGCGAGGTCCTGCAGCATGGCCTTGCGGCGCTCGCCGAAGCCGGGGGCCTTGATGGCCACGGACTTGAACGTGCCCCGGATCTTGTTGACCACCAGGGTGGCCAGGGCCTCGCCCTCGACGTCCTCGGTGACGATGAGCAGGGCCTTGCCGGACTGCATGACCTTCTCGAGGACGGGCAGCAGGTCACGGACGGCGGTGATCTTCTGGCCGGCGAGGAGGATGTAGGGGTCGTCGAGGTCGGCCTCCATGCGCTCGGGGTCGGTGACGAAGTAGGGCGAGATGTAGCCCTTGTCGAGGCGCATGCCCTCGACCAGCTCCATCTCCATGCCGAAGGTCTGGGACTCCTCGACGGTGATCACGCCGTCCTTGCCCACCTTGTCGATGGCCTCGGAGATGGTGTCGCCGATCTCACGGTCGGCGGCGGAGATGGACGCCACCTGGGCGACCTGCTCCTTGGACTCGATCTCGACGGAGATGTCCTTGATGCCCTCCAGGGCCCGGACGACGGCGGCCTCGATGCCCTTCTTGAGCGACATGGGGTTGGCGCCGGCGGCCACGTTGCGGAGGCCCTCCTTCACCATGGCCCACGCCAGCACGGTGGCGGTGGTGGTGCCGTCACCGGCGACATCGTCGGTCTTCTTGGCGACTTCCTTGACCAGCTCGGCGCCGATGCGCTCGTAGGGGTCTTCGAGGTCGATCTCCTTGGCGATGGATACGCCGTCGTTGGTGATGGTGGGAGCGCCCCACTTCTTGTCCAGCACGACGTTGCGACCCTTGGGACCGAGGGTGACCCGCACGGCGTCAGCCAGCTGGTTCATCCCGTTCTCCAGGGCGCGGCGGGCGCCTTCCTCGAACGCGATCATCTTCGGCATATGTGTGCTTCCTCCTCTTTCGGCCCGGGCACCGGGCCGTTAGCACTCTCTACTGTCGAGTGCTAACCAGCAAACCACGTGTGGGGAGGATGTGCAACCGGGGCCCGGCTAGCCGCCGGCGACGGCGGGGATGATGCTCACCGTCTGGCTCGGCTCCACCGCCGTCTCCAGACCGTCGGAGAAGCGGACGTCCTCGTCGGCGACGAAGACGTTGACGAAGCGGCGTAGGGCGCCGGCGTCGTCGAAGACCCGGGCGGCGAAACCGGGGTGGGCGGCGTCGAGGGACTTGAGGACCTCGCCCACGGTGGAGCCGTCGGCCTCCACCTCGGCGGCGCCGCCGGTCAGGGAGCGGAGCTGGGTGGGGATGCGGACCGTGGCCATGCTCAGCTCTCCTGCTGTTCGAAGGCGGCGTTGAAGGCGTCCATCGTCGGCGGGATGGTGGCGGTCGGGCTGCAGACCGGCGCCACCGCCTCGATGGTCTTCAGGCCGGCGCCGGTGATGTAGGCCACCACCCGCTCGTCGCGGCGGACGACGCCCTTGGCCGCCAGGCGGCACAGGGTGGCGATGGTCACGCCGCCGGCGGTCTCGGCGAAGATGCCCTCGGTGCGGGCCAGGAGGAGCATGGCGTCGACGATCTCCTGGTCGCTCACCGCTTCCAGGCCGCCGCCGCTGCGCTTCACCTCGTCGAGGGCGTAGGGACCGTCGGCCGGGTTGCCGATGGCCAGCGACTTGGCGATGGTCTTGGGCTTCACCGGGCGGATGTAGTCGTGGCCCTCGGTGAAGGCGGTGGCCACCGGCGAGCAGCCCTCGGCCTGGGCGCCGGAGATGCGCACGTGGGGCTCCTCGTCCAGCAGGCCGACCGTGTGCAGCTCCCGGAAGCCGCGGGCGATCTTGGTCAGCTGGGAGCCGGAGGCGACGGGCACGACGACGTGGTCCGGCACCTCCCAGCCGAGCTGCTCCACCGTCTCGAAGGCCAGGGTCTTGGAGCCCTCGGCGTAGTAGGTCCGCAGGTTCACGTTGACGAACGCCCACGTGGGGTTCTCCGAGGCCAGCTCGGCGCACAGGCGGTTGACGTCGTCGTAGCTGCCGTCGACGGCGATCAGGCTCGGCCCGTAGACGGCGGTGGTGACGATCTTTCCCGCCTCCAGGTTCGACGGGATGAACACGACATGGCGCATCCCGGCCCGGGCGGCGTGGGCGGCGACGGAGTTGGCCAGGTTGCCGGTGGAGGCACAGGCCGCCACCTTGAAGCCCATGGCCCTCGCCCGGGCCAGGGCCACGCTGACGACGCGGTCCTTGAACGACCCGGTGGGGTTCAGGGTGTCGTTCTTCAGCCACAGCTCGCCGAGGCCGAGGTGGGCGGCGAGGCGGTCGGCCCGGACCAGCGGGGTGAAGCCGGCACCCAGGTCGACGGCGCCGTCGTTGACCGCCGGCAGCAGGTTGGCGTAGCGCCAGATCGACGGGGGGCCGGCGGCGATGGTCTCCCGCGACGTGGCCGCGGCGATCTGCTCGTAGTCGTAGACGACCTCCAGGGGGCCGAAGCACCACTCACAGACATGGAGCGCCTCGGCCGGGAAGGCGTGGCCGCACTCCCGACACCGCAGGCCTTGCACGAAGCTCACCGTTCTTGCCTCCTCATCGCTCCGGGCATTGGCACCTGGTCGCCCCCGAACTCTTCGGAGACGGCTGGTTGTCGCGGTTTCTACGGGCCCGGTCCCTCGACCGCTCTGGATGAAGCTCACATGATACGTCACCGCGCCGAGCCACGGATAGCCGAAACCACCGCCTCGCCGACGCACCCGCCCCAGTCGGCCAGCACCCGTTCCCGCCCGAAGCGGGCGACAAGGGACACCACCTCGACCGACGCCGGCAGGTCGGGCAGCTCGCCGGTCACGACGTCGCCCGCGACGACGAGAACCGGCACGCCGGCCTCGACGGCCAGCTCCACCACGCCGCCCACCGGGTTCCCGTCGAAGGACTTGGCGTCGAGGACGGCCTCTCCGGTCACGACGAGGGCGGCGCCGGCAATTCGCTCCCGCAGCGACAGGGCCTCGGCCACCACGTCGAAACCGGGGACCAGCTCGGCGCCGGCCGCGGCCAGGGCGCCGGCCAGGCCGCCGGCGGCGCCCGCGCCGGCCAGCCCGGTGACGTCGACCCCGTAGTCCCGCAGGTAGACCTGGGCCAGGCGCTCGAGGCGCCGGCGCAACAGGGCGACCTGGGCCGGCGTGGCGCCCTTCTGCGGCCCGAACACCTCGGCGGCGTCGACGAAGAGCGTGTCGACGTCGCAGGCCACGATCACCTCGACGCCGGCGTGGAGCCGCCGGCGGGGGTTCAGCGCCGTCAACGCAGCAAGGCCGCCGTCGGTGGACGCCGAGCCGCCGGCGCCGACGATGACCCGGCGGGCGCCGGCGTCGAGGGCGGCGGCGATCAGCTCGCCGGTGCCGGCGGTCGACGCCCGCAGGGGGTCGTTGCCCTCGGGCCCGCCGGCAAGTACCAGGCCCGAGGCCCGGGCCACCTCCACCACCGCCGTCCCGTCGTGGCGCACCCGCCACTCGGCGGCCACCGGATCGCCGAGCGGGCCCCGCACCGTGGCCGCCCGCGCCGTGCCACCGAGGGCCTCCAGCGTGCCTTCGCCACCGCCGGCGACGGGGGCGACGTCGCAGCCGGCGCCGGCCCCGGCGGCAGCTCTGGCGATGGTCGCCGCCACCTCCGACGCCGTCGCCGTGCCCCGGAACGTGTCGGGAGCGGCGACGACATGCACCGGATTATGTTGGCCGACAATGTCCCCATTGCCTGGTGACGAGCCAGACGCCCCGGTCCTCGTCGTGTCGAACCGGGGCCCCATCTCGTTCGGCTTCGGCGACGACGGCGGCCTGGTGGCCAAGCGGGGCGGGGGCGGCCTGGTGTCGAGCCTCGGACCGCTCGTCCGCGACATCGGGGCCACGTGGATGGCCGCGGCGTTGACCGACGCCGACGTCGAGGCGGCCAAGGAAGGTGTGATCGAGGCCGAGGGCTACCGGTTCCGTTCCCTCGCCGTGGACCGGGCCAAGTACCAGATGGCCTACGACGTGGTGTCGAACGCCACCTTGTGGTTCCTGCACCACGGCCTCTTCGACCTGTCCCGACGACCCCGGCTCGACCGTCGTTGGCGGGAAGCATGGGACGCCTACCGCGACATCAACCACGCTTTCGCTCAGGCCATCATCGAAGAGGCGCCCGAGGGGGCGATCGTCCTCGTCCAGGACTACCACCTGGCCCTGGTCGGCACGTGGCTGGCCCAGAAGCGGCGGGACCTGCGGGCCGTGCACTTCAGCCACATCCCGTTCGGCGAACCGGGCGCCCTGCGGGTCCTGCCGTCCGACGTGGCCGAGGAGCTGCTCGTCGGCATGGGCAGCCACGCGTCCTGCGGCTTCCACTCGCGACGGTGGGCGGCGAACTACGAGGCGTGCTGCGACGAGGTGCTCGGCTTCACGCCGGCCACGTTCGTGGCGCCCCTCAGCCCCCACTACGACGACATCGCCGCCCGCGCCGCCGAGGACGACTGCGTCCGGGAGCAGCGGTGGGTCGACCAGGTGAAGGGAGACCGCCAGCTGATCGTGCGGGTGGACCGCATCGAGCTGTCGAAGAACCTGCTGCGGGGCTTCTGGGCCTTCGACGACCTGCTGCGGACACGCACCGAGTGGCGGGGCCGGGTGGTGTTCGTGGCCCTCGTCTACCCGTCACGGGAGGGCCTGCCCGAGTACCTCGCCTACCGCCAGGAATTGGAGTCGGTGGCCAAGGTGGTCAACGACCGGTGGGCGACGCCGGGGTGGACGCCGATCCTCCTCGACACCTCCGACAACTTCCCCCGCTCGATCGCCGCCCTCACCCGCTACGACGTCCTGCTGGTGAACCCGGTGCGCGACGGTCTCAACCTGGTGGCCAAGGAAGGGCCGGTGCTCAACACCAACAACGGCGTGCTGGCCCTGAGCCGGGACGCGGGGGCGTGGGACGAGCTCGGCGGCGTGGCCCTGGAGGTCAACCCCTTCGACGTGTCGGGCACGGCCGACGTGCTGGCCACCGCGCTCACCATGGCGCCCGGCGAGCGGGCCACCCATGCCGAGGCGCTCGCCAAGCTGGCCTCGGCCCGGGTGCCCCGGCACTGGCTCGACGACATGCTGGCCGTCGCCGGCGCGTCGGGTGGTCTGCCGGATGTGGCGGCCAAGGCTACAAGAGCCCGCGCAGGATCCTGAGAGAGCCCTCCGGGCCATCGACCACGATGTCGGCCCGGGCGAGCAGCTTCTCGGGCGCCTCGGGGCTGTCCACCCCCACCCGGAGCACGGTCGCGCCGGTCTCCGCCATGCGGTCCAGGGCGTCGAAGGCGGTGAGGTCGCCGCGGTCGTCGCCCAGGAAGCACACCTGGCGCCGGCCCTCGGCCGCCTCGGCCAGCACCGTGCCCTTGTCCCGCTTGATCGGCGGGCGCAACTCGAACGACATCCGGGCCGGGTGGACGACGAGGCCGGTCTCCTCCGCCTGGGCCTCCACCCAGGCCCGCGACTCCGGCTCCAGCGACGGGTCCCGGCGGTGGTGGACGGTGAGGCACAGGCCCTTGCGCTCCACGCTGATGCCGGCGGGCAACGCCGCGTCGCCGGCGGCGGCCACCTCCTCGACGATCTCCCGCCAGGGGGCGGCCTCCTCGATGGCCTGGATCCCACCCCCGCCGTCCTCGACGAACTCCAGCCCGTACAGGCCGGAGAGGAACACCCCCCGGCCGCCCAGGTGCTCGGCCAGGAACGACGCCGGCCGCCCCGAGATCACCCCCACCCGGCCGTAGCGGCCGGCCAGGGCGGCCAGGGCGTCGACCACGCCGGGCAGGGGTGCAGCCGCCGCCGGGTCGTCGACGATGGCGGAGAGGGTGCCGTCGAAGTCCGTGAACACACCCGTACCTCCGGGGTCGTCCCGGAACGGCGCCAGTAGTTCGGTGACCGACAGTGAGGAAGCCAACTCGCCGGGAGACCCTATCGCCACGCCGGGTGCCGCTGTACGCTTCCGGCGACGTGCGTCGACTGGCCCATTCTTTGCTCGTCCCCGTGCTGGCGGCCGGGGTGATGACCGCCTGCGACAAGGAGTCCGTCCACGTGGGCTTCCGTCCGGAGGCCGGCGCCAGCTACCGCTACGAGATCAAGGTCCAGTCGGTGACGACCACCGTCCTGGGCGACGAAGCGCCCGATCGGGCCTTCGACGAGGTCACGCTGGAGTCCCGCGACACGGTGCTGGCCGCCGACGCCGAGGAGGTCAAGGTCCAGGTGGTGCTGCGCCGGGCCGGGTCGCCCGACCGCACCTTCCACGTGCGCTTCGACCGGGGCCACCAGCTGGCCGGCGTGGACCTGGTCGACGGCCTGCCGCCGGAGGTGCTCGGGCCCGTGGGGCTGCCGGCGTTCATGCCCGCCGCCGCCACCGCCCCCCCCGACCGGGCGCTCACGCCGGGCGAGAAGTGGAAGATCGAGGCCACCCCCACCGTGCCCGGCGCCGGCCGCGAGGTGCGGCTCGAGGGCACCGGCCGCCTGGTCAAGGTGACGACCATGGGTGGGCGCAAGGTGGCGGCGATCAAGGCCGAGACCAGCGTGCCCCTGGCCACGACGACCCAGCTGCAGGGAGCGACCGTCACCATCAGCGGCACGGAACGCACCGAGAGCACGGCCAACCGGGCCCTGGCCGACGGGGTGGTGGAGGAGGCCAACTCGGTGACCCGTGGCACCTACGACCTGACGCTGTCGCCCGCGGGCGCCGGCGCGCCGGTGCGGGGGACGATGCAGGTCGAGATCCGGGCCCAGACCAAGCGCCTGCCCGACGGGGCGAAGAAGCAGTAGCCGGCTAATGGGGGTCCACCGCCTTGAGGATCGGATCCAACAGGCTGTGGCCGAGCCGCCGGTGGGTCAGCACTATGCGCCGCAGGGCCTTGAGCCTTAGGCCTAGATCGTGCGCTTGCCGGTCCGGTGA
>Ga0247713_1000988_pt1 | contig 15233 bp, 18 predicted proteins | sample 21E_NmetaG_FD_189936 | JGI IMG/M metagenome (GOLD analysis project Ga0247713, IMG submission 189936) | Soil microbial communities from hillslope of Landscape Evolution Observatory, University of Arizona, Oracle, AZ, United States - 2-1-E_N | ecosystem: Engineered > Artificial ecosystem >... | reverse complement strand
CGCCCCCACCGCCGTTGCCCCCACCGGCCTCCTCCTCGCTGCCGGAGGGCGTGACAGTGGGGGTGGAGGTAGAGCCGCCCGAGGTGGAGGGGCCGCCTCTCGTGGCGCCGCTGCCGGTCACGACGCTCGGGGGCGCAGTCTCGGCCGAACCCGCGGCGGTGGCCACGATGGGCGCCCGGTCGAGTTGGCTGTTGTCGTTGGTGGCCGACGAGGGGACCAGCGCCACGGCGCTCACACCGACGCTCACGGCCACTCCGACGGTGGCGATGCCGACCTTCATCCAGTTCTGCATGACGACTCCTTCTCTTCGATCGACCCTGCGGTCGCAGGTTGCGGACACCCCTTTGATGCGCCCGGTGAGCCGTCCGGTTCGCGCCGGCCCCGATTCCTCCGGTGGGCCTTCCGACGGAGCTCCCCGGAAGGGCGCGAACCGGAGGCGTCGCTCGTCGCATCACATGGGATAGCGGGTGCGCAGGGCGCCCGACGCACAGAAGGAGCGAGCGATGACGACGATCAGGTCCGGTCGGATCTCCAGACTGGTGGTGACCTCGGTGCTGGCCATGGGCATCTCTACGGGGATCGCCGGAGCGGCGGCCGCAGTCACCTACGGCGAGGACTTCCCCGGCGGCGAGAGCGCCTTACGGCAGGAATGCCTGGAATCCGGCGGCACGTACACGAAGTCGATCGTGCGGGGCACCGTGAAGTGCACGTACCCGAACGGGACGGTCATCTACTGCGAGGAGGGCGCCAAGAGCTGCATCACCCTGACGCCGAAGCCGATGAACCACCAGAGGGGAAGCACCGTCACCTACGGCAGCTCGACCGGCGCCTTGGCCTCCTGAGCCGCGGCCGCGTCGGTTCGATGGACCAGGAACCAGGCCAGGGCGCGCAGCACCAGGGAACCGACCGGCCCCAGCCGGGCCAGGCCGGCCCTTGAAGGAACATCGGAACGAAAAGTCACGGTTGTGCGGAACTCCATGGTGAGCAGCCGGCGGTGCTGCTCGTCGTGGCGGTCGGCCCATCAGGGCGAGACCGGCAGCAGCAGCGCCGACCAGGCCTCGATGCTCCGAGCCAGCGACGCCGTGGTCATGTAGGCCCAGTCGCCGGGCACGCCGCCCCGCTGACTCATCCCGAGGCACCCGCTGAGGCACTCGCCGAGTTCTTCGGGCCAGCCCAGGAGCCAGCCTGACCTAGCCCGGCCCCCTAACCCGCCGCGCCGACCTCGACGCCATCCCCGCGCATTGCCGCTCACGCCGGTTGTGCGTGATGTCCAGACCAGCGCGTGCTCCAGGACGCCGTTACGGAACGCTTAGAGTCGGCGTGATGGATGTCGTCGGTCTTGTTCGGCGGGCCGCGCTCGGCACCGCGGCGCTTGTTCATGCGACGTCGTCGGATCAGTACGCCGCCCCGACGCCCTGTACGGACTGGACCGTGCGCGATCTTCTGACCCATCTGATCGCTGGCAACGTGAAGTACCTCGAGATCGGTCGAGGAACAGAGTGGGCCAGAGGGGCGCCCGATATCTTTCTCGACGATGACCCCGGCGAGATGTACCGCCGAACCATGGACGCGATGCTCGAGGCCTGGGAGCAGCCCGGGGCTCTCGATCGGGAGACTGCTCTACCGGTGGGCCGGGGCCGAACGGAGTCGGCCCTCTACCTCCATCTGGGCGAAACGCTCGTGCACGGTTGGGATCTCGCAAGAGCAACGGGACAGCCGCCCCCTTGGGACGCCGAGGTCGTAGAAGCCAGCCACGACCAGTTCAGGAGTTGGCTTCCGGCACAGCGCCCGCCAGGTTCGCCCTTCGCTGATGCCGCAGCCGTGACCCCCGATGCTGCTCCGATCGACCGGCTCGCGGCTTACCTGGGACGCGATGTCGGCGCTTGGTCAAGGTGAGTCTCGGTCGGAAGAGTCGGCGGCCAGCATGGCCGCCGACGTTCCCCTAGGAACGTCGACCGAGAGCCGCGACACCGTCACGTGACGCCGGCGCTGAGCGCACCTGCAGCGGTAGCGAGGGAACGGTACACGGCGGCGATCCCGGCACTGGCCGAGGCGTGGCAGTTGTCCTGCGAACCACTTCTCGACCGTGAGATCACCTCCGTGAGTTGGGAGGACGTGCAAGCTTTCCCGAACGTCGTCGCCACCATCAAGGCCGTCGCCGGTATTCACATCGAAGCTCTGCCACTTCCTTCTACCCCGCCGTCATACCGGTGATCTGGCGCGTCGTTCTCCTGATGCAGTCACGCGGCTTCTTGCAGCTGGCCGAGCGTTTCGATCGTGAAGCCGACGAGTTGGAGGCGGCTAAGCCCGGCCGCGGTCGTCGCTGCAGAGTCGAGGTCGCGTTGGGAGAGCGTCCGGCGGGCGAACTCCATGGTCGCTCCGACGGCCTCGGCGTCTGCTCCCCACGGATCCTGGTCTTCGAGTGCGTCGAGTGCCAGCAGGATCGTCAGGGCGGCGCCGTGCCGTGCCGCCTGCGCGTTGAGCAGCGCGGCACTTCGGAGTGTGGTCGCCTGCTGAGCCCAGTTGCCAAGACGTTCCCATTCCGTGATCGCGAGGCGGTGCAGCGCAGCGCTACGGCCGAATTGTCCACGGGCCGCGGCGTCGGAGGCGAGGGAGACCCGTGCGAGCCCAGCGACGAAGAACGCGTCGACGGTGAGGGCGTCATCGAGCGCGCGCTCGAGTTGGCGGACTGCCTCGTCGGCATCGCGCGGGCGGAGCACCTCGGCGAGGACGTAGCGGGCGAAGGCGATCGTGCTCGGACATTCGGTGCGTTCGGCATCGGCAAGCGCGTCGAGAGCGTCGCCGACCTGGTCGTCTGGGTGGCAGCCATAGGTCCGTGCGAGCGCGATGGTCGCTCGCATCCAGGCGGCGAGTGCCGGTTGTGCCCGCTCCTCGAACCCGGCACGCGCCCGCTCGAGATGGTCGACCGCGCGTTCGATGTCGCCGGCATACAGGGCGAGGTCGGCGGCGACGGCGTCCGCGTACCGATACGCGTGCTCCGGCGCCGGGATGCGCCGGGCGCGGCCGATCAGGTCGAACGCCATCTCAGAATTGCCTGCGTATGCAGCGGTGTCCGCGGCGAGACCGAGAGTCTCGGCGATGAGGGTCGGATCGAGGCCGCCAGTCTCCGCTGCCAGCTTCGCTGCGGCTGTGGGCAAAGAGGACACGTCCACATGACGGCGGGGGATCCCGATCACGTATGCGGCGATGGCGACCCGAGTGGCGCTCGACGCGTCTGCCACCCGGGTGAAGTGTTCGAAGGCAGCGATGGTGTCGACTCGCGCGTCGGCCGACCGTTCGGCCCACGCCGGCTCGTCAGGGCCGTACGCCTCGATCAGTCCTCGTTCGAGGAGACGGAGCACAGCCGAGGCGTGCCCTGCATGGCGAACGTCTGAAGCGACGTGGGGCTTCTCGAGCACGTACTCCCGGATGGTCCCGAGGAGCGTGTACCGGGTGCCGTAGCGGCGATCGTGCCGCGTGAGGAGTGATGCGCGCACCAACCGGTCGAGCGCCTGGGTGACCTCGACACCCCCGCCGATCGACTCGCAGGACGCCGCCGCATCGGCCACGGTGAAGCCGCCGCGGAAGAAGGCAACCTGACCGAGGACGTCCCGGTCGATGGCTTCGAGCAGCTCGTAGGAGCGGTCGAGTACCTCGCGTAGCCCGGATCGTCCGGGCGAGATGCGCGCCAACACCTCGAACGGTCGGTCGAGGTCATCGATGAGCTCGGCGAGTGAGCGGGAAACAAGCTGCGCGGCGGCGAGCTCGATGGCGAGTGGGAGCCCGTCGAGACGTCGACAGATCTCGACGATGCCCGAGGGGTCGTCTGGCCGCCAGTCGGCACGAGCGCTGCCGGCCCGGGCTGCGAACAGCTGGCCCGCAGGGCCGCCGTCGTCCCCGTCGACTGCCAGAGGCGGTACAGCAACGACGAGCTCGTTCTGGTGGCCGAGTCGGACCCTGGTCGTGACGAGCACTCGTACCGGCGTGCGGGTCAGCAGGGCGTCGACAAGCTCCGAGACGCCTGGGAGGACGTGCTCCGCATTGTCGATCACGACGACGCCGGATTCGAAGGCCAGCACGTCGGTGACTCGCTGCAGCAGCGACTGACCGCCGGTCGTGTCGACGGCGAGCTGGGCGGCAACCGCCGCGGCGACCTCCTCGTCGCGTCGCGCTCCTCCGAGCGGGATGAGGTCGATCAGGTCGGCACCGGCCCGCTCGGCGACGGCGAACGCCAAGGCCGTCTTCCCGACACCGCCCGGCCCAGTGAGGGTGACGAGCCGGTGTTCGCGGAGCGATGCCGACACATCTGCCAGCAGGCCATCTCGGTCGATGAGCGGGCCAGCGGTGTGGATGGGTCGACGTCGGATCGTCGACCGTTCGTCGCCCAGCAGGCGTCGCTGGACCGCCTCGACCTCAGATGAGATGCCGATACCGAGCTCCTGCGCTACACGCCGACGCAGATCGTCGAGCTCGCGGAGTGCTTCCGCCCGGCGGCCCATCGCTGCGAGCGCCTGAGCGAGCACGATGCGGGCACGCTCACGAAGCGGGTGTTCGCCGGCGAGGGCGGCAGCGTAGGCGGCAGCCGCTTCCACATCGCCTTGCCGGAGGAGAAGGTCGGCTCCCGTCTCGCGGAGCGTCAGCATCCGCTCCGTGAGGCGGGAGGCTTCGGCCCGAGCATCGTCGACGTCGAGATCCTCGTACGGATGGCCCCGCCACAGCGACTCCACTGCGCCTACCGTCTCTGGCGTCTCGGCCGCATCCAGCTCGTCGACGTCACACGCGACACTCGATCCAAGCCGATATCCACCGCTGATGCTCACGATGGTCTCCTCACCGAGGAGGTTGCGCAGCCGAGCGACCTGGTTCGCCAGTGCTCCCGATGGGTCGCGAGGTGGCGCGTCCCGCCACACCGCGTCGGCAAGACGGCTTACGGACGCCCCCGGCCGCCATAGCACGAGCGCGGCGAGCAGCCGCCGTTGACGCACGCTTCGCAGCGGAACGAGCGCGCCGTCCAGGTGGGCCTCGGTCAGCCCGAGTACGGCTACCCGCTGCCGTGCCATCTCGCGCCACCGAAGTGGGATCGAGCTGACATCGCGTCCTGCGACGGTCGTGCCAGACGGAGGAGGTTCACCATGACAGAGATCGAGGCTACGACGGCGACCGAGGGGCGCATGGCCTGGGACCGGCATGAGACCTGGTTTCAGGTCGTCGGCCACCTCCGAGGAGCCCCACCCCTCGTCATCGCTCACGGAGGTCCGGGCGCCACCCACGACTACCTGACCAGCATCGCCGATCTCGCCGCGACCGGTCGCGCCTGCGTCCTGTACGACCAGGTCGGCAATGGGAAGTCCTCGCACCACCCCGACGCTTCGAGCGGCTTCTGGACCGTCGACCTGTTCCTGCGGGAGCTCGACCTGCTGATCGAGCACCTCCACATCGCGGGGTCATACCACCTTCTGGGACAGTCATGGGGCGGCATGCTCGCGATGGAGCACGCGTTGCGACATCCTGCCGGGCTGCGGTCGATCGTCGTCGCCGACGCCCCCGCCTCGACCCGGCTCTGGGCCCAAGAGGCGTCCCGCCTCATGTCCGAGCTCCCCGCCGACGTCCGCGCCGTCCTCGACCGCGCCCACTCCACCGGCGAGACCGACACCCCCGCCTACGAAGAGGCAGCGAGCGTGTACTACCGCCGCCACGTCTGCCGAGTCGTACCGACGCCCCCGGAGGTGGAACGCACCTTCGGCGCGCTGCACGGCGACCCAACTGTCTACTCAACCATGGTCGGGCCGAGCGAGATGAACCCGACGGGAACACTCAAGGACTGGGATATCACCAACCGCCTCAGCGACATCAGCACGCCCACGCTTGTCCTGTCGGGACGGTACGACGAGGCGACGCCAAGGGTCGTGCGGCCCATCGCCGAGGGCATTCCCGGCGCCGAGTGGGTCATCTTCGAAGCGTCAAGCCACATGCCCCACATCGAGGAGAAGAACCGGTACCTCCAAGTGGTCGGTGACTTCCTCGCTCGATACGACCGCTGAGCCACCGCCCTCGACGGCGTCCGAGTGGGCGACCGCCGAGTCGTCCCGGGAAACGCGGAGCGGTCATCGCCTGGTCGAGCCCTGATTCGGCGCCTGGGACGCACCACCAGTCCTCAGAGCTCTTGTCGACCCACGACTACCGATGAGCGCGAAGTGTGTCCGTGAGCAGGAGGCGAACCCACGCATCGAGCAACCAGCGCTCGTAGCGCTCGGTTGTCCATGCACGGTCGACGGTGAGCAGCACGTAGAGCTCGGAGCTGTTCGTGGCCCAGATGACGTCGGCGGCCTCGTCGACGGACAGGCCGGCGCGCAGTCCGCCGGCGGCCTCGAGGTCCTGAGCCAACATGCGCATGTTCGCCGCCCGCCGATCGCTGATCTCGCGCCATACCTGTTTGGCTTCGGGCTCGGTGGCCGCTGCGTCGCGGAGGGCGAGCAGCAAGGGTGCCATCCGCCCCTGGATCTGGCGCATGGCTCTGGCGTAGATGGTGAGCTTTCCGACGGGATCCGATGTGGCGCGAATCGCCTTCACGTAGTCCCGTTCGGCGGCCGCGACAGCGTGGTCGGTTCCGGAGATGGCCTGCTCGATCAGCTCTCGTAGCAGCACCGGCTTGCGACCGACCAACGCGTACACGGTGTCGACATGGACACCGGCGCGGGCCGCCACGGCGGCGATCGTCGTCGCCCGATAACCCTGCGCCACCATCAGATCCCTGGCGGCGGAGACGATGCGCTGCCTCGTCTCCTCCGACTGGGTCTGGCGACCTGCGTTGTCGTACTGACGGCCCTTGACTTTTTCCTGCACCGACCACCATAGTTACATCCGAATCATCTTCGGATCAAGTTGTGGAGGAAGCATGAGCTACGCGTTCACCCAGGACGTGCCGATCGATGCCGCCGCGTACCGACGCGTCCTTGATGGACTCGGCGACGCGCCACCCAAGGGGCTCATCGTTCATCTCGCCGTCGAGCGACCGGAGGGCGGGCTCCGATACTTCGATGTCTGGGAGTCCGAGGCGGACTGGGACCGCTTCGCCGAGCAGCGACTGCACCCCGTGGTCCACCCCATCCTGAGCAGCCGCTTCGGAAACGAGTTCCCTCCGGAGCCGGAGCGGACTCCGCTCCCTGTCATCCACGTGTGGCAGCCGTGACCCTCACTCAGACGTCGCCGCATCAGGACGGGGCCGGCGAGCCCGTCCTCACCGGTCGAGGGGTGCACGGGTGTTCCCCGTTCCGTCGCCGGTGTACTACGGGCCGGCGTTTGCCAGCGCCATGGTGCTCCAAAGGGCGGCACCTCCGGCCATGCCCGTTCGACCGGCGCGCGCGCTCGTCGGAGGGGCCGTCCTCCTCCTCGGGCTCGCACTGACGAGCTCTTCGCCTGGTACCGGACGGGCCGCCTCGCACGCGGGCCAGATCGTCGCCGGTGTCCATCTGCAAGGACTGCGGCCCCATCGCCCGGGCGGGATGTACGGGAGGGCGTCACCTCTCTGCACGGACAACGTCGACGGAGCGACGTAACGACTTCAGCGCCCGCCGCATCCGCGGTTCTGTGGAGCCGAGTACCCCGAGTAGGCCTTCGAGCAGAGGCAGGAAGAGTTCGGCCGCCTCATGGTGCTTCCGGCGACCGGCGTCGGTGAGGTGCAACCCGTAGGAGCGGCGGTCCCCCGGATTCGGAACCCGCTCGACATGGCCGCGACCCTCCATTCGCTTCACATAGCTCGACACGGTGGTGGCCGGCGCCGCCATCCACTTCGCAAGGGCACTGGGCGTAACGGCGTCCGCCGACATCAGAAGCGAGTAGACGGCGAACTCGTCCGCATCGAGCGCTGATGGTCGCAAGGCCGAGTCCAAGAGGTCCGTCGTCGCCCGACTGACGAGCCAGACGTGGAACAAGACGTTGTCCAAGCCCGGATGGAGCTCCTCGGCTGTTGGGTTGACAAGATTAGTGCGATCTCGCATTATCTGGATAATACTACGAGGACGTACTATCGAGGAGGAACCTTGAGCGGAACGACGACGGTGATCGCCGGTGGCAGAGCGGAAGACTTCCTGACCATCCGTCACCTGCGGGCCCAAGGCAGCAACCGCGAGATCGGCAGGTGCCTGGCCGAGGCCGCCCGGGCGGTCCACGGTGCCGCCGCAGAGCCGCGGTTGATGCCGGATGCGGTCGTCCAGCGCACGCGCCGGCGATGGTTCCTGGAGGGCTACCCGGCCATGGCGGCACGAGGTCGCGGGGTCGCTGACGCGTTCGGGGTCGACGAGGACAGCGACGAGGTCGCCGTGGACTGGCTGAGCACCTACGGCGTCCCGGCCGGTTGCTCGGTGGCGTTCTACCCAGGGGAGGGCACGAAGGACGGCCATGGAAAGCTGTCCCGGAACTTCGACTTTCCCACGGCGACCTTCACCCAGATCGTGGGGCTCAAGCCCCTCGCCGGCGAACGCCCCCTCGCGTCGGACCCCTGGGTCGTTGAGCTCCACCCCGATGACGGGTACGCCTCGTCGTCATCGGGATCATGGACGTGATGGGCGGAATGGATGGCATCAACGAGGCCGGCCTTGCCGTCGCGCTTCTCGCCGACAACGAGACGCCCGATCCGGAGCCGACCGGCGTGCCGCAGGTCGGGCTTTCCGAGCAGCAGGTGGTGCGGTACCTGCTCGACACCTGCGCCACCGCAGAGCAGGCCAAGGAGGCCCTCTTGCTGGCCAAGCACTACTACTTCTTCACTCCATGCCATTTCGTCGTCGCCGACCGCTCCGGCGCTTCGTTCGTGTGGGAGCACTCTCCGAGGCGCAACCGCGAAGTGATCGTCGAATCCGACCTCCGCACAGCCGGGCGACTTGTGTGCACCAACCATCTGCTGCACCGGTGGCCAGACCCAGCTGACATCCCGGACGACCAGGGCCCGGACGGAACCGCGGCCCAGACCTACGCCAGGTGGCAGACCCTCGCCGAGGCGACCAGGAGCGGGGCGCTGCTCGACGACCAGGCCATTCGCGAGCAGTCCGCGGCGGTACGTTTCTCGGCCCCGGCCCAGCAAGCTCGGACCTTCTGGCACGCGCTCTACGACGTCGCCGACGCGTCGGTTGAATTTTCCTTCTACCTGCACGATCGAGACGGCGAGAGCCTGTACACGCCGCCGATCGGCATCAGCCTCGGAGGACGATGAGCGGTGTGGCAACGACCTCAGCCCGCACACCTCGACGGGAGCCGGTGATCCGTGGCCTGGCTCGAGGACTGCACGGCGGCGGACAACCCGGGGCGGCCGCCGCCGTCGTAATAGGCGGGGTTCCTCGCCGCCGCGCCCCCAACGGGATTCGAACCCGTGCTGCCGCCTTGAAAGAGCGGTGTCCTGGGCCGCTAGACGATGGGGGCCGGGCCGTGCGGGAAGCTCATCGTAGCTGCCACTCGGTGCCCTCGGCGGTGTCGCGCACCTCGACGCCGGCAGCGAGGAGGCGCTCGCGCACGACATCGGCGTCCGGCCAGCGGCCCTCGGCCCGGGCTTGGCGGCGGGCGTCGAGCAGGGCCTCCACGAACGGACCCACCGCCACGCGGGGATCGCGCAGGCCGACTTCGGCGGCTTCGCCGAGGCGGACGATCATCGCTCGCAGGCCGGCGCGGCCCCGGTCAAGTAGGTCCGACTGGGTGGTGTCCCGGGACCAGTCGTGGAGCAGGTCGTCGAGCTCCAGCGCCACCTTGACCGCCGCCGGCGAGTCGCCGGCCCGCAACGCCGAGTCGAACGCCGCCTCGAAGCGGTCGATGTCGGCGGTCAGGGGGTCGGCCACGATGCCACCGACCGCGACCGGCGCCGGCGCCGGCCCGGAGGTTGCCGGCGCACCCTGCGGGGCGCCCACCAGCTCGGCCAGAGCCAGTGTGGTGCCCGTCGGTACCGCCGACATCTGGCCCCGCCGGCGGACCGTCACCGACCCGAGGCCGGCCACGGTCGCGGTGCCGGCGTCGAGATCGAGCACGCACGCGGTGTGTTCGTCGACGCCCAGGATGAACACGTCGTCGGGCAGCATGGCCTCCAGCATCGAGAGCCGACGCTCGCCCATGTAGCAGTAGCGGGTGTCGTGGTTGCCGCCCTCGGCGTTGTTGAAGTGGGGTACGACCGCCGCCGGCAAGCCGGCTTCGGCCAGGAGGTTCATGCCCTCGAGCCACCGGACGCCCTGGCCCACCTTGTAGATCTCGTAGACCGGCAGGGCGAACGGCCCCAGCGTGCAGGCCGCGGCGCTGGCGAAGGTGAGGCACCCCCCAGCCCGTAGCTTGTGGGCCAGCGCCGCCGGCACGTTGCTGGCCGACCACTGGGCCAGGGCGTAGGACGGGCTCCCGGGACCGGCGAAGACGTACACCGCCTCCCGGAGCCGGGCCAGCGTCGTCTCGTAGGCGAGCGGGTCCACCCCCTCGGCGGCGCGGAACGACGCCACGACCAGCTCCCGCCGCACGCTCTCCCGGAAGTAGGCCTGGGCCTTGGCCGAGATGTCGTCGGCGTTCTCCTGGAAGCCGAAGGGGGTGTCGAGCATGACCGCCGGCCCCGGCCCCACCCGGTCGAGCAGGTCGCGGTGCACCTTGGTCATGGTGGGACTCGTCTCGCCCGAGCCCATGATGACCAGCAGGCGTGCCATCGCCGCCATCTTAGAACGCTCCACGCATTTTTAGAAAGCCGCATCCAGCAGGTCGCCGAGCTCCACCGGGTATTGCAGGTGCAGGTCATGGTCGCCGGGCGAGAACCATTCGACTCGGACCAGCCCCGACGCCGCCATCAGCTCCTCACCGATGGCCCGCTTCTGCTGCGCCCATTCGTCACCGGTGTCGGCCATCACCAGGAGGACGGGGACGTCGAGGTTCGGGATGACGGTCGAGGGCTTGTGCTCCCACAGCGCCCGCAGGATGCGCAGGTGGTTGTCGAGGCTGAGCCAGGGACGGATGGTGCCCTCGGGCAGGTGCTCGAAGTTGGCCATGGAGGCCTCCACCCCCCAGTCCGCCCATGAGGGGTGCGAATCACGGATCCAGCCCTCGACCCTCGCCGCCGGCGTCCCGGCCAGCGGCGGCGGCGCCAGCGCCCCCTTGCACCGCTCCCAGTCGGGGAACTGGCGCGAGAGCTCGAGGGCACCGCCGTCGATCCCGGCCACGCCGGCCACCCGCTCCGGCGCCCGGGCCGCCAGGTCCACCACGATGTTCCCGCCTGTGGACTGGCCGGCCAGGACCGCCCGCTCGAAGCCCACCGCATCGAGCACGGCCAGCAGGTCCCCGCTCATGGTGGCGAAGTCGTAGCCGGAGTCGGGCTTGTCGCTGCGGCCGTGGCCCCGGAGGTCGACGGTGGCGACGGGGTGACCGCGCTCGTGGAGGCGCTCGGCGCTGCCTTCCCACAGCCGTCGATTGGACGACAGGCCGTGCACGAGCAGGAACGGGACGCCGGCGCCGCCGGCCCAGGTGTCGCACGCCAGCGCCACTCCTTCGTCGACGTGGACCCTCAGCATCAGCGTGACGGTAGTCACCCCGGCCGGCATCTACGCTCGACATGGTGATCGCCGCCCTGGCCTCGGCCGCCGCCGGCTACCTGATCGGCACGGTGCCCTGCGCCGACACGGCGGCCCGCATCGCCACTGCCGGCCAGACCGACCTTCGACTCACAGGCACCGGCAATCCCGGCGCCGTCAACGCCATGCACGTCCTCGGGAAGTCGTGGGGCTACGGCATCCTGTTCGCCGACGCCGCCAAGGGCGCCCTCGCCTGCGCCGCCGGCCGCCGCCTCGCCGGGGCCACCGGGGCGCACGTGGCCGGCGCCGCCGCCGTCGTCGGCCATTGCCTGCCTGTCTGGAACGGCTTCCGCGGCGGCAAGGGCGTGGCCGTGAGCCTGGGCCAGTGCGCAGCCACCTTCCCCGCCTACCTACCGATCGACCTCGGCGTGGCCTGGGCGGTCGGCAAGTGGACCGGTCGCACCCTTCCCGGCACGGCCGTGGCGTCGGCCACCTGGGTGAGCGCCGCCCTGCTGTGGTGGGGCAAGGGATGGCCGAACGGCTGGGGGCCGGCGCCGACCGCCGCCCTGCCGCTCTCCGCCGCCGCCAGCAGCGCGGTGATCATGTACAGGTTCCTCAGTGCCGACACCCGCCCGTGAGAGGCACGAAGTCTTGATCGGCATGGTGACCGACTCCAACTCCCAGATACCACCTGAGCTGGCCGACCGCTATTGCGTCGAGGTGGTCCCCCTGACCGTCACTGTCGACGGTGAGGAGTACCTCGAAGGGGTCGACATCGAAGCCGGCGCCTTCTACGCCCGCTTCGAGCACAGGCGGCCCATGGTGACGACGGCCCAGCCCAGTCCCGGCCGGTTCGCTCAGGCCTACGAGGCGGCGGCAGAGCGCGGCGCCACGGAGATCCTGTCGATCCACATCGGCGCGTCGGTGTCGGGAACGGTCAACTCCGCCCGGCTGGCCAGCCAGGTGTCGCCGGTGCCGGTCCGCATCGTCGACACGGGGACCGCCTCCTTCGCCGTCACGCTTTGCCTGTGGGAGGCGGCCGAGGCGGTTGCCGCCGGGGCGACGATCGAGGAGGCGGCCGCCGCCGCCGAGCGGGTCGGGGCCACGGTCGGCAACGTCTTCGTGGTCGGTGCCCTCGACGTGGCCCGGGCCGGCGGGCGCCTCGCCGGCGACGTGCCGGCCTCGTCCACCACCATCCCCGTCCTCACCCTCGCCGGCGGCATGATGCGGGAGGTCGACCGCTGTGACGGCCTGGAGGACACCGCCGATGCGATGGCCGGCTTCGTGCGCGCCGGCGGCTCGCCGCTGCGGGTGGGCGTCGGCGTGTCGGATCCTGGCACCCTTCCCCTGGTGGAAGACCTGGAGGAGCGACTGGGAGCCGCTCCCGAGGTGCGGGAGCTGGTCCGCTACGTGATCGGTCCCAGCGTCGGCGCCCACACCGGGCCGGGCACCGTGGGGGCCATGTTCGCGCCCGTCCCCTGACGTCCGTTGTCCAGATGTTGTCCGAGCGTAGAGCTTGGTTTGGCTTGCCTCGGTCACGATCATGCGATGACAGATACCTCCGAGCGCCGACTGCAGCCCGTTGGGGCCGGGATAGGCGGAACGACTGCCACCGCGCCGCGGTGGCGGACCGACCACGCCACACCGGCGCGGAAGAACAATCAGGGCGCGCCGACGACCCGGCCGAACGTCCTCGTCGTCGATGACGACGCCGACGTTCGGATGCTGCTCACCATGTACCTGGCACTGGACGGGTTCCACGCCCAGGAGGCGGAGGACGCGGCCACGGCGTTGGAGGCCATCCGCCGCCAGCGGCCCGACATGGTCCTGCTCGACGTGATGATGCCCGGCCGGGACGGGCTCGACCTCCTGGCCGAGCTGCGCCGGGCCGGGGACATCCCGGTGATCATGGTCACCGCCCGCGGCGAGGAAGCCGACCGGGTGATGGGCCTGCGCCTGGGCGCCGACGACTACATCGTGAAGCCGTTCTCGCCCGCCGAGCTGGTGGCCCGGATCACCGCCGTGCTGCGCCGCAGAGTCGGCGCGTCGCCGCCGGCGAAGCTGGAGTTCGACGGGCTGGACATGGATCTCGAGAGCCGCAAGCTGACGGTCAAGGGCCGGCCGGTCTCCACCACCACCAAGGAGTTCGACCTGCTGTCCTTCCTGGCCTCCTCGCCCTCGCACGTGTTCACCCGCGGTGAGCTGCTGGACAAGGTCTGGGGCTCCTCGGCCGAGTGGCAGGACCCGGGCACGGTCACCGAGCACGTCCGGCGCATCCGCCACCTGATCGAGGACGACCCCGCCCGCCCGCAACGGATCCGCACCGTGCGGGGCGTGGGCTACAGCTTCGAGCCGTAGACCCCGCCGGACGTCACCCGCCGGCGATCGCGCCGGCTTCCCCGCGGCATGGAGACCGCTCGACTACCAGGTCGGGACGACTGCCCTTCCTCAGGACGGGGGTCGTGCCCGCCGGATCTCATCGCAGGTGGGGCACACCGGGTAGCGCTTCGGATCCCGGCTCGGCGTCCAGACCTTGCCGCAGAGGGCGACCACCGGGGTGCCCGTCACCATGGCCTCGGTCACCGCGCTGGCGGGGAACACCCAGTGGGCGAACCGCTCGTGGTCGCCGCCCTCGGTGGTCGTCGGTGCCGATCGCTGGTCGAGGTCGACGTCGAGCTCGCTCATGCCCTCAGTCTGCCAGGGTGTGACGGCTCGTGACCTGCGCCCTCGTGGGCGAACCACGACCGGAAAGTCGTCACAACGCTCGTTCAGGTCGAGAGCACCTCGATGATCTCTCCCTGGAGGTAGGTCAGGTACTGGTACATGGCGAAGGCCGGCGCCCGGGGGTCGTCGAGGCTGTCGGGCCACTCGTCGCGGTCTTCGGTGACGCCGAGCCGCACGCCGAGTACCAGGCGGATGTTGTTCAGCGCCCGCATCCAGGCCAGCAGCTGGTCCTCGTCGAGGTGGTCGGCATCGGCGGTCTCCTCGAGGACGGCGAGGGCGCCGAGGTGGGACTCGAGGAGCTGGTCGTGGGCCAGCAGGCGGAATTCGGCCTGGCGCTCCTCGTCGTCGGGATAGGCCGCCGGGAACAGCCGGTCGACCGCCTCGTCCTCCCCCGGCTCTATGGCGGTGGCCCGGTCGACGAGCACCTCCCGCAGGCTCGGCCCGACCGACCGCAGGATGTCCCGCTCGTCCGCGGGGATACGGAGGTCGAAACCCCCGCGGCGAGCCCGCTTGACCCGCCGGCGGATCACTTGACCCGGCCTTCCGGGCCGGTCGCCATCACGACTCGTGTTCCATGGTCGCCCACAGCCCGTGCTCGTGGAGGCGGAACACGTCGAGCTCCGCCTTCTCCCGGGGCCCGCTGGAGACCACCGCCCGGCCCTTCTCGTGCACGTCGAGCATGAGCTTGGTGGCCTTCTCCAGGCTGTAGCCGAACAGCTTCTGGAAGACGAAGGTGACGTAGCTCATGAGGTTGATGGGGTCGTTCCACACGATGACGATCCAGGGCCGGTCGGGGACGACGACGTCGTCGATGTCCGGCTGCTTGACCTCGACCGGGGCGGTCGTCAACGTGTGCTGGTAGCCACCGTCCATTGGTAGTCAGGGGCGCGCCGCTCGACCAGCGAGCACGTTTCCCCATCCCCCTTTCAATCCGTGCGTGCGGTTTTCCCGCACACGGCTTTCCGACGGTCTTCTTGACATGGTTACGCAGCC
>Ga0247713_1000987_pt1 | contig 15253 bp, 19 predicted proteins | sample 21E_NmetaG_FD_189936 | JGI IMG/M metagenome (GOLD analysis project Ga0247713, IMG submission 189936) | Soil microbial communities from hillslope of Landscape Evolution Observatory, University of Arizona, Oracle, AZ, United States - 2-1-E_N | ecosystem: Engineered > Artificial ecosystem >... | reverse complement strand
CCGTACGCCGCCCAACGCAACGAGGGCTCGGCATCCGCCGAGCCCTCGTTGCGTTGGGCGGCGTACGGTGTGGCGTTCCTGTTCGCCTGGTGGATGCTGTCCGATCTCACCTTCCGCCGCGGGGGATCGCTGGTCATGGCCGCGCTGTTCCTTTGGCCGGCGGCAAGGGCATGGCGCCGTAGCCCAGCGGCGGAGCACCGGCCGGTGGCGTCGTACGCGTTTGCATGCCGCGCTTGCGGCCACCAGTGGCAGCACCAACCCTCCCCGATGGCCACGCTCGGGTCGGTCGTGACGACTGGCGGGCTGATGCTTTGGCTCGGCCTCTTGGCGGTGGTGGGGTTGGCGCCCAAAGCCATCGGACGCGGGTTGAGGGGGCCGATGACAGCAGCTCTCGAGCCCTCCCATAGCGACGTAGGCCGCTGGGCGCCGGGCACCGCCTCGGACCCCGATGCCAGCGGCGTTTCCGACGAGACGTCGGCCCGTGCCCGCGACACAACGCTCTCCGCCGAGGAGATGGCCGCTTGGGCAGCCTACCTCGCCCAGATGGAGAGAGACGCCGAGAAAGCGCCTGGGCCCCAGTCCCGCGGGTCCGCGCTCGACACGCCCCGGCCAGGGGCTTTGGGCAATCTTGGCGAGTACAGGGCCGGTGGCTGGGGCAACCTGGCATGAGCATCGTGGGACTGTCTCGTCGTGAACGCAGGGTCGTCTGGGTTCTTTTCCTCGCTGTCGCCGCCCAGCTCGTCGCGTGCGGGGATGGCAACGGCGCTGAGGTGGGACCACCACAGCGGTCCTCGAACCAGATGGCCTCGACGATGGAGCCGGGAGCCAAGAAGCTCGAACTCGAGAACGTTCGGAAACCGGTGGAGGTCAAGGAGTCGAACTCGAACTGGACCTATACATTCGAGGTCACTGGCGCGCAGACGAGCGTCAATGGCCGCTTCGGCGTTGCCGATCCAGGCCAAACCTACGTCAAGGTCTTCGTCAAGGTGGCGAACCTGGTTGCCGATCGCCCTGCGCCCCTGAGCGACGACGCCACGCCCGGGGTCGCTTTGGGCAAGCGATTGGCGGCGCAGGAGAGCTGCAGTTCGCAGTCGTACTATCAGGCGCGCAACGGTCAGTTCTGCCTGGAACGCAACCTCGGGCAGCGGCCCTTCCCTTACAACTCCTCGAGCCGGGACAGCCGATCGCCCAACGACTCCGAGGAGTACTACAAGATCGGCGGGACATGGAAGTTCGCGTCGGCGTTTGTGGGCCAGATTCCACCCGGAGGAACGGGAGAAATTTTGATCGAGGGTGGCCCGTACCCGGAGCCGCTGCAGGGACGCGATTTCTACGTGTTCCTCTCCATGCGCGACGGATCGGAGATCCCGCTAGCTGGAGGCTGAGAATAGCTTCTCGGCGCTCGGCTCTCGATGCCAGTCCATCACGCCCGAGACCTCGAGGAGTGGGCCAGTTCTTGCGGTGCCTGAGACCGGGCCCGGGATCTGGCGTGTTGTCGGAGCCAGGGCATGGCCCACGCGGGCATGACGGCTGATCCCGTCCAGGAGGGGCCTCGGAGGTCGTGTGTCAGTCGGCCGTTCGGTGGCACTGCCGCCGCCAATCGCCTGCGGGATATTGGGACGCTTCTCGGTATCGGCCTAACTGCCCGGATCCCCAAAGCACGGCGACCAGCGACGAGTGTCCCATTAGTTTAGGTGCCAGGCGGCCGCTGGTGGCAGGTACGCCTATAGGGACGGTCGGGGAGGAACCTCTCCCACTCGTCCTGCGAGGTTCCGGCCGGCGATCGAGCAGGCGCGCTCCCTCCAGGAGGCGGGGTCGACGTCCCACTGCAGCACCTGGCCGTCCACGCCGTAGGCAGCGAACAGGTGACGGCCGCCGGGCGCGAAGGTGACCGACATCGGGCCGTTGCCGACGGGCCCGGGCAACGGGCTTCCCAGCCGCTTCCGGGCCCGGACGTCCCAGACGACGGCGTTGCCGTCGGACGCGACCGTGGCCAGCATCCGGCCGTCGGGGCTGAAGGCCGAGCTCTGGACCGGTGCGCCGTGGCCCTCGAGGAAGCTGCTGAGCGGCTTGCCGGTCTGCAGGTCCCAGAATGGGATCTTCCCGTCGCCGCCCCCACTCGCCAAGGTCCGGCCGTCCGGAGCGAAGGCGGCGGTGAAGGCTCGCCGCGTGTCGGCCGGCAGCCGGTGCTCCAGCGTGCGCGACGGCAGCGACCACACCACGACTTCCCCGTGGCCGGTCGCACCCACCGACGCCGCCAGCCACCGACCGTCGGCGCTGAAGGTGACGTTGTTCACGGCGCCCGGGTAGAGCTCCGCGCCGCCGTCACCAGCGGAGGCTCGCAGCGGCGGGCCGGAAATCCCTCCCGTTGCCGCGTCCCAGATCACGACCCGGCCGTCCCTGCCACCGGTGGCCACGAGACTTCCGTCCGGGCTCCACGCCGCGGCGTAGACCGCCTCGCGCCATTCCCCTGGCCAACCCTCGGTGTAAACGTGTCCACGGTGGCCGTCGCGCAGGCGGGCGGCGACCTGTCCACTGCCGACGTTCCAGACGACGGTGTCGCCGTCGAATCCGGGTACGGCCAGGACCGACCCGTCCGGGCTGAACGCCATCCGCCCGGCGGGCGCCCCCGGTCCGGCCAGACCGCTGCCCACCGGTTCTCCTCCCGGCACCCGCCGGATGGTCACTGCGCCGGTCCCGTCGGTCACCGCGAAGAGGTGACCGTCAGGACTGAGGGCCTGGCCGGGGTTCCCCGTGAAGGAGCGGACCTGGGCCACAGCTGCCGGGGACGCAACCCGGTTGGCCAGCCCGCCGCCACCGCCGAGGTCCCAGACAATCACGGTCCCGTCCAGGCCACTGGTGTAGAGGCGCCGTCCGTCAGGGCTGAAGGCGGTGCCCAATATCAGACCGGTGTGACCCCGCAATGTGTCACGGCGGGCACCGCCGGCCACGTCCCACACGATCGCCGTCCGATCCACGCCGCCGCTGGCCAGCATTGTGCCGTCGACCGAGAAGGTGAGCCCCCGGACGATCTCGGTGTGGCCACCCAGGACGCGCCGAGGTGGTCCGCCGGCTACGTCGAACAGCGAAATCGATCCGCTCCTCGCGGAAACGGCAAGGGTCGTACCGTCCGGGCTCAACGCGAGTGCACCCGGGAAGCCGTCGAGCTGGCGGAGCACACTCCGGTTGGGAACGTCCCAGACTCGGACCGAACCGTCCGCCGAGCCGGCGACCACGAGTCGGCCGTCACCACTCACGGCGACGCTCTCGGCGAACGGGCCGGGAAGGAGCGACTGCGGTCGTCCCTCGACGGCGAGGTCCCACAGCAGCACGCCCCCGGGACCACCGCTGACCAGAGTGCGCCCATCGTCGCTCACCGCGATCACCCCTGCGAACTGCGGGAAGCCGGCCAGGCGGTCACCGACGGGCTGATGGGTGCCGACGTCCCAGAACACCAGGGCGCCGGGTTGGGGTGGGCCGCGGACACCGCTGGAGGTGATCAGCGTGGCGCTGTCAGGACTGAAGGCCAGGCCGGACGTGGCGAAATCGCTGATCTGCAAAGGGGGGTCGACCCGTTCGAGGCTGCGGGCGTCCCACACCAACGTCTTTCCGAACTCGTCCGGCGCGGCGAGCCATCGGCCGTCGCGGCTGGCGACGACCATCTGCAGGCGGTCTCCGCTCGGGCGCAGGACCCGGAGGGCCTGCGGGCTGCGGACCAGACTGGCGAGGAGACTCGATCGGGTGTCGGCCGAGTCGTCGAGGTTCGACGCCTCGCGGGCCAGGAGAAGGGAGCGGTCGAGGCTGTTCTCGACGACGGCCTGGGCGGCCACGGCGCGTGACTCGGCCAGCAGTGCCTGGTGGGTCGCATTTTTCGGTTGCACCACCGCCACCCCGCCGGCCAACAGCGCGAGGACCAGCACCATGGCCAGTCCGGAAACCAGTAGGCGCAGCCGGCGGTTGGCGAGGGCCTGTTGCTCGGTGCGACGCCGGTTCTCGGCGGCCTCCCGCTCGGCGGCGGCGGCGCTTTCGTCGAGAAAGGCTCGCTCAACATCGCTGAGCTCGCCTCGACTGGCGGCGGACCAAACCAGTGCCGCCACCAGGCGGGGCCCGCGATAGAACTCGCTCGGCTCACGCCCGCGGTTGTCCCAATCGGTGGCCGCCCGTTGGAGGTGGTGGTGTAAGCGCCTCCCCTGAACGTCGTCCTCCAGCCAGGCCCGCAGTCGGGGCCACTCCCGCAGCAGCGCCTCGTGGGCGACCTCGACCATGCCGTCGTGAGAAGTGAGGAGCCGGCGGTTGGTGAGGGTCACGAGCACGCTGGCCGCCTCAGGATCGTCACCCACGAGCTGAGGCACGGTGACCCGTCGGCGCACAGCGGCGTCGCCCTCGTCCACGTCGGCCAAGCGCAGCAGCAGCCGGCGCGCCGTTCCCTGCTGCACAGGAGTGAGTTCGGCGTAGGCCGACTCGGCCAGCCGCGCCACGGCACCCCGGACACCGCCGCGCTGGTGATATCCGGCGCTCTCGAGGGTACGCCCCCGCCGGTGCTCCCACGACTCCAACAACGCGGTCGACAGCAACGACAGAGCTCCCGGCTCGCCGGCCACGTCGGCCACCATGGCTTCGGCCAGACCCGGCTCGAGCTTCAGGCCGGCGCGCTGGGCCGGGAGTTCGATGGCCCTCTGCAGCTCGTCCTCGGCCATGGCGCCGACGAGGACCTGGTTGGCCGCCAGCAGGTCGGCCAGCTCCTTATGAGCGGCGAAGTGGCCATAGTAGTCGCTGCGGATGGTTACGACCACAGTCACCGCGCCCTCGGCCCGGTTGGACGCCCCGACCAGGGCATCCAGAAACGCCTCACGCTCCGCGGTGTCGCGGCAGGCGGTGAAGACCTCCTCGAACTGGTCGACAAACAGGACCAGGCCGCCGCCGGCGGGAAGCACTGCGCAGGCACCATCGACCGCGTCGGAGAGGGTGGCCGCGTCGACCCCGTCCGTCTCACGCCCGACCAGCCGGCGCACGAGCTCCCGGCCCGGATGGGGCCCGGGGGTCATGATGACCTGGGCCCAGCGATTAGCGCCCGGCACCACGCCGTCCCGCAGGGCGGGTTTGGACAAGTGGAGGCCCGGCCCTACCGGCGATGGCGAAGCATCGGCGACGCCGGAGCCGGCCGCCAGGACGCTGGTCGGACACGAAGTGCTCGGTGTCGAGACGTCGACCTACCCTCCGGCCCCTTCCAGGGCCTGGGGGGAAGACATCGGGCTCCACGCGGTGTCGGTGATCGCCGGCACACTGAGCATCCACAGCGTCGGAGCAGCACCGGCTTCCTACGGCCCTGGCCAGGGCTACGTCGCCGGGTGGGCGCCGTACCTAGCGGTGAACGACGGCTCGGCGTCCGTGGAAGTCGTGATCACCCGGCTCGTCGGGCGCCAGGCGTGACCACGGCACAGCGGAACCCGGACCGACTCCGGGCGGCGTCCTCGACCGATTTTCGAACGGCGACGGCGACGGCGATCACTCGAACTACTTCGATGAGGAGGAAACTCACGTGCGAGACAGAGTTCGCATCCTGATGGGAATGGTCTTGGTCGCCGCCCTGTCCGCCCCGAGGGGAGCGCCGGCCGCCGGCGAAGGGGCCCACAGCCGCAAGATCGTTTTCTCCCGGCTGGTGTAGGGAGTCCTCGGTGTCGGCAACACCGAGCTCTTCGTAATGAACGCCGATGGCAGCGGGGTCATCCAGCTCACCCACAGCCCCTACGGCGACATCGAGCCGGCCTGGTCCCCCGATGGCGGCCGGGTGGCGTTTCAGAGCAACCGGGACGGCAACAGCGAGATCTACGTGATGAACGCCGACGGCACCGGACAGCACAACCTGACCCAGAACCCGGCCAGGGAAATCTCAGAGGATGCCGCTTCCCGGGGTGCGGCAACGTAGGTTCCCCGCAACGCCCGCCGGTAGCCCTCGACGAGCTCTGCGGGATACAGCTTGGCGTAGACCATGACGGTGTCCGTCGTGACGTGACCCAGCAACGCCTGGATCACATGGGGCGGTGTGTGGTTGTTGAGGTGCTCGGAAGCGAACACCCGGCGGCAGTCATGGGGCCGGAGCCGAAGGGGCGTCGGCCTGGCGGGCGGCGGCGGCTTCGGACAGATCGCCGATGTGGGAGCGGATCGTCTGGACCCCGATGGCGGAGGGGTGCTTCATGGCCTGCAGGAGATGGAGGGCTCGCGGGCCAGGGCGGTGCTCGTGGGTGTCCCAGTGGTCACACGCCGGAACGGCGCTGCTGCCGTAGAAGCGCTTGACGTCGTACACCATCGCCTGCTGGTCGACGTGACAGTACCTGTCGGCCGTCGTGGCGATGTGAGGGTGCCCAAGGACCTCCTGGGCCACCTTGAGCCCGGATGTCTCGACCAGCGCCTGGGCCAGCGCATGGCGGAACATGTGGGCGTTGACGTTGACGTCGAGGCGGGCGCCGAGGTAGCGGAGCGCAGACTCGAACGCCACGTAGGTGAGCGGCTTACCCTTGCCACGCCGCATGCCGACCCAGGCCGCCGGCGTCTCGGCCCAGCAGCGCTCCTCGACGAGATAGCGGCGCCAGAGCGGCCAGAAGTCCTCGGTCACCGGCACCCGGTGCTCATCTCGCGCCCCTTTGAGACGGACGAGCACGGTGGCGGCCCGTTCGTCTACGTCGGCCTTCCGCAGCCCCAGAAGTCCGTGGCAGCCGTGCAGCTCGTGCCAGTCGCCGATGCGCTGACCCGTCCGCCAGAGCTGTGCCGTCGGCACGTGACGTCGTGTGCCGGAACGATGTCCGGACGGTCGCCTACTTCAGCGGAGACCGGAACGATGTCCGGTCGGTCAAGAATTAGGCCCACCGACGATGCGAGCGCGTCTCGCGCCTGATCGTCAAGATGCGCGGGCACGGTCTCATAGCCAAGATGCCTCGTGCTCGCCCGTTACCGCGTCCCGCTACGGCCACCGCGTCATGACGGCGGCGATCACCCTTCACGACCACGACTACCCCATCCGCTACATGACCGCGGCTTGAGCAAAAGCCGATGCCGTCTCTCGCGACGCGCAAATCTTCGGGGGATCGGTTTGATCGCCGGCACCAGACCGCCATCCTTTGGACGTTGGATCGTTGGTTAGTGCTCGGCGAAGCGGTCGAAGGCGGGGGGATACTTCACGCGCCCACGGATCGATGGCTCGTGGTTGGACAAGCGGAGCACCTGCGCCGCCTCTGGAGGGGCCCACGACGGAAGGGTGATCTCGATTCCGTAGAGCAGGGAATGTTCGAACCCGAGGCGCCCATAGAACTTCGGGCTCCCCTCCAGCACCACCAGTGGCTCGCCGCGTGCGTCCGCCTCGGCCGTCACCTTTCGAACGAGCGCCGACCCAATTCCTCGTCGCTGGAAGGCTGGGTCGACTGCGAGCGGCGACAGCATCGCGATGCGCCGTTCACCCCCCTGGGTGTGGAGCATGGCGTAGCTGACCATCACGTGGCCGATGACCCGTGCATCGGTTTCGGCGACCACCGACAGGTCGGGAATGAAGTACTCCGACTGACGGATGTCCTCCACCAGCTCGGCCTCGGCGGACGAGCCGAACGCCGCTTCCACGACCTCCGAGATCGCCGGACGATCCTCAGGCCGCTCTGTCCGATATCTCACGCTCTCTGAGCCCGGACGATCGTCGTCGTGGCGGAAGGCAGGGGACGTCTCTGACACGACACAGCTCCCGACGCGCTCGCCCCCATCGGCCTCCTCGGCTCGGCCGATGTGCCACCAGGACCGCCACGTGTTCCCACGGTTCAACGGTACCGGTCTCGCATTCGCGATCCCCTAACGACAGCGGTCAGCCCAGCCTCCACCGTCACTGACCGCCGGAAGTGAGCCACTCGGAGCAGCTCGGATCATCCGGAGAGTTCCGGGAAGGACAGGATTCACGTCGCCGCGATTGGGCGGTGCGCGCTCATCAGGATGTCGGAGGTGGGGGCTGAGGACCGGTCGTCGACACCCGTGGGCGCCTCATCGGCTAGGCGGAAGGCGGTCCGCGGTCCCTCGACCCCGCAGGGAGCCGGCGCTCGGCACGAACGTCGACTCCTGGCCGTCGGCCCAGTGCACGGTAAGCAGGGCGCCGGAAACTGCCAGGACCTGGCCTCGCCGAGGTGGCACAGCGACCTCCTCGGATTCGACAACGACACGTTCGCCCACCTTCAGGACCACCACCCCCTCTTCGCTGCCTCTCCGTGAACATACGAGGCGCTGCCCTGTTCCGGTGCGCCTTGGATCAGCGGAAGCGGATGGTCTGGACCGCCTGGTCGACGATTTGCTTCCTGAGCTGGTATCCGGCCTGCGAGGTCCCTGGGAACCACGCGGTGGCCACCTCGAACGACCGGCCCGAACGGTCGATGACGTAGCTGTAGACCCGGCTCCCCTTGTCGAGCAGGCCCTCGCCGGTGCTCTCCATCTCATAGCGAACGGCCGGTCGGCCCCCCACCGTCGTCTTCTCGCGCGTGAGGATCACGACGAACCTGTCGTTCGAGCGCTGAGCCATCTCGTGGAACGGCACGTCATCGTCGACGGTCATGAGAGCCGAGAAGAAGCCGTCGGTGTACGGCGGAATGTCCAACGGCTCGGGGTCGAGGTACCGGCACCCGTGGGCGGTGTGCCACCCGGGAGGATGGGCGATGGAGTAGCCCCTCTCGGCGTTGGTGCACATGGACCAGCCGGTCGGCAGCGCCGCCGATGTCGTGTTGGTCGCCGCGGGTGCCGCCTTGACGGTTGTGGTCGCCGCCAGGGCCGGCTCGGATGTGGTGGTGGCCGCGGGTGCTGGCGTGGTGGTCGTAGTCGTCTCGGAAGGAGTCGGCGGGGCGCCGGCGTCCTGCACTCCCGCCGGACCGCACGCACCCAGGACCGCCACACCCAGTATGGCAAGGAGCCTCCGTCGCCTGGGCATCACCCCTCCCTTCTGGGGTCATGAAGGATCATGACGACCCGGCGTTGCGCATCCTTCTCAGTCGGGTAACGGTTCCGCGACAGGGCCCCGCCTGCCAGGCACGCGGTGGCCGACGTGGCGGGAGTGGGTGGCGGTGCTCGCAGCATGCCGTCACGACAGGTCGCGGTCCAGCGGCTGCGGGTGCTGGGCGTGCTCGACGACGGGGGAGCCCCGGTGAGGGCCGTGGCACACCCCGACCAGCGCCTTGCGTCCGACTGGCGCCCGAGCTGCGCCGCACGACCGTCCCGCCGGCGGTGCGGGCGTGGATCGGACGCGCCCGAGGTGGTCGCGGCCGACGTGACGGGCGGGGACGTGGGCGATGGCGTGCCGGCGGTGCTCATGTCCATGCTGTGGGAGCGGGCGGTCGAGGTGTGGCACACGGCGATGCCGGTTTACCGACCGGTACTCATCCACCGCGACTTCCATCCCGGCAACGTGCTGTGGGCCCGGGGCCGGTGTACCGGCATCGTCGACTGGCCCGAGGCCTGCCGCGGCCCGGCGGGATGCGATGTAGCCCGTTGCCGGTCCGAGTTGATCCGGCTAGCCGGCATTGGCGTGGCCGACGGCTGCCGGGCACACATCGGCAGACCGCCTGTGTGTGTCGAAAGGCGCTCGAAACTCACCTGGAGGCCGAAGACCGGCTCGAAACGCCGCTCAGGTCGCCGACGGGTCTTGTTCCGGTACGACCACGTAGGTCCACACTCCTGCGCCAGCGTTGACATCGACGCCGAGCACCCGGCCGCTCGCGAACGCCTTCTCGACCTTCTTGCGAGCCGAGTCCTCGTCGAAGGCGTGAACGGTCAGCTTGGCTTCGATCTCAACGAGGAACGGCCGCTTCTGCTTTGGCATGGCCTAGGTATACCGGTCTGGCCCGGAGATGGCGAGCCGAGGACGCCGATCCCGGAGGGCTCCGGAACCGGGGGCGTTGCGTCCAACGCGCCGAAGAGCCGGCAACCGGTGATACCGGATGGTCCTCGAACGGTGCGGCAGCGCTTCATCGGCACCGGACGGTCGGCCCGAGAACCGACCGCAGGGTGCCCCGGTGTTATCGGGCGCTCGTGACGTGCCGAAGTCTGCGGTTCGGGCTCGCCGTTCCGTCCGGTGTGGGCGCATCCCATCAACCCCGGGGGCCCCGGGTGGACATCAGGGAATGCGCTGGGTGCCGCTCGAAGAGGACATCGCCCGCACCGGACGTGCCAAGCAAGTTCTGTGCTTGGCCTATTGCAGGAAGCGGACCGTCTTGACCACCTCGTCCACCATCTTCTTCCTGAGTTGGTACTCCGAGGTCGAAGTGCCGGGGAACCAGGCGGTGAGAACCTCAAAGGCCCGGCCGCCGTTGTCGATGACGACGCTGTAGAGGCGGCTCCCTTTGTCGAACAGGCCCTCCCCGGTGGCCTCGGTCTCGTAGCGAACGGCTCTGCGGCCTCCGACCGTCGTCTCCTCTCGCAGGACGATCACGACGAACATGTCGGTGGAGCGCTGGCGGGCCTGGTCGAACGACGTGTCGCCGTCCACGACGGCGACGGCCGAGAAGAAACCGTCGGTGTTGGGCGGAATGTCCAGCGGCTCGGGGTCGAGGTAGCGGCACCCGTACGCGCTGTGCCATCCGGCGGGGTGCCCGACAGAGTAGCCCCGCTCGGCGTTGGTGCACACAGCCCAACCTGGGGCCGAGCTTCCAATCGTGGTGGTCGTGGACGGAGCGGCCGTAGTGGTGGGGGCGGAGAGGTTCGCAGGGGTCGTAACGGTCGTGGTGGGGACCGGCGCTGCGGCGGTCGTCGTGGTCGCCTCGACCGTGGCCTCCACCGGCGGCAGCGTGGGGACGAGACCGGTGCCGGTCTCGGTGGTGCCCGGCGAGCGCTCTCCGCAGCCGATGAGCAGTAGCGCAGCTGCGAAGGTGCCCGCGAGGAGTCGTTTCATCTCGGCCATCGTCGCGCCTATGGGTAACGGTTGGCCCTCTGTGAGGTTACGGATCGGTAACCGGCGCCGTGCACACGCCAAAGCCAGTGGGGACTCCAGAAAGCAAGACGGGTACTGGCGCAGAGCAGAGTTCGACATGAGCGCCACCTCGCTGCCTGGCGGTTCGCGTCGTATTCGCCGCCCAGGCGTCCCGAGGCGCAGGGCCCATTACCTCGCGCTGCACCCGTGCCGTAGTCGTGCGCTCGCGGATTGGACGGGACTCGATTCCGCCCCGTCGTGCGAGCATGGCTTCGACCGATGTCGATGCCAGGACCAGTCGATACCCGCCGTCGAGCGATCGCCCCGATATCCCGCCGATGCGAGCGGTTGAAGGCCGGTTCGAGATCAGCGATCGGCTGTCACTCTCAGGCGCCGATCGGAATCTTCAGCAATTGGCCGCGAAAGATCAGGTCTGGATCAGTGATCTGGCTGGGATTGGCCCGCACGATGTTGTGAAATTCGCTCCCGTTGCCGTAGTTCACCTCAGCGATGGCCCACAAGGTGTCGCGTGGCCGCACCAGGTGCTCTCGGTAGCCGATGTAGTTGGTCACGATCCGAGGACCGAGGATCACGGGAACGATGACTTTGTTGATCTCCGAGCCGTCGGCCGCGCTGAGCTCGAATATCTCGACGAAGACCCGGTCGAGGGTGAAAGAAGCGCCGGCGACATCGACCTGGAGCTGGTACTGGCCGTGCTCGCCGGTGCCGCCCACCGACGGTGAAAAAGCCCGTCACCTCGTCATGGCCCTCGTGCACTCGGTAGTTGAGTGTCGCCTCCAAGCCGGTTCCGATGCCGCCAACGAGGATCGGGTTGCCGACCAGGTCGAAGGCACGCGGCTGATCGATGCGGATGACCATCAAAGTCCTCCAGTACTGGAGAGCGCTCCGATCACCCTACGCCGAGCGGCTCGACGAAGCGCGAGCCGCGTGAACGGCGTAGGGAGCGGGAAGGGAGAACAAGGCGTCCTGTGCGCACACGACTGGGACCGGGTACGCACTCCCCCAGGAATGAATATCGCCGCATACGAACTGCGCAGAGAAGCCTTCCCGTCCCGGACCCCGCCTCATGCGCAACACGTTCCTGGAGTGGCGCCAGACGGCCATGGGGTCCGCACTCCTCGCCGCAGTCAGAACCTGAGGCCGGTGTGTTCCGAGTGCCTGCCTCTTGACCACGGCTCAGCCCTGTTCACGGTGCTGGCGACACCCCTCGGCGCTCGTGGTCGTCTACAGGGGGCCGCCCCCGATGAGCGCCCTCCATGGTTGTCGAGCCGAGGACACGGGAGACCCTTTATGGGGTGCGCAGCTCCTGCCGTACTCGGGCGGCCGTGGCGTCGAAGGAGGTGCCGCCCAACATCGCCGCCCAGGACCTTGTCGTACCGAAGGCGGCAGCTCGGGAGTCGCTGGCGCCATCCTCATCGCGGTTCCGCGCTGTTTCTGTGGAGCTGTCAGGTGCCGTAGCCCTCGGGCAGCAGCCGGCTCCCGAAGTACACCTGCCAGTGGTAATAGCCGAGGTAGGCGCGCTCGTCGGCCATGATCTGTTCGGCATAGACGCTGACGGCCCGCACGTAGCGATTGCTGGGGTTGTACGAGTACAGCGCCGAGGCCATGTCGGATGGTGCTCCATTCGTTCGGAGAAGTCGCGCTGCCGCCAGGATCGCATCGTGGGTGTTGTTGATGTCGCCTCCTTCACCGTATATCTCCCACGTCGACGGGATGAACTGCATCGGGCCCTGCGCGCCAGCGATGCTGTTGCCCTGGATGCGCCCCATGCGGGTCTCCACGAAATGAATTGCGGCAAGGTACTGCCATGGCACGCCGGTGGCGGCTTCCGCCGCCCGGTATTCCGCCAGGAGCTCCGTCGGGGGCGGCGGCGCCACAATCCGCCAGTCGGGCGGCTCCGTGGATGCCCCGCCATGAGCCGCGACGTCAGCCGCCGCCTGGCGGGCCAAGTCGGTCACCGCGCGGAGGTTTGCCTCGACGAGGGGCTGGACGTCGGACGGAACGAGCGCCCGCACCTCGGTTTGCCACTCCTCCCGTACTGACAGCCTCCCGTACACGAGCTGCTGGGTCTGTCCGGCGCGGGCCAGGTCGGCAGCGGCGGTGGACGGGTTGCGGATGGCGCGCTCGGCCTCAGTGATCTGGGCCGCGAGACCAGCAGGGCTGTCGGCCGCCACAGGCGCGACAGCAACGGTTGTCGGTGTGAGGACCGTCTCTGAGGTGGCCGTCGAGGACGGGCTGGTTGGCGGTACAGCATGAATTGCGGTGGTTTGGGCGGGCGTGCTGGATGAGCCTCCGTTGTCGCCTGCACACGCGGAGCCGCACGCTGCCATGACCCCGAGTGCGACGGCGGTGAGCAGGCGGGGTCGGCGGTCCACGACTCTCGCCTACCCATCCCAGCTAGCTCATACCTCGCGCTGCGCTGGTGCCGTTCTCGGCCGGTGGGTGGGACCGCTGCCCCTCACAGAAATCGATGCCGCAGCACCAGTCGGTCGTCGCCCACCTCCGACAAGAACGGTCGTTGACTCGCTCGCATGCCGAGGGCGCACCGGCTCCACCAGCATGGTTCCATGCGATCCTCTTTCCGGCTTTGCTCGCGATCCCGCCACCTGCGCTGCGGGGGCTTGGTCGCGGCCCTACTGGCCGTCCGCAACGTGGGCGGGATCGTGCTGCCGGCGGTGGCGTACGTTCCGGCCAACGTGGCTGTCGGAGCTCTCTTGCTGGTGATGGCTCGACGTAGCGGGTGCTCGTGGGAGGACCTCGGGCTTGGTAGCCGGCACGCCCGTCGGGGGTTCAGGGTAGGCGCGGTAGCTGGTTCCGCCGCAATCGTGGTGATGCTCCTCGCTGCCGCCATGCCGATGACACGTGGCTTCTTCAACGACACTCGAGTGCCCGCAGACGCACCTGGCTGGGAGCGGCTGTACCAGACCGTGATCCGCATCCCCGTCGGAACCGTCGTCTTCGAGGAGCTTGCCTTTCGGGGTGTCCTTCTTGCCGTTCTGTGCCGGCGGCTCCCGTTGAGAGCCGCCGTCGCCGTGAACAGCGCACTGTTCGGCCTGTGGCACATCGTTCCCACATTGAGCACGGCGGCCGCGAATGGGATCGAAGGGCTCGTCCGAGTCAGCCTGGTGGCGGGCTCGGTTCTGGCCACCGCGGTGGGCGGCGTCGTGTTCTGCGCCCTACGGATACGTGGTCGCCACGTCCTCGCCCCGGCGATGCTCCACGTGGCCTTCAATGACGTCGGCTACCTGCTCGCCTGGTGGGTGCGAGCCTGAACCGTGGCGACGGGTTAGACGACGAGGCCCAGGCGTAGGCGTGATGTCCATCACCAGTTGTGCAACAACGCGGCCCTCAAGAATGACTGTGTCTCCGAACCTTTTCGGCTCCCGCATATAGAAGCCCGGCGAAAGCAGATGTTCCACCTCATCGCCCGTCTCACCGATGTCGGACGGGTCGGTTCGAGCGAAGTAGCGGAGATCGTCAAGATGCGCAGCCGTCGTCATCTCGCACATCCGATCGCAATCGGGATCTCTAGCAGCTCTGTTGAGAGATCGACGACGCTAGCGTCACGGATGTGTTCAACGACTTCTATCTCCGGCGGCACATTATCGGAGTTTGCTGCGCCGTTCCCAAATGACACGGAACATAGTCTAGGGGCTGTCTTTGGGGAACCACTTCGCCAACACGGTTCTAACACGGGCCGGCTAGTTGGCGACGGCCGGAGTTCCGCGCGCTATCGCACGCCGGAATGGTGCCGTAGGCGTGCGGTCGGCGCGACGGCGTACCCGGCGGCTCATCGGGCGGCGAGGGTGTCGAGGATCGTGCGGGCGAGGAGGTGGCAGTGGGCACCGGTGCGCGCCGTGATGAGGTCGCCGTCGACCACGACGTCCTCGTCGGTGTAGATGGCACCCATGTTCTCGGCGTCGCCCACCAGGTTGTTGTGACACACCAGGGGGCGGCCCTTCACCAGTTCGGGCACGGTGGCCAGGAGCCACAGGCCGTGGCAGATGATGCCTTTGATGATGTCCGGTTCGGCGAACGCCCGCTTCAGAAACTCCGTGGCCGGCGCCAGCTTGTTCACGTCTTCGGTGTAGCGGAGCCGGTCGGAGACGATTCCCGACGGCACGATGATGGCGGAGTAGGAGCGCAGCTCGTCATCGGACATGTCCTCGAAGCTCTCGTGGCACTCGAAGGGATAGTGCTCCTCGTGCCCTCTGAACGACAGCGACGGCTGTCCCCAGAGACGGGTGAGGAAGTGCAGCTCGACGCCGTCCTCGGGGAACCGGTGCTCGTAGTAGAAGATCTCCTTCTCAT
>Ga0247713_1000986_pt1 | contig 15253 bp, 8 predicted proteins | sample 21E_NmetaG_FD_189936 | JGI IMG/M metagenome (GOLD analysis project Ga0247713, IMG submission 189936) | Soil microbial communities from hillslope of Landscape Evolution Observatory, University of Arizona, Oracle, AZ, United States - 2-1-E_N | ecosystem: Engineered > Artificial ecosystem > Mesocosm... | reverse complement strand
CGACCCGGTCGTCGTCGCGGAGACGGAGACCCCCGACCCGCCGCCGGCCGGGCCCGCCCCGCCATCGCCGGCCCCCGCGACTGCGAAGCCCTCACCGAAGCCGAAGGCAAAGCCCGAAGCGAAGCCCGAGGCGACGCCGCCACCGGAGACGACGACGCCGACCGTCACCGTGCCGCCTCCCGACGAGGAGCCGCCCGCCGGCGACGGAAACCCGTCACCACCGACTGACGGCGGGCAGGGCGACGGCTCCTCGGCCGCCCCGACGCAGGCGAGCGGCGGCGCGACGACGACGGGCGACAAGCCGGCGCCCGAGCAGGGCGCCGACCAGCCGTAGCGCCGCGGTGGAGGCCGGGCGTGCCGTTCCGGTGTCCCACCGCACGGCTGGGCCCGACACGGGTGCGGTCAGCGAGCGCTGAAGTACTTCGCCTCGGGGTGGTGGACGATGAGCGCGTCGGTGGACTGCTCGGGGACGAGCTGGAACTCCTCGGACAGCTCGAGCCCGAGGCGCGCGGCGCCGGTGAGGTCGAACAGCGGCTTGCGCGACTCGAGGTCCGGGCAGGCGGCGTACCCGAAGGAGTAGCGCGACCCCCGGTACCCCTGCTTGAACAGCGCCTCGAGCGTGTCGGCGTCGTCGTCGGCGATGCCGAGCTCGGTGCGGATGCGCTGGTGCCACAGCTCGGCGAGTGCTTCGGCCATCTCCACGCCGAGCCCGTGGAGGTAGAGGTACTCGGTGTAGCGGTCCTGCCCGAAGAGCTCGGCGGCGCGCTCGGTGACGCGCGACCCCATGGTGACGACGTGGAAGGCGATGACGTCGCGTTCCCCGGACTCGACGGGGCGGAAGAAGTCCGCGATGCAGAGCCGCCGTCCCCGGGTCTGGCGGGGGAAGGAGAAGCGCGCGGCCACCGCGTCGGAGCCCGGAGCCTCGTAGACGACGACGTCGTTGCCCTCGGCGTTGCACGGCCAGTAGCCATAGACGACCTGGGGGGTGAGCAGGCTCTGCGTGCGCGCCGTGGCGAGCGTCGCGCGCAGCGCCGCCTCGGCCGCCTCCTCGTCGTCCCGGGCGAACCCCCACTGGTTGCGGAACAGCGCGCGCTTGTTGAGATAGCCGGCGACCTGGTCGAGGGGCACGCCGCGCACCACCCGCGACCCCCAGAACGGCGGGCTCGGCACGGGCACGTCGGTGGCCACGTCGGAGCGCTCGGTGGAGCGCCTCCGGCGCTCCCGGTCCTCCCGGTAGTCCGCCTCGGCCTCCCCCCGGGGCTCAGGCCTCTCGACGGGCTGCGTGCCCCACCCCGGGGGGAAGCCGCCGCCGCGCCGGTGCTCGACGAGCTCGTCCATGGTGCGCAGGCCCGCGAAGGCGTCCCGGCAGTAGAACAGCGGCCCGCTGTAGACCTTGCGGAGGTCCACCTCCACGTAGGGACGGGTGAGCGCCGCACCGCCGAGCAGGACGGGGTAGTGGGCGAGGCCGCGTCGCTCGAGCTCCTCGAGGTCGCTGCGCATGACGACCGTGGACTTGACGAGCAGCCCCGACAGCCCGACGGCGTCGGCACGGAAGTCCGCTGCCGCCTCCACGATGGCGTCGATGGGCTGCTTGATCCCGATGTTGCGGACCTCGTAGCCGTTGTTCGTGAGGATGATGTCGACGAGGTTCTTGCCGATGTCGTGCACGTCGCCCTTGACGGTGGCGAGCACGATCCTCGCCTTGCCGCCGTTGTCGGACGCCTCCATGTGCGGCTCGAGGTGGGCGACCGCGGCCTTCATGCACTCGGCTGACTGGAGGACGAACGGCAGCTGCATCTGGCCGGAGCCGAACAGGTCGCCGACGACCTTCATGCCCGCGAGCAGGTGGACGTTGATGATGTCGAGGGGTGCGAGGCCCGAGGCCATCGCCGCGTCGAGGTCGTCGCCGAGCCCGTCCCGGTCGCCGTCGACGATGCGCCGCTCGAGGCGTTCGGTGAGGGGCAGCGCGGCGAGCTCCTCGGCGCTCGCCCGGGTCTCCGTGGCGCCCTCGAACTGCGCCATGAGGGCGTGCAAGGGGTCGTAGTCGGCAGGGGCGGTCCCGGTGCGCCCGCGGGCGCCGCGGTTGTCCTCGACAAGGTCGACGCAGATCTGCCGGACGCCGTCGTCGATGCGGTGCAGCGGCAGGATCTTGCCAGCGTGGACGATCGCCGCGTCGAGCCCCCGCTGCGCCGCCATGTGGAGGAACACCGAGTTGAGCGCCTGTCGCGCCGCCGGGGACAGCCCGAACGAGACGTTCGACACGCCGAGCACCGTGTGGCAGCCGGGGATCTCCGCCTTCACCCGCTCGATCGCCTCGAGGGTGGCGAGCCCGTCTTTGCGCAGGTCCTCCTGGCCCGAGCCCAGCGGGAAGGTCAGCGTGTCGAAGATGAGGTCGCCGGGGGACAGGCCGTACTCGTCGACGGCGATCGCGGCGATGCGCTTGCAGACGTCGACCTTCCAGTCGGCGGTGCGCGCCTGGCCCTCCTCGTCGATGGCCAGGGCGATGAGCACGGCCCCGAACTGCTTCGCGAGGGCGAACAGCCGGTCGGCCTTCGTGCGTCCGTCCTCGAGGTTGACGGAGTTGATCACCGCGCGCCCGCCGAGGCGGCGCAGCGCCGCGGACACGACCTCGACCTCTGTGGAGTCGATGACGAGCGGCAGCGTCGACTGGGTGGCGAGGCGGTCGACGACCGCGACCATGTCGGCGACCCCGTCGCGGCCGACGTAGTCGACGCACACGTCGAGCGTGTGAGCCCCCTCGCGCACCTGCTCGCGGGCCATCTGGGTGATGGCCTCCCAGTCCTCGGCGAGGAGCAGGTCGCGGAACTTGCGCGAGCCGTTCGCGTTGAGCCGCTCTCCGACGAGCAGGGTGCTCGCCTCCTGGCGGAGGGTGACCGGCGCGTAGAGCGACGCGACGCTCGCCTCCGCGACGGGTTCGCGGGACGCGGGTGTGGCTGCTGCGACCGCCTCGACGACGGCCTGCAGGTGCGCCGGCGTGGTGCCGCAGCAGCCACCGACCATGCGCACGCCGAAGGCGGTGACGAACTCGCGGTGTGCCTCGGCCAGGGCCTCGGGGCTCAGGGGGTACACGGTCTCGCCGTCGACCATGGCGGGGATGCCGGCGTTGGGGATGACGCTGATCGGCTTCGTGCAGTGCTCGGACAGGTAGCGGACGTGCTCGCGCATGTCCTCAGGGCCGGTCGCGCAGTTCAAACCGATGACGTCGACGCCGAGCGGTTCGAGGGCGACGAGCGCTGCACCCACCTCGCTGCCGAGCAGCATCGTGTTGATCGTGGCCTCGATGGTCACCGACGCGATGATCGGCACGGTGCGGCCCTCGGCGCGCATGGCCTCGTGGCAGCCCCAGATGGCCGCCTTGGCCTGCAGCAGGTCGAAGACCGTCTCGACGATGAGCGCGTCCACGCCGCCCGCGAGCAGGCCCCGGACCTGGCGGACGTAGCCGGGGACCATCGTGTCGTAGTCGATGAAGTCCTTGGCGGCCGGCTTCCCGTCGCGGGGGCCCTTGCCGAGCGAAAGCGTCGGGGAGCGCGTCCCCGGACCGATCGAGCCGAGCACGAACCGCTGCCTGCCGCCGGCGGCGTCGGCGGCCTTGCGCGCCAGGCGGGCGGCCCGCTCGTTCAGTGTCTCGGTCTCCGCCCCAAGACCGTACTCGTCGAGGACCCACGGGGCGCCGCCGAACGTGTCCGTCTCGAGCGCGTCGCAGCCGACGGCGAGGAACGCGTCGTGGACCTCACTGATGAGCTCGGGGCGGGTGCGCACGAGGACCTCGTTGCAGCCATCGAGGCACGCGAAGTCCTCGGCGGTGAGGTCGAGCGCCTGGATCGAGGTGCCCATCGCGCCGTCGACGACGAGCACCCGCCGGTCAAGCTCTCGGAGGAGATCGCTCATCATCGCAACCTTAGCCGCTGCGACCGTCCGGCTGGCTTCGCCGTGCTGCCGGATCGTCAACGGATGCGTCGGCGCTCGAGGTGGCGGCATCGACCACCTCATCCGGATGAGAAGGCAGCCGGCAGGCCCCGGCGCGGCTGCGGCGCGCGCGTGGGAGAGCCCGTAGCGGCAGAACGCCCCTTTTCCGCCTGGCGTCCTTCCGTCATGCTGGGTGCACCAGCCGTGCGAGGAGGCAACGCATGAGCGTGACGTCGGAGGACGACGGGCTGTCGGTCGTCGAGGGTTTCCCGCGCGGTGACAACGACGCCGACGAAGCCCCCGAGGAGGACGCGCCGCCACCTGTGGAGCTCGACGGCGACGCCGACCTCGAGACGCTGCGCGACGAGTTCGTCGAACGGTTCAACGGCCGCGACCTCGACGCGCTCCTCGCGCTCGTGTCCGAGGAGGTCGAGACCCCTGACCTGCCCGGCGACGGCGCGCCGGTGTTCACCGAGGAGGTCGAGGCGATCTGGGAGCGTTCGCCCGGCGCCATGCTCACCCGGGCGTTCCTCGACGGCGTCCCGTGCGCCGTCGCGTGGCTGCCCGACGAGGACGGGTGCTGGTCGCGGGCCGCGCTCGTGTGCTTCGCCGCCGAGGACGGGCTCCTGTCGCTGGTCGCCCTGCCCGACGACGCGGACGCGCTCGACCGGGCGGAGGCCGACGATCCCACGGGCGAGGAGATCGAGGAGTGGTCGGACTGGGGGGAGTGGGACCGCGGCGAGGAGACCCGTCCCCGCCCCCGCGACCGCGCACGCCCCTGACCGCATGCTCGCCTTGCGCTGGGCCGGGGCTCCGCGCGAGGCGGGCTGGCACAACTCTCCCGCGCGGGCGCGGGAGTCCCGGCGGGGTGCTGGGCTCAGGCCGTCGTTCTGGCCCGGTGGGGATGGGTCGCTCCCGCCCGGCACGGATGCCGAGGACCATGGTCCGCAGCATCTCGGGGCGAGCCACGTCCTTGGCGGTCACCTCGTGGACGACGTAGCCCAGGGCCTCGATCTCCCTCGTGCGCCCGTGGTCGCCGGCGCGCTGATGCGGGCGGCCATGGGCGACGTCTCCGAGATACTCGAGGAGGAGCGAACCGGCCCGGCGATCGGCACGGGCCCGGACCAGGCCCGGTGCTCACGGAACCACGGGTCGGCGACGACGGGAAACGGCACGTTGCGCACGGTGCGCCCGGGCGGCTGTTCCCGCGGCACCCTCCGCCGGACACCCGGTAGGTCCCCACGAGGGGCACGCCCCGGAACCGAACGACCTCGAGGATCCCACGCCGGACCCATCCCTCGACCGTTCCCTCGCTGCAGCCGAGGTCACGGACGAGCTCAGGCCGGGTGACGACGCCGGCCTGCCGCTGGAGCCGTCTGCGCACGTGAGCGGGGAGCATGGACCGAGCGTGGCAGAACACCCGCCCCGAGGGCGCGGGCGGGAGATCCCACGCCTGTGGACATCGGCTCGCGTGGCCGCCGCCTCACCGGCCACGCGCGATTCCCCGCGCCGGCGCAGGAAAGCTGCCTGTGCGGCCGCCTGTGCGGGCGAGGGTGCGGGCCGGGAGGAGGATTTTCCGCGCGGGCGCGGGAAGCTGGGTCAGCGGCGCGGGCGGCGGTGGTCGCGGGAGAGCTTCACGCGCGCGTCGACCGCCGCGACGCCCCGGCGGCGCACGAAGACGGGGTTGAGGTCGAGCTCGTCCACCTCCGGGACCTCCTCGACCATGGCCGACACGCGGAAGAGCAGCGCTTCCAGGGCCGCCACGTCGACGGGCTCGGCGCCCCGGTACCCCGTGAGCAGCGGATAGCCGCGCAGGCCCGTCAACATCTCCTCGACGTCGACGTCGGTGAGCGGGTGGATGCGGACGCTCACGTCGCGGAGCAGCTCGACGAGCGTGCCGCCCATGCCGACCATGAGGATCGGCCCGAACGTGCGGTCGTGGCTCACGCCCACGACCATCTCGACGCCTGGCGACCCCCGGTCGCCCCCGCCGACCATCTCCTGCACGAGGAAGCCCTTCTCGGCGACGTCGGCGTGCCCTGCCCCGACGAGGGCCCGCGTGATGTCTGCGACCGCCTCAGCGGCCTCGTCGGCACTCGCGAGCCCGAGCCGGACCCCGCCGAGCTCGGTCTTGTGGACCGGGGCCGCGACCTTCACCGCGACGGGACCGTCGATGGCGCGCTGGGCCTCGGCCGCCGCCTCCGGTGTGCGCACGACCCGAGCCCTCGCCGTCGGGATCCCGAACGCCGCGAGGAGGCGCTCCGCCTGCGCCGCGTCCAGCCACGCCTCCGCCCGGTCGCCGGCGAGCGCCTCGGCCACCACGGCGCGCGCGGCGGCGACGTCGGCGTCGGCGACGCTGACGACGTTGCCGAGGGGACGCGCGCGCCAGCGGCCGTAGCGCGCCACCCGGCCGAGCGCCTGGGCGGCGCCCTCGGGGAAGGCGAAGGAGGGGATGGAGGCCTCCGCGAGCTCGGGCGGCACGCCGGCCTCGCTCATGAAGACCGACACGACCGGCACGTTGTCGGGCAGCGCCGCCGCGGCCGCGGCCATCTCGCGCGCGACGTCCTCCGGGCGGGTGACGACGGGGGGGATGAAGATGACGAGCAGGCTGTCCACGCGCGGGTCGTCGGCGAGCACGCGCATCGCCCGCCCGTAGTTGGCGGCCGACGCGGACGCGATCATGTCGACGGGGTTGCGGATTCCGGCCTCGCGTGGGAGGAACTCGGCGAGGCGGCTCACGGTCTCCGGCGCGAGCTCGGGGACCTCGAGGCCGTTGGACTCGCACGCGTCCGCGGCGAGGATCCCCGGGCCGCCGCCGTTCGTGAGGATCGCCACCCGGTCACCCGCCGGAACCGGCTGGGTGGCGAGCAGCGTCGCGACGCCGAACAGCTCCTCGAGGCTGTCGGTGCGGATGACGCCGGCCTGGCGGAACAGCGCCTCGACGGCGACGTCGCCGGCGGCGAGCGCCCCGGTGTGGCTCGACGCGGCGCGCTCGCCGGCCACCGTCCGGCCCGACTTGACCGCGACGATCGGCTTGCGGCGCGCGATGCGCCGGGCGATGCGCCCGAACCTGCGCGGGTTCCCGAACGACTCGAGGTAGAGCAGGATGACGTCGGTGTCGGGGTCGCTCTCCCAGTGCTGGAGGAGGTCGTTGCCGGACAGGTCCGCCTTGTTGCCGACGCTGGCGAAGCTCGACAGGCCGAGGCCGAGGCGCTCGGCGGCGGCGAGGATTGCCAGCCCGAGCGCCCCCGACTGGCTGGAGAAGGCCACCCGCCCGGGCGGGGGGAACACCTGCGAGAACGTCGCGTTCATGCGCACGTCGGCGTTCGCGTTCAGCACGCCCATGCAGTTCGGCCCGACGATGCGGATGCCGTGGCCGCGCACGACGGCCATGAGGGAGCGCTCCCGATCGGCGCCCTCGGGACCGGCCTCGTTGAAGCCAGCCGAGATGACGACCGCCGCGCGGGACCCGAGCTCGGCGGCCTCCTGCACGACGCCCTCGACGAGCGGGGCGGGCACGCAGACGATGACGAGCTCGGGCACGGTCGGGCAGGCCGACAGCGACGGGTAGGCCGCCACCGACTGGACCACCGGCGCCGCGGGGTTGACGGGGTAGACAGCCCCGGCGAAGCCACCGTGGAGGAGGTTGGCGAAGACGAGGCCGCCGATGCTGCGGCGGTCGCGGCTCGCGCCCGCGACGGCGATCGACCGGGGGGCGAAGACGGCGGACAGTGCCGCGACCGCCGCCCGGCGGTCCTGCTCGTCGCCGGTGGCGAGGAACTCCTCGGTCGGGGTGGAGGGGAAGCTCGTGTGGACGACCGTGCCGGCGCCGGCGAGCACCGGGGCGAACCCCGCGTCGCGCAGCATCCGCAGCATCGAGCGGTTCTCGGCGAGGACCTCGCCGACGAAGCCCTTCACGCCGAGGTCCTGGGCCGGCCCGACGAGCGCCCGCACGAGCACGGTGCCGACGCCGCGTCCCTGCTCGGCGTCTTCGACGAGCACCGCGAACTCCGCCGTGGTCGGGTCGTCCTCGAGGCGGTCGAAACGGCTCACGCCGATGATCCGCCCGCCCGTCTCGGCCACGAGCGCGAAGCGCCGGTCGTAGTCGACGTCGGTGAAGAAGCGCATCTGCTCGGGCGTCATGCCGCGGGGGACGAAGAACCGCATCCGTATGGTCTCCGGCGACAGGCGTTGCCACATCGCGAGCATGCGGTCGGTGTCGTCGGGCCGGATGGGGCGCACCCGGACGGTGCGCCCGTCGCGCAGCACCGCGTCGTGGGTGTAGCGGTCGAGGTCGGTGAGCGTCATGGTCCCAGCCCTTCCCGGCCGGGGGTGGGATCACCCGCCGGGCGTCGTGTCGGCGTCGCGCACGTCCTTCCACCGGGGGCGGGGCAGGTGCGTTACCTCGTCGACGAGCGCGTAGCCCCCGCCCGACAGCCGGCCGACGGGCTCGAGCAGCTCGGGGGCGACCCGCCCGTCCCGCCAGATCCCGTCGGCCACGTGGACGTGCAGCACGTCGCCGAAGACCATGTTGCCGTTGCCCATCGACAGGACCTCGCGCATGCGGCACTCGAGGGAGGCCCTCGCCGCGGCGACCCGGGGCGGGGCGACCGTTGCGGACGGGGCCGGCTCGAGGCCCGCCCACGCGAACTCGTCCTCGCCGGGCGGGAAGTCCGCCGCCGTCGCGTTCATCACCTCGAGGAGGTCACGGCTCACGACGTTGACGACGAACTCGCCCGTCGCCCGCACGTTGCGCAGCGTGTCCTTCACCCCCGTCGAGGTGAAGTGCACGATCGGCGGGTACGACGAGATCATGTTGAAGTAGCTGTGGGGGGCGAGGTTGCGGGTGCCGGCCTCCGACAGCGTCGACACCCACGCGATGGGTCGTGGCACGACGAGGCTCGTGAGCAGGAAGTAGCACTCGCGCGGGGCAAGCTCGTGGGGGTCGAAGTCGGGCATGCCCGGGCAGTCTATGCCCGCCCCGGCCGCGAACCGCCCGTAGGGGGCGGAGGCGGTGCGCGGTCGTCCGCGCCGCGTGACGATTGCCTGCAACCTTCCGCGCCCGTGCGGCGTCCGCCATCTGTAGCATCGAACTGCTCAACGACCGGGCGGATTGCGGGGACGCATGGCGGAGAGGACCGCGGGGGCGGACGAGGCGCACGCCGGCGCCCCCCCCGGCAGCGGCTGGATGGCATGCGCCACCGTCGTGGGCATCGCCGTCCTCGTCACCGCGGGCGTGGTGGCCTGGGCGCGCCTCGGAAGCGGGCCGACGACCCGGGGTGCCGCCGAGCTCTCGCCGCTCGAGGAGCAGGTGCCCACCGAGCTCGCCGGCGGGGTCGAGCTCGGCGACGTGCCCGACGCGGTCGCCGACGCCTTCGACGCCCCGGTCGTCGGGGCGCGGCTCCTCGACGAGGCGCCGCCCGGCGCCACCTGTGACTTCCTGCACCACGACTTCGACGAAGAGCCGGAGCTCGAGTCGGTCCTCGTCACCCCCGAGCTCATGCGCGTGTCGATGATCGGCACCTCGTCGATATGGGAGCCGGAACGCGCCCCGACCCGCATGCGCGCGACGTGCACGGTGCGCTGGGAGGGCGGCGCGTGGATCGGCGACGGCGGCGGGCTGAGCCCCGCCGACGAGCAGATGAGCGGGCTGAGTGGATCAAGCTGCTGCGACGCCCGGGGCCTCGGGACGGCGGAGGCGCTGGTCGTGGCTCCCGACGGCGCCGCCTGGGCGGTGCAGGAGCGCGGCGGCTACCACCTCGCCTATCCGGTCGCGGACTCCGGCCTGGTGCCGGTCAGCTGGCGCTTCCGGCCCACGCGCGGCGCCTTCGGCGGCTTCGGTGGCGACATGGCGAGCGCGACGAGGGTGGCCTTCGTCGACGGGAAGGGCGAGGTGATCGGTGAGATCACGCTCCGCTCCTGACCGCACGCGCCTGCCGAGGCTCGTCCTTGCTGGGCTCACCCCCGCGGCGCTCGCTCTCGCGCTGCTCCTCTCCACGGCCTCGGGGACGCTCGCCGGTCAGCCCGACGCCGGGGCAGCGCTCGGCATCGAGGTGGAGGTCGGCTTTGCGGGCCGCCTCGGGCAGGCGAACCGGGTGCCGGTCACCGTCACCGTGCAGCCGGGCCGGTTCGTCTCGGGCACCCTTGCGGTGGAGTCGCGCACCGGCGGGGGCGGCGGGGTGCGCGAGGAGCGCGACATCGAGGTCGCCGTCGGCTCCCGCAACGCCTACCGGTTCGTGCTGCCGCGCGGCGCCGTCGTCGCCACGCTCGACGAGGGTGCCGGCGACCCCGTGTCGGTGCGCGCGCCGCTGCCCCGAGACGACGGCGGCGACTTCCTCGCCGGGGTGCTCGGCACCGTCCCGCCGGGCCCGCCGCCCCTGCGGTCCGAGCCGCTCGCCACGAGCGGCAGCTGGGTCGGGGTGGACCCGGAGTGGGCGGAGCTCGGACCCGGCGCGCTCCAGCCGCTGAGCGGCCTCGTGGCCGGCGGCCGCGCGCTCGCCGCGCTGTCGGAGGGCGGTCTGCGCAACGTCGCGGCGGCGGTGGCGGCCGGCATGGACCTCGTCGTCGTCGAGCCGGTGCCGGCGGGTCTCGACCTGCCGTGGGGCGAGGTCGCGTCCTGGACGCTTCCGGCCGCCGAGGTCACCGAGGAGGCGGGCGACGGTGAGGTCGCCGCGACGGTCGTGCCGGCGGGCCGGGGACGCGTCGCCACCACCACGGCGGTCCTGGGCGAGGGCGTCCTCGGGCGCTCACCGGCGCTGTGGTCGGCGCTCATCGAGCCCCGCCCGGGTGGCGACGACCGGCTCGACGGGGGCATGCCGGGCACGCTCTCGGCGGTGCTCGGGGGCGTGACGTCGGGCGTGCCGACCCTGCCGTGGCTGGCGGTGTTCCTCGTCGCCTACATCGTCGTGGTCGGGCCCGTCAACGGGGTCGTGCTGTCGCGGTTCGGCCGGCGGGAGCTCGCCTGGGTGACCGTGCCCGCGGTCACGGCGGTGTTCACCGCCGGCGGGTGGCTCGGCGCCACGGGCAGCCAGCCGCCGGTGGGCTACGCGGGGGCCGCCACCGCGTGGGTCGACGGGTCCGCCACCGAGACCGTGGTCGCCATCGCCCGCGCCCCGACCGCCGGTGAGCGGCGGCTGACCCTCCCCGGCGACGAGTGGGAGGTCGAGCCGGAGGGGGCCGGTGAGCCCGCCGCCCTGCGGCGTGCGGGGTCCCTGCGGCTCGCTTTGGACCTGCCGGCGCTGCAGCCCGGGGGCCTCGTCGCCCGCCGTCCCGTCGACGACCCCGCGCCGCTGCAGGTGGAGGCGGCAGGCGGCCCCGAGGGGGTGCGCGTGACCGTGACCAACGTCGCCGCCGAGGCCCTCTCCGACGTCGCCGTGCGCGCCGCGACGTCCTCGAGGCGCATCGGCGCGCTGCGGCCCGGGGAGGCGCGCACCGTCACCCTGGAGGGCGAGCACCTGCCGGTCGACGACTGGGGGGCAGGGCCGGGTTCGATGGGGATGCACGGAGGAACCGCCGTCGAGGGGCCCCGAGCCCTCGAACCGGCGGTCGGCCAGCTCGACGGGAATCCCGGGCTCGTCTGGGCGGTCGGGACCGTGGAGACGAGCGACACCGGCGCGGAGGTGGAGGGTCGCCGGCCACTCGACCTCGGGCGGTTCGTCGCCGTCGGGGTCCGCGCCGCCGGCACACCCCGGGCGCACACGGTGGACCGCGCGCTCGTCCAGACGGCCGCCGACGCGTTCCGGCCGGCGCCGCTCCTCGTGGAGGGCGGAGGGCCGGTCGTCCTGCGCTACCGGGTCCCGCCCTCGGGGATCGGCGCGCCGCTGCGCGCCCTCGTCGACCGCCAGGTGCTCACCCCGCACGGCGACACGCCGGAGCTGTGGCTGTGGGAGCGCACCGAGCGGCAGTGGCGCCCGCTCGACGACGCGTTGCCGGGCGGCACCGGCGGACCCGACGGGTACGTGAGCCCGCTCGGGGAGGTCTACGTCCGCGTCACCGGGCCGCTGTTCCCCCTGCGCTTCTCCGGGATGGGCCTTACGGTGGAGGACGGACCGTGACAGCCGCGGCCGCGCCGGTGGCCAACGGGCAGGCCGCGATCCGCATCCGGGGGCTGACGAAGCACTACGGCAGCGTCCACGCCGTGAACCGGCTCGACCTCGACGTGCCGCCGGGCGCGGTCTTCGGCCTCATCGGGCCGAACGGGGCGGGCAAGACGACGACGATGCTCGCGCTCGCGACGCTGCTGACCCCCGACGAGGGGACCCTCGCCGTCTTCGGCCGCGACCCCGTCACCGAGCCGGGCGCGGTGCGCCGGCTCGTCGGCTACATGCCTGACTTCTTCGGGGTCTACGAGGGGCTCACCTGTGCCGAGTACCTCGACTTCTTCGCGGCGGCGTTCCGCCTGCCGGCTGCCCTGCGCCGCAGGCGAATCGACGACCTGCTCGAGCTCACCGACCTCGGGCACAAGCGGCACACCGACGTGTCGGGGCTGTCCCGGGGCATGCAGCAGCGCCTCGGCCTGGCCCGCACGCTCGTCCACGACCCGGCGCTGCTCATCCTCGACGAGCCGGCATCCGGCCTCGACCCGCGGGCGCGCCTGGACGTGCGCGAGATCCTGCGCGAGCTGGGCCGTCAGGGCAAGACGGTGCTCATCAGCTCGCACATCCTGTCCGAGCTCGGCGAGATGTGCGACCGGATCGGCATCATGCAGGGCGGGACCATGCTCGCGCAGGGAACACCCGACGACCTCCGGCGCGCGTCGCGGGCGGGCACGACCCTGGCCGCGCGCGTGCTCGGCGGCTCCGAGGCGCTCGAGCGGGCGGCACGGCTTGCCGTCGAGGGAGGAGCGGCGTCCGCGGCGGTGGACGCCGGGCTCGTGCGCATCGAGGTCCCGGGAGGCGACGAGGCCGCCGCCGCCGTGCTCGCGGCCCTCGTCGGCGGGGGGCTTGCCGTGGCCGAGTTCAGCGACCAGCGGGGCAGCCTCGAGCGGCTGTTCCTGTCGGTGACCGAGGGGGTGAGCACATCGCCACGCGACGAGGACTGACGCGCCGGCTCGGACCGGTCAACCCGGTGCTCCAGCGCGAGCTCACCGAGCGTTGGCGCTCCACCCGCGCCACCGCAACCCTGACCGCGTATCTCGCGCTGCTGAGCCTCCTGCTGTACCTGCTCTACCGGGCGGGGGCCTCGGTGCTCGCCGCGGAGCTCGGGCCGTTCGACCCCGGCGCGGCGGCCGGTCCGCTCCTCGGCCGATTCCTGCTCGAGAGCCTGCTCATGCTCGTCCTCCTGCTCGTGCTGTTCGTCGCGCCCGGCTACGCCGCCGCACAGCTGTCGGGGGAGCGCGAGCGGCGCACGCTGCCGCTGTTGCAGGCGACCCTCCTGCGCCCGCGCCAGATCGTGCTCGGCAAGCTCGGCGCCGCGGTGGCGTGGATCATGGTCCTCATCGTCGCGGCGCTGCCGCTGGGGGCGACGGCGTTCTTCCTCGGCGGCGTCACCGTCGGCGAGCTGCTCCGCGGGATCGGCTTCATCGCCGCGATCGGCCTCTGCGTCGCGGCGATCGCGCTCGGAATCTCCTCGCTCACCCGGCGCACGACGGCCTCGGTCGTGCTGACCTACGCGACCGTGCTCGCCCTCACCGGCGGCACCCTGTTCCTCTCGGGCGTCGAGCTCGTCATCCGGTCCGCGACCGGGCGGGCGATGGTCGTGCCGGCGGCCCTGCACGCCAACCCCTTCGTCGGCCTCGCCGACGCGGTCGTCGGTCGCGACCGGCTCGGCTTCGGCATGGGGCGGCTGCCGTTGCCGCTCACCGGGATAGCCTCCGCCCTGCCGAGCCGGCCCGACCCCTGGATGAACGACCCCCTCGCCGAGCGGGGGATGGCGATCGAGGAGCCCGTCCGGATGATCGGCGAGCCGCTGCCCGTGCCCCCCCCGCCGCCGCTCGACCCCGCGGCGCCCTACGTCGACCCGGCGCTGCCTCCCCCCGGTCCGGGCGTCGTCGTTGACCCCGACCCTCGCGCCGCCCGGCCGGAGGCGGAGCGCAGCATGTGGCAGTGGGTGCTCGGCGTGCACGGCGCCCTCGCGCTCGCCGGCCTGACGGTCGCGAGCCGGCGGCTGCGCACGGGCGAGACGCGGCCTCGCCTGCGGGCGCCCCGGCGGGGGGACGCCGACGCCGGTCTCGAGGGGGCCCCACGGTGACCCCGAACCTTGACCGGCTCGTCGCGCGAGCCCGACGGCGCATGCGGGTCAACCGCGGGCTGGCGGCGGGCGGAGTCGCCGCGGTCGTGGCGGCGGGCGTCGCCCTCGTGTGGACGGTCGTGGGCCGCGCGGTGACCCTGCCCCTGCGTCCCCCGGCGCTCGGAGCGCTGCTGCTGGCCGCCACGGTCGCCGCGGGGACGGCCGCGGCGGCCGTGCGCATCCCGGAGCGCTGGGCGGCCCGGGCCGCCGACCTCTGGCTCGGCACCGCCGACGCCTTCGCGACGGCGGTCGAGTTCCGCGGGCGCGGCGAGCTGCGCCTCGCGGCGCTGCAGGCGGCGCGGGCGGAGGAGGCAGCCGCCGGCATCCGCGCGTTCCCGCAGGGGCCCCGGGTGCCCGTCCGCCTGCTCGGGGTGGCGGCGCTGCTCGGCCTCGCCGCGTTCGGGATCCACACGGTGCCGAACCCGCAGGACGAGGCGCGAGCCCGCCAGGACGCCCGCGAGGCGCTCGCCGAGGCCGAGGCGGAGCGGCTGCGCGACGTCGCCGGCGAGCTGCGTGAGCAGCCCGCACCCGCCGGAGAGCTCGCCGCGCGGCTCGAGGCCCTCGCCGACGCCCTCGAGGACGCTGCGCTCGACGACGCCCTCGCGCAGCTCGGCGACGAACGCTCCGAGCTCGCCGGCCGGCTCGACCGCGACGTCGCCGCGCAGCGGACGGCCCTCGCCGGGCTCGCGCGCGAGCTCGACCGGCACCCCCTCGCGGCCGGCGACACGCCGAGCGAGCAGCTCGACGCGCTCGCCCGGGCGCTCGAGGAGGGTGCGCTGACCGACGAGCAGCTCGCCGACCTCGCCGCCCGCCTGTCCGAGCTCGCGGGGGCCCTGCCCGGGGCCCCCGACGTGGCCGGCGCGCTCGACGCGGCCGCCGGGGCGGGGGCAGCCGGCGACCCCGCGGGAGCAGCGTCGGCGCTCAGCGGCGCCGCCGGTGCCGCCGAGGCCGGCAGGGCGCACGTCGCCGCCCAGGACCGCCTCGCCCGTGCGGAGGCGGCGCTGGCCGAAGCCGAGGCTCGCCTGCGCGGCGGCGAGCAGGGGGGTGGGGGCGGTGAGAGCGGCGAGGGCGCGGGCGACAGCGGGCAGGGCGACGGAGG
>Ga0247713_1000985_pt1 | contig 15256 bp, 17 predicted proteins | sample 21E_NmetaG_FD_189936 | JGI IMG/M metagenome (GOLD analysis project Ga0247713, IMG submission 189936) | Soil microbial communities from hillslope of Landscape Evolution Observatory, University of Arizona, Oracle, AZ, United States - 2-1-E_N | ecosystem: Engineered > Artificial ecosystem >... | reverse complement strand
AGGTGGCTGAGGCCCTCCTTGGCCCCGATCACCGCCAGCGCCTCGGTTTCGGGGTCCAGGACCACGTCGTAGCACCTCTCGTACCAGTCGCAGATCGCCCGGCGAAGCTTGGGAAGGCCGCGCGACATCGAGTAGCGGTGGTTGCGGGGGTTGCCGGCCGCCTCGATCAACTTGTCGACGATCGGCTCGGGCGTCGCGATGTCCGGGTTTCCCATCCCGAGGTCGATGACGTCCTCGCCGGCCCGGCGGGCAGAGGCCAGGAGAGCGTTGACCTGCGCGAAGACATAGGGCGGGAACCGACCGACCCTTCGGAACTCGTATTCCTCCTGCTCGTTCATGCACTCTCCGTGGTTTGACCAAGGCAGTCTGCCACAATTCTGGTTTGGCGAACTATGACATCGGGAATGTTAAAGCCATGAGATACGTCGAATATCGCCGAACAAGGAGGCCCCGAGTGCCCGTTTACGAAGATGACGCAGTTGTTGAGCGGCGAGTAGTTGACGAACCGGCGCCTGCCAACGACAACATGGCAAGCTATGCCTTCGTCAAGTACGCATTCATGCTGGCAATCACCATCGTCATTTTGTACTTCATCGCAAGGGTGCTGCTACCGGCAATCGGCTAGACGCAGCCTGCATCAAAAATGGGCCTTCCGTCAGGAGGGCCCATTTTATTTGAGTTCTGAGTTCGCGGCGGGCGGCGGGTCGCCTAGATCAGCGTAAAGCTTGAGGTGAGCCTCTGGTAGCTCTCGCTGTCGATATCGGGTTCGCTCACCACCTGCATCAGGTACATGCGAGGCCCAACCAGCACCGCTCTGGCGTTCAACATGCGATTTTGGATCTCGACTTCGAAATCGATGGCCTGATGTCCGTCGAACGTCGTGGGCGTCTTGGACTTCAGCTCGCTTTCGGTCCCCTGGGTACTGCCGTTGGCGGCATTGGCGGCGCCCTCGGCAATACCATCCAGCAAAGCCCTCGGGTCCTGAGCGGCAATTGCTTCGGGATAGTCGATGAATGAGACCGATACCGCTTCGTCACCGTTGTCCACGCTGTAGTGCACAAGGTTCAGGTTTATCTCACCGGCCGCCTCGGTTCTGGCCTCCCGGGTGGGGACCCCCGGGAAGTCGGCTCGGAACCTTCCCTCCTCAGAAGTGAAGGTTTCGTACTGCGGAGGGTCGGGTTCATCGTTGCCGCAAGCGGCCAGCACCAGGCTCAAGGCAAGCAAGCAAGGCAGGATCCTGAGGGATGCTTTCATCCGGTCAGTATATGCGGGCGGCAAGAAACCCCCGTTTCGGGCCGGAGCGGCCCTAAAGCCCGTAGAGGTCCCTGTACTTGTCTTCGATATAGGAGACGAACGGAGCGGTGTCGATGCCTGCGTCGACCGGGCGCCCGGTGGCGTCGGCGATAATTTCCGCCGGCAGCTTCGACGACCCGACCCGGTGCACGTTGCGGCGGAGCCACTCGAGCAGCGGAGCGAAGTCGCCCTCCCGCAGCAGGCCGGCTACGGCATCGGGCCCTCCGGCGCCCGCGGTGAAGGATTCGAACAGCGCCGCTGCGTACACCGAGCCGATCAGGTAGGTGGGGAAGTACCCGAGGTACCCGATGCTCCAGTGAACGTCCTGCAGCACGCCGTCGGCGTCGCTCGGCGGGCGGATTCCCAGGTGACGTCCGTACAGTTCGTTCCACGCCGCCGGAAGATCTGCCGCCTGGAGCTCTCCGTTGGAGATCGCCCGCTCAATCTGGAAGCGGACCGCGATATGCAGCGGGTAGGTGACCTCATCCGCCTTGACCCTGATCAACGATCGCTGCACCCGGTTGACCGCCCGGTAGATCTCCTCGGGCGACGCCTTTGCCAGCGGCTCCAGAGCTTTCGCGGCATTGGCAAACTCGCCTTCCCAGAAGGCGAGGCTGCGTCCGACGTGGTTCTCCCACAAGCGCGACTGCGATTCGTCCACCCCCAGCGACACCGAGGTCCCGATTGTCGTCTCTACCCAGTCCTCCCGCTGCCCCAGGTGGTACAGGCCGTGGCCCATCTCGTGCAGGCTGGCGAGAATTGCCTCCTTGGGGTCGTCGGGGTCGACCCGGGTGGTCACCCGGGCGTCCGACGGGCCGACTCCCGAGGTGAACGGATGAGCCGAGACGTCAAGGCGCCCCGCCTCCATGTCGTAACCCATGCGGGAGAGGAGATCGGCACAGTAATCGAGCACTGCATCGGTGTCGTAGGGGCCGGGCGGGAACCGACGCGATCCGTCGTCACGGGCCAGCACCGCCTCCAGGGTCGGGGTGATTCCGGCAGTGACCGCGTCGAACATCGGCTGCAGGCGGGCGGCGGTAGCCCCCCGCTCGAACAGGTCCAGATGGGCGTCGTAGGGCTCCTCCTCGTACCCTAGGTGCTCGGCCTGCTGGGCCTTCAACTCCAGCATGCGCTGCAGCAGGGGTTCGAAGATCTTGAAGTCGTCGGAGGCCCGAGCCCGGACCCAGGCCGCCTGCGACCTGGAGGCCAGCTCGGCCATCTCCCGGACCAGCTCCGGGGGCAGCTTGACCGCCCGGTCACGGGAACGGCGGGCCAGGTCCACCATCGCCCGCCGGTCGGCATCCAGGTCCCGTTCGCTCAGCTCATCGATGAGGTTGCCGTACTCCGGGCTGATCAGCCGCTCGTGCTCAATGGAAGCCAGGGTGCCGGTTGCGGCGGCCCGTCCGGGGGCGGCCTTGGGAGGCATGAAGGTCTGCTCGTCCCAACCCATCAACCCGCCGATGCTCTCCAGGTGCCGGAGCTCGCGCATGCGGGCGCTGAACCGCTCCCAGGCGTCGGTGTCGGTGCTCATGCGCTCCAGCTTATCGGCACCGGCCTCACCCGATTTTGAAAGTACGCAGCCTCAGCGCGTTGGCGACGACGCTCACACTGGAAAAGGCCATTGCCGCGGCGGCGATCGCCGGTGACAGCCGGCCCATCGCGGCCAGCGGGATCGCGGACACGTTGTAGGCGAACGCCCAGAACAGGTTCTGACGGATCACCCGCAGGGTTCGGCGGGCCAGGCGGATTGCCGCCGGGATCCGCGTGGGGTCGGCGCCCACCAGCGTGATGTCGGACGCCTCTATCGCCACGTCGGCGCCGGTTCCGATCGCGATGCCCAGGTCGGCCTGGGTGAGCGCCGGCGCATCGTTGATGCCGTCTCCGACCATCGCGACGACCTTGCCTTCGCCCTGGAGCCGGCGAATCTCGTCGACCTTGCCCCCGGGCAGCACCCCGGCGATGATGATGTCGATGCCCACCTCGCGCCCGATTGCCCGGGCGACCACCTGGTTGTCGCCGGTGATCATCGCCACGTGGACCCCGGCTGCCTTCAACGCCGCGACAGCTTCGGCCGACCCCTTGCGAAGCCGGTCCGAAAGGGCAATCAGCCCCCGGGCCTCCCCGTCCCAGCCGGCCGCCACCACCGTCCTGCCCTCCTCCTGCAGCCGGCGCGCCTGGGCCTTTAGCTCCTCGGAGCGAAACAGCCCGCGCTCCTGAAGCAGCAGCGCCTTGCCGACCACCACCTCGGTCCGGCCGATTATTCCGTGGACCCCGAACCCGGTGGCCGACCGGAACTCGGTCACCGGCATCAGCGAAAGCCCGCGCTCGTGGGCGCCGGCGACTATCGCCCGGCCGATGGGGTGCTCGGAACCAGCCTCTACCGACGCCGCCCGGACAAGGATGTCCTCCGAAGAGACGTCGCCGGAAGCGGTGACGATGTCGGTCACTGTCATCCGGCCCTCGGTGAGGGTCCCCGTCTTGTCGAGCACCACCGCGTCCAGCTTGCCCGATCGCTCGAAAACCTCTCCCCCGCGGATCAGCACCCCCATCTCGGCGCCCCGCCCCGATCCCGCCATGATGGCGGTGGGGGTGGCCAGGCCCATGGCGCACGGGCAGGCGATGATCAAAACCGCTATCGAAGGTATGAGAGCCTGCTCCAGGCTGCCGGTAGCCAGATACCAGCCGGTGAAGGTCGCAATGGCGATCACGATGACCACCGGAACGAACGTGCCGGCCACCCGGTCGGCCAGCCGCTGGACCGGCGCCTTCGACCCCTGCGCCTGCTTTACCAGCTCCACGATCTGGGAAAGGGCGGTGGACTGACCCACCCGGCTGGCGACCACCTCGAGCCGCCCCTGCTGGTTGAGCGTGCCGCCGAAGACCTCCTCGCCCGGCATTTTGTCCACCGGCACGGGTTCCCCGGTCAGCATGGACTCATCCACCGCGCTGGCGCCCGAGGAAACGGTGCCGTCCACCGGCACCCTCTCGCCCGGCCGGACCACCAGGACGTCCCCGGGAAGGATCCGCTCCACCGGCACGGTTTCCTCCACGCCGGCCCGAAGGCGCGTAGCATGCTTTGCCCCCAGCTCCACCAGGCGGGCAACTGCCGTCGAGGTGCGGCCGATGGCAGTGGCCTCGAAGTACTTGCCCAGCAACAGCAGCGAGATGATCGCCGCCGAGGTCTCGAAGTAAAAGGAATGCCCGCCGGTGAACAGGGCCCAGGTGCTGAACCCGAAGGCGCTGAGGCTCCCGACGGCGATCAGAGTGTCCATGTTGGTTTGCAGGTGGCGCATCCGGGCGGCGGCCGAGCGCAGGAACGGCCAGCCTCCCCAGAACTGCACCGGAGCCGAAAGCACCAGGCCCAGCCAGCCCATACCCTGATGGTCGATGCCGAGCACTTCGCCCAGCTGCGGGAGGAAGTGCAACACCACCAGCGGGGTGGTCAGCAGCGCCGAAAGAACCAGGCGGGCCCTTAACGCCCTGGCCTGCTCGCGGTCGTCCCGGCCCCATGAGGTTCGGGCATCGGCCGCCGGCTCCATGCCGTAGCCCGCCCTTTGGACGGCGGAGATCAGGTCCTGCTCGGCAACAGGCGACTGAAGCGTGACCACCGCCTGACTGCCGGCGTAGTTGACGAACGCGCTGTCCACGCCCTCCACCCGGCTAAGGGCCTTTTGGATCCGGGCGGCGCAGGACGCGCAAGTCATGCCGGAGACCCGGAAGGTCAGGTCGCCGGCGTCGTCATTGCCCGGCGGACCCGAAGTCTCGGGTACGTCGGGCCGGGCGGGAGCGCTGCCTACTGGGATGGCTTGTCCCCAATTTGCATCACCTGCGGCTGCGCCGCCTGAGGACCTACTCCGTAACCCTCACCCTCGATGGCGGCGACGATGTGCGCCAGATCCTGCGCGCTCTCGTCGTAGCTCACCGTCACGTCCTTGCGGTCCAGGTTGACCTTCACCGACTCAACGCCCCCCAGGGCGCCCACGGCCCCCTCGATCGCGTTGATGCAGTGGTTACAGCTGACCTCGGGAACTTCCAGCGTCTTTTCGACCATGTCTCCTCCTGATTGGCTCGGATGTCCAGTTTCACATACCCCCCGGGGGTATGCCAATTCATTGCCGGCTCCGGCTTCCCTTTACCCGAGCGGCTTCAGGGCGATGGAACCGCCCGCGAGGGGTCCGGGGGCACCACCAGGTCCTCCTCGGGCTCACCGACCTCGATCTGCTGGAACATCGCGGGCGGCGGCTCCGGAGAATCGAAGACCTGGCTGGGGAACTCCAAGGGGAACTCGGGCGCTTCGGGTGTCTCTACTGCCTGCCGCTGGGGAGGCTGTTCCTCCGTGAGCATGACGGCCCCGACCAGGACCGCAGCCAAAAGCACCAGACCCGCCCCCGCCGCCAGCGCCAGCGTCAGCTTGCGCCCGGGAACCTTCACGATCCGTAACCTACCCGCAACAGCGCAGCGTCATCCATCCTCCGCCCATGGTAGTGGTCTTTTCCGATTTCACTCAGCGGGCGGGTGGGAGTCGCGAAACCGGGCCAGCGTTCGGATCTTTTCCCGGTAGTTGCGCGACCCGGCTGCCACTATTGCGTGGTCCGCCCCCACGGCTGCGAGCCGGCCGAGCTCATCCCGGGTGACCCTGGAACCCGCCCAGGAGAGCTGGACCGGCCGGTCGCCGGCAAGCGCCCGGGCCCGGGACAGGCGGCGGGTGAACCCGTCGACGCTCCCCCAGTAGTTCCAGCCGGCGGCCAGCGGGATCAGCGACATCACCTGCCGGCTCCCCCCGCCGATCCATAACGGCACCTGCGGCAACTCGGTTCCGAACAGCTCCAGGTGGAGGCGAAGCTCTTCCGTGCGCTCGGCAACCGGGGGGTAATCGAGCCCGTGGGCAGCCTGTTCCCGGCTTGTCCTGTCGTCGCCGATCCCCAGGCCCAGGACGAGCCGTCCCGGCGCCCACAGCTGGAGTGACCGGGCCATGTGCAGCAAGACGGCCCGGTTTCGCACTGTGGTGCGCAGGACCAGGCTTCCCACGGTGATCCGGGTCGTGGACGCCGCGACCATGGCGAGGGCGGTCCAGGCCTCCAGCACCGGCCGGTCCCGGTTGGGCATTCCCCACAAGCTGTCGAACACCCAGACCGAGTCCAATCCGGACTCCTCGGCCAGGCGGGCGGCGCCGAGCAGCTCGCCGGGTCCGGCATCGAACTGGGGAAGCAGAATGCCGGTCTTCATGGGAATTCAGGCGGGGTTCAGGTGGTCACCAGCAGATCGAGAACGAACTGTGCCGCGAGAGCCGTCAGGGATGCGATGTACAAAAGCCCGGTGGCGGACTGGGTCGAGCGGTCCCGCACCGTCGCCCACACCATCCCCATCAACCCGGCGGTGGTGGCCATCAAAAACAGCCAGGTCCACCAGTACGAAGAAGAGGCGTAGGTCATGATTCCTGCGGGAACCTCCCCCTCCAGCAATCGCCCGCGGGTCACCACTCCCGCCCCGACGGACAAAACGATCAGCAGGAAGATTACCCGGGTCTTCTCCTTGAGGGGCTCGATGGGCAGCCGGGCCTGGTTCAGGTACCAGTGGCCCAGGATCATGCCGTGGGTAACCCCTCCCAGGAACAAGCCTCCCAGCAGCGCATGGACCAGACCGAACGCGCATCCCCCCGGACAGACTTCCCACCCGGCGGCGCCGATGAGCCCCAGGGAAGCTACCGTGCCGGCGGCACCGGTCACCCACTCCAGCAGCGGACGCTGCGAGTACACCGCCAGCAGGAACGCCAGATAGGCGCCGGTGGTCAACCAGGCCAGCACCTGCAGGTGTCCGGGAAGCACAAAAGCCAAAAGCAGCATCAGCGGCCACAACACCCAGGTGGTGGATCGGTAATAGCCCCGGGAGATGAACTTGAAGCGCAGGCTGGCGAACCACATGAACGCGAACACGCCGCCCAGCAGTTGGATGGACGTGAGACTGAAAGCCCCCCGGGGGCCGATCAAGTGAGCACCAGGCTAGATACGGGTGATGCCGGGCAAGCTAATGGGGCTCGTTGGGATACAGCGTGCGCATCAGCTGAGGCGGGACAAACTCCACTGCAGTGCTCACAACCGAGCGAACGCCGTCCAAAAGGGCCTGGTCGCCTTCCCAGTACTCGTCGAGCACCGATTGTGGGACGTGGTTGAGCATGGAGTCGACCGCGACACAAAGCATGATCAGGTCGTCCAGGCGGCCGATGCCGGGGAGCCAGTCGGGAATGAGGTCCACGGGCATGACCACGTAGGCGGCCACGCCGGCGAAGATCAGCTTGTTGCGCCTGGGTACCCGGGAGTCCTTCGCCAGGCCCTTGACCAGCCGCCCGACGTTCATCCCATCCCGGACGACCCTGGCCGCCCCGCCCTGCAGGTTCGCCTTTTTGACTATCTCAACGACCATGATCCATCTCCGATCCCTCGAGCCTTTCAACGGCATCGAGCGACAGCTGTGCGGCTCCTACCACTCCGGCGTGGTTTCCTAGGCTAGCCGAAACCAACCTCGGCGGAGCCACCCGTCCTCGAAATCGCTCATTCATCTCCTCCCGGGCCGCCCCGAGGACCGCCTCGCCCTCGTTCAGCACGCCGCCGCCCACCACGATCACCTCCGGATCGAAGGCGTGCGCCAGGCCGGTCAGCCCTACGCCCAGCCAGGTGCCCAGATCCCAGAGCAGCTCCATGGCAAAAGGGTCCCGAACATCGGCCGCTTTGCCCACCAGGGCCCCGGTAAGCAGTTCAATATTGCCACCGACCATGCGCATAACCTCCGAATCGGGATGGTCGGGCCCCCGCTCCCGGGCCATCCGGGCAAGGGCCGTGCCGGAGGCCATGGTCTCCAGGCATCCGCGGGAGCCGCAATTGCAGGGCGGCCCGTCCACTTTGACCGGTATGTGGCCGAACTCGCCTGCGTAGCCCCGGCTGCCCCGGAACAGGCGGCCGTGGGAAATGATGCCCCCGCCCACCCCGGTTCCCACGGTGACCATCAGCATGTGCCGGGAGCCCTTGCCGGCGCCGCACCGGTACTCGGCCCAGGCTGCGGCGTTGGCATCGTTCTCCACCACCACCGGCAGCCCGTACTCGTGCGCGATGTCCCGCCCGACGTCGGGGTTGCTGAAAGCGAGGTTGGGCCCGAACACCATCCGCCCCGAGGGATGGTCGACGAAGCCGGCAACCGCCAGCCCGATCGCCTCGATCGGTTTGTCCGCCTCGGCGAGAAAGAGGTCGATCGCCTCGGGAAGGGCATCGAGTCCCTGGGACCGGTCGGTGGGGACCCGGCTCTCGCTGTGGATGGTTCCATCCTCGCCGACCACTGCGCCCAGGACCTTCGTCCCGCCGACGTCGACACCCAGGCAGTAGCGCACCCAGCGATACTAGTGCAGCGTTCCGCCCGGTTCGACCCGGGCGGCCTAAGTGGGGTCTTCGACCGGTTTCGCCGCGGGTTTGGCGGTCCGTCCGGTAGACGGCTTGCGCTTGGGGCCCGCCGGCCTGCTTGCGCTCCTGGCGGCCGGGCCGGACTTGCCGGTCGCCGGCTTGCCCCCCGAGCGTCCCGAGGCCCCGCCGGCCTGCTTGGCGGAGGAGCGGGCCGCCGGCTTGCGGTCTGCGCCCGTCGTTTTCGGCGGCGCCGCCAGGCGGTCCTTCAACCACAGGTCCCGGACCACCACCTTGGCCGCGGCCGCCAGCGGCAATGCCAGCAACGCACCCACGAAACCCAGCAGCGATCCGCCGATCAGGACCGAGATGATCACCGCCGCCGGCGTCAGGTCGACCGCCTTCTTCATGATCCGGGGCGAGATCACGTAGTTCTCGATCTGCTGGTACACCAGGATGTACAGGGCGGTGATCACCGCGGTGCCCAGACTGACGAACGAAGCCACCAGCACGCATAGGATTGCGCCCACCAGAGCGCCTACCGAAGGGATCAGCGTGGTGATGGACACCCACATACCCAAGGCGGCCGGGAAGGGCAGCCCGATGATCAAAAAGGCGATGAAGGCTGAGACTCCGGCAATCAGCGAGACGGTGAGCTGACCCGACGTGTAACCGCCGATCTTCTCGGTAGCCCGGTCCATGAGCGCCCGGTACTCCTCCCGCTTCTCCGGCGGGAACAGCGACGAGACCCCGTCCTGCAGGGTCGGCAGCGAGCTGGCGAAGTAGACCGTCAGCACCAGCAGGGTAAGGAAGCTGAAGATCCCGGTGGCAATGGCCCCGGTCAGGCCCATGATCGTCTCCAGCGAGCTCTGGGCGATCCGGGGAGCGTTGTCCGCCAGCTTCTCGATCTGCTCACCCAGCTGGAGCCTGGCCTCGAGGTTCCCCCAGAACCCCCCGGTTTCCCGAAGTTGGGCGATGTAGTCGGGTAGGCGCCCGGCAAAAATCTCTACCTCGTGGGCGATCGGCGGGACCACCAGCATGAAGAACGCAATCAGGAAGCCGAGCACGCTGAGCAGAATCACCGCGGTGGCCGCACCCCGGCCCATCTTGGTCCTGCGCTGCAGCAAACGGATCGCCGGATCCATGCCGACCGCAAGCACCATGGCGATGACCATGAGAATCAGCACCTTGCGGGAGACCCAGGCGGCGGCGATCAAGCCGGCGATGAGCGCTACGCCGAGGGTAGCCTTCGCGAAATGCGCTACCGTCGATTCCTCGTTTGGGCTCACGTGCGCATTCTGTGTTAAACGATTGGGCAAATGCTAGTGGTTCGGAAATCGGCAAGGAGGAGGGCCGGGTGAGGCTCGGATACGACGAAGCGGGCGAAGGCCGGGTCCTTCTGCTGGTCCACGGTTTTCCCATCGACCGCAGGATCTGGGCCCACCAGGTCGCCGGCCTGTCCGATGTCCGCCGGGTGGTCGCGGTTGACCTGCGGGGACGCGGCAAGAGCCCCGCCCCGGCCGAGGGCGGCTGGACCATCGACGACCACGCCGACGACCTGGCGGAGACGTTGGATGCGCTGGACGTCCAGACGGCCGACCTGGGCGGCATCTCCATGGGCGGCTACATCGCCTTCGCCTTTTACCGGCGTTACCCGGAGCGGGTGAGTTCGCTGATCCTGATCAGCACCCGGGCCACCCCCGACCCGCCCGAGTACCAAACGGGTCGGGTTACCACCGCGGAGAGGGCCCGCCGCTACGGCACCCGGGCGCTGGCCGGCAGCATGCTGCCCAACCTGCTGGCCGAGGGGGCGCCCGAGCCGGTTCAGCAACAGGTCCTGGCCATGTTCGACGCGGTCCCGGGTGAGACCTCGGCCGCCGACTCCCTGGCGATGAAGGACCGCGCCGACTCGACCCCCATGCTGGCGTCGATCGCAGTTCCGGCGCTGGTCATTGAGGGGGCCGGCGAGCAGCTGTTGCCGGCGGGAAGCGCCAGGTCCCTGGCCGACGCGATTCCCGGAGCCCGGCTGGTCTCAATTCCGAACGCCGGCCACTTCGCGCCGGTGGAAAATCCGGATGCGGTGAACGGGGCGATCCGGGGGTTTCTGGATCTTCGTTAACGTTAAAAGGAAGGTCTTCGGTTGGCCCCACCGGGGCGCGGCCCATAGCGAATGTCCGCCCGGTAGCACCTGCAATCTCCACCTCGGAGCAGACGGCGCGAAGCTGCCGCTCAGGCCAGCGTAATCGCCCGCCGGGTGTGCCGGAAGTAGCCCACGTTCAGAAGATGGGTCTTTCCGATGTGGGTCGACGAGCAGAGCGGCTGGTGGATGTGGCCGAAGAACGCCCGCTTCGGTTGCACGTCCCGGATGTACTCCACGAGCCGGCTCGATCCCCGCTCGTGGCGGTCGGCAATGACGTCGTAGGTCAGCTCGGGCAGGTCGGGCGGGACGTGGGAACAGATGATGTCCACCTCACCCAGACCCTCCAGCTTGGCGTTGTACTCCTCTTCGGGGACCTCGCCGGCTATCTTGAGCGGCGTCGGAAGTCCGCCGCCGACGAAGCCGATCCTCATCCCTTCGAGCTCGATCACCCGGCCGTCCACCATCTGGACATTTGCGGGCAGCAGCTCCTCGGCCACCGGGGGTGAGTCGACGTTGCCCAGGATCAGATAGGTCTGGTGGGGCAGGACGGCGTAGACCTCCCGGTATGCCTTGTGAAAGGCCTGCTTGAACTTGGCGGCTATCTCCGCCTCCCGGCCCTTGCGCCGCAGTGCCATCACGCTGCGGGCCTCCTCGAACCGGCGCTGCGCGCGCAGTCCTATCACCTCGTTCACGGCGTCCACGCCGAATATCTCCACGAGGATGCCGTCCTTGGTGGTGTAGTCGATGACGTTGATGAGGTCGCCCAGCAGCAGCAGGGTGTCCTCGTGCCGGACCTCCTGGGCGAGAGCCTGGGCGGCCCCGTGGAGGTCGGAGACGACTTTGATCGCCACGGTGGCTCGGGGTTCGGCTAGCCGCCGAAGCGGCGGATGCGGGCGGAGTACTCCAGGACCGTGTCCATTACGTCCTGGTCGGTCAGGTCGGGAAACAGCTTGGGGGTAAAGACCATCTCGGCGTAGGTCGACTGTAGCGGGAGGAACCCCGAGGAGCGCATCTCGCCCGAGGTCCGCCAAACGATGTCAGGGTTGGGATGAGGCTGGTTGGCGGTGTCCAAAAAGTCCTGGACGTCCAGCTCCGACGGGTGCTGGCCGGTGAGCCGCACCTGGTCGTAGAGGCGCTCGATCGCCCGCTTGATCTCGTCGGCGCCCCCGTAGTTGATCGCCAGGTTGACCACGTTGCTTTCGAAGGACCGGGTCTTCTGCTCGATGTCCACCAGCGCCTCGCGCAGGCTTTCCGGCAGGCCCCCGGCAAAGCCGGCGGCGGCGGCCGCTTCCTGGGAGCCGTCGGGAACGCCCTCCAGGCGGCCGACGTGGATTACCCGAACCTGCTCCTCGATCGCCTCGGGAAGAAGGTCGGCAATCCATTCTTCGTAAAGAGTCAGCAGCGACGCCACCTCTACCGGCGTGCGGCGCCAGTTCTCCGTGGAGAACGCCCAGAAGGTGGCGGTGTGGATGCCGATCTTGCGGCAGTAGCGGGAGAGTTGTTTGGCCACCTCGAAGCCGGCCCGGTGCCCGGCGGTGACCGATTCGTTGCGGGCGGCGGCCCACCTGCGGTTGCCGTCCGGGATGATCGCCAGATGCTTGGGGATACTGGCGCCGGCAGGGAGCTCGACCTCGGCCTGAGGCGCCTCTGCGGCGCCTTTCACGGTACGGGGACCCGGTCCACTATCAAGCGTGTCAGCCTTTCCAGGGTCGTCCGCGCCTCGCATTGCGGGGTCTTCTCGAGCGCCGCCAGTGCCTCGTCCACGTAGGCAGCCGCCTTGGCGATGGCCCGGTCGAAGCCGCCGGTCTGGAAGGTGATATCTCGGAACGCCTCCACGTCGACCTTGGGGGTTCCCAGCAGCTTGGCAACCGACGGGTCGGCCTCCACTGCGTAGATAACCGGCAGCGTGTACACCCCGTCACGCAGGTCGGTGCCCGGCGGCTTGCCCAGCTCCTGCTCGCTGGCGGTCAGGTCCAAAAGGTCGTCCGCGACCTGGAAGGCGTAACCGAAGGCCCACCCGAACTCCTTGAGGGCGTTCACCACGTCGTCCGGGCATCCGGCCAGCCGGGCGCCCAGCCGGACCGAGACCTCCAGCAGGGAGGCCGTCTTGCCGCCGATCGTGGCGATGTACTGCTCTTCGCTGCGGGACGGATCGTAGGTGGAGGAAAGCTCGTTGACCTGCCCCTGGACCACCTGGGCGATCGCATCGGCCAGGGCTTCGGGCACTTCTCCGCCTACCTGGGCCGAGATCCACGAGGCCCGGGCGAACAGGTAGTCGCCGGCGAGGATAGCCACCTTGTTTCCCCAGGTTTCGTTGGCACTGGGCACGCCGCGGCGCATGTCCGCCTCGTCGATCACGTCGTCGTGGTAGAGCGTGGCCAGATGGGTCATCTCGATCGCCGCCGAGGTCACGTCCACATTGTGGTTCGGCCCGGACCCGAAGTTCGACCCCAGGATCCCCAGCGACGGGCGCAGCCGCTTGCCGCCGGCCCGGGTGAGGTAGGTGGTGGACTCGGTCAAAAACGAGGTGGCCGCCGAGGAGATGTCGTAGATGATCTCCTCGATGCGCGCCAGGTCGGGGGTGATGTCCCCAAGGGTCGCGCCGACCTCGTCTCTTGAAAGTGGCTCCATACCCCTGCCGACCTAGACGCCGCAGACCTGGATCACGATTTCACGATCCCGGGCCCGGTCGAACTCGACGAACATCACCCTCTGCCACTCGCCCAGCATCAACATGCCCTCGCTTACCGGGATGTACTCCGACACCCGGCCGGCCATGAGAAACCGCAGGTGGGCGTGGGCGTTCTTGGTCTCACCGGGGTTCATGTTCTCGGTGCGGACTGTGAAATCGTCGTGCAGGTAGCTGTTGCCTTTCGGTACCAGCCTCTGCATGGTCGAGTCGATGTCGTTGAGCAGGCCCGACTCTTTTTCGTTGACCAGCAGGCCGCAGGTGGTGTGGGGGGAGTAGACGAGTGCGTAGCCTTCCTCGATCCCTGAGGAGATAAGAACCTTCTCGACGTCCGCCGTGATGTCGATTACGTCGAATTCCTGTGCTGTTGCAATCTTTAGCCTGTCTCGGTGGACTATCAACGTTCGTTCGCTTTCTCTAGGAGACGCTTGCCGGCAGTGGAAATCGGATGTCCTCGGTGGCCACCCTTACTTCTTCGAGATCAACGACCCCCTGGCTTGCCAGATGATCGATAACCCGGTCAACCAGTACTTCCGGCGTCGACGCACCGGAGGAAATCCCGATGGTCCCGGCCCGCTCTATCCATGCCGGGTCGATGCCGGTTTCGTTCTCGACCAGGTACGACTCGGTCCCCGACTCCCTGGCTACCTCCACCAGTCGGTTGGAGTTGGACGAATTCTTCGAGCCGACCACCAGCACCAGGTCGGCCAGGCTTGCGATCTTGCGAACTGCAGTCTGCCGGTTCTGGCTGGCGTAGCAGATGTCGTCCTTGGTGGGTCCGGTGATCAGAGGAAAACGCTTGCGAAGGGCCCCGACCACGCTCATCGCCTCGTCCACCGACAGCGTGGTCTGGGAGACGAAAGCGACATTGCCCGGGTCGTCCAGCTCCAGCTTCGACGCCGCCTCGGCGTCCTCGACGACCACGGTGCGGTCCGGGGCCTGACCGAAGGTGCCCTCAACCTCCTCGTGGCCCTCATGGCCGATAAGGACGATGGTCTTGCCCTGCCGGGAGAACCGCTGCGCCTCGACATGAACCTTGGTGACCAGCGGGCAGGTGGCGTCTATCAGCCTCAAGTTGCGGGCTTCGGCGTTGGCGTAGACCGTGGGCGCCGAACCGTGCGCCGACAGGACGCACACCGAACCTTCGGGAATCTCCTCTTCGCTGTCGACGAAAACGGCGCCCTTGCCCTCCAGGCTCCTCACAACGTGCAGGTTGTGAACGATCTGCTTGCGAACGTACACCGGCGAGCCGTGCTTTTGGAGCGCCTTTTCGACGATCTCCACCGCCCGGTCGACCCCGGCACACCAGCCCCGGGGAGCGGCGATCACGATCTTCTTCTTCGGCGTTGTTGTGTCAGCCAAGTTTGGCCTCCGATCCACTGACGGATACTTTGTCCGCCGACTGGGCAATCTCGGTGGCCGCCTTCTCCACGGCGGCGTTTTCGGTGGCAACCTTCACCGCCTGCTCCAGCAGGGCGTCGACCATCCGGTCGGCGGGCACCCAGCCGATCTGGCGGCCCCGGGAGAACAGCAGGCCCCGCCCCGGGCCGGCGGCGATGCCTACGTCGGCATCCCGGGCCTCGCCCGGACCGTTCACCTCGCACCCCATGACGGCTATCTGAATCGGGGGCAGGTTCATCTTCTCCAGCCGTTCCTGGACCTGGCGGGTCAGGTCGATAACGTCCAGCTCGGCCCGTCCGCACGAGGGGCAGGCAACCAGGTCGAAGGTGGTGCGGCGCAGTCCCAGGG